>Ga0265314_10000021_pt1 | contig 298390 bp, 252 predicted proteins | sample 4126metaG_FD_203106 | JGI IMG/M metagenome (GOLD analysis project Ga0265314, IMG submission 203106) | Rhizosphere microbial communities from Carex aquatilis grown in University of Washington, Seatle, WA, United States - 4-1-26 metaG | ecosystem: Host-associated > Plants > Roots > Rhizosphere... | reverse complement strand
GGCGATCGCCTCGGGCTCGCCGGACGCGATCAAGTCCGAGCTCGAGCGCTCGGAGTACCTGGTGTGCGCCGCCTGCGTGGACTACGTGATGCCGCTCATCGACAGCCAGGACCAGGGCATCCGTGAGGTGGCGGGCTGGTGGCTGGTGCGTCGCGGGGTGAGCCGGCAGATCTTCGCCGACATGCTCACGCGGCTCGGGCAGCCGGACTCCGTGAAGGCGCGAAACGCCGCCGACGTCCTCGGATCCTTCGGCTACGTGAACGCGATTCCGTCGCTGGGCGCGGCCCTGTCGAACCCGGCGTTCACCGGTGAGGCGCGCGCGGCCATGGCGCGCGCCCTCGGCACGATCAGGCGACCGGCGGCCGCGGCGCCCCTGCAGGCCGTGCTGGGGGACGCCGATCCTCTGGTGCGCGCGGCGTCGCTGGCTGCGCTGCGCAAGGTCGAGGGCTTCAACGACGGCACCGTGGCCGTCGGGCTGCTCGGAGACGCGAGCGAGAGCGTGCGCGTCGAGGCCATCTTCACGGTGGCGGCGTTCCACACCCCGTCTGCCGCGGCGCCGCTGGTGCAGTTGCTGAAGAGCGATCCGAGCGCCAGCGTACGCAAGCGCGCCGCGTGGGCGCTGGGGCAGATGAACGCGTCAGCGGCCGTGGCCGCGCCAGCCCTGACCCAGGCGTCGACGTCGGACGCGTCGCCGTTCGTGCGGTCGCTGGCGCGGGCGGCGCTGGCGTCGCTCAGCCCGTGAGCCTGAAAAATCGCGCTGGTACCTGAGCTGCTGACGCCTGACCGAAAAACATCCCGAGGCGCGGCCTCGCGGCTGATATCATGGAGGGGAATGCAGAATAGCCTCGGCCGGTGTGTGTGGATCGGCGTGTCGCTTCTGCTGGGAGGTGCCGGCTGCGCGGTGAAGAAGCCGGCCGAGAAGTACTACTACGACCAGCACATCCAGCCCATCCTGACGCAGTCATGCGTGGGCAACACCTCCCCCTGCCACAGCGTCGATCCGGTCACCGGCACCGCGCTCGGGAACCTGGACCTCACCTCCTTCGAGTCGGTTCACAAGCGCCCCGACGTGTTGAGGAAGTACGGCAGCTATCCCTATCCGTTGCTGCTGCTGAAGGCGATCCCGGAGTCCGCCGTGCAGATCCCCTACCGGGGCACCTTGCTGCAGAGCGAGATCACCCACGTCGGGGGCAAGACGCTGTCGGTGAGCTCGGACGCGTTCTTCACGCTGGCGACGTGGCTGGAGAGCGGCGCCACGCGGGACGGCATCGCGCCACCGGCCGCCAGCAATCAGGGCTCGGGGGCGTGCAACACGGCGCTGCCGGCCGACCGCGATCTGACGGTGGTGAACACGTCGAGCCCGGCCTTTCTATCCTTCAAGGCGGACGTGATGCCGAAGCTGAAGGCGTCCTGCGCCTTCGCCACGTGCCACAGCTCCCCGCAGTCGGACTTCTACATCACCTGTGGCGACGACGATTCGCAGATGCGGTTCAACTACCTGCAGGCGTCCGACTTCGTGGCTCCCGCCGGAACAGCGCCGGAGCAGAGCGAGATCCTGCTGCGCCCGCTCGCGCCCGCGGGCGGCGGCGTGAGCCACACCGGCGGGATCTTCTTCACGTCGCGCAGCGACGACACCTGGCTGAAGTGGAAAGCCTGGGCGATACAGGTGCAGGCCGATCCGATCGCGGCCCAGCCGAAGACCGCCGGACAGATGTTCTTCGAGGCGAACGTGATGCCCATCTTGCTGAAGCGGGGCTGCGCGCTCGAGGGCTGTCACAGCCCCGACGGCTTCAATGACTTCCGGCTTCGCCCCGGGGCCGAGGGGTTCTTCGCGCCGTCGGCCCTGAAGCGAAACTACGAGACCCTGGTCAACGAGTTCATGGCAGTGGACAGCGTGGACGTCAGGCAGTCGCGCGCCGTCAAGAAGAACATCTTCCCGGCGTCGGGCGGGATCACCCACCGCGCGGGCGCCCTGCTGGAGACGGGGTCGGCGATGCTGCTGGATCCGAACGCGCCCGACTCCACCAAGGACTGCCCGATGTTCGACGCGGCGAACCCCGCCACGGCCACCGAGCTCTGCACGTTCGCCGAGTGGCACCGGCAGGAGCGGGCCGATCGGGCCGCGGCGGTGTCGCCGATGGCGAGCGGCGACAAGCTGCCGCTCGCGTACGTGATCCGTCCGCCCGATCCCGATTCGCTGCTGGCGTTCGACACGTTTCGTGGCGGCGCCGACCTGATCGTCGCCGACGCCACGCTGGGCCCGCGCGGCGCCATCACGGCCGTGGCGAACGCGCGCAGCGTCCTCGGGGGCTGCGCCGGCCTGGCCGCGGGCACGGCCGACGTGCGTGGGCCCGAGTGGAGCTATGACGGCACCAAGCTGATCTTCGCCGGCCGGCCCTCCGCGGCAAGCGGCCTCGACTTGTGGATGATCGACATGGCGGCGGGCGGCGCCTGCACCCAGCTCACCACGGACGCCGGACGCACGCAGGGGCTGGTCAAGGTCCACAACTTCGACCCGGTGTTCGCCCCGAACGGCGCCGTGGTGTTCGCGTCGACGCGCGCGGGGACGCTGACCCAGAAGACGTTCTTGCCGAATGCGGATCTGTTTCGCTCCGGGCCAAACGGCGACTTCACCGCCGTCGAGCAGATGACGTTTCTCCTCAACTCCGAGCTCGGCCCGGCGTTCATGCAGGACGGACGGCTGTCGTTCACGGCCGAGAAGGCGTCGCCCGAGTTCTATCAGCTGTCGGGCCGACGCATGAACTGGGACCTGACCGACTATCACCCGCTGCTCGCGCAGCGCGCCCAGTCCACCGACACGTTCAGCGCTGTCCTGCACCCGACGGTGGGGACGGCGGGGTCGACGATGGCGACGCCCGGGTACTCGCAGGCGACGGAGATTCGCGAGGGCCTGGATCGAAACTTCCTGGTCATCCTGTCCGACGTCGGCGCGCAGGGGGCGGCCGGCGCCCTCGCCACCTTCAACCGTTCGATCGGGCCGTTCGAGGCCGATCGGACCGACGCCTCGTTCCTGAAGTCATTGCAGCTCCTCGACCGGGCGGCGACGGGGCGCGCCGGAACCGTCGGTGCCTACCGCTCGCCGTTCTCGCTGCCGGACGGGCGCGTGCTGGTGTCGTACGCCGGCAACGTCACGAATCCGGCGACCGACGTGCCCAAGTACGATCTCGTCGCGTTCGACGTCACGACGGCCGCGAACGCGACGACCGCGGCGACCGCGGCGAACCCGAGGACCACGCTGGTGACCGATCCCACGCGGTCGATCGTCGAGGCCGTGCTCGGCTACAAGCGCGCCGAGACCGCGCTGTTTCGCAACCTGCCCCAGCTCGTCTTCGGCGGTCACGCGGGCGCGCCCGCCGGGATCATGCACTTCCCCGACGTGCCCATGGTCGCGACCCTGCTGGGCGCGAACCTGCGCCGCGGTCGCAACGTGCAGGCCATGGACGCCGCCGTCGCCCTGAAGGTCTACGAGGATCTTCCGCCTCCGGGTCCGAACCCCGGCGGCCTCAGCGGCTCGCAGGCCGTGTACATCAACCGGCAGTCGCTCGGAACCGCGGCGTTCGAGGCCGACCATTCGCTGAAGGTGTACGTGCCCGTGCAAAAGCCGCTCATCCTCGAGCTCGTCGACGGCAGCGGCAACCCCGTGTTGACGATGACCGAGGAACACCAGGTCGCCGCCGGCGAATACGTGACCCCCGGTGTTCCCCGCAAGCTGTTCAACGGCATCTGCGGGGGCTGCCACGGCAGCATCAGCGGCGAGGAGCTCGACGTCGCCGTCACCCCCGACGCCCTCACCGGCGCCTCCGTCAGCCTGTCCCGCGACCAGGACCCGAAGCCACTGTCGCAGTAGGTGATGACCCTTTGAGCTCGCAAGGGGCCTTCCGAGGCCTTGCGGCCCCTACCCGATGCAGCCTTCGATGGACTCGAATTCGCCGCGCAGATCGAGCGCGAGCTGATTGAGGATCGCGCGCGGGATTCCGAACTCCGCCGCGCACCGCTCGACCATCATCTCGCCGAGGGCGCGGTCGGTCGTGGGGTCGGGGTCGGACACCATCTTCGACGCCAGGTGATCGCCCAGGATGAACAGGTTCCACCACAGGGCGTCCGTCACCGGGGGCACCTCGCGATGATGCTGGGCCACGGTCGCCGGAATGGCCTTGCCGAAGCTCCATCGCTCCACCAACGCCTTGCCGACCTCTTCGTGGGTCCGCTTGACCATCTCGAGGGCGGCGCCCGTGTCGCTCACGTCCTCGGTGGTCAGATTGTCGCCCGCCTTCTCGCTGACGACCCAGAGCAAGAGGGTCGCCCCCACGTCCGCCATCAGGCCGATGAGGTAGGCGGTGTCGCCGTCCACGCCGGCCGACGCATCGAGGAGGTCGCAGAGCGCCCGCATCGAGACGCCGCGCGCGACCGAGCGTCTCCACACGATCCGCAGGAGGTTGCGATAGGTCCCGTGCCGGACGTTGCAGAACCCCTGCAGGAAGATCGTTCGAACGAGATTGCCGACGTGCTTCAACCCGAGCCGCGTCACCGCCGCCTTCGTGTTGGTCGCGCGCGCCATGTGCGAGAACTGCGCCGAGTTGGCCATTCGCAGCAGGTCGGCCGCCATGCGCGAGTCCCGCTCGACCGTCTCGGCGATCTCGTCAATCGACGACTTTGGATTGTCCACCAGTGTCCGCACCTGCTCGAGGACGGTCGGCGCGGCCGGCAGCACGATCTCGCCCTGCCGCAGCTTGCCTTGCAGATCCTTGAAGCGGGCGCGGCGCTTGTCTTCTGGCGTGGCGACCTCCGCCCCGGGGCCATCGGACTCGGGCGCCGCGGACCGCTCTTGGCGCTTGAGCTCGAGGGCGCGCGTCACCGCGGACATGAGCTCGGTCAGGTTCCACGGCTTGCGCAAGAAGTCGACGGCGCCCCAACGCAGGATCCGGATGACGTCGTCGATGTTGCCCTGGCCGCTCATGACGATCACGCGCGGGGGCGAGCGGTAGCCCGCCGCCTGCAGGCGTTGCATGAACGTGTGGCCGTCCATCCCGGGCATTCGCAGATCGAGGATGACGACATCGGGCGATTGCGCGGCCACCGTGGCAAGGCCCGCCTCGCCGTGCTGGGCCTCGAGGATCTCGTACCCGAGGCGCCGCAGCGTGCGGCCGAGCGCCACTCGTACCGGCTCTTCGTCGTCGACGACCAACACGCGGCCCTGCGTCGGCTTCACGACCACCTGTGCCTGACTCATCTGGCCCCCTCCTCCGGGTAGTGTTGTGCGAGGCAGCTCGAGCAGAGCGTGTGCGTGAAGCTCGCCTCCGAGTGGCCGGTGACGTACGTCTCCAGCGTCTCCCACTGGTCGGGATTGGTGCGAATGCGGCTGCAGTGCATGCAGATGGGCAGCATCCCCTGTAGCTGGCGGACGCGCTCCCTGGCCGCCTCGAGCTCCCTGATCTTCGAGCGCAGGGAGTCCTCCAGCGAGCGGCGGTCGGTGATGTCGCGCATCACCGTGACCACCATGGTCTGCTCGTTCACCGACTCGGCGCGGGCCGTCTTCACGGAGACGGCGATGTGCCCGAACTGGGTGGCCACCTGGACATCGAGGGAGAGTGGCTCGCCGCGGGTGAGCGTGGTCAGCTCCTGCTGCACGATCGCGTCGGTGTCGTACCCCGTGGCGTTGTCGAAGGCTCGCCCCGCCTCGTTGGTCAGGACCAGATCGCGCTCGGCGTTGCGAACGAAGACGGGGTCGGGGATCGTCTCGATGATCTGCTTCATGAGCTGGCGCTCGCGCAGCAGCCGCTGCACCGCCACCCGCCGAAGCACGGCCATGCGCTGTACACCGAAGCACAGCGCCAGCAGCAAGGTGGTCAGCCCCAGCAGGTTCTCCAGCTCCACGGCGCCCCTGTGGTTGAACGCCATCATTCCGCAGAGCGCGGAGATGGACGCGACCGAATAGGCCACCGCGACGTTGAGCCGCGTGATGACAGCCCCCACCGAGGCGAAGACGATGTAGAGCCCAGCGACGTAAGGGAACGCGAAGTCGTTGCGCCATACCAGCGACAGGTAGTGCGCGGTCAGCAGGGCCATCATGAAGTGCTCGAACAGAGGCATGGCTCGCATGAACCGGCCGAGGCGAGAGAGGACGATGCCCCCGACGGCGACGCCGGCGATCGCCAGGCGTTCGCCGAGGGGATCCCGCGGCGCCGCTAGCAGGGCGCCGAAGATCCAGTGCCACGCTGGATAGAGCACCGCGGTGGCGGCAAACATCAGCTCGGAGGCGTGGCGGGCCCGCCTTTCGCCCTGAGGGTCGCCGCCCCAGCTGTCCGTCAAGAGCCGGATGGGGGCGCCGTCATTCGAGAGTAGCCTGTGCACGCGTGTTCTCCCGGGGCTTCTCGGTATCTCGGGTGTCGGGGTTGAGGGCTCCGAACGAGTGAGAAATGGAGGTGGGCGGGGTTGGGCGCTGGGGCTAAAGAGCTGCGTTGATCTGTCGATGTCGTCCGGGTGCAAGTCAGCTCAGCCGGCGCGGAAGCAGTTGACGCGGAAGAGGTCCGACAGCCGAGCGAGAAGGGCAGGGTCTTGCTGGTCGACGACGAGCCAATGGTGAGCGCCGTCTATGCCCGCCAGCTCCGTAGGAACGGGCTCATCGTCGAGGTCGCGACCGACGCCGTCCTGGCCGCGGAGCTGTGCCGGAAGAAGTCCTTCGATGTCGTGGTCAGCGACATCAGCATGCCTGCGATGTCTGGCATCGACCTGCTTCGATCGGTGCGCGAGCACGACCTCGATCTGCCAGTCGTGCTCATGACCGGCGGGCCAGACGTCAAGGACGCTATCAAGGCGATGGAGTACGGGGCGTTCCGCTACCTGGTCAAGCCGGTTCCGCTCCCGACGTTGTCGGACGTGGTCGCCCGCGCGGCGCGGCTGTATCAGATGGCCAAGGTCCGCCGCGAAGCGCTGCAGCTCGCTCGGGACGGCGGGCGGCAGCTCGGCGACCGGGCCGGGCTCGAGAGCCGCTTCGCGAACGCGCTCGACACCCTGTGGATGGCCTATCAGCCGATCGTGTCGTGGTCGGCCCGCTGCGTGTTCGCGCACGAGGCGCTGGTTCGCACCGAGGAGCCGACGCTGCGCCGCCCCGACGACCTCCTCGACGCCGCCGAGCGCCTGGGGCGCCTCCCTGACCTCGGGCGCGCCATCCGCGCCAAGGCGGCCGCCACGATGGCGACCTTGCCGGTGGAGGGACTGCTATTCGTCAACCTCCATACGCAGGACCTCGCGGACGAGGAGCTGTTCGCCGCCACGTCGCCGCTCTCGGCGTTCGCGTCGCGGGTGGTGCTCGAGATAACCGAGCGGGCCGCCCTCGATCGCATCGATGAGCCCATGCGCCGCATGCAGCGGCTGCGCGCCATGGGCTACCGCATCGCGATCGACGATCTGGGCGCCGGCTACGCCGGGCTGACCAGCTTCGCCCAGCTCGAACCCGAGGTCGTCAAGGTGGACATGTCGCTGGTGCGCGGGATCGACCAGTCGCACACGAAGCAAAAGCTCATCCGATCGATCGTCGAGCTGTGCCGCGATCTGAAGATCCAGATCGTGGCCGAGGGGATCGAGACCACCGCCGAGCGCAACACCTTGATTCGCCTCGGCTGCGATCTGTGCCAGGGCTACCTGTTCGCCCGCCCCGAGCCTCCCTTCCCCAGGGTCACGTTCGGGTAGTTGCGTTGGCAGGTACGGTCCTGCGCGCTCGCAGCAGCTCGGGACGGTAGATGCGAACGTCGACCTCGCGGGCGACGTGGACCAACGGCGCCTGCCCGGCTGGAATGGAAATGCCGGCGGACGCCAGGAGATCTTGGCTCAGATGGTGGACACGACCGCTCTGGAGCGGATACGGCTGGTGCCAGACGCGCGCGGAGCGCAGGTTGGCTCCGTCCCAGCTGTAGAGCAGATAGCGCTCGACGAGGAAGAACTCCAGCGTGCCGGCCGCCGCAGGCTTCACGTCCTCCGTCGGCTGGTACGTGCATCCGAAAGTGGCCTCTCCGTCAGCGCGGCGCGACCGGAACGTCACGACGTCGCCGGCCTGCTCCGCCAGCGACATCCGCGCGAAGAAATACGGCAGCTTGTAGGTCAACCGTGCGCCCCAGACCGCCAGGCGGCTCGCTGCGTCGAGGCTGAAGAACCAGACGCCTGGCTCGCCGCCGTCGTGGTGGACATACGTGCGCACGTTCACTTCGTGAAATGACAGGACGCCAGGCACGGCGGGAAGGAAAGGCGGCCGCGTCCCCCGGATCGTGAACGGGACGATCCCGACGTAAGCGAGCCCCTCCCACGTATCGAGCTCCAGGCCCGGCGGCAGCAAGCTCTTGATCGCGCCGGGCTCGATCGCCCAGTGCAGGAAGCCGAGCCGCCGCCACCGCTGTCGCATGACGGGCACCCGGTTGGGCCTGAGGCGCATCGCGAGATATTCGTTGACGCCCGGGCTTCGCATGTCGCGGGAACGAGTCTAAGCGACGGCGCTCCGCTCAGGTCCGAACCGGATGCAGGATCCGGCTCAACCGGTGCCCGATGTGCAAGCTGAACGGCCACGGCTCTGGAATGGCGACCAGCATGACGACGGCGCCGAGCAAACCGAAGTTCTTGGTGAAGTTGACGAAGTCCATCATCCGGCGCGTGCCGTCCTCTTGCCAGAAGCGGTGCATGGTCAACGTCACCGGCACCAGGAACAGCGCCAGGGCAAGCACGCCGAGCTTCGGGGCCACTCCAAGGAGAATGGACGCACCACCGATCAGCAAGAGCAGGCCACTCAGAGCGATAGCTGCCGCCGGGGCCGGCACGCCCGCCTTCGCGGCCATCTCGCTCATCGGCGTGAGCTTCTGGAAGTGCTCGAAGCCGCCGAAAATGAAATATGCGCCAAGGATGACCCGGCCCAGCAAGAACAATTGTGTCATGGCTCGCCTCCGTTGTTTCGCAAACGGACTGAGCTACAGCAATCGACGTACCGTGGGCGGGACGCGGCTCTCGCAAGGCAAACGCGCGCGCAATCGCCCCCTGACTCCGCGCCGTGGTTACCCTCGCGCCCCAGGCAGCGTCACCTCGGCGCGCCAAAGTCACTCCACGCGGACACGGCTCGGGTTGGCGGCACCCTCGCTCAGTGAAGCAGCTTGCCCACCCGACTCCAGCGCACGCCGGCGCCGGCGTGGGACGAGAACCAGATCTGGCGCGCGATCCCCTTGATGTCCGAGAGCGGCACGGTCCCGAAGCGGCGCGAGTCAATGGCGGCGGCGCGGTTGTCGCCGAGCACGAACGCTTGGCCGGGCGGGACCACCAGCGTCAGCGCAGGCTCGGCTTCCGGGACATGGCCGCCGCCGCTCGCCTCGCCAGGCCACTCAACTTCGTAGTCGCCGCGGTCGCCCCGCTCGCGGGCCGCGCCCACGGCCACGTCGCGGCCGTTGACCGCCAGATGCCCGCGGCCGAGCTCGACGCGATCGCCAGGGAGGCCGACGACGCGCTTGATGAAGATCGACGTCCGATCGTTCGGGTATACGAAGATCGCGAGCGCGCCCCGCCAAAGCTTGGCGCCGCCCAGGGTCCCGACCGTCTTGTCGGCGAGAATACGATCGCCCGGCAGCAGCGTCGGCGCCATGCTCGCGCTCGGGACGACGAATGCCTCGAGCAGCTCGCCGCGCGCCCGGGCCGTGAGCGGCGACAGCACGAACAGGTAGCCCGCGACCAGGTAGAGCGCGTAGACGCCCCCCCGCTGCCAGGGCTGCCGCGCGGGTCCTGGCCGGCGCGCGCGCCGGAACGCGGCGGTGGCGGAGCACACGTACAGTCCGACCGCGGCCACCAGCCCGAGCAGCGCCACGAAGCAGAGCAAACTGGCCGGCCCGGCGAGCGCCAGGCGGGCCGCAACCGGAACCGCGAGTCCGACCGCGAGCAGGATGCCGGCGCCGCGAACGGGATCGCCCAGGTACACCTGTCCGAGGCCAGGCATGAGGAGGCCGGCACCGAGCGCGACGAGCGGGCGGGCGTCGGGCGCTACGGGCGCCGGGGACGAGCTCGGTAGCGCGGCCGGTGAAGCGTTGGACTCCCGTGTCATGGTGAAGCTCCAAATGCCGTCTGCGAGACGAAGACGCGCGCGAGCAGGCGCGCCACGTTGAGCGCCGTGACCAGCGCCGCCGCGTTGGCGAAGGCGAGCTCGGCCCACCACTGCTGGTACCAGCGGAGGGCGCCGGCGGGCGGCGCAGCCGGGCCCGCGCCCTCGGCGTCGAGCGCGGGCAGTCCGGCCATCACGCGATCGGCGAACCCGGGTGGCACCGGGACCGTCACGGCGGCCAGCGCGGCGTCGAGCCAGCCGCATTCGGCGGCCACGTCCAGGCAGCGCGGGCAATCCGCCGCGTGCTCCCGCTCGGGGGCGGACAGGCTCAGCCCACGGGCCAGCTTCTCTTGGGTTTGGTTGCAGGGGTCCATCACGTCTCCTCGGGTTCGAGCGCGAGGCGCAGCTGCGCGCGCGCACGGTGAATGCGGGACTTGACCGTCCCGACCGGACATCCTTCCACTCCGGCGACCTCCTCGATGGTCAGCTCCTCGAGCTGCGAGAGGAAGAAGGTCGAGCGCAGCGGCTCGGGGAGCGCGGCGATCGCGCTCCGCACGCGCGCGGCGCGCTCCGCCGCCGCCAGCGCGTCGGGCGCCGTCGGCGCGGTCGGCCTCGGGTCGGCGGCGTCACCGGCCTCGGGGACCTCGAACCGCCGGTGCGCGCGCTGGCGCTCGTTGGCGGCCAGTCGCTTGGCGATCGTGAACAGCCAGGTCGAGAAGCTCGCGCGCTGCGGGTCGAAGCTGCCGAGCGCCTGGTAAGCCCGCCAGAACGCTTGCTGCGCGAGATCCTCGGCGGTGGCGGCCTCGAACCCGAGCAGCCCGAGGAAGCGGAACAGCGGACGCTGGTAGCGCAGGACGATCATCCTGAAGGCGGCCCCGTTGCCGCCCAGCACCTGCCCGACGAGCTGCGCGTCCTGCATGGCCCTCGGACCGTTATACCGGCCGCGCGCCGCGAAGGTTCCCCTAAGGCGCCCGCCGTCGCAGGGTGGCCATGAGCCCGAGGACCAGCAACGCGCCGAGGTCCACCCAACCCCACGCTCGAGGGCGGCCCGCGAGCGCGCAGGCCCCGCCCCGCGCTCCGTCCTCGATGACGAGAACCTGCGGCGCGCTCTCGTTGCCGGCAGCATCGATCGCCACGATGTCGAGCGTGAAGGAGAACGAGTCCTGGGTGTCCGTGGCCCCGTCGCCCCACACCAGCGCCAGCGAGCCGTCCGCGTTCGGCTCGACGGCGTCGGGAGGTAAGGAGAGACCTGCGGGGAGGGCGCCGCCTGCCAGAGACAGGCGGTAGCCGACGCGTCCGGGCGCGGTCGTGTCGTCGGTGGCCAAGGTGGTGATTGTGATGATCCCGAAGTCGTCGCAACTCGACGCGCTTCCCCCGCAACCGTTCTGTTGGGGGCCGCGACCGCGTTGGACGACCTGCGCCCGGGGCGGTGACGGCCAGACCGGCGGCACGTGATCGCTGGCTTGCAGGGCCGGATCGATGGTGTGCGCCGTCGGCCCCGCGAAGGAGCAAGCGCGGACAGACGTGGGGTGCAGCAGCGCCCCCAGCAACGACGCGAGGAAGAATACGGTGGGGCGGCAAAATCTCGAGGTCGTCATTTACGTCGGTCCGAGATCAAGAAGTGTGCCTTCCCCCGAAAGCCAGATTCACGATGCAACGCCCATCTCTTGTTGATCGAAGAGCCAGGAGCCGCGACATATCGATCCGAGACTAGCCCCCAGCTATACTGAACTTACGTTCATGTCTTAGCAAAGTGGCGCTCCCTGCGGTCGCGCTATACACAGGAGGTATTCCGTGACCACCCAGACGATCGACATTTATGGCGGCAGGGACCCTCGGGAGGTGCCGGCGTACTCGATCGTCGAGGTGGCCGGCTTCCTGAGGCTTCCGCCGAGCACGCTCCGGGCGTGGGTTCTCGGCCAAGGGTATCGCACGCGGACCGGCCACCGGCGCGCCCGGCCGGTCATTCGGCTTCCCGCCGGTCGTCCACCCACCTTGACCTTTTGGAACCTAGCCGAGGCTCACGTCCTTGCAGCCATCCGACGCGAGCATGGCGTGTCGCTGGAGAGCACGCGTAAGGCTCTCGATTTCGTGGCTCGGGTGCTCAGGCAAGCGCGTCCGTTGATCGGGCAAGACTTCCTGACGGACGGAATCAGCCTGTTCGTCGGTCGGTTGGAGGAGTACGCCGACGAGGACGCTGGCGTGCGCTCGCTTGTGAATGCGTCCCAGCACGGCCAGCTCGCAGCCCGACAACTACTCGAGGGAGCACTCGCGCGAGTCTCGCGTGACACCCACGGCCTGATCGAGCGCATCTACCCCTGGGTGAAGAACCTGGACGAACCGCGCCGGGTTGAGATCGATCCAAGACGTGCATTCGGTCGCCCGGTCGTAGCCGGGACGCGCGTGCCAGTCGACGAGTTAGCCGAACGCTTCGGTGCCGGCGACGGCGTCGAGGACATTGCTCGCGAGTTCCACATTGAGCGTAGCGTGGTCGAGGGGGTGTTGCAGTGGGAGATGGCCAGGACCCAGGATGCCGCGGCCGCGTGAGCCGCCGGTCTTCTTCATCGACCACTGTCTCGGAACCGAGAAGGGCGCGGAGCGGCTCCGACAGCAGGGCGTCGATGCGCGCGTGATGATCGAGGAGGGCTTCCCCGAAGACGCTGAAGACGTCACCTGGCTGCCGGTGGTCGCCTCCAGAGATTGGGCCATTCTCACCAAAGACAAGAGGATCCGGCGCCGCGCCATCGAGCACGACGCGATCGTCGTTTCGGGCGCCGGCGCCTTCATTTTGGTGGCCGGTGGGCTCGGCGGCGATGCAACGGCTGACGCGTTCGCGCGCGCCCTCCCCGCGATGGTCCGCGTTTGGCGTACGCGCAAGCGCCCCTTTCTCGCAGCCGTCACCGCCCAGGGCAAGGTAACGTTGATTGAAGGAGGTCGGCGCATCGGAGGTGTCAGGCGCGACTGACCTCGACCGCAGCCTCCTCAGAAACGGGCCGAGATTGATGCTTGCCAGATGGTGGCCAGCTTGCGGTCGGCGTTGGGGGCGTAGGTCGAGTCGAGGTGATAGAGGAGCGCCTCCCATTTCAGCGCCGCCTCGATCTCGCTGAAGAAGCTGTGCTGGCCGCTCTCGGGGACGCGGAGGTAGGCCAGCTTTCCGCCCACCAGGACGTTTTGCATCGGGGACAGCTCGCGGTCGCCGGTCCAGTACTTTCCGTTCGGGCCGTGCAGGAAGTAATACTGCGCGTCTTCGTAGAAGACCGCCCCTCGCTGGCTGTGGGCGCGCGCCCGCGCCGACCACAGCAGATACCTCGTGATGTACTGGTGCAGGGTGACCTCCCCGGTCAGCGCCTCGACGCCCCAGGTGTCGCGATAGGCGCGGCCCATGACCTGGAGGGACGCGCGCAGCCGCGGGAGCGCGTAGGCGCCGCGCACGAACAGCGCGTAGCGCTGGCGGAGCTGGGGCAGGGTCTCCTGGGGCCGGGCGCCAGCCTTCCCGAGATCCACCTGGCGGTAGGGGTTCGACTGAAATCCGTCGAGGATCAGCACCGTCCCTCCTCCCTGCAGCGCCAGGCGAGGCGTGAGGGCCCAGGTCACCGACGGCTCGATGGCGTCGATGTTCAGCTTGCGCGTGGCCACGTCCGCCGTCCCCCGGAAGCAGTGGCTCGAATTGGCAAGCGCCTGGCGCGCCAGCGGGATGCCCAGCGTGTCGATGTTGCTCGCGTCGCACACGCGGTCGAAGTTGTGCGTGTAGGAGAGACCGATCGAGAACACGTGATCGAAGACGTCGGTCCGGGTGGTGACGGTGACCGCGTGCGAAAGGTAGTCGTTCTCCCATCCGTAGCTGTAGGAGGCGCCGATGTCGCCGGTGGGTCGCGAATAGCTCAGCCCGCCGTGGACCTGCTGGCGGAGATCCGAGAACTTCGTCGCGCCCGAGATCGCGTCCACGGGACGGCCGTTGCTGTCGTTGCGGACGGCGAACACGCGGGGTGTGGCGCCGCTTACGGCGTCGACGGCGTAGCCGGCCGAGATGCCCACCCCGGAGCCAAAGGTGGCGCTGACGTCGGTCTGCGGATGGAAGACGGTGATCCCGGCGTTACCGCTGATGTTCGACGGCTCGAGGAACAGCGTGAACCGCTGGGACGCCTCCACCTCGGCCGCGCGCGCCGCCCCGGTCGCGGCGGCGGCGACGCCCAGCGCGAGGGTGGAGGCGAGGATGAAGGACCTCAGTTGCAACCACAGCCTCCGCCGGCCGTTCCGGTGGCGCCCACGGCCCCTTCCCTGTTGGCCAGGACGTGCTCGTCCGCGGCGCGTTCCTGGGGATTCCCTTCGAACGACATGATGCGATCGGCGAGCAGCTCGCGCTGGTGGGCCCGTACGCCAAGGTGCCCGCAGCCGCCAGCCCCCATCGCGAGGCCGAGCACGCACAACCTAAAAAACAATGCTGAGCGCACCGCTGTACTCCTGGATTCGTTGGGTGTGGTTCGGATTGAAGATCACGTAGTGGCGCACGTCGCCGCGCAAGGTGATTCGTTGCTTCAAGGCGACGAGCAAGCCCCCTCCGACGTTGAGCACGGTGAAGCTGCCGGTGGGGACCGCGAACTGGTCGGCCTTGGTGCGGCTGGACGCGCCGCCCATCGCCGCGCCCACGAATGGGGTGACGGGGGACGACGGGAACAGGAACACGTTCGGCCCGGCCCCGTAATAAATGACGTCGATCTGGTTTCCCACGGTCTCGCCGAAGAACCCCTCCAGCGAGAAGTGCGGCTCGAGGATGAACGCCGGGCGGAACAGGAACGCCGAATCTCGCCCGATGACGCCGGCCGAGAACGACAGCCCGATGCGGCCCTCGAGCAGCGGCGAAGGCGAAAACACCGTCTCGCTGATGCGGTGCCAGAGCGACGGCCCGCGGTGCGCGTCGGAGGCCTCGAGATCGAGCGGGAAGACCTCGTCGCCGAGGACCCACCCTCCCGTTCCATCGGGGAGGCGCACGCGAAACCAGTGAGCGCGGGTGGCGCGCTCGACCACCGGAAACACCTCGCCGCGGGTCGCCACGTAGACCACACGAAACGCGAACCCGGGTCCCGTGTGCACCTGGGCCTGCTCGGCGATCACACGCACCAGCGCGTCGTCGTCGGCGCGCGCCGGGGTCACGCCGCTCGCGAGCACCCCGGCCAGCACGGCGGCGCGCAGCCGGGTGCGCGGTGAGCGCAGCGGCAAGGTCGGGGTCGGGGTCGGCGTCGACGTCATCGTCATGGACCGGGCGTCACCCACTGTTGCAGCAGCGTGAGCTCGGGGCCACCGGGTGAGAACAGGGCCCCGCCGCCGTGCCCGGCTGACAAGCCCGACGGTTGCTCGTAGAGCGGTGAGCCCATCACGTCGGTGCAGGTCATCTCGCGCGACGCCGAGAGATAGGCGGCGAACCAATCCGAGCCGGCCAGCAACGGGAAGGTCGCCGTGGAGGTGGGCGGCGGAATTTGCAGGGCGTTGCCCACGGTCCCCGAGCCGTGACAGCTGGTGTCCGCGCAGGTCTTGCCACCGTAGCTCTTCGTCAGGTAGTTCGGCCACACGTTCTCGACGAAGAACCGCTGGCTGGGACGGCAGGCGTTGATGTCCGCGGGCGGGTCGCCCAGATCGACGGTGCTGCATGCCACGGCCAGCGTGGCGAGCGAGGCCAGCATCAGGGCGACCGGCGGCCGGACGACCAGCCGGCACCGCGCCCTCGATCTCAAAACGTGTACCTCACGTTCGCGGTTGTGGTGAGGGCGCTGCTCTGGGCGAGCCCCGAGATCCGCTCGAACCCCGCGTGCAAGCCGAACGAGAAGTGGCGCGACAGCGTGTGATAGTCGGCGCCCGCGCCGCCCCCGAAGGCGAGCGACGTGCGGCGATCGTTGAGGCCCACGGACGCGAGGACGTTGGTCGAGGTCCGCACGACGCCCGCCGTCCCGTCGGCCGACACGATGAGGTAGCGGTACCGCAGGCTGAACTTCACCGCGCCCATCAGGTGGTAGAGCTGCAAGAGCTCCCCGTCCTGCGGTGACGCCGGGAATTGGGTGACGTGGTTCGATCCAACGGCGCGCCCCTCGAGCGCGAGCCAGCGCGTGAGATCGTAGCCGGTGGCCAGCGCCAGCGCCCATCCCGGGCTGAGGCGGCTGCCGACGGGCCCCAGCATCGTGACGGCGCCGAGGCCTCCCTCGGTGTAGAGGCCGTAGGCGAACTTGCTGGGGTCGGGGAACAGCGCGGCCTTGGGGGCCGTCGTCACCTGCGCGCGCGCCTGGCCCGCCGGCGCCCCCAGGGCGACGACGAGGCCGGTGCTGACGAGGCAACGAAGGCGGAGGTTCAGGATGGGACCCTCAGGTGGGCATCGCGAAGGTCACATCTTCGTGATGGTGGGCGCATACGTCGTGGGGGTAGGCATGAACTGGCCGTCGCCATCTTCCCACAATCGGCGATCGTCGTCGCGCACCCGGATCAAGAATTCACATCGCATCGGCTGCGTCGAGTTGAAACGCGGCGTGACCTCCCACAACGCCGGGCGGATGAGACTCGGCGGCACCATCGCGTACTCGACGCTGTTCGTGGCCGCGGCCTGCGCCGTGCCGGCGTCGGAGCGGTAGAGCAGCACAGCCGGAAAATTAGGCGCCATCCAGCGCCCCATGGCGTCGAGGTCGAGCGCCATCTCGTGGAAGTCGTCCTCGAGCACGGTGCCCTGCAGGACCTCCCCGGGGGCGAGGGACTGCGCCGGAGGCCGCACCTGAAACAGCCCGCGCGGCGACGGCGCGTCCATGTTGACGGCGGTGAACGCGGCCGCCACCGCGTCCTCGTCGAAGCGGGCGAACTCCGACGCGCCGTCGATGTTCATGAGGAAGCTGGCCTCGGTGTCGCCGAGGTTCGTGATCGTGTAGCGCAGCTCGAGGTGAACCCTGTCCTCGCGCAGCCAGGGGACCTCGTAGCCGAGGGCGGCGCCGAGGTTCTGGCGGGCCGTCTCCTCGGACGCGCTCGCCGTGCGAAACGCGAGCTGCAACGTCGCCTTCGCCTCCATTCCCTTGCCGTCCACCTCCAGCGCCGCCAGCCCCGGGAAATACGCCGGCTCGTTCAGTCCGCACCCGGGCGCCAGGACCACCGAGGCCGCCAGCGCCAAGAGCAACTTCATCACACGCCGCCCTTGAACAGGAACGGGTAGCTCTGCACCACCGTTCGCCCGTCCGACTTCGGAAACATCCATTGTTTGACCTGGCGGGCGACGCATCCTTCCACCGCGCCGTCGTCCATGGTCGTCGACCCGATCTTAGACTTCTCCACCGAGCCGTCGGGCACGATGACCCAGTAGACCTCGATCTTGCCCGCCAGCGTCGGCTTGCGCTGCAGCTCCTTCTCGTAGCAGAACTTCACGGCGTTCGAGTGAGCGCGCACGACCCGCGCCACCTGCTCCTTCGTCAGCCCGCCACCGTCGTCGACGTTGCCGGCCGCTATGTCCAGCTTGACCTCGTGCTCCCTGCGGCTCGCCAGCGTGGGCCCGCGGCCGTGGCCGCGACTGGCGCGGCCGCCGGTGTCGAGGTCGCCCGCGCCGTAAAGGTGCCCCTGGCCGGTCCCGCCGCCCCCGAGGCCGCTGCCCGACGTCGACAACCCCCCGGCGCCGCGGCCCGCGACCACCCGCGCGCCGGCCATGCCGGCGACCGCCTGCTCGACATCGAGCGTGTTCTCGGCGAACAGCTTCGCGAGCCCCGAGCCCTGCGGCCGTTCCTTGCCGATCAGGCCGAGCAGCCCCACCTTCGAGACCTTGTCGCGCAGGATGTCCTTCTCGCCCTTGGGGATGATCGTGTCCTTCGTGGGGGCGTCCTTCTTGCCGAGGCGACCCTGATCGCCCTTGGCCTTCTTCATCTGTCCCGACTCTTCCTTCGTCTTCTCCTCGGCCTTCTGCTTGGCGCCCTTTTCCGGCGGAGGAGGGGCCTGCGGCGGCAGGAGCTTTGCCACGCGGTCCACCGTGAGCGCGAGGCTCCTGGGCGCCTCGTCGGGCGCGAAGAGCAACGCGCCGCCGACCAGCAGCGCCAGCAAGAAAGAGGTGAGCGTCGCGATGCGGACGAGGAAGGGCTCGGTGTTCGAGAGCTTGGCGCGCGGTAGCCGCGCTGGCGCCTCGACGAAGCGGAGCTCGATGCGCAGGCCCTGGGCGCCTTCGAACTTGAGCCGGGCCCGATCGCCAGGGTCGAGATCGATCTCTCGGATGGACGCGTCCTTGGGGGACGGCGTCGCCGCGACCAGCGCGTCGGCCACCGACACGGTCTCACCCTTGAGGGTCAGCTCGCCCGAGAAGGCGGGCGTGAGCCGAAGGCGAAACCGCCCGCGGGGCGTCTTCGCCGGCGCGACCAGCACGAACCGCTTGTCCTGTCCACGCGCGGGCGGCATGGTCAGCGTGGTGCCGGCCCCGGGCCCCACCGTGACCCTCCGCCCGGGCGCAATCAGGCGATAGGCAAGGATTCGCCCCTGCCAAATCATCGCCACTTGCAGCACGGAGGTCAGTTTCATGGGTGTCCTGGTCGAGCGGCCCGCTCAAAGATTCGGATCATCGGCGGTCCGCTCCAACTCCTTCATGAAAGAGCGGTGATCGGGGGCCGACATTTCGAGCTCCAGCTTCACCCGATTCAAGAAGTAGAGGAGCTGCGGGGTCTTGAGCTTGCCCTCGACGTCCATCGCGCCGAAGCTGTAAACCTTGGTCTTGGCGGCTCTAGGCCGCGCCGCCGCGTCGGGTGGTGTGGCATCACCGCCGCCACTGTCGGTCGATGTCGGGTCGGCTTCCGTTCGTTGTTTCGCTGATGGGGCGGGGGGGGACGGAGCGCGCTGGGGCGCTTGCACGCGGCGTTCGGAGGTGACCGCCCTCGGCGCCGGTGGCGTCGCGCTCTTCTTGTGTTTCGCCGCGGCGGCGTGCGGACCCTGCGCGGCCACCAGCGCCAGCGCGAGCGCACCACCCGCGAGCATCACGGTTGCTTCGCTCCGGCGCCGGCCGACTTGCCATGTTCGGCCTTCGCCCGCGCCGCCTTCGTCTGCGCCTCGAGATCCTGCAGGCGCTGCGTGACGTCCTTGTGGCGGGGATCGTCCTCGTCGGCCGCGTCGAGGAATTGCGTGAAGTACTCGCGCGCCTTCACCGGGTCCTTGTCGAACTCCATGTAGAAGATGCCGAGATCGAACAGCGCCGCCGTGTGCTCGGGCTCGAGCTCGAGCGCTTTCTCGTAGGCGCGTCGCGCATCGTCGAGCTTGTTGTCGCCGCGCGACGCGACGCCGAGCGCGACGTAGGTGTCGGCGTCGGCGGGCGCGGCGTCGACCGCGCGCTGAAGCTCTGCGCGCGCGTGCTTGTAGTCGCCGCAGTCCATGAAGATGACGGCCTTGTTGAGGCGCGCCTCGACGTACTTTGGGTCGAGCTCAGACGCCTTTTGGAAGTTCAAGAAGGCCTCCTGATCACGTCCCCGCGCGAAGGCGACGAGACCCAAGTTGTTCCAGACGAAAGCGCTGTTCCCGTCGAGGTCGACCGCCTTGCGCAGAGCGGTCTCGGCGAGATCCAACTTCTCCATTTTATAGTAAATGAGGCCGAGCGAGTTATAGGCAAAAACGGTCTGGGCAACGTTTTCGCCTGCCTGTCCGAGCGCAATCTTCGTTTGCGCGAGCGCTTCTTGGAGCTCGCCACCGTCGCGCAACACCTGAATGTAGCGGTTGCGCAACTCGGTATCACCGGGGTCGGCGGTCAAGCGCTCCCCGTAGAGAGCGGCGGCCTTCTTGAAGAAGCCCGCGCGCCGCCACGTCTCGCCGAGCGCCAGCGCGGTCTCGCGCGAGGCGGGCTGAATCTCGAGCGCGCGCCGGAACGCCGCCGCCGCCTTGGCGAAGTTCCCGCGACTTGCGTCCAGCCATCCGAGGTCGTGCCACGCCTCGAAGAACTTCGGATCGAGCTGGGTGGCCTTGCTCAGGTGCGCGCGGGCCTCGGCCTGCGACTTGCGCCCTTGCTTGAGGACGCGCAGCGCGGCCTCGAATTCGGCCTTGGCCTCGAGCACCACCGGCGGCAGAACCGCCGCCACGATCGGCTTGGGCGCCGCGGTCGGAGGCGGCGCGCGGTGGCCGCACGACGCCGTCGCAAGCGCCGCGACCACCGCCGTCGCGCGCGCGAGCCCCGCCACGACCGCTTGCGAGCGCCCGACGCGGTCACTTGTCACGGCGCACCTCCTCCAGCTTGCCGATGCGCAGCGGGGGCTCGCCCGCGCGCAGGCCCGCCCGGCTCTCCAGCTCCCTCGGGTAGGCGGCCTCGTCGAGGCGGGTGAGCGCGGCGCGAATCCCCTGGGTGTGCTTGTTGTAGACCCCGATGGCCAGCGACTTCTCGTAGCCCGACTTGTAGGCGTCGATGGCCTTGTCCTCGACGACGACCGTCAGCTTCTCGAGCTCGTCGCGGTACACCTGCTGCTCCTCGGCGTTCAGATCCTTCGGCACCGGGGCCTGCCGCATCGACTTCGCGAAGGCCTCGTATCCTTGCCCGACGCGCAACAGGGCCGCCGTGGCCCACTCCGGGCTCTGGTAAGTGACGACATCCAGGTAGATCTGCTTCGACTGCTCGAGCAGCTTCGCCTTCTCGTCGAGGACCTTCGCGAGCTGCTTCGGCTTGCCGGCGATCTTGAGGCGCTCGTACTCCTTGAAGATCAGCTCGCCCTGCAGGTAGCGGGCCTCGGCCGCCCAGGTGCGGGTCTCCGGGTCCGCGGTCTTCTTGCCGTGGGCGTTCGCGGCGCCGAGCGCGCGCCCGAGCGCGTCCTTGGCCTTGCCGTCGCTGCCCGCCTTGATCAGGGCGTCGCCGGCCCGGGTCAAAGCCTCCACGGCGCGCGGGTCGCCGGGATGGGTCCGCGCGTAGTCCTCGAAGGCTTGTGCTGCCGCCCGCCAGTCTTGCTGCTTCTCGCGCACCACGCCGACCTGGAACGCCAGCTCCTTCGCGTCCGGGCGATCCTTGTACTTCCTCGCGTACTCCCCGAAGTGCTGGATGGCCTTCTCGTTCTCACCCAGCGTCTGGCGCAGGATCCCCGCGTTGCGCAGCGACTCCGCCGCGTGCTTCGCCTGCGGATAGCGGCCGTAAGCCTGCTCGTAGAGCAGGGCCGCCCGGTCGTAAGAGGCGACGCTCTCCTCGATGCGCGCGGCGGTGAACAGGGCATCGGGCGCCTCGGGCGCTTGCGGATACTTCTCGGCCAGCTCCTTGTAGGCGGCCACGGCCTGTTCCTGTCGCTTGCCGCGCTCGAAGATGGTGGCGGCGTTCAACAGCGCCTGCGGCGCCTTGGGATCCTTCGCGTACTCGTGGGGGACGCGCAGGAAGAACTCGGCCGCCTTGTCGTACTTGCCGTCCGCCGCGTACTTCTCGCCGGACTTCATCACCGAGACCACGATCATACGGTCGAGCCGCGCTTGTTCGCCGCGGTCCGCGAACGCCTTCGTCTTCTTCAGGCGCCGGGCCCAGCTCTCGATGTTCTCGTAGTCCTTGGCCTTCGAGAGCGACTCGAGGATGCGATCTCCGGCCGGACCCGCGTTGGGATCGTCGGGGTGCCCTTCGACGATCAGCCCAAACCGCTTGATCGCCTCGTCGTAGTCGCCGTAGTCGAAGAAGTACTGACCGTTCTTGAAGATGACGGTGACGATCTCCTTGTCGTTGGGGAACAGCATGGCGTAGAGGTCGGCGGCCTCGGCGAACTTGCGGTCGGATTCGGTGATCTCGCGCTTGCCACCGCCGCCCGGCTTGCGCAGCTTCTCGAACGACGTCATGGCCTGAAGCAGGGCGTCCTTGTGATAGGGCCCGGGAGGCTTGCTGCGACCGACCGCCAGGTAGTCGTCGCCCGCCTCGGCCAGGCGGCCGAGCTTGAAGTAGAGGATGTCGGCGCGGAGGTAGCGCAGCTCGATGGCGTCCGTGGCGTCGCCGAAGTTCGCCAGGTAGAACGCGTACGCCTCGGCGGCGCGCTGATAGCGCTCCTTGTCGACGACCTTGTTCTGCTTCTCGTTCGCCTGGGCCTCGGCGTGCAGGGTCTTCGCCAGGCTGCGAATTTGCTCCTCCGCGATCTGGCGGGCGTGCGCGAGCGCCTTCGGCCGATCCTTGTTCGCGGCGGCCCAGGGGCTGTGCGGCCCGTAGTTCGTGGCCAGCTTGCGCATCTCGGCGACCGCCCCCGCGGGATCGCCGAGGAGCTGCTGGCACTCCACGACGCGCTTCTGATCGTCGGGGGCGTCCACGCCGTTGGGATCGAGGGTGATCAGCAGGCGGTAGGCCTCGGCCGCGCGCTCGTAGCGCGTCTGATCGAAGACCGTCTCGGCCAGGCGCCCCAGAATCTTCTGCGAGTACTCCTTGCCGCCGATCTGGGCCAGGAACTCGAACGCGTCCTCGGCGCTCTTGGTGTCGTCCTCGGTGAAGAGCTCGACCAGGTACTCCATCGCCTGGCCCTGCAGCTCCTCGGCGCGCTTTTGCTCGGTGGCGGTCTTCCCCGCCCGCTTCTTGGCGAGATCGAGGACGTCCTTGAAGCGCAGCGCCGATTTGGTGGTGTCGCCCAGCTTCCAGTAGCACCAGGCCGTCTTGAACAAGGCCAGGTCATACAGGGACGATTGTGGGTATCCCAGCACCTTCTCATAGGCCGCGAGCGACGTCTTGTAGTCCTGCTGTTCGTAGAACCGGAACTCGGCGATGGCCATCCAGGCGTCGGCGGCGAAGCGTGACTTCGGGAACTTGTCGAGGATGATCTGGAAGTACTTGACCGAGTCCCCGAGACGGCCCTGATCGCGCAGCGAAAACGCGTACAGGTAGATGACCGTGTCGATCTTGCGAAACCGCGGGTACTCGCGGATCAAGCGATCGTAGACGCCCTGGGCCCGCGACAGATCGAGCCGCGGGGCCCGGCGCGGCACCCGTGCGCAGGTCGAGCGATCCTTGTGGCAGTCGGTGACGGTCGCCTGGTAGCGCCCCATCTGTTCGAGGTAGCCGGCCTTCGATTCCTCCCAGTAGAGCTCCGCCAGCTTGTAGAGCGCCTCGGCGGTCTCGCGGGACTTGGGACTCGAGCGCAGGAAGTCCTCCAGCAGGCGAATGCCCTCCTTGCGCGCCGCCACCACCTCCTTCTCCTTGTCGGCGATCGCCGCCTCGATGGCCGGCGGCAAGGCGTGCTCCGGCTTCGAGTCATCCGCCTCCTCCGCGACGTCGGGCTTCGCCGGCTGTGCCGCCAGGGCCGCTGGCGCCGTCGCGAACGCGGCGAGCGTCAAGGCCGTCGCGACGAACCCGATCCGGCCGTGCTCGAACGTTCGTGGCGGCGCCGTCGGTGGAGCGAGCTCGGGACCCTCGCTACCTGTAGTTTTCATACTCGTCTGCCCAGTATTCGCCCTCATAAGGCCAATATTCTTCGTCGTCGCCGATCAGTTCCTCCACCTCTAGGCGCCCCAGCATCTCGCTTGGATAGCGACCCTCCGCCAGGTTCGCGATCTCGATCTCGAGGCGCTTCTTTTTCCCGATCACCGCGTCGATGTGGGTGAGGCGCGCCTGGCGCAGCAAGCTCTTCAGCCGCTTGTCGAGATCGATCAACGCGGCCTCGGCGATGGCGCTGGTCGCGTCGACGAGGCGCGCTCGCAGCTGTCGCGTCTGCTGCGCGAGCTCTTGCAGCTTCTCGGCGTCGGCCGCGAACGGGCCATCCAGGCTCACGGGCCGGGCCGCGCGCCGGGCCTTGACCAGCAGATCCCAGGCTTCGTCGTGGACCTCCGCTTCGCCCCGGCTGTCCGCCACCAGCGATTGCGCGTCGGTCAGCAGTTGCGCCGCCTCGCCGGCCTGGGCGCCCCGGGCCGCCGCCGCGCCCTTGTCGCCGCCGCGCGCCGCGGTCAGCTCGTCCCACACGGCGACCTCCTGCGGGACCAGCCCCGCTTCGCGGTCCAGCGATTCAAGGTAGGTGAAGTACCGGTAAAAGCGGCTGTCGAGCTTCAGCAGCTCGACGATCGGATCGCGGGCCCGCCCGATCTCGAGCCGGCTCAGCAGGCGGCGGTAGAGCGCCCGCCGCCGTCCCGGCTCCGCGATCAAGCGGGCCACCTCCTCCTCGATGGGCGCGTACCTCGCGACGAACACGTCCAGCACCTGGCGAACGTCGTCGAAGCGGCAGGACTTGAGGTCGATCATCGCGTGCAGGAGCAGCACGTCGGGGCCGAGCGGCGATCCCGGGAACGAGTGGTCGAACTCCTCGATGAACGCCCGCGCCGCCTGGTATTCCCCCTTCTGGAACATCGACCACGCGGCCTCGAACAGCGCATCGGGGAGCCGCTCGGAGTCGTCCGGCACGCGGAAGTAGAAGTAGTAGGCGTCGTCGAAGCGCCCCTGCTCGTGGGCGATCCGTCCGAGCGCGAGGAACGCCAGGTCCTTGATCGCCCAGTAACGGCCGTCGACGAAGAAGGTGAAGCGGTCGTTGTCCGCCTGCTCGACGATCTCGCAGAGGTTGCGCCGCGCGCTCGCGTAGTGCTGGGAACGCGCGTCGATGAGGCCTCGAAAGTAGAGCGACGACGCGAAGAAGCGCGACTGGCGGTCCACCTCGGAGAACGCGCGCGTCGCGGCCGCGAACTGCCCCGTGGCGTAGGCCACCTTGCCCGCCAGGTAGGCGCGCTCGTTGGCGCTGTCGCGGGGTAGCGGCTGCCCCGACACCCGCTCGTCGAGGCGGGCGAGCACGGCGGCCTCCTCCCGCGTCTCGAGCGCGATGTCCACGGTCGCGCGGAACGCGGCCCCGAAGAACGGCTGCTGGGGGCCGCGGGCGAGCACCCGGCCGAGGTAGCGCTCCGCCGCCCCGTAAGCGCCCCCCTTTACGAGCGCCCTTCCCAGCGTCAGCTCGGCGTTCTGGTACTCGGGGTCGTCGTGGAACTTCGCGAAGGCGGTCGACTCGACCAGCGCGAACAGGTTCGTCGTGGCGGTCTGCACGTTGCCGGTGACCAGATCGTTCTCGGCCGCCACCAATCCCTCCCGCAGCCCGTCGAGCGACGCCTCCTTGGCATGGACGATCCCGGCGCGCTCCAGGTCACCGAGGTATTGACCGACCGGGTCCGGCGCCGCCGCCAGCAAGGGAATCAAGAGGACCGCGGCGATCATTTTTCGAGCTCGATCTCCAGCTCCAGCTCCGGCTCGTACTCCGGCGGATTCCCGTCCTCGTCGGCGGTCAGCGCCAGGTGGGTGAGCCCGCTGTCGGCGACCACGATCGCGAACGTGTGCTCGGAGGTGTAGCCCAGCTTGTCGGCGCCCGTCTTCGTGCCGCCCTTCACCTCCGTCTTCGGTCTCACCTCGAGACGCACCGTGAAGGCGTGGGGACCGGGCTTCACGCTCCGCGCCGACACGTCGATCACGTCGTCCGTCTGCGGGCGATCCGCGGAGTCCCACAGCTCCGCGCCGTCGAGCAACATGCGCGCCTTGCGAATGACGAAGTCGGGCCCCCCCTTCCAGCGCAGATGCACGTCCATCCTGGACGGAAACACCTTCTCCGAGGCCTTCTGGCTGCGCACCCGGGCCTTGAACAACTCCTCGCGGAGGCGATCGTACTCGGCGCGCAGCTTGTCGAGATCCGGCGCCGCCTCGGCGCGCGCAGGCGGAGAGGGCGGCGCTGCCTCGGCGCGCTCGGGCGGAGGCGCGGCGTTCGTGGGCGGCGAGGCGGCCGCCATGCGGGGCGCCGCCGCCGCGAGCAAGGAGGCCACGAAGATCCTCGCGCGCGCTCGCGCGGCGGGCCCCAAGGCAGGTCGCCTCACCATCGTCATTCCGACACCGGCAGAAACAAGCTGAAGCCGAGCGTGGCGGTCACGTCGTTCACCCATTCCTTCCTGGCGAGCAGCTGCTGGCGGTACACATAGCTTCGCACGTCGAAACGTAGAGCCATCGCGCGTCCGAGGAAGAACTTGAGCCCGACGGCGGCGTTTCCCGCGATGTCGCTCGACAGCACCGAGTCAATCACCCCGGCGCCTGCCGCCACGTACAGATCGAAGTGCTGGATGGCGCCGCCGAGCCGCAGCTTGCCGTGGGCAGGGTCCCACACCAGGTCCGCGTGGAACAGCAGCTCGCGGCGGGGCTTGCCGGCGAGCACCGAGAAGTTTTGCTCCAGCGCCACCTCGGACTTCGAGCCGATGCGCGTGACGGCGCCGTGCGCCTCGACCGCGAAGTCCTCGGTCATGTGGTACGCGTAGGCGGCGCCCGCCACGTAGGTGCCGTCGAAGAGATCCGAGACGTAGTAGCCGCCGAGCAGGGTCAGCTCGTGACGGTTCGTCTGTTGGAACAGACGGTCGCGAACGTCGCGCCGCTTCCGCTTCGCGAACAGATCCGCCTTCACGTTCTCGTCGATGCAGGCGTCGGCGTCGGGATCGCCGGCGCCGTCGTCCTTGTCGCCAGCGGCGCTCCCGCCTTGGAGGGCCGGCTCGTGCGCGACGTCCGACGGCGTCGTCGCGGCCGTCGCGTCCGCGGCCGCCCGCGCGGACGTGCCAGGCAGCACGAGCGCCGGGACCACCACGGCCCCGAGCAGGCCCATCCCGCGACCGAGCGCGCGCGCGCCACGTCGCCACCGGACCCTCACCCCGGCACCCATCCGCAGACGCCGAACATCGTGACGACGTTGTGGGTGTTTTGCGCGTGGCCCAGCACCTCCTCGGGGATGATGAGGTCGCGCACGTCGATGCGCAGGGAGACGAACCGCGCCAGATAGAGCTTGAGGCCGATGCCGACCTGGAAGGTCAGCCCCTGCGCGGCGTCCGTCAAGGTCTGCCCCGCGCCCGCGACGATCAGAAGATCGGCGTGGGTGATGTGGCGAGCGCTGAAGCGCAACTTGGCGTGGACGGGCGACCACAGCATCGCGGCGAGGCCGTTCCAGGCCATCCCGGACTTGAACGAGTGCAGCAGCCCCGCCGCGACGATGGGGTCCTGCAGCCGGTACGAGACGGGATTGCGAAGCACCATCGCCTCGATGCCGAAGTCCTCGGAGAAGAAGAAGGACGCGGCGCCGCCGTACACGTAGGTCGACGACAGGGCATCGGAGGCGTAGGCGCCTCCGAGCGCCGCCAGCTCGAACCGGTGCTTCTTCAGAAAGTCACGCTTCTGGACGCCCCGCCGGGCCCCGTCGCGCTCGTTGCCCCCCTCCCCCTCGAGGCACGAGAGCGCGCGCAACGGCGCGCCGGGTTCCTCTTCCTCGGAAGCGCTTGCCTCGGCTTTGTCCTCGTCGTCGGCTTCCTGGTCGGCGTCGCCTCCGAAGGGCTGGTCCGGGAGCGCGCTCGGCTTTGGCGCAACCGAACCGCGGCGCGGTTGCGCGTCATCTTCACCCACCCCACCAGCCGAGGGCGTGGTCGAGCCTTCGGCGGCGGCCGGCGGCGACGCTTCGGGTTCCGCGGCCTCCGCCCGGCGGCCGAACGCTAAGCCTAGGCCTAGGACGATCGTCGCGCGCAATAGCAACGCATTACGGTAACGCCGCTCGCGACGGCTTGGCAAGCGGGTCGGGCGAAGTTTTTCTGTTTTTTCGGGAAAGGATGCGATCCTTTGTGTGGGTCCGAATGCGCGAGGGAAGCGAATTGTGCGATGCTCCGATGCATTGTTGCGGGTGCGCATGACGGCTCGGTGTGCCGCTCGATCGAACCGACCACGATCCGCCAACCGACGGCGATCCGCGGGCCGAGAGCGATCGTTGCCTTCGCGGCCGTCGCGCGTTTTGTCGCTGTTTGTCGTCAGTTTGCTATCCGCTGCCCTGTCGGCTTGCGGAGGAAACGAGCTCGAGTTGCCGGACGCCGCGGGGCCGTTTCACGACGGGCTTCCGCGTCCCGACGGAGCCCTCGAGGCGACGGGCCCCATGCCGAGCTGTCAGTCCGCGTCCACCGTGTGCGTGGGCGGCTCCGTCTTCGAGTGCGTCCAGGGTCAGGTGGGACGGGAGATCGACGCTTGCGACCAGGCCTGTAGCCTCGGGCGGTGCACGACCGCGGCGTGCGCCGCCGCAGAGCAATCGGACGCCGCGCGCGGGTGTCTCTTTTACGCCGTCCAGATGGACAACATCGACAGCGACGACTTCAAGAAGATGTTGTTGCTGGCGACGAACGCGTCGGAGAGCGAGCCCGCCACGGTGGCCGTGGAGGAGCGTGGGCTCGACGGCTGGGACATGATCGCCCTCGACGTGGCTCCCCCGCGGGGGGCATCCCGCTTCCGGGTGGCGCTGCCCGCGCGTGAGGTGGGCATCACCCGGCGCGGCGCGCTGCGCATCACCAGCGACGTGCCCATCATGGCGGCGCAGATCATCAGCGACGACGGCGACGGCACGTCGATGAGCTCGTCCGGCACGGTGCTGCTCCCCGCGCAGGCGCTCGGCACCAGCCACCTGGCGTTGACCTTTCTCGAGAGCCCGAGCGTGGCGTCGGCAGCGGCGCTGGGAAGCCGGGGGGGCGCGGGGGTGATCGCGATCGTCGGCACGGTCGACGGCACGAACGTGCACTGGACCTCGAGCAGCCCAGCCCTGGTCTCGTCGGATCCCCAACCGTTGCCGGCCATGGCTCATTACGACACGGTCTTGAACGACGGAGACGTCCTGCAGGTGTTTTCGAGCGGGGGCGACCTGACCGGATCGGAGATCTCCTCCGACCGCCCGGTGGCGGTGCTCTCGGGGAACATCTTCACGACCTATGGAAACGAGCCGTCCGGCTTCAACGGCGGAGACATGGCCGTCGAGCAGCTGCCGCCCACCGCCAACTGGAGCACGACGTACATCGGCGCGCGGCTCGCGCCCGAGGCCGGGTGCGATGCCTTCTTCGGCCCGGACCACGGCTACTGGCAGCTGCTCGCCTCGCAGGATGACACCACGGTGACGCTGTCACCCTCGCCTGGCTCGGTGCTCGATCTGCAGTCCGGCGTGGTCTTCAAGAACGACACGACGTTTGGAATGAAGCGGGGACAATCCCGCATCTTCTCTACCTACCCCGACCCCGACCCCAATGCCGACCCCAACGCCGCACTGCCTGCGGGACCCGCGACGCCGACCGGTGACTTCGTCGTCGTCGCCACGCACCCCGTCCTGCTTGCGCAGTGGATGGATTGCCAGCCGAGCTTGTCGTTCGGAGTGGACGCGCGCTTCGGGGATGGTGACGTCGTGATGGCGTTTCCGCCTGGGTTCGAACAGGAGGTCCTCATCACTCGACGCAAGGGAGCCCCCGTGCAGTTCGATCAGGAGACGCTCCCCGACAGCCTGTTTCGCTCGGCCTCCGTCGACGGAGCGTTCGAGGTGGCCCGGCTGGAGGCCAAGGACCTCGGGCAATGCCTCGACACCCTCGAAGGGTGCCAGCACGTCGTCTCCGGCCTGCAATTCGGGGCCAGCTGGCGCGGAATGGACATCGTCTGTAGCTACGCGCTGACGGTCCCCCCCCGCAACATCTGCGTCTTGCCCGCGGCCGGGTGCGTGCCGTAGCGGCGCGGGACGTCGCGCGTGACTGGGGTCATCGTCGGCCCTAACATGTCCGCGAAAGACGCCTGACAACGAGGAGCCGACATGAGTGGAGCGAGTGAGCTGACGGGACCGGACCTCACGCGAGGAATCGCTGCGGACCTGGTGAAGGAGGGCGAGGCCCTGCTGGGGCACGTCGACGGTGAGGGCGTGCTCCTCGCGAGGCGAGGAGCCGACGTCCTGGCGGTGAGCGCGAGCTGCACTCACTACGGGGGGCCGCTCGCCGAAGGACTGATCGTCGGCGACACGATTCGTTGCCCCAGGCACCACGCCTGCTTCAGCCTGCGCACCGGCGAGGCCGTGGCTGCCCCCGCGCTGAACCCGATCGCGTGCTGGACGGTCGAGCGGCGGGCGGAGCGACTGTTCGTGGTGGGCAAGGCGAAGGATGGCATTTCGCCCCGTACGCCACCCGCCGCGCCGTCACCCATCGTCATCGTCGGGGGCGGCGCTGCCGGCCAGGCCGCCGCCGAAGCGCTTCGCCGCGAGGGATACTCCGGCAAGCTCACGCTGCTGAGCGCCGACGTGGCTCCTCCGTGCGACCGACCGAATCTCTCGAAGGACTATCTCGCGGGGACCGCGCCCGAGGAGTGGATCCCGCTGCGCCCACCCGAGTTCTTCGCGGACAATGGGATCGAGCTCGTGCTCGGGGCGCGGGTTACCGACCTCGACCTCGCGCACAGGAGCGTCGTCGTCGGGGGCGGAGGGCGGCACCCGTTTGGCGCGCTGTTGCTGGCGACCGGCGCCGAGCCCGTCAAGCTGAACATTCCGGGCAGCGACTTGCCCCACGTGCGGTACCTGCGGACGCTCGCCGACAGCCGGTCCATCATCGCGATGCTCGGCGCGGCCAGGCGGGCGGTGGTGATGGGCGCGAGCTTCATCGGCCTCGAAGTGGCGGCCGCCCTGCGCGCGCGGGGTCTCGAGGTTCACGTCGTGGCGCCCGAGGCGCGGCCGCTCGAGCGCGTCCTCGGGCCCGAGCTCGGTGATTTCATCCGCGCGCTGCACGAGGCGCACGGCGTCGTCTTCCACCTGGGACAAACGGCGACCTCCATCAGCGCGCACGACGTGACGCTCGGCAACGGCGAGACCGTCCCGGCGGACCTGGTGGTCGCCGGTATCGGCGTCAGGCCGGCGGTGACCCTCGCGGAGCGCGCGGGCCTGGCGATGGATCGTGGCATCCTGGTGAACGAGTACCTGGAGACGAGCGTCCCCGGTGTCTTCGCCGCTGGCGACATCGCGCGCTGGCCCGATCGGCGCACCGGCGAGAAGATCCGCGTCGAGCACTGGGTGGTCGCCGAGCGCCATGGTCAGCTGGCCGCGCGCAACATGCTCGGGCGCAGGGAACCATGCACGCTCGCTCCGTTCTTCTGGAGCCAGCACTACGACTTGTCGATCTCATACGTCGGCCACGCGGAGAAGTGGGACCGCATCGACGTCGAGGGGAGCCTCGCCGGCCGCGATGCGCGCGTGACCTTCCTCAGCGGGGTCCGGCGGCTGGCGATCGTAACGGTGGGCCGCGATCGGCAGAGCCTCGTCGCCGAGGCGGAGATGGAGATGGAGACCGCGGCGGCGACGAAGTGATCGGCGGCTGAGCGGTCAGAACATTTCTGATCAGGTGTTGAGCTTGTCGAGGCTCGCGGCGAGCTGGGCGGCGTCGAAGCCTTCGCGCTTGCGCCGCACGTCGAAGTACAGCAGCGCCGAGGCGATGACGGGGATGGGCAGCAAGAGCAGCGTGAACGCATCCTGCAGCAGGCGCGTTCCGAACAGGCCCTGCAGCATGAGGCCCGCGAGGAACTGCGCGACCATCGACAGGAGAGAGAACGCGACGAGCAGCAGCAACACCCGCAACCAGTCCGAGCGCACCAGCTCGTAGCTGCGCCGGAGCGCCGCGGTTCCGCCGATGTCCTCGAACAGGGCCACGAGTGGAACGAAAGAAAAGAAGAACGCCAGCACCACCCCGGGGATGAACAAGAAGAAGAAGCCCACCCCCGTCAACAGCGCCGCCGGGATGATGGCCGAGATGACCGTGCCGACGCGGCGAAGCAGCGACGTCCAGACCTGTTGCCAGGTCGCGTCCCGGCCGACCAGGTGGTTGGCGGCGGCCAGCGCCAGCGCGCCCTGGGTCAGGGGGACGATGACCCCGTGCAAGAACAGCCCGGTCACGGCCGCCGCCAGCAGGCCCAGCATGATGGCCGTGAACGAGCCCGCCACGACCCCCATGTCGAGCGGGACGCCCACCGCCACGTGGGTCGCCGGATCGAGGGCCAGCGGCACCATGACGGTGGGCGCGAGGATGACCGCGCGGGCGCACGCGTGCGCGAGCGCGCCCGGAACGAACACCACGGCCGCGACGGTCAACAACGTTCGGGCGTGTCGTTTGTAGAGCGCGAACGCTTGCTGCAGGAGATCGAGGACACCCTTCTCACCGCCGTCGACCGCCCAGGGGATGGAACCCGAATCGGGGACACCATCGACGGGGAGCTCCGGCGGTGGCATGGCCTTTCCGGTGGTTGGACAGAACGGCGGCGTCGGCTGGTGGGTCTGGTGGCAGTGAATGCAGATGTCCGACACGACGGTCTCCTTCCAGGGTCGTAGCAGCATAGCCCGGGGACCGGGGTCGATGGTAAAAGCCCAGCGTGACGTTCCGACAGCCTCCGATTCGCAGCGCAGTCCCGCGCGGGGCACGCCGCTTGCGCGCGGGTCGGTCGCGCTCGGGGTTGACCCGCCTGGTCGCCGTGGTGACGGGCCTCGCGGCGCCGTTCGGGATCGCCGTCGCGGCTGGACATGCCGCGGAGCCGACGACCTCGGGGGCGGCGTCGGATCCCGCGGCAGAGCCGCCGCCCCCGCCACCCCGCGAATCCGGGTCTCCCGAGGTGGCGGCCCCGGATGCCAGCGCCCGGGAGACGCCGCCCGCCCTGGGCGCCTCCGACGCCCAGGGCGACACGGCAACGATGGGCAGCGCGCCGGAGGGGACGAGGGCGGCTCTGGCGGCCCGGTCGCCCGACGACGAGCTCTCGGGGATCGTCGTCGCGCACCCGCGATTCGCGATCGCGGCCGCCATGGGCCTCTCCATCGACAACGCGGGGATCGCGGATCACCGGAACGTGCTGATTCCGTCGTTCTTGGTGCAGGGGGGCATCGGGCAGGGGGTGCTCGGCTTCGAGGCGCGCCTGTTCGCGAGCGAGGCGGCGGGGCGGTTTTCGACGCCGAGCCAGATCGCCGCGGACCGGAACGTGCCGATCGCCGATGTGGGGGCGGATCGACAGGCGGTGGACCTCATGCTCGCGGTGCGACCGTTCGCCGCGGGGCGGATGGGCGCGCTCGCGTGGCCGGCGCGCTTCGCCCGCGCGCTGACGTTGGATGTTGGCGTGGGGGGCGAGCGCGTCAGCGTCGGCTCCCAGACCTTGTTTCGCGGCGGAGCCGTGGTCGGCGGCTATGTGGATATCCCGGTGACGCCAGCCAACGACACGAGCACGCTGAGCTTGCGGTTCGCCGCCCGGCGCATGTTCGGAACGCACGGCTCGGTGAGCGTCAGCGGCCAGTCGCTGGCCGTGTCGGACACGAAGGTCGAGCTGTTCGGGGGCCTGGCGGTGGCGTTCTAAGTACCTGTAATCGCTTGAATCGCGGCGGTCAATTTCTTGTTTTAATTTCGTGAATCTAGTTACATATTAATTTACTAAAGAACTTTCTCGGACCGACGATTGATTCCTCCAGCATGGGAACACGTCGCGGAGCGCTCGGAATGCTTTCGGTGGCCGCCGCAACCTGGGCAGTGGCCGGGCTGTCGGGATGCGGGACGACCATCGTCCATGCCCGCGCCGATGCGGCCGAGTTCGCGCCCAAGGTCACCGCGGTCATGGCGTTGCCGCCGCGTCTCGGGTTCGGGCGCGCCGTCGATCAGCGCCGGGCGGCACGTCGGACCGGCGACGCCCTGATCGAGGCCTCGGGCGGACACGCCATTCTCGCGGAGGAGCTGCCTCGCCTCGATCCCGAGCTTCTCGCCGACGGAATTCGCTCGCTCGGCGAGGACCCGTCGCAGACCCTGACGTTCTCCGTGACCGCCGCGCGAGGCGAGCGCATGGAGACCGTCGCCGGCATCGCCGGCGCGGTTCGCCGCTACATGGACTACACCGTGCGGCTGGATGTGCGCCGCGCCGATCGCCCCGAAGTGCTGGGCAGCATCGAGACGTGTGCGACCGCGTTCTCGGTCGCCCCCGACCTCGACGCCGAAGGACGCCCGCAGGGGTTGCAAAAAGCCATTAACGAAGCGGTCACGAGCGCGATGAAGACGTTCGCGCCGCAGCTCGTCGCCACCGCGCCGTTCCCGGCGCTCGTCGAGGTCCCGGCCCGCCTCGAGGACAACCTTCAGGGGGGATCCCTTGCGGCCGTCGACAAGCTCCGGAAGCTGGAGGCGCTCTATCCCGAGCTCGCCGTCGATGATCTGGCCGCCCTGGCGTCGAGCCGCGCGCGCTTCCTCGTGGTCAACCCGGGGCGGCTCGCCAACGTCGGCATCGCGCGCGGCGATCTCGTCAGCGGCATGGGCGGCCAGACCCTGGGTAGCCGGGCCTCTTTGGCCCGCATCCTGGCGCGCGGAGATGTCCCGGCGCTGAGCATCGACCGCGTCGGCGGCCGGTTCCTGGTGGGTCAGACCCTCGTCGCCCGGGCCCGCTGAGCTTGTTTTCCCGAGCCGGCCGGTCGGGATCGTTGGCCTCACGTCTTGTCCCGTCCCTGTCTTAGCCCTTGTCCTGGTCCCCGTCCTCGTCCTCGTCCGCGTCCGCGATCGTCGGGTTGACGGGCCCGCCGCGCGTCCGCTGGCGAGGGCGAGGACGGGAGTTTTCCCGCGCCCTCGGCAACGTGCCCGACCGGACCCGCGCGCGCCCGAGAGGCGTTAGGCTTCCGGCCGCGTGATGCCCCCCGACGAACCGGCGCGGCTGAGGGTCTCCCTGTTCGCGGGGTTGGCCGTCTTCGTGGCAGGGCTTTGCCTTCAGCCCATGAGCGAAAGCGATCTCTTCTTTCGCTTGAAGGTCGGGCAGGAGATCCTGGCGCACGGGCGCCTCATGGGGCGAAATCTCTTCTCATTCACGGCGCCCCTCCACCCCGATCTCGATCTGGCGTGGGGATTCGAGGCAGCGGCCGCGCTCCTGTTCAGGGCGGGTGGCTTCCCCGCGGTCGTGGTCGGTAAGACCGCGATCGTTCTTGCCGCGTTCGCCCTGACATTCCGGGCTTGCCGGCGCGCCGGGGCCGGGGTCCTTGCGACCACGCTGTCGCTCGCCGGCGCCGCGCTCGTCATGCGGGAACGCTTCGTCGAACGACCGCACGTCGTCTCGTTCCTGGGCGAGGCCGTCGTGCTGACCGCGCTGGGGGCGCTCGCGCGGCCCTGGTCCGCAGCGAAGGTCGCCGGCTTCGGGGCGGCGATGGTGGTCTGGGCCAACAGCCACGCGGGCACGTTCACCGGCGCCGTCGTGTTGTTCGCAGCGGCGCTCGGCGCCGCGCCATTCAACCGGGTCGTCGCGCGGCGCGCGCTGGGGCTGGGCGCGGTAGTCGTCGCGGCCATGTTCGCCACGCCCGCGGGACCGGGCATCGTCCGCTACCTGGCGCTTCACGTGACGCTCCCGGCGCTTCACCCTGTGGACGAGTTTCGAAGCGCGACGTGGCGGTCGGACGGCCGGTACTTCGTCTGGATCGCTGTCGTCGCGACGGTCGTGCTGGGGGCGACGAAGCCGGCGAGCAACGACTCGACGAATCAGGGCGCTCGAACAGGGCCTTTCGCCGACCTACTCCCGGCCGTGCTGCCGGTCCTGGCCGTGACTGTCCTGGGGCTCGCGTCGGTGCGGTTCTCGGCGGACGCGGCGCTCGTCGGGGCGCCCCTCCTGGCGACGCGCCTGCAGTTGCTCTTCGCGGCCGGCCGTCGTCGCGGCTTCGCTCCCGGTCTTGCCGGAGTCGCCGCGATCGGCACAGCGGCGGCGCTCGTCGTCGCTCCGGTGGCCCCGCGCGTGGCGGCGGCGCGGGCGGGGCACGCGCCCGTCGCGATCGGGCTCGACCCGGCCGTGGTTCCGAGCGAGGCCATCCGCTTCGTGACGACCCACGGCCTGCGGGAGCGCATGTACAACGACTTCGAGACGGGCTCATACCTCGCGTTCGAGGGCTATCCGCGCTACCGCGTGTTCGTCGACCCCCGGCTGCCCGCGTATCCCGAGGACATGCACCGCCTGCTCGGGGACTTCGAGATGGATCGCGATCGATGGGACGCGGCCATGGCGCGCTACGGGGTCACGAGCGCGCTGCTGTCCTACGCGGGCCTCAACCGCCGCGTGGCGTGGTGGGATCCCGAGCGCTGGGCGCTGGTGTTTCGAGCGTTCGACGCCCGCGTGTTCGTCCGCCGCCTGCCCGTCTGGCGCGAGCTCATCGCGGCGTACGAAATTCCGGCGACCTTCAGCTTCACGGTCGAAGATGGCGCCGGGACCGAGGTCGTCACGGCAAAGCCGGCGGCCTCGCCAGTTTCAGATTGCGAATGGCAGCGCCGGGTGGGCGATCTGTCGTTCGAGCTCGACGGCGGCAAGCTGACGCGCGCGCTACCTGCCTATGACCGGGCCCTCGCGGCGCCCGGATGCCTCCCTACCCACGACGAGGCGGCGCTGGCGGCCTGGGTGGGCGCGACCGCGCTCGAAGCTGGGCGCCTCGCGCGCGCGCTGGAATTGCTGGACCGCGCCCTGGCGCTCGAACCTGAGGACATCGCGAGTCGCGCCAACCGGGCGACGGCGTACGAAGCGTCGGGGCGGAAGCGCGAGGCGGCTCGGGACTGGGAGCTCGTGGCCGTGGCGGCGGCGGGCACCCCCCTCGGCAACGCGGCCCGCGCGCGCAGCGGCCGGCTGGGAGGTGAATAGGTGCAACCGGGGAGGCCAGTCTCTGCCCGGTGCAGGAAGGACGGCCCGAGCCCGGAGATCGCCACTCGCATGGTCGCCCCCGCGTCGTTCTAGTAAGCTCTAACAATGCACTACGATGTGGCCGCCTACGGCAGGGACGGGAACCTCGCCGTCATCGGGGAAGCGAAAGTGCGGTCCGCACCCGACTCGACGTGGGCCACCGCGCTACGGAGGAATATTCTCGAAACAGAGTCCAAGCTGCGGGCGAGGTACTTCATGTTGGCCGTCCCTGACCGCCTCTACCTTTGGCCCGGAGATGCGAATCCGAACGCAATTCCCCAAGAAATCGACGCAAGGGAGACATTCGCCCCCTACTTCCGGATGCTGGGCATCGAGCCCCTCGAGATCCAGTCGCCTACCTTCGGAAACGTCGTGTCCTGGTGGCTCAGCGATCTCACGCAGGCTGATCCGACGAAGGTTGATGCCCGTCTCCGGGAGTCCGGCTTGGTGGACGCGGTCGCCGGCGGAAGGATCTCGCGCGGGCTCGCGGCGTGAGGGTATACGTCGAGACCAACTTCATCTTGGAGATGGCCTTAGATCAGGAGGACCATGCCTCATGCGAAGAAATCCTCGACCTCGCTGATCAGAGGAAGCTCGTCCTGGTGCTTCCGGCGTTCTCTCTCACGGAGGCGTCGCAGACTTTGGAGCGTCGTCACGAGGCGCGGGCAAAACTTGTCGCGGACGGCGAAGTGGGCAGGGAGCTCCGACAACTTCAGCGTTCAAAACCATTTCACGACAAGACCAAGACGGTCCGTGACGAAATCGAGGTTCTGTTCAACGAGAGTGGGGAGCGGGCGCAGAAAAACCTCCAAGTTCTGAACGCTCGGCTTCTGAGCATCGCGAGCATTCTGCCGCTTGGCGCCGCCGTCATTAAGAAGGTCGAAAACTGCCCCTTCCGCGACATCAAGGTTTTCGATGCCATCGTATTGTTCTCTATTCTCGCAGACCGCGCAGACTCCTCGCGGGAACCCGAGCAGAGGTGCTTCTTGAGCAGCGACGGAAAGGCGTTCGACGATCCCGACATCCGGGAAGCGTTAACGGCGCACAACTGCAAGTTTTTCAAGAGGTTTCCAGACGCGATTCGATATATCCGTAGCCAAGTTGCCGGGTCTTCGGCGTGAGTTCCCCAGATCATGTTTCTCAAAAGCGCGCCGGTGAGCGTGCGGCTTGATAAACGACGGCTGTTCGCTCAGCGCTCTGCAGCTCGTCGCCACCCACTGTCTTCGCGGTAGAACCGCTGCCTGCGACCCGCGCCCCCGTCAGAAGCTGTTTTCACCCAGCCACTGGGTCCTGCGCGGACTGCCACTGCGAGTACCTGCGCAGCCTGTGAGCGGCTGCGAGCGGTGCGACCGACCCGGCGCCTTCTTGGCAGGAATCGGCGGGGCTGGTATTTGACGAAGTAGCTACTTGTAGCTACCTTAGATCATCGTGCGCTCCGTCGGCGTGAAGGTGCTCAAGAACAAGCTGAGCGAGTATCTTCGCTTCGCGGCGGCTGGCGAGACGGTGCTGGTCACTGATCGCGACCGGGTGATTGCCGAGCTGATACCCCCCCGGGAGGGCCGCAGCATCGCCGTCGCCGATGCGTTCTTGGCGGAAGCTGTACGTCGTGGATGGCTGGCCGCGCCCGCGATTCGCGGCGAGGGGCCGCCGCCCCGATTACCCATCGCGTCCAGCCAGGAAATTTTGTCGGAGTTGGCGGCGGACCGAGCCGACCGGTGATCTACCTCGATACCTCGGTCGCTCTCGCGCACCTTCTCGCCGAGGATCGCCATCCGTCTGATGATCTGTGGACCGAAGTTCTCGTCTCCAGTCGCCTCATCGAATACGAGCTGTGGACGCGCCTCCACGCGAGGGGCCTCCGGTCCAGCCACGGGGATGCGTTGCGAGGTCTGCTCGCGCGCTTGGCCATGGTCGAGTTGTCACCGGTCGTCCTGGCGCGGGCGACGGAGCCCTTTCCCGCCCCCGTGCGCACCCTGGACGCCCTGCACCTGGCCTCGGCGGACTTCCTCCGTGCCCAGAAGCAGACCGTCGAGATCGCCTCGTACGATAGCCGGTTGGTGCTGGCAGCCCGCAAGATGGGCTTCGTCGTGGCGCGCTTTTAGTCCCCTGAACGGCGCGAGGCGCGCGGCCTCGTGCACGGTCGGCATTTGATCCTGTATCAGGGCGGCGAGCCGCCGGCGCCGGCGCCCGCGCGCGTCGCGCCGTCGATGACGATCAGCCGGCCGTTGAGGGCATCCTCGACGAAGGCGGTGCCATTGGCGTCGAGCACGGGATTTCGTGCGCCCGGGGCTGTCACCACCACGGCCACCCTTTGAAGCGCGCCGCGGTCGTCGACGTGTGCGACCACCATGTTCCCGTCCTTGCCGCACGCGATGAACAACAGGCGGCGCCGCGGGTCGTAGTCGAGGTTGTCGACGCCACCTCCTGTCTTGATGCGACCGAGCACCTTGCCGACCTGACCGCCCACCTGGGCCAGATCCCGGACGGTCGCGCCATCCGTGCACGCCACGAAGAGCCATCGGCGTGCGGCGTCGAGGGCGAGACCGCGCGGCCCTTCGGATCCACAACCAGAAGGCCAGCTGGCGACGACCTTGCGCGTTTTGATGTCGATGGTCAGCGTCCGGTCCTTGTCTTCGAGATTCGTATAAAACGCCCCGCGCACGCCGTCGACGGCGAAGCCTTCGGGATCGCCGTCGAGCTTGATGGTCGCGACGGATCCCGGGGCCGCAGCGTTCGCCACGTTGGCGATGCTGATCGTCTGGTCGCGCGGCGTGGTCACCCAGAGCTCGTGCGTCGCCTTCACGTAGGCGATCCCATCGGGCATGGATGGCAGCGACACGACGCCTCTGGCGGCCAAGGTCCTCGCGTCGAACGCGTGCACCTTGCCGTCGCCGCGGTTGCCTATCCACACGACGCCGTCGCCGACGGTCGCCGAGCTCGGGCCCATGCGCGGGCGATCGGGTCTACGTGATGGCGCCGTCGTGAGCCCGGTAATCGCGGTGAGCTTGCCCGTCGCGACGTCGAGGACATCGACGTTGCCCGTGTTGCCGGCCGGCACCCACACGCGGTTGGTCGCCGGATCGTACGCGAGGTAGTCCATGCCGACCGGAGGGCCTCCCGGCAGGGCGACCGACGCTGCGACCAGCACGGAGAAGATCGGGAAGGCCATTCAATTTCTCTACACCGCCAGCGCCCACCGCGCGATGAGAGGTTGACATGATAGCTGATTGGCTATATATAATGTTCGCTATGAACGAATCGGCTCGCCTCGACCTGGTGTTCTCCGCGCTGGCCGACCCCACCCGCCGCTCGATTCTCGCGCGGCTGGCGACGGGCGCGGCGACGGTGTCAGAGCTGGCAGCGCCCTTCGACATGGCGCAGCCGAGCATCTCTCGACACCTGAGGGTGCTCGAGGACGCCGGTCTGATCGCTCAGGGGCGAGAGGCACAGCGGCGACCGCGGAGCCTCGTCGTTGGGGGACCGCTGCGGAACGTGGACGCCTGGCTCGGCCCGTTCCGCGAACAGTGGGAACGACGACTCGACCGGCTGGAGTCGCTGCTCGAAGTAAAGCAGCGCCGAGGCCAGAAGCGAGGGAATCAATCCATCAACAAAGCGAAGGAAAATCCATGAACAGCGCAACCATCGACCGCGAGACTCTCACCATCAGGTTCGAGCGCAGGCTGCGGGCCCCTCGTGAAGACGTATTTGACGCGTGGACGCGTCCAGAGGACATCGCCGAGTGGTGGGATCCGACCGGGGCTCGACTCACGAAGTGCCACATCGACCTTCGTCCTGGTGGGACCTTCCTCTTCGAGAATGCCGGGCACGGGCCGCCCTTCTCCGGCGTCTACCGGGTCGTCGAGCGACCGGGCAAGCTCGTGTTCGACGCGCTGGGAGCGGTCGGGACCGTCACGCTCACCGCGGAGGGCGAGACGACGCACATGCAGGTCGAGATCCGCTGCTCCTCGCCTGACCACCTCCAGCAGTTCGTGAAGCTGGGTGTCGCCACGGACACCGAACGAACACTCGACAACTTGGTCGCGCGCTTGCAAAAGCAAGCGGCGAGAGTTTGACCTCGCGCCGAGGCGGTCTTCGAATAGCAGGTGCGCGAACGACCGGGTGGTCTACCCGCGCGCGGCCCGCGCCGGGGGTGCAGCGGCCTTCACGGCCAGGCCGGCGCGGTTCAGGGCGCTGACGCCGGCCGCGAGCAGCGCGGCGTCCTCGCCGTCGGCCAAGCCCAGCGCGAACTGGGCGGGGGAGCCGGCCAGGCGCACCTCGATGATCGCGGCGTGTGTCTGGTCGAGGCCGCGCACCGGCTGGACTGCCGCCGTGACCACCTCGGCGCCGGTGGCCGCCGCGGCGAATAGCGCCGACAGGGGGTCGGGTCCCGTCGCCCGAAGTGCGTGTGTCACGCCATTGGCGGCCAGCTCGACGTCCAACATCACCCCCTGCGAGGGGCCAGCAGGCCTAACCCCATGCGTCGCCAGCCGGAGCGGCTGGTCGGGCCGGTAGGTGCCCGCAAAGAGCGCGAGCAGGTCGCGCGCGCTCAGCTCGCCACCGAACGTATCGGCCCGCTCCTGGACGACACGCGCGAATTCGATCTGCAGGCGGCGCGGCAGCTCCAGGCCGTACCCTGTGCCCAGCAGGAACGCGATGCCGCCCTTGCCTGACTGCCCGTTGACGCGGACGACGGCGTCGTAGCTGCGGCCGACATCCGCGGGGTCGAGCGGCAGGTACGGGATGTCCCAGACGGTGCCCTCGGGGTCGGTCGCGCGCGCCGCGAAGCCCTTCTTGATCGCGTCCTGGTGCGAGCCCGAAAATGACGTGTAGACCAGGTCGCCGGCGTACGGGTGCCGCGGGTGCACGGGCAACTGCGTGCAGTGCTCGGCGACCGATCGGATGCCGTCGATGTCGGAGAAGTCGAGCCCCGGGTCGACCCCCTGCGAGTACAAGTTCAGGGCCAGCGTGACCAGATCGACGTTGCCGGTCCGCTCCCCGCTGCCGAACAGGCAGCCCTCGACGCGGTCGGCGCCGGCCATGACCGCCAGCTCGGCGGCCGCTACCGCCGTGCCCCGATCATTGTGCGGGTGGACGCTCAGCACGATGGAGTCGCGCCGCGCCAGGTTGCGGTGCATCCACTCGATCTGATCCGCGTAGACGTTGGGCGTCGAGCGCTCGACGGTGGCGGGCAGGTTGACGATCGCCTTGCGCTGCGGGGTCGCCCCCCAGGTCTCGACGACGGCGTCGCAGATCTCCTTGGAGAAGTCCAGCTCGGTGGCGCTGAACGTCTCGGGGGAGTACTCGAAGCCCCACGCGGTCTCGGCGTTCGCGGCCGCGAGCTCGCGAATCTGAGCAGTGGCCTGCGTCGCGATGTCGAGGACGCCGGCGCGGTCCTTCTGGAAGACCACGCGGCGGAACACGGGCGCCGTGGCGTTGTACACGTGGACGACCGCCCGCCGGGCGCCGCGCAGCGAGGCGAACGTCCGGTCGATCAGCTCGGGGCGGGCCTGGGTCAGCACCTGGATGGTCACGTCGGTGGGGATGCGGTCCTCGTCGATCAGCCGGCGAACGAAGTCGAACTCGACCTGCGAGGCGGACGGAAAGCCGATCTCGATCTCCTTGAATCCGATCCGGACCAGCGTCGCGAACATGCGCAGCTTGCGCGGCTGGTCCATCGGCTCGATCAGCGCCTGGTTCCCGTCGCGTAGATCCGTGCTGCACCAGAGCGGCGGTCGGGTGATGACCTGGTTCGGCCAGCGCCGATCCACGAGCGCGACCGGCTCAGCCGCCACGTACTTCCGCCCCGGGATCTTGGTCATCATCTCGATAGGTTGGCGAGGAGTCGGTCATTATGCCAATCAATAGTTTTTCTATTCACCATAAATTCTACTAATGTACCGGCCGCTAGCGTCGATGACGGCGGGGGCCCTTTGTAAGGATCGCCGGGGCAGGTTCAATCATTCGCTGAACGGGCATGACAGAATCGAACGTGGTCTCGATGCTCCCTTGCCGCCATTCGGCTTCGTTCCTGGCGCTGCTCGCGTGCCTTTGGGGCTGTGGCCGCGCGAACCTCGTCGTGGGCGGCGGCGCCGGGGGCAGGGCGAGCGGCATCGGTGGCGCGGCCGGGCCGGCAGGCGGGGCCGGGGGTGGCCTCGGCGGAGGCTCGGGTGGGCCGCTCGGCGCCGGGGCCGGGGGCGCCGGCGGTGTCGGGGGCGCGCCCGTGAGCGGCGGGGGGACCGGCGTCATCGCGGTCGATCCCCAGCTCTCACGCGCGTGGCGATGGCAAGCGTGTGGGGCGATTCCACCAATGCCCGCGAACGCCCCGTACGCCGTGCAGGCCATCTACCCGCCTGGCACGGATGCGTTGGCCGTGCTCTACAACGACGGCTCCGTGGTCTTCTACCCGAACAACGATGCGGCTCCCACGACGGTGCGCCTCGACGGCCCGCCCCCGGGGAGCATCGCGTTCTCGCAGGACGCCAGCCGCATCGCGGGGGTGGTGGCGGGAGGCGCGATCCGGGTGACCGACGTCGCCACCGGCGCGGGCCTGGACATGGAGGCGAACGCCAGCTGCGCCGGCGCCCACGTTCGATTCTCGGCCGACGGAAACTACGTCCTCGCGTGGGACAAGTCGCTGTGCGTCTGGCAGGCTCGCGATGGTGTGCTGGTGACACAGCTCGCGGGAGTGTTCCTGTCGGCGGCGATGGCGAACGGCCGCATTCTGACCGAGGAGTACGGCGCACAGCCCAACGTGAAGAGCTGGTCGCTTTCGGGGCTCGACTATCTCCCGGTCACTCTCGATCCCTTGCCCGAAAACCTGCCGCCGGTCGATCCGTATTACGGTCTGGCGGACATCGTCATCTCGCCCCGAGGGGACAGCTTCGCGGCAATGAACACGTCTGACGGCCTTTCCAGGCTGTGGTCCGCGGACGGCAAGCTGGTCGCTTCGTGGCGCGCGGGGAGGCCGCCCGTATATTCCGAGTCCGGGGCGCTGGTCTTGTTCTGGAACGAAGTCTTCGATGTGGCTTCGCAAACCCATTGGTTGAACACTGCGGTCGGTGACTACGCGGCCTCATCGATTGACGAGACCGGCATGTGGATCGGGGGCGTCGACCTCCTGGCCACGCGAGCCCAGAGCGGGAATCCGGACGCGCGCCGCGTGTTCGGATCCCTGAGCTCGCCGTCGGCCACAACGTACAACCTGCCGACCGCGCTCGCCGTCTCGCCCGACGGCACTCGAATCGCGGCGAGCACCATTCGTGGCGGCTCGTTGCTCTGGCGCGTGGCCGCGGACCTTTCGGCGTCGGTGCCAATCCGAAGCATCGATGTGAACCTCCCGATGGAGGCGGCGTTCTCGTCTTCCAGCGGCGAGCTCGTGGTCTCCGGGGATGGAGGGGCCATCTTCTCCAGCAACGATGGGGCCCTGCGGGACCTCCTGCCGCTGCCACCCGAGGTTCCCGCAATCAACTGCACCTTCAGGTTGGCGAGCATCTCACCCACCGGCCGTTGGATGACCCGCGGCGGGATCACCGACACCGTGACGGTGTTGGCGCGTCCCGGCTTGCAATCGGTGACCGCGCTACCGACGGCGGGCTGCCAGGAACGCAGCAGCTTCAACGCCGCCGAGACGTTGCTCGCCCTGCCGGGTCCGGAGCTCTACCGAACGAGCGACTGGTCGTTGATCTGGCCGGCCCAGATCGTTGCCGCACCGCCTCTCGACGGATCCGACACCGATATCTTCCGAGACGTTCAGTTCGCACCGGGAGAAAAGGCGCTGTTGGTGTCGCATTGCCCCGAAAGCGCGAGAACCAGCCTGGGCTGCTCGCACGCGCTCTACGCCGCGTCGGACGGCGCGCTCATCCAGAACCTGCCGGCGCTGACGGCGACGCGCGCGCGGTTCTCGGCGGAGGGCAACTGGATCGTGTCGGGGAGCACCGCGCTCCATCTGCCCACCAACGAATCGGTGACGTTCGACCCGGCGGCCGTGCTGTCCACCTTCGCGCCGAACGGCGACATCGTCGCCATCCTCAACGACAACACCGTCGCGCGGTATTGTCGGACACCGTGAGCGACCGAGCGATCCCGTCCCGACTGGCAACGTTCTTTATTTGCCGGCCAGGCCGTGGGAAAATCGCTCGATGCCGATTCTGAATCCGCGGCCTGAGGTCCAGCTGACGGCGAAACCTCTGCCGGGGCCTGCCTATCAGCTCGTCCGGTTTCAGGTCGACGATCCGATCGAGGACGCCGCGCTGGAGACCGCCGCGGTGGCTGGGCTCCCGCTCGAGGATGCGCGCGCGCTCGTGCGCACCAACTTGCTCCACTACCACCTGAAGATGATCGAGGAGCCGCAGGGCCTGGATCGGCACCTCTATCATCTGGTGGGGAACCTGACGCAGCACGCGCGCATCCCCATCATGACGACGCGCATGGACTGGGTGATCGAACAACTGAAGCCGCTCACCGACCTGAAGACCGCCCTCGATTACGGGGGTGGCGGTGGGCGTGACTCGATCATACTGGCGAACCTCGGCTACCAGACGACGTACTGCGACCTGCTGAACGGCTTCACGCCCTGGGTCGAGAAGCGGTTCAGCGCGCGCAACAAGCCGGTCGAGATCGTCGACGTTCGAGACCTCGGCGAGCGACGCTTCGATGTCATCAACTGCATGGACGTGCTCGAGCACATCTACGATCTCGAGTACGCGGTGGGCGATCTGTTCGGGCACCTCCGGCAAGGGGGCCACCTCATTGCGTATCCGAGCTTCTACAACTCCTGGGACGGCGACCACGTCGAGAAGAACTGCGGGTACCGCCCCTACTTCGTGGAGTTGGTCGCGCACATCGGACTGCGGCTCGTCGCGCGGGCGGGCGAGGTGTACCACTTCGTGCGCGAGTCAGCCCCAGAGACCCCGAGCGCCGTCGAGCGCGAGACGGTGCGCCGCGAGCTCTACAAGCACTCCGAGCGGCTCAGCTTTCAGGCCGCCTTGAAGGCCATGGCCGTGATGACCAACGACTTCGCCGAGCCTGCGCTCAGCACGCTGATCGACAATCTGGCCATCTGGCGACTCTCTCGTCACCGCCTCGGGGAGAAGAAGCCGACCTGAGCTGGGGTTGCTGTGACGCCGCGGGAGCTCGGGGCGCGCCCGCTCCCCGCAATGGGTTGATCACGCGCCGCCGAAGTATCCGCCGATGACGCCCTGAATGCCGTAATGAGTCGATTTTGCCGTGTCCTGCGACGCCTGCTTGCTGACGAGCTCGGTCTCGAACACCGGGCCCGCCCCCAGAAAGAAGTGAGGCGCGGGATGAATCAGCAGGGGAACATTGATGATCAGAGGAATGGCGTAGCCGCTGGCGCCGGCCGTTCCGCCGCTCGTTGACACGTGGACGTAGACCAGCTCGATCCGGGCCCAGAGCGAGAGGAGCCCCGTCAGCGGAATGTCGTAGCCCACCCGCGCGCCAGCGGCGAGCTCCGTGACGGTTCCGGAACCGCCGAGCCCCGACTGAGCCAGGTCGACCGATCCCCGGGTGTACCCGAGCAGTCCGCCCACCGACACATGGGGCGCCACGAAGTAGTCGAGCGATGGCTGAATCGAGATGATGTTCTCAGTGGTTCCGCCCATGCTGACGCTGCTGTGAACGATCGCCAGCTGCGACGCTTCGTTTTGAAAAGGCACGTCCACGTCCAGGGCAACCTGCCCCGGAGACCCGAAACCGTTTGGCGCCGGAGGGTCCTCGGCCCAGGCCGTCGCCGTCAAACAAATCGTCATCGCCACCGTCCCCATGAGAATGAGCGTTGCTCTCATGCCTGTCTCTCCCGGTTTGAGGTTTGTGCCGCGCGTCGACTCTAACGAACGCACGTTGACAGTCCAGAAACCGATACTTTGAGATAAGGTGCAGATTCGTCATGCGCGCCAACCTAGCGTGGAGTTATGCCGTATTCGGTCTCGGCTTTTTGATGGGCGGCTGCAGCAGCGGCGCTGCGACCTCGGGCACGCCCGACGGGGCGGCGGCCTTGCTCACGCCCCACGACGTCACGAACCTGCCGCTCGGGGACGCTCAGGGGCAGGCCCACTCCGGCATCTACACCCTGAAGGGGGTGGCGGACCCGAGCACGTGCTCATGCAGGGCAGGGACGTGCACTGATTTTCCCTTCAGCAATTGGTGGCTGCTCGATGTCCTCGCGGACAACGGCTCGGTGAGCCTGGGGCGGGTGCGCGGAAACTATCATGAGCTGCCCTGCACCGGTGGCATCAACGCCGACGGGCACCTGTGGTGCGGGTCCGAGAGCAGTGGCGGCCTGTTCCTACTCGACGGCATGATGTCGCCTACGGATGGCTCCTTGGCGTTGTCGCTGAAGGGGGTCGTCACCGAACAGCTCGTCGCCGGCCACGACTGCGACATTCATCAGAGCGGCACGTTCTCGTTCGTGATGTGACGCGGATGGCTTCGCCGACCGATCAGTTCTTGGGTTGCTTGGCGAACTGGTCGAGCACGGCCTTGGCGGTCGTGGCCTTCGACGCCGCCTCATCGTAGAAGATGCCAAAGGGTCCCTTGTCCCCGGAGGGATAGGCTTCGTAGAAGAGAGAGCCATCGCCGCGCGCCACCACGCTCACCCACCGCGCGCCGTTCACCATGGTGAAGTAGTCGTACCCCGAGCCGGCGGACTGTTCACGGTGAAGCACGACGCGCCCGTTCCAGGGGCCGCGAAATCCATCGAACTTGATCAAATAGGCCGCCTCCTGCCCCTTGATCTTGGCCATCGACACCAGCTTGCCTTCGTCGCCCTTGAAGACCTTCGCGGGCTCCTCCACCGCGATGCTCTTTGGGTCGAGCTCCTTCCACTTCGGCCCCTCGACGGCGGCAACGGGGGCGGGCGGCTTCTTGTCGCAAGCCTTCGGCGCCTGCTTCCGTTCGACGAGCTTGGGGCAGAGGTTCTCGGCCAGGGCTCCCTCCGCGCCGGACTTGTCCAGCTCGCCGAGGACTGCCCCATGGGTTTCATCCCAGCACCGGTCGAAGAGGATGAGCTGCGCTGGAGCCACCAGATCCTTGTAGCTGGCGGGCAAAGCCAGCGCCGACACGAGCGCCATGGTCACGTCCTCGTCGGAACAATGAGCCTTGTCGCCCTTCTTCGCGAAGGTCTTCGCGAAGAAGGGAATGGCCGCCGAGTGAGTCATGGTGGCCCTCACCGCCTTGCCCGCGGCGAAGGCCTCGGCCGGGTGGCTCTTGACGAAGGACTGAAGCGCTTCCAGGCAAACCTCTGGCGCAGCATCACGATCGATGCACGCGCGGTAGTCCGATACCGTCGTGAGCTTGAGCTTGTCCGCGGCGTGGGCCGGCAGGGCCGCCGCGAGGCTGAAGACCAGCCCGGAAACGGCGAGGTAGAGAACGCGAGACCTGGAGATAACCATGGCGCTCCTTTCGAAACTTGCAGGGATATAAGCGCGGTTGTCGACGGGGGTCAACGAAAGTTGCGTGGATTCGAGGGCTGCGACCCCCGGTCGATTTCAACCACCCTCGGACGCCGACTGAGTGCACGCCTGGCGGGCGAGGGGCGCCGAGGAGTTACGCCGAGGAGTTACTTAGACGGCAACGCGAGGCTGGCACGGTTGCGGTCTTCATCGACATGGAAGGAAGGCGCGGACGGCCAACGGCCAGCGCACCTCGCGGACCGGAGCGCGGCCCCAGGCCGCCTCGATGCGCGGGAACATCGCCTCGAGCGGGTTGTCGCCGCGCTCGCGAAGGTAGCGTTGCAGCGCCGACCAGGTGCCGAGGTACCCGACGAGCTGTTCGAGCGTCCACGTGAGGCGCATCTCGAAGGACGGGACCTCCATCTCCGGGAAGGGAAACCGAACTGTCGCGTATCCCGTCTCGACGAGGCGACGCTCCGGCTCCCAGTACGCTCCGAGCACTTGCTCGTAGAGCTCGTGCACGAGCGCGTCGATGTGCGGAGTGATGGCGGCCACCGCGTAACACCAGACGGCGAGCACGCCCCCCGGTCGAACGATCCGCCGAGCTTCGTTGAAGAAGGGCTCCGCCGCGAACCAATGCAAGGCCTGGGCAGCCACCAGCAGATCCGTGCTCGCCGCGTCGACGGTCGTGGCCTCGGCCGACCCCTGGCGATAGGTCACCCGTTCACGCGCCGGCGCATTGGCGAGCTGGGCCGCGCTCGGGTCGACGGCTATCACCCTGGCGAAGCGGGCGGCGAGCGCCGCGGTGGCCTGGCCGCTGCCCGCGCCGACATCGACGGCGACGTTTCGCGCCGGGGCGGCGCTGGCCAACCAATCGAAGAGGGCGTCCGGATAGGACGGCCGAAATCGAGCGTAGGCGAGAGACGTTCCCGAAAACAAGTCCTTGAAGGCCATCGTGTCCTCCGCGTCGTTCCGCGGATTCTAGCGGGTCATCAAGTCCACGCCCACGGTGACCAACGGCGGACGCGGACTTCACTCGTTGGAGAACTTTGAATTACACTGGCGAATCGACATGCGAGCCGACCTTGCCTGGCACATGCGGCACCTGGCGACGTTCGTGTTTGGGAAGTGAGGGTTTCCTTGGCGCGAGCATCGCGCGGCCGGCCGCTGCTGTTCTTCATTCTGCTGCCGCATGCGGCCGTGGCTGCGCCCGCGCGCGCGATCGCCATGTGCCCGTCCGAAAGCGAGATCAAAGGCTCACTCGGGATCGAGGGTCCCTTGTGGCAAGTAACCTGCCACGAGGCGGAGGACCGGACGCTCCAACTGGCGGCGCTCCTTCCCCCGAACGAACCGGACATCGCGCCCCGCTTGATCGTGTCGACCTCGGGTGGAAGCTCTCCCCATCGCGGAGAGGTCGACCTGCCGGAGATCGCGCTCGACGGGCGCCAGGCGACGCTGGCGGACGACTGGACGATTGTCGTGGGCCCGGCCCGCGTTGAGCGCGCGGACTGGCTGCAGGTCACCGTGACGGCCAAGAGAGCAGGGGATCTCGCGACCGCCCGGACGATCGTCTCGTTCTTCCTCGACGATCGTGGCGAGCTCCGACCGATGTGGACGGGTTTGGCCGACAATCATGAAGCTCGCCTCGGTGCGTGCAGCCTCGACACCGCGGCAAGCTTCAGCCTGTCGGACGACGGCGCGCTCGTTCGGACCCTGCGTACCTCCAGAACCTTCAGGGACCCGGGCGGCATCGCTTCTGGTTTGGCCGAGAATCGCGAGAGGCAGTGCGTCGCCCCACGCCCGCGCAATGACACCTTCGCCGTGGCGGACGACGGCATCGCTTCCGACCTCCCGGTCACGGACGCGCTTCGCTCCCGCGCCCGCCAGAACAGGCGTCTCTATTTGCGGGCCCACCGCTCGCCGAAGGACCTGAGCCGGTTCGTCGCCGATTCGCTGGGGCTGATCCCTCTCCTGCGGGACGAGGTCATGGCCCCCCATTCGCCCAGTGCTGGGGTGGACGAATGGGCAGTCACCACGAGCGGTGCCTTTGCGCTCATGACGCCTGAATACGGGGAGAGTGGCTTGAACTGGAAGAACCTTAGGTCGGTGACGCGTCGAGAAGGCCGCGCACTCGTGTCGGCGCTGGGCGACCTTGGCGGCGCCAGGGGCGCCTGGAGCGTGTCGACATCGGACTTTGGCGGTTGCCATAAGCCCGAAGCCGCCGAGGCCGTGTTGCGCCGGTTGGTCGACGCCTGGAATGCGACCCCAGGACCCCTCCGGGATGCCTTCAAGCGGTATCTCGCCGGTCGACTTCGCGACATGACCAGGGACGCCTGCTTCTGCGAGCCCGGCGACAAGCGAGACAAGATCCAGCGCGCCCTGGATCGAAACGCCACCATTCTCGAAGAACTGCCCGCCATCGGTCCCGACGTCGCCCGCGAGCTCCGCGCGCTGCCGTCGACCAAGGACGCCCGGTTTGGGTGCGGCGGCGGGGGATGACCGGCACCCAGCGATCGCGCGTTGGGCGTCCTCTGCAACAAGGCCCGCCGCTGCCCTTGGAGGTTCAGACAGCAACGCGAGGGGGCGATCGTGGCGGAATTCGGAAGTCCGGGTGAGTGCTACACCAGACGTGTGGCGCGGCGCGAGCTTCAGGTCTTCCACGGCTTTAAGGCCGCCGATCGCGCTGACGACGAGTACTATGCCGCGCTCGCGCCGCAGGAGCGCCTCGAGATTCTGCTCGATCTAGTTGCTGCCTATCGGGAGTCGACGGGTGAAACTTCAGCAAGACTTGAGAGAGTTTGTCGCGTTACTGAACTCTCACGAAGCTGAGTTTCTCGACTTGTTGACCTCTGTCTCGGGCGTCGAGTTCGAGGATGCGTGGTCGTCGCGCGTGCAGGCCGAGCTGGACGGACTGCCAGTCTGCTTCCTCGGTTGGCGGTCCCTGATCGAAAACAAGGAAGCTTCCGGTCGACCCAAAGATCTCGCCGACGTCGCAAAGCTCAAGGCAGTTGCTGCCGCCCGTCGTCCGCCTGGCTGACGGGGTGTGGCAGCGCACGTAGCCGCCGGTCGGGCTGTCCGCGCAGTGGCCGCGGGCGCCAGGTTCGTGTTCGTCGATGCAGCCTGCGCATGCGCCAACCGTGAGCTGGTCACACCATCCAGGGCGGTGGGAACGCCTGGCCGCCGCCGGCATGCTGGACGAAGACTCGCGCGCGCGCGGCTCCGTCCCACCTGAGGGTGGTCAGACTCTGCGCCGGCAGCGGATCCCACGACCGCTCCCTCAACAGGCCGTCACGCGAAAGCTGGGCCGCGCGCGCGTGGTCGACACTCTTCATGACCGAGACGCTGGCGTGGCCGATGCCGCGCTGGGGTTCCCGGAAACCGCACGGGCTGAAGGTCTGCGTCGCGGTGGCGCCTAATCATGGGGGAGACCGTGACACGAGCCGCTTTGTGTTCAGAGTGCCTGCGCATCGTCGCTGCGGCGATGGTGTTGGCGCTTGGTTGCGCGGGCACCCACGGCAGCTCGCCGGCGCAGCCGACGCCTTCTGTCGGTCCTCTGTGCGTCACGCACGATCCGGGTCCGTCGCCGCTGCGGCGTCTGACGAGAACCGAATACGCGCAGACCGTCGATGATCTCCTGGGGCCCGGCGTGCTCGACGTGTCGCGCCTGCCCCCCGGCGAGCGGGCGCTCGGGTTCGACAACAACGCGGACGTGATCAGCACGAGCGATCTGCTGGTCGACGCCTACGAGGACCTCGCGGAGCAAGCCGGCGACGCCGTCGCGGCGAATCTGTCGGCGTACGCGCCGTGCGCCGGGCTCGCGCCGGACAGCGGGTGCGCCGCCCAGTTCATCGCGAGCTTCGGCCGCCTGGCGTGGCGCAGGCCGCTCGCCGCCGACGAGCAGGCGGCGCTCGCGTCGGTGTTCGCCGACGGCGCCGCCGCGGTGGGCTTCGGGGAAGGCATCGCGCGCGTGACGGCGGTGCTGCTGGCCAGCCCACAATTTCTCTATCGCGTCGAGCTCGGGGCCGGGCCGGCGGCGGAGCTGCCGAGCGCCGTGGCGCTGTCGCCCGACGAGCTCGCGACGCGACTGTCGTACCTGATATGGGGCGGAATGCCGGACGCGACGTTGCGCGCCGCCGCGGACGCGGGGCGGCTGGCGACGCCGGCCGATCTCGAACGCGAGGCGCGGCGGATGCTCGCGGATCAGCGCGCGCACGCCATCGTCGCCACGTTTCACGCGCAGTGGATCGGCGTCGACAAGCTCGCCGGCATCGACAAGGACGCCATCGTCTATCCGGCGTACACGCCAGCGCTGGCCGCGCTGTTCACGCAGGAGACCAGCCGCTTCGTCGACGAGGTGGTCTGGAACCGGGAGGGGACGCTGGCCGCGCTGCTGACGGCCCCGTACACGTTTGGTGACGCGACGCTGGCCGCCTTCTACGGCGCGCCGCCGCCGGCCGCGGGCGGGTTCGACCTGATCCATCCTGACCCGACCAGGCGCGCGGGCTTTCTCACCGAGGGCGCGTTCCTGGCGCTGTACGGCAAGGCGAATCAGAGCGATCCGGTCCACCGCGGCCGCTTCGTGCGCGAGCGCATGCTGTGCACCACCCCGCCGCCGCCGCCCCAGAACATCGTCATTCGCCCCCCGGATCTCGACCCGCGCTCCACGACGCGGCAGCGCTTCGATCAGCACACCAGCGATCCGATGTGCAGCGCCTGCCACACGCTGCTCGATCCCATCGGGTTCGGCTTCGAGCACTACGACGGCATCGGGCGCTGGCGCGACATGGAGGGAGGCCAGCCCGTCGACGGCAGCGGGTCGCTGACCGGGACGGACGTGGACGGGGACTTCGACGGGGCCGTCCAGCTCGGCGCCAAGCTGGCCCAGAGCACGGACGTGCAGCTCTGCTACGCCACGCAGTGGTTCCGCTTCGGCTACGGCCGCGGCGAGACCACCGCCGACGCCTGCACCCTTCACGACCTGGCGACGGCGTTCGTCGCGGCGAAGGGGAACGTGCGCGAGCTGCTCGTCGCCCTGACCCAAACCGAGGCCTTTCGTTATCGCCGCGCGGGAGATCTGCCATGAGCTTCTTTCTCGATCGAAGGTTGCAACTGTCCCGTCGAACGGTCCTGCGAGGCGCTGGCGTCGCGATGGCCCTGCCGTTGCTCGAGGCGATGCACCCGCGGCGCGCCCGCGCGGCGGGCGCCATCCCGAAGCGCTTCGTCACCATGTTCACCCCGAACGGCACGATCTATCCGCAGTGGGTGCCCACCGGCAGCGAGACCAGCTTCACGCTGTCTCCCATCCTGGCGCCGCTCGCGCCGTATCAGAGCGATCTGGTCGTCGTGTCGGGCCTGTACCAGCAGGGCGGCGGCGGCGACGGACACCAGACCGGGATCGGGGGCATGTTGACCGGGCAAAGCCTCAACCCGGGTCCCTTCCAGGGGGGGGCGAACGCCGGCAGCGCGGGGTGGGCGAACGGGATCTCCGTCGACCAGCAGATCGCCGCGAACATCGGTGGCGGCACCAGCTTGCCCTCACTGGAGCTCGGGGTCGAGGTGGGCAGCGGAGACGACTGGGGTCGCATGGTCTACGGCGCCGCCAACCAGCCGCTCACGCCCGAAGAGAATCCGGCGCTCGCCTACCAGCGGCTGTTCGCGACCAAGGGCGCGACCCCCGCCGAGCTCACCGCGTTGCGGGCGCGCAAGCGCAGCATCCTCGACGCGGTCCGCGCGCAGTTTCAGTCTGTGTCCGCGCGGGTGGGCAGCGCGGACCGCGCGCGCCTCGACCAGCACGCCACCGCGCTCCGCGACATCGAGATGCGTCTCGACGCGCAGGCGATGCCCAGCTTGTCGTGCGTCGATCCGGGCGCGCCCGTGTTGCCGGCCAGCCTGACGGACAACGACAGCTTTCCGGCCATCGGGAAGCTGCAGATGGACCTGCTGGCGGTGGCGCTGGCGTGCGATCTCACCCGCGTCGCCTCGCTGCAGTGGTCCCGCGCGGTGTCGATGGTGCGCTTCACGTGGCTCTCGCCGACCGTCACTGATGCCCACCACGATCTGTCCCACAAGCCCGACAGCGACGCGGCGTCGCAGGACAAGCTGACGCGCATCAACACCTGGTACGCGTCTCAGCTCGCCTACCTGCTCGGCAAGCTGGCCACCGCGCAGGAGACGGACGGCAGCCGCCTGCTCGACGCGACGCTCGTCTTCTGGTGCAACGAGCTCGGCAAGGGCAACACCCACAGCCGTCAGCTCGCTCCCTATGTGCTGGCCGGCCAGGCGGGCGGCGCGCTGCGCACGGGCCGCTTCCTCTCGTACACGGGCGATCTGCCCCACAACAACCTGCTCGTTTCCCTGCTGCAAGCGATGGACGTGCCCGTCACCAAGTTCGGCAAGGACGAATGGTGCACGGGCCCGCTGTCGAGCTTGCTGTGAATCGTTTCGCAACTCAGCAACCCAACTCTCGAGGTGGATCATGTCTCGTCGTGCCGTCGCCGTCCCGCGTTCATCGCTCCTGAACCGAATCACCTCGCGCCTCGGTGCCTGGCGCCGTGCCTCGTCGTGGGCGGCCGTCGCGGCGGTCGTGGGCCTCGCTGGCGGCACGATGGGCTGCTCGTCGGCCACGAGCTGCGGTGACGCCAGCGTTCCGAACGGCGCAGGGGGCGCCGGCGGACAAGCGGTTGCGGCGGCGCTGGCCACGGGGTGCGCCGATCCCGACCCGGGCGTCGTCGACTACCTCGACGACATGGAGGACGGCAACGCCATGATCCTCGGCCGCGATGGCCGCCAAGGCGAGTGGTACACGTACCACGACACCACCTCCGGGACCTTGAACCCCGACATGGGAACCGTCCCCACCATGGAGACGATCCCCGGGCGCCGCTGCGGCACCAGCACGCGCGCGATGCGCGTCACCGGCAGCGGCTTCACCGACTGGGGGGCCGGCTTCGGTTTCGACATGCGGTACGGACCCGGCGACGCCGGCGTCAGCATGCAGCTGCCCTACGACGCCAGCCGCTTCAGGGGCTTCACCTTCTGGGGCCGCATCGGCGACACCTCGATCAGCACCATCCGCGTCGGCATCGGCGACAGGTGGTCGCGCCCGGACGGGGGCGTATGCACCACCATACCGACGCTGGGCCCGAACGCCTGCTACGACACCTTCGGAGAATCCTTCACGCTCACGACCGTCTGGCAGCGCTTCAGCATCGACTTCGGGCAGCTGCAGCAGCGCAGCTTCGGCCTGCCGCGGCCTGGCCTCGACACGACCGCGGTCATGACCTTCGAGATCGCCATTCCCCCGGCCGCCCCCGTCTTCGACATCTGGATCGACGACGTGGCGTTCTACCGGTGACCGAGGCGAAGCGTCAGCACTTCGACGGAAACATGGGCGTCGTGTGGCAGCTGGCGGCCGTGCAACAGACGCCTTGCCCGCAGCTACCCATCCCCGTGCACGCGGTGTTGCAGGAGTTGCCCTGACAGCGCACGCCGCTCATGCACGAGCCCGCGCCGAGGCAACGGAGGTCGCCCGCGCCCGCGTCGCTCGTGACCGCGCCCGCGCACGATGACGGACCCGCGCACGAGACGGTACACATGTCGCCGTGGCAGCTGACGCCGTTCGGGCAGCTGCCTTCCCCGGAGCAACTGATGAGCTCCAGCTTGCCGCTGCCCGAGACCTTGCCGGCGCATGTCTGCGGCCCCGCGCATTCGATATTGCACTGCGCTCCGCCGCACTGGATGGGGCCCGCGCACGATCTGGAGGAGGCGCAGGTGATCGTGCAGCCCGTCGCCTTCGAGCAGTCGAGCGGGCCGTGGCAGCTATCGGGAGTGCGGCACATGATCGTGCACGGGATGCTCTTCGGGCACACCACGCCGGCGTCGCACGCGTCCCCGGCCGCGCAATCGAACACGCAACCCGCGATGGGGTCACACGAGCTTCCCCCCTTCGCGAGGCAACTGTCGCACGCGGTGGGCGTCGCGCCGGCGGTTCCCCCAGGTCCGCCGCCGACGCCCGACGTTCCGTCGTTGCCCGGCGTTCCGGCGCCCGCGTCCGCGCCGCCGAATGTTCCCGCGTTGCCGGTCGCGCCGGCGTTGCCGCCGGGATCGCTGCCGCCGTCACCGACGACGCCGCCCGCGCCCAAACCGCCCGCGCCGTCGCCAGGCGCGCCCCCGGGACCGCCGCTGCCGCCGGTCGACCCGGCGCCCGGAGCTCCGGCGCTGCCCGTGCCTCCCGGTCCGGGACCGCCGCCATCACCGACGACGCCTCCCGATCCGAGCATGTCCCCGCCGCCGCCGCCAGTGGCGGCAATCGCGATCACGCCGCCCGCGCCGATCAGCCCCCCTTCTGGTCGGGCCTGCCCAGCATCCACGCCGGTCAACCCCGACTTGTTCACGGAGCAGCCCCCCATCAGCGCCAACAGAACGAGCGGGGGCATTGACGCCCCGCGGAGTGCGGACCGAGAGACCCTCATCGTGGGCGATCACGCACGAGGGCAAGAACGATGTCAACGTGATTCGTTGCGCACCTTTGCGTACCCGGCGGGGTTCGCCGCCTGTGGACAAACTGTGGACCGAAGCGCGATCGCCGTTGATCTTCCAAATGTTAGACGGGCCCCGATCTTTGCCTTCGCTTTGGCCGCTTGTCGGCCCTGATTTCCTGCTATCGAAGGGGTGTGCCCGAGTTCACTCACCTGCACCTGCACACGCAGTACAGCCTGCTCGACGGCGCGATTCGGCTGGAGGATCTGTTCCCTCAAGTGCTCGCGCGCGGCATGAAGTCGGTGGCCATCACCGATCACGGCAACCTCTTCGGCTCGCTCGACTTCTACGAGACGGCGCGAGCGCACGGCGTGAAGCCCATCTTCGGCTGCGAGACGTACATCGCCCCGGACCGGCACGATCGGACCGAGCGAAAGAGCAATCACCTCATCTTGCTCGCCAAGAACAACGTCGGCTGGAAGAACCTGTCGTACCTGAACTCGATGGGCTTCCTGCAGGGCTTCTATTACAACCCGCGCATCGACAAGCAGCTCTTGCGCGAGCACAGCGAGGGCCTCATCGGTCTGTCGGCGTGCCTCGGCGGCGAGGTGGCGCAGACCTGCATGCGCCGCGGCCCCGAGGCGGCCGAGAACGCGGCGCGGGAGTTCGACGACATCTTCGGGCGGGGGAACTTCTTCCTGGAGCTGCAGCCCAACGGCCTCGAGGAGCAAGAGCAGGTGAACGGACATCTCATCGAGATGGCCAGGCGCACGGGGATCCCGCTCATCGCCACGAACGACTGCCACTACCTGAACAAGGAGGACGCGCGCGCGCACGAGATCTTGATGTGCGTCCAGCAGAAGAAGACCATTCACGACGACAAGCGCCTGCACCATCGCAACGAGGCCTTCTTCGTGAAGACGCCCGCCGAGATGGACGCCTACTTCGCGCACATCCCCGAGGCGATGGAGAACGCCGCGCGCATCGGCGAGCTGTGCAACGTGACGTTCGATCTGGGCAACACCTACCTGCCGAAGTTCAAGGTGCCGGACGGGTTCGACGCCGACAGCTACGTGGGCTATCTGGCCGAGGAGGGGCTGAAGAAGCGGATCGAGGAGGCCCACCGCCGCGGCGTCAAGATCGACGGCGACGCCTACGCCGCGCGGCTGGCGCTGGAGCTGGGCGTGATCCGCAAGATGCAGTTTCCCGGCTACTTCCTCATCGTGTGGGACTTCATCCGCTACGCGAAGGAGCAGCGCATCCCCGTGGGGCCGGGCCGGGGCTCGGGCGCGGGCTCGCTGGCCGCGTATTGCCTGCGCATCACCGACATCGATCCCATCGAGCACAAGCTGCTGTTCGAGCGCTTCCTCAACCCCGAGCGCGTCAGCATGCCGGACTTCGACATCGACTTCTGCATGAACCGGCGCGATCAGGTGATCTCGTACGTCACCGACAAGTACGGGAAGGACAACGTCGGCCAGATCATCACGATGCACCAGATCAAGGCCCGCAGCGGCGTGCGCGACATCGCGCGCGCCATGGCGCTGCCGTTCGCCGACGCCGATCGCGTCGCTAAGTTCGTGCCCGAGCCGGTGCAGGGCAAGTCGCCGCCGATCGCCGAGGCCATCGAACAGGAGCCGCGCCTCAAGCAGCTCTACGACGAGAACCCCGTCTACCGCGAGCTGCTCGACGTGGCGAAGGCGCTCGAGGGCCTGAATCGCCACGCCGGCAAGCACGCCGCCGGCATCGTCATCGCCGAGCGCCCGCTGTGGGAGTACGTGCCCTGCTTCCGCCCGGCCGGCGACGAGGGCATCGTCACCCAGTACGACAAGGACCGCGTCGAGAAGGTCGGCCTGGTCAAGTTCGACTTCCTCGGCCTGAAGACGCTGACGGTCATCCAGACGGCGCTCGATCTCATCAACCGCGACAAGGCGTCGCGGGGCGAGCCCGAGCTCGACCTCGCGTTGATCGGGCTCGACGACGCGGCCGTGTTCACGATGATCTCGCTGGCCGACGTGACCGGCGTGTTTCAGCTGGAATCGAGCGGCTTTCGCGAGCTGTTGAAGAAGCTGAAGCCCGACTGCTTCGAGGACATCGTCGCGGCGGGCGCGCTCTACCGGCCGGGGCCGCTCGAGGGCGGCATGGTCGACGACTTCATCGACCGCAAGCACGGGCGCAAGCGCGTCGAGTACGACCACCCGTTGCTCGAGCCGATCCTGAAGGACACCTACGGCGTCATCGTCTACCAGGAACAGGTCATGCAAATCTCGTCGGCGCTGGCGGGCTACTCGCTCGGACGCGCCGACCTGCTTCGCCGCGCGATGGGCAAGAAGAAGCTCGAGGTCATGGCCAAGGAGAAGGCCGGCTTCCTCGACGGCGCGAAGGTGAAGGGCGTCGACGCGAAGATCGCCGAGCGCGTGTTCGACCTGATGGAGAAGTTCGCCGGGTACGGCTTCAACCGCAGCCACTCGGCCGCGTACGGCATGCTGACGTACCAGACGGCGTACCTGAAGCACTACTTCCCGGTCGAGTTCTTCGCGGCGCTGCTCACCTGCGACAAGGACGACACAGACGCGATCGTGAAGTTCATCGCCGAGGCGAAGGGTCACGGCATTCGCGTGTTGCGGCCTGACATCAACGAGAGCGACACCGACTTCAACGTGGTGACGCTGCAGAAGCGCCCGGCGTCCGCGGCGAAAGCAGCGCCAGCGCCAGCGCCGAGCGCCCGCGCCAAGAGCCGGGCGAACGGCGCGGCCCCGGGCGCCGCCGAGGCCACGACCGAGGGCGCGATCCGTTTCGGCCTCGGGGCCGTGAAGGGCGTCGGCGAGGGCGCGGTCGAGGTCATCCGCGCAGCGCGCGACGAGGCCGGTCCGTTCACGTCGCTGTTCGACTTCTGCAAGCGGGTCGATGGGCGCAAGGTCAACCGCAAGGTCGTCGAGGCGCTGGTGAAGTCGGGGGCGTTCGACGGTCTGGCGGAGGCGGCACGCGTCAGCAGGGCGCGGTTGTTCGGGGCCATCGGCCAGGCGAGCGATCGCGCGGCCGCGGCGCAGCGGGACAAGGAGAGCGGGCAGACGAGCCTGCTGGCGCTGTTCGGGGGCGGCGGCGGGACGGGGTCGAACGGCAACGGAGCGAGCGGGGCGACCGGCGGCGACGACAGCTACCCGGAGGCCGACGAGTGGATGCCGCGCGAGGTGCTCGCGTTCGAGAAGGAGAGCCTCGGCTTCTACATCAGCGGGCACCCGCTCGACCGCTTCGCGGGGGAGATTCGCCGGTTCACCACCGCGACCACCGCGAACTGCATGGAGAAGGGCGTCCGCGCCGAGGTGACGCTGGCGGGAGTCGTCGTCGACTTCCAGGAGCGCACCATGAAGTCCGGCGCCGGCAAGTACGCGTTCTTCAAGCTGGAGGACCAGCACGGTCAGGTGGACTTCATGGTCGGGTCAAAGAAGCTCGACGAGTGCCGCGACATCCTGACGCGCGACGATCCCTTGCTGGTGACGGGGACCGTCGACGCGCCCTTCGGCGAGGGCGAGACCGCGCGCGAACGCCTGCGCTTCAACGACGCGCGGCTGCTGGCCACGGTACGCGCCGAACGCAGCACCACGCTCGACGTCCGCCTCAACGCCGACAGCCTGACCCCCGACACGCTGGTCACGTTCAAGAAGCTGATCCTCGATCATCCCGGCTCGTGCCGGACGTTGCTGCGGCTGCAGATCCCCGAGCGCAGCGAGACCGTCCTCGATCTCGGCGACGATCACAAGGTCGCCGCGAACGACGAGCTGCTGGCGCGCATCGAGCAACTGTTCGGGGACCGCGTCGCCGTCCTGCGCTGACGCCTCCGCGGCGGCCCGGCTTGCCCGGGACCTGGGGCTCCCGTACCTTAATTGAAAGTCGCTTCCCGCCGATCCCACTCCGCGGGAGATGAAGGCCCCTCACGACATGGCCGATGCACGATGGCCCGCGGCGTTGTTCTCGGTGCGGGTGCTGTGGTGCACGCTTTGGATCTCGAGCTTGGGCTGCGGCGGCGAGCCACCTGTCCCTGGGCGCTCGACGCCGATGGCCTCGACGCCCGCCCCGGTGATCGCGACCGTCGTGACCACTTCGGTGCCGGAGATCACGATTGCGCCGGACGGGGCCCAGGTCCTGGCCCCCCGGATCAGCGACGTCGCGATGTTGCAGCGCCTCCCCGACGGCACCTACAAGCGCTTGTGCGGGGCGCCGGACGTCCAGACGCGGACGATGCTGGAGGGGATCATGCGCTCCCGTCCGCGGAGCGCGAAGTGAGCGCGCGGCCCCGGGCGAAGGTCTTTCGGCGCGCGCTCGCCGGCTTGTCCGGCCTTGCGGTCTCGAACGGGCTCTGGGGCGTGCTCGGGGCCGGGGGCGCGTACGCTCACGCGGCGACCATCACGATTGAAAGCAGCGACGTCGCCGGCCAGGGCTTCAACGATCCGACCCCGGTCACGCCGGTCGGGGGGAATCCCGGGACGACGGTGGGCGACCAGAGGCTCAACGTCTTCAAGACGGCGGCTCAGCTCTGGGGCGACGCGCTCGAGAGCGCGCCGGCGATCGTCGTGACCGCGAGCTTCGCGCCGCTCGCGTGCGGCGCGAACCAGATCATGCTGGGGCACGCGACCGCCACCAGCACGCGCCGCAACTCGGTGGGCTCGCCGCGCGACACCTGGGTGTCGGTCGCGCTGGCGAACGCGCTCGCCGGGACCGATCTGAACGGCGCCGAGGCTGAAATCCGCGCCACTTTCAACGGGGGCCTGGCGTCGTGCTCGATGGGCCTTCAGGACTGGTACTACGGTCTCGACGGGGCAGCGGGCGACAACATCGATCTGCTCTCGGTCGTCCTGCACGAGCTCGGTCACGGACTTGGCTTCGCGAGCGTCATCAACCCCGGCGACGGACTGGCGCCGAGCGGCTTCCTGGATGCCTTCACCCAGCATGTCTACGACAATGCCACCGACACCGCCTGGAGCGACATGACCGCCGCCGAGCGCGTCACGTCGGCGATGAATGTCCGCCACCTGGTGTGGACCGGCGAGAATGTCGCGCGGCAGGCGGCACAGATCCTTGCGCTTGGCTCGCCCACGATGGCGACGACGCCGGCGCTCGCCGGCCTGGCGGGGAACGTGTCGGAGTCCGACTTCGGGCCCCTCGTTGCCACCAAGCCGGTCTCGGGGCCCTTGAAGCTCGGCACCATCGCGCCCGCGAGCTGCAAGGTGACCAGCAACCTCATGGGGGCGATCGCCTTGTTCACCCAATCGGATGTCTGCGCGCCGGTTCAGCTCGCGTTCAACGCCCAGAAGGCCGGCGCGCTTGGGGTGCTCATGATGGATCCCCTGGGGGCGGATCCCCCTGACACGACCGGTGTGTTGCCTTCCCTGCAGAACTACGGGCCGGTCACGATTCCGGTGATAGCCGTGTCGTCCAACGACGCCCAGGTCTTCGCGGCGGCGGCCGCGGGCACGACCGTGTCGCTCGCCGCGGTGACGACGCAGCGGGTGGGCGCCGACCCGATGGGCAGGGCGGCGCTCTACGCGTCCAACCCCGTGCAGAGCGCGTCGACGCTGTCCCACTGGGATCCGCTGGCGCGGCCCGACCTCTTGATGGAGCCACAGATCGCCACCAAGGCGCCGCATGACCAACGGATGGAGCTGGCCGTTTTTCGCGACATCGGTTGGCGCACGGTTTGCGGTAACGGGAGCATCGATCCCGGCGAAGAATGCGACCTCGGCCCCGAGAATGGCGCGCCCGGCGCGGCCTGCAACGCCGACTGCACGAACGGGCCCGCGGGCGCGGGTGGTGGCACCGCCGGCGCGGGCGGCGGACCGGCCGGTGCGGGTGGCGCGGGTGAGGCGGGGGCCGGCGGTGGCGCGGCCGCCCCGCCGGAGACCACCACCGGGGGTGGGGGTTGCCAGTGCGACCTGCCTCGCTGCAGCGGGGGTCGCTTGCCAGCGGAATCACTCATGGTACTGGTGGCTGCCGCGCTGGTGGTCCGGCGGGGCCAGCGTCCAGGGCGGCGCCGAAAGTCCTCGCGGCCCGCCAATCCCGCTCCCTGAGCGCGCAAACCTCGAAAGCATGCCCACGGAATCTTCGCGCAGGTTCGGTGCCGGGCGGTGATATAACTCACCCCTTGCTGTGTCCCCGCCGGGGGGCCCGGCGCGATGGCACATGTGCCCCTTTCGCAGGAGATTCACATGCACCGTTCAGTACTTGGTCTGGTCACCGTTGGCGGCGTTCTTGCGATCTCGAGCGCCCTGCTCGTAGGCGGCTGCGGAGGCTCGAGCTCTGGCGGAACCCCTGGCTCGGGTGGGAGCACGGCGGCGGCCACCGGCGGAGCGACCGCGGCGACCGGCGGTACGACGGCGGCGACGGGCGGCAACACAGCCCCCGGCACCGGGGGTACAGTCGCCGCCACGACGGGGGGCAACACCCAGGGCGGCACGTCCACGGGCGGCGTGCCCGCCAGCTCGGGAGGCGCGGGCACCAGCAGCGGAGGCGCCGCCGGCGGAGCGACCGGCGCGGGTACCGGAGGTGGGGCGGGCGCGTCCGGCACCGGCTCGGGCGGCACCGTCCCCAAGGGCGGCGCGGGTGGCCCGGCTTCGTCGGGCGGACTCGGGGGCAGCGCATCGCCGCCGGCGGGTGGCGACGTGGGCACCCTCGGAGACGGCGACTTCACCGTCGCGCCGCCGTACGCCCCCAAGGCTCAGGTCATGAACGTCCCGCACAGCTCGACCTTCCAGTTCATGATGACGAGCATGATCTATCCGGGCGCCGCTCGCGCCATCACGGTGTACATCCCGAAGCAGTATGTCGACGGGACCGATGCGCCCTTCATGATCGTCACGGATGGCAACCCGCCGATGTCAGGCTTGCCGGAGATCGTCACGGCGGCCGAGAACCACTATCAGGACACCGATCCCACCACCCGCATTCCGCCGATCGTGTTCGTGTTCGTCCCACCGGGCGCGGATCGCAGCGGCGAATACGACACCGTCTCCGACGCGTACACGCGCTTCATCGACACCGAGGTGCTGCCGCTCGTGTCGTCGAACACGGACATCAAGGCGATGTACCCGGGCTTCAAGCTGGCGACCAACCCGGACGCCCGGGCCGCCTACGGATGCAGCTCGGGCTCGCCGGCGGCGATGGGTCTCGGTTGGTTCGGCGACTTTCACCGGATCATCTCGTACTCGGGCACGTTCGTCGCACTGAAGGCGACCACCGACCACCCGCTCGGCGCCTGGGAGTACCCGATGATGATCCTGTCGACGATGCCGCCAAAGCCGTTGCGGATCTTCCTCGAGGTGGGCGAGATGGACAACGGCTACATGACCGACGCAGCCGGGCACAAGAACTGGGTCATCGGCAATCAGAACATGGCGGCGGCCCTCAAGATGATGGGTTACCACTACCGCTTTTTGTTCGCGATGGGAGCGGGCCACTGCGACGGCGCGGTCAAGTCCGGCACCTACAGCCAAACGCTGGCCTGGGCCTGGCGCGGCTACACGGGCCCCTGAGCCCCGCGCCGCGCTGCCCGCGCTGTTGTCTGGGCTTCGCGCCAGAGCTCGTCGCCACTGTCCACTCGGCTCAGCGCCTTGCCGCCATGCGCGCACGATGTGATTGGAAGTTGTCCTCCTCCCATTGCGCGCGGAGCGCCTCCGCGTCCTCGATCGTTCGGTGGCGGAACACCCCCTCGGGGAATCGCAACGGGCAGATGAGATCGGAGAGGCCCCAGACATACCGGATCACTTCGTAGAGCTGACGGCTTCCCGGTTCGTAACGCGGCTCCTCGATCTCGGAGACATCACGGAACTTCCTGATCGGCATCAATCCTCCCTCAGACCGAAGCGCTGAGCGATTCGCGCGGCGTCGACGTGGTCCTTGGGGCGAACTGTTCCTCTCTTCATCCGGTAGAGCATGCTCGGGGTGACCACCGAAACCGTCACCTGCCCGAACGCGACCCGTTCGGTTTCGAGGCTGTCGAACTCGAACATGTCTCCGAGGCGTGTCAACAGATCGATGTGAAACGGGCCCTCCGGGGGACCGTATTGAATGGCGGGATACGCGCCCAGCAGATCATCGGCCAAGATCTCATCAATGTGGGGGTCGTGGAACACGGACCGCAACGCAGCCTTCAGGCGCTCAATGTTCTCGCGATCGGGCGCGATAAAGAGGTCCAGATCCTCGGTCGCCCGCGGTAAGCCATGAAGAGCGAGGGCCACGGCGCCGAACACGACGTAGCGAACACGTTCTCTTTCGAGAGCCGCCAGCACCTGTTGAACTAGGTCGATGGTCATCCGAAACACAATCGTAGCTCAAGCCGACTGCGGAAGCGCCCGCCAGCGCGAGCGCTTCCCCGAAAGCAGCGCAAGCGATCCCTCGAACGGCGCGCCTTGATTCTGGCCCGCCTGGCGCCGCATTTCCGCCCCGTCGCTCCGCGCAAAGGCGATGCGCTACCACCCGGGCGTGGATTCACCCGACGCCTAACAATAGGACCCTTTCAGGGTCCTATTGTTAGAAGCTCGTGCCGCCGCCGCCCCCCGCCAGCCAGGCCGTGTCCGCGACGTCCGCCTCGGCGGTCCGACAGAACCAGAGGCTGTACATGCCGGCGAACATCTGGGGGTTCTCCTCCTCGAGGCGGTGCCAGCTGGCGAGGTTCGTGGCCGAGGGGTCGCCGCGAAAGCGGTCGCGGTAGGCCGTCGCGTGGACGGGGCTCTTGACGTCCACGCGCGCGACGGACAGCCCGAGCTCCCGCGCGATGCTGGCGATCTCGGGCAGCGTGAAGGCCTGTTCGTGGACGTGAAACACGAGATCCCGGCAGGGCGACAGGGCGTAAAAGTCGGGCGAACGCACGAGCCACGTCCGCATCGGGTCCTCGACGGGGCGGGCCATCACGGCCCCGCGAAAGGCGCGGATCCCGGGGGCGGTGGACGGGAATCCGGCGGCGGCGATGAACGCACGGGCCTCGACGACCGGGCCGCGCGCGAGGCGGCTGTAGAGCGAGATCCGCATCGTCCCCCCGGGACGCAGGACGCCGAGGAGCGCGCGCCATCCGGCCCTGGGGTCGCCCATGTGGTGCAACACCCCCGACGCCGCGATGAAGTCGTAGCGCCCGGGCAGGTCACCGACCTTCAGGAGGTCGGCCTGGGCGAAGCGCACGTTCGCGACGCCGAGCTCGCGCGCCTTGCGAACGCCGTAGGCCAGGCTGGCGCGGCTGAGGTCGAGGGCGGTCACGCGCGCGAGCGGGAAGGCCATCGCGGCGTCCACCGCCTCGCGCCCGGTGCCGCAGCCGGCGATGAGGATCTCCTTGTCTCGCGCGAGCTCCGCGGCCTCGGCAGCGGGGATGACCCCGCTGCCCACCGTTCTCCAGCGCGGGTAGGGGCTCTCCTCGTACTGTCGCTGGACCGCGCGTGAGATGTCGTCGTCGATCGGCGTGTCCGCCGCGAGCTCGACGGCGAGCGCGCGCTCGGCGAGCGGCTCGTCGACCAAGGTGCGCAGCAGGGCGCGGTAATCGGCATCGTCGGAGAGCGCTGCCCAGCGCGCTGCCTCGGGATGGGGCGCGAGGGGCTCGTAGCAGCCGAGCAGCGCCACCGCCGCCGGGGTCGACAGCTCGTCACGCAAGCCGACGTGGTCCTCGAGCGTCGTGAACACGTATTCCGTGAGGAAACAGTAGCGGCCGAGCATGCAAAGGAGCGGGAGGCCGCGCGCGTCCGCCCGGCCACGGTTTTCGAGTAGCCAGCGCCGCAGGAAGGTGAGGCCGCGCTCGATCGCCACGTCGGCGGCGCAGAACCGATCGAGCCCCCGGCGAAACAGCTCGTACCCGTGAATGCTCTCCACGAGCGATGGGGTCGACCCGAGGCGCGCGGCGAAGGCTTCGTACGCGGTCGCGCCGTCGAACAGCTCGAAGAGGGGCGCGCCCTCCGGGTCGAGCCGAAGCAGGCTGCGCCAGGCCGCCTCCATCAAGCCGTGGCCGAGGGTGTCGTCCGCGAGACACGCCAGCATGGCCTGCTTCGACGCCTCGCTGAACGAGGCGAACACCCGCGTCTGGTACAACGCCAGCAGGGTCGCCCGGTGATCCCGCGTGACGGGATCCAGCAACACGCACCGCTCCAGCGCCTCGACAGCCACCGCGTTGCGGTTCGCCTGCAGGCACGTCCGCGCGAGCGCCGCATGAAAGCCGACGATCTGGGGGTGGGCGGCGCACCCGCGCGTGAAGAAAGCCTCCGCTTCATCCAGATCGCCCTCCGAGAGACGGACGACGCCCAAGATCATCAGGGCCACCGGGTGCTCGCGGGTGAGCTTCAGCAGCTTGCGGCAGACGCCCTCGGCCTCCGCGGCGCGGCCAGCGCCGAGGAGCCGCTGTGCTTCCTGCGCGAGGAGCTTGGCATTGCCGGCTGAGGGCATGGCGGCTGGTGGCGCGACCGGGGAACGCCCGGTCCGCGGTCGGGGGATACTACGAAAAGTCCTCCGCCGTGTCGACGCCGTGGCGCGGACGGCAGAGGGGTATTGCGGAGACACGGGCCTCTGAAAGGTCCCGGGAAGTGCAGGTTAGGACGCGGCCGACAAGCCGGCCCGATGGCGAAGCCGACGCGAGCACCGGAGCGGAGTGTACTCATGTACACGAGCACCGGAGCACAGTGTCGGCGCAGCCAGCGGGTCGGATCGTCGGCCGTCGGTAGAACGAGAAGTAGTGTCTTCTATGCCTAGCTGGGCGCGGGTGGTTCGATGCGAAACCAGAGCTGGCGCGTGTCGTGACACCGCCGGCAGACGAGCTCGACGCGTCTGGTGGCGGCCCCCGCGGGGCCGTCGGCGACGTGCGCCTGCAGGTCGAGCTCGCCGCCGCACACCAGGCAGGGGGTGGCCCGGGCGCGCACCTCGATCACCGACGCCGAGGTCACCCGCAAGGGACGGTCAGGGCCGCCCCCCGGGAGCTGAGCCGCCAGGCGCTTCAGACGATCCGCGGCTCGCGCGCTCGACTGCTCGGCCGCTCGGCGCTGCGTGCGCGGACGGGGTGACTTCTTTGACATTTGGGGCGGTGATCGACGGTCGGCGTCGGGGGGCCGTACCTTTGTGACATCGGCCGCGCACCCGCGCAAGCGCCCCGTCAGCGGCTCGGCAACGGAATCTCGCGCACCGCGATGACGTGTCCGGTCGTCTTCGCCTGCACGAACGCGACCAGCTCCAGGTCCTTCCACGCGAGGCCATGGGCCTTCGGAACGTCCACGCGAACAGGGCCCGCGTCGCTGGAAATCGCGACCGGCGGGGAGAGCCACCGCACGATGTCGGCCTCGGCCAGCGTCTCCCCCGAATTTTCTCCGTGCTTCACGTCGGTGCGGCCCTGCTTCAGCGCCAGCGCGACGATCAAGCGCCACGTCTGTTGCGCGGCGGGACGCTCGTTGGTCGTCAGCCGGGCAGTGACCTTGGCCTGGTCGCCTTCGATCGCGGCCTCCGCGGCGAGCGCGGCGGGCTCGGGAATGCTCGCGGCGCGTTGAATCTCTGCGAGGGCGACGTCGCGCCGGGCGCCGGAAAAGTGCACCTGCCCCGCCACGATCATCTGCGGTGTGTAGGACCCATGAATGCCGTCCTCGCCGCGCGGCGACACGAGCGTCCCCGCCTGCGCGTAGGCCCGTTGGCGCTCGGTGAACTCACGCGCCGCGAACGGATCCTTCCAGCCGAGGTCGTCCCAGTAGTCGATATGGAACGTGAGCGGAATCACCCGGTCGCGCCCGTAACCAAGCCGCGGAAGCTCGCGAACAAACGCGTCGGCGGCAGGGCACGAGCTGCACCCCTGCGACGTGAACAGCTCGACCAGCACGGGGTGCGGTGGCGCGCCCGGGTTGGCTCGGGCGACCGCCAGACAACCCAGAGTGACGAGCCCGAGCGAGATGCCTCCGAACCGGATAAAATTTTTGCGCATGCTCCTCGATTACGCGAACCGCGGCCGCGAGGTTACGCGACGAGACTCCGGGCCGGCCATGCAGGGCACGGGGTACTCAGTGGCAGCCGATCGGCGAGGTTCCCACCGCGATGTCGTCGTACCAGAAGTCCCCGTCGGGGCCGGCGTATTTTTCGAAGCCGAAGCGGAACGCCCCGATGGGGTCCTGCTGCCAGTCCGTCACGTGCAGATCCGGGACCTCCTTGTCCTCGACCCAGACGTCGATGGTGGAATGCGGTGGGTCGAAGAGCACTTCGACGCAGTTCCACGTCATGGGCGCAAACACGACGCCCGGCTTGTTGCCGTCGTTGTAGTAGCTCTGGTTCGACAGGAAGCCCCGGTCGTTGGCCGGCTGGTTGATCATCAGCATCGCGACCTGGACGCCGACGCGGGTCTCGTGGTCGGAGCTGGTCGCGCCGCCAGCGCCTGCCTTGAAGTAGGTGTTGTGCCCGGGGGTCATGGGCGCGCCCAACCGCAGGTAGAGTCGAAGATAGATCGGGCCATCGGCGCGCGGGAACACCGGCGCCCCCTTCAGCTCGAAGAAGGTCTGATAGCCGCCGTTGCTGTTGACGTGAACGGACTTCGTTCCACTGTGGGCGGGCGTCGTGCCGTCGACGGTCACCGTTCCCATCCCGTTGAAGGCGGTCGTCCAGAGCGGGGACGGGGGCGGCATTCCCGCCGTCGCCTTCTCGAAGTCCTCGCAAACGAGGGTGCCCGCGCCCCCACAGGGCCCACCGCCACCTCCCGCTCCACCGGACGCGTTCGTTCCCCCTTGCCCACCCGCAGGCGCGCCCCCCGACGCCTGCGCGCCGCCTGTCGCCGGCCCGCCGCCCGTCCCGGGCGCGCCGCCCGAGCCCGCGCCGCCAGACGCTGTCGCGCCCGAGGCGCCGCCCGAAGCGCTGGCGCCGCCCGAAGCGCTGGCACCGCCCGAGCCAGACACGCCGCCCGAGCCTGTCCCCGGCGCGCCGCCACTCGCCGCGCGGCCGCCGGTGCCCGGCACGCCGCCCGAGGAAGCGCCGCCAGATCCGCCGCCGCCCGCGCCCGAGGAGGTGCAGCCACCTCCGGAATGGAGGAGCGCCAGCGACGCCGTCAGCACCGCCGCCGAGAGTGGGAGCCGCAACCTTGCCGCGCCGCCGCCGGTTGGTGGGAGCGATGTCATGGTCTCCGGCAGTAACAGATCCGAGGGCTCGCGGTCCAGCACAGGGCGGAAATGCCCCCGAAATGCCTCGGGTTTGACCGGCTGGTATGCTGCGGCCAGGCATTGGCGACATGGCTGCGCGGACACATAAGATCGTCATTGGCGTGATGGGCCCTGCCGCGTGCGACCCGGAGACGGCCGCGCTCGCGCGCGGCGTCGGCCGCGCCATCGCCGAGCGCGGCGCGGTCCTGCTCTGCGGGGGTCGTGGGGGCGTCATGGAGGCCGCCGCCGAGGGCGCCAAGTCGGCCGGTGGACTGACACTCGGTGTGCTCCCCGGCGCCGGCCCACGCGAATCGCCGCCGAACGCGTACATCGATGTCGCGCTGTTCACGGGCCTCGGCGAGGGGCGCAACTGGGTGAACATCTGCGCCAGCGACGCCATCATCGCCATCGGCGGGGGCTTCGGAACGCTGTCGGAGATCGCGCTCGGGCTGAAGGCGCAAAGGCCGGTCGTCCTGGTGGGCTCGTGGCGGTTCGAGATCGACGGGGTCGTCCCCAACGTCTCGCGCGCGTCCAGCGCCGCGGAGGCCGTCGGTCTCGCGTTCGCCGCCGTGGGGACCGGGGCGGCCCGATGATCCCGATCAGCGACGACAACCCCACGCTCAGGTTTCCGGTGGTGACGGTCGGACTGCTGATCATCATGGGTGCCGTTTGGATCTTCGTGCAGCATGCCGGCTTCGATTCGGCGGCGCTGGCGGCCACCACCTGCGACTGGGGCATGGTGCCGGGCGAGATCACCGGGCGCGCGCGACTGGGGCTGGCGGTGCCGCTCGGTCAGGGCTCCGTGTGCGTCGTCGACAATGATCCAAGGAACATCCTGACGCCGATCACGTCGATGTTCCTGCACGGGAGCTGGGGCCACATCCTCGGCAATGGCCTGTTTCTGTGGGTGTTCGGGAACAACGTCGAGGACGTGATGGGCCGATTCCGCTTCGTCGTCTTCTACCTGGTTTGCGGGCTGGTGGCCGCGCTGTCGCAGATCTTGGTCAACCCGGCGTCGCCCGTGCCGATGGTCGGAGCTTCGGGCGCGATCTCGGGCGTGCTCGGCGCGTATCTCCTCCTCTACCCTCGGGTTCGGGTCAACATCCTGTTCTTCTTGTTCATCTTCGTCCGCGTGATCTCGGTGCCGGCCTGGCTGACCCTGCTGTGGTGGATCGGCCTGCAGTTGTTGACGGGACTGCCCCAGCTCTCGGAGATGCGCCCGGACGCGTCGGCCGGCGTGGCGGTGTGGGCGCACATCGGGGGCTTCGGTGCTGGCCTGGCGTTGATCAAGCTGTTCGTCAATCCCAAGCTCCTCGCGGCCCGCAGTGCGAAGGGGCTGCGACCCCCGTCGCGCTCCGCGTGGTGAGCGCCGCAAGCGCCGCACGAGCTGCACTAGCGACGACGGCGCGCGGCGCCGTCAGCCTTCCGTGGCCGCGCCACCCGTGCCGTGCGATAGTGCGATGCCCCGTCACATCAGGAGAGGACACGCCATGAAGATCGCCAGGTTGCTTGCGCTCGGCTCGTTTCTGTCGTCGTGTGGAGGCGGGGGCGGGGCGTCCGGGATTCCCGAGGCTGACGCCTGCAACCAGGCGGCGAAGGCGGCCTGCCAGAAGGTGTACGCGTGCGACGCCGCCATCGCGGCGCAGGCATTCGGAACCGAGGCCCAGTGCGAGGCGATGATCCTCGCCTCGTGCGGGACGACGGGCTTCGAGTGCGCGGGGACCGAGGCATATCACGGCGACAAGGCGCAGATGTGCAAGGACCAGTTCACGGCGCTGAGCTGCACCACGCTCACCAACGCCGTGCTCCCTGTCCTGCTCGGCGGCGGCTCCCTCACGGGGGCCTTCACCGCCGTCACGCAGACGGTGCCGCCGTGCGGCCAGATCTGCACCGGCGGGATCGACGCCGGCCGAGGCTAGTGCACTAGGGAAATATCCCGCGCTCGCCGTACGTCTTGCCGACGCGATCGAGCGCGATGCACAGCGCGGCGCTCCGCCAGTCGCACTTCTTCATGGCCGCGTACTCGCTCACCGCCAGGTAGGTTCGCTTCATGCGCTTGGCCAGGCGCTCCTCGACGTCTTCCAGGTCCCATCGCTCAGAGCGCTTGTTCTGCAGCCACTCGTAGTAGCTGACGACGACGCCGCCCGAGTTCGCGAGGATGTCGGGGACGAGGGCGATTCCCTTTTCGTACAGATACGGCTCGGCCGCGGTGTCGGTGGGGCCGTTCGCGCCCTCGACCAGCAGCTTGCAATTGATGGCCTTGGCCTCCGGGATCCCGATCTCGAGCTCCAGCGCCGCGGGGATGAGCACGTCGACGGGGGTCGCGAAGAACTCCTCGCGCGTGATGCTCCGCGCGCCCGGGTAGCCGACCACCGAGCCGTTGCGCGTCACGAATTCGGACAGCTTGAACGGGTTGATGCCGTCGCCGTTGAAGACATAGCCCTTCCAGTCGCCGGTGGCGACCAGCGACGCACCCGTGCGCGCCAGAATCTTCGCCGTGTTGGATCCGACGTTGCCGAATCCCTGAACGGAGAACGTGGCGCCGTTCAGGTCGAAGCGACGATCACGCGCCCACTCGGTGATACAGTGGACGATGCCTTGCCCGGTCGCGCTCTCGCGCCCGTGCGAGCCGCCCGACGCCAGCGTCTTGCCGGTGACGACGCCGCGGTTCGCGTTCTTGTCGTTGATGCCCACGCCGTTCATGTACGTGTCCATCATCCAGACCATGATCTGCCCGTTCGTGCCCACATCGGGCGCCGGGATGTCGTATTCGGGGCCGATGTTCGCGCCGAGGGCGTGCGTGAAGCGCCGGGTGATGCGCTCGAGCTCGCCCGCCGAGTGGTCGCGCGGATTGAACTTGATGCCGCCCTTGGCCCCACCGAATGGGATGTCATGCAAGGCGCACTTGTAGGTCATCCAGGAGGCCAGCGCCTTGATCTCGTCCAGGGAGACCTGCTCGTGATAGCGAATGCCGCCCTTGTAGGGGCCGAGGATGTTGCTGTGCTGGACGCGGTACCCCTTGAACAGCCGGTACTCGCCGCTGTCCATGCGCACCGGAAAGTTCACGATGAGCTCGTTCTTCGGTTGTGACAGGATGCTGGTGATGGCGGGCGCCAACCCGCCAATCTCGGCGGCGCGCAGCATCTGGTCCTGGGCAATCTTGTAGGGATTCGGCTTCTGGTCGCTCATGTCACGTCCAATCCTACGTCGTTACTTTGAAAAGCGGCAGAAAACGAGCATCACTTGAGCCTCAAACCCATGACCACCCCGGCTTCGAGCGTCCCCACGCGATCCACCACGCCCCAGCGCCTGGGGGGAAGCGCCCGCGCGCTGGCGCTCCAGATCGCGGCCGAGACCCGCGCCGAGTGGGGCTACGCCACCGACGTCATCGCGCGGGCGTTCCGCGCCCACCGCGAGCTCGGGAGCTCGGAGCGGCGTCGAATCGCCGAGACGGTCTATGGGCTCATCCGCGCCGACAGGCGACTCGACGCCATCGTCGCCGAGCTGATCGAGCCGGCCGTGCGCGCGGGAGAGACGGTCTCGCCGGTGACGCGTGACGAGCTGAAGCTGATCGCGTTCGAGCTGCGCGAAGGGATCCCCGTCGAGGCGGCCCGCGGTGACGTGCGTCGCCTTGTCCGCGCCGAGCTGAGCCTGCCGGCCGTCATCGAGCCTGATGCGGGCCTGGGCGCGCGCACCGGCCTCGAGCGGGAGGCCGTGCGCGCCTCCGTCCCCACCTGGCTCGCCGAGACGGTCACCGCCGAGCGCGGGCACGACGCCGGGCTTGCGTTGCTCGACGCCATGAACCAGCGCGCGCCGCTCGCGATTCGGGTCAACACCGTGCTGACCACGCGCGAGGCCTTGATCAAGGAGCTCGCCGAGGAGAACGTGACGGCGCGGCCGGGACGGTGGTCGGCGACCGCGCTCGTCCTCGAGACACGCGTCAACGCGTTCGGCCTGTCGGCCTTCCGTCGCGGGCTGTTCGAGGTGATGGACGAGGGCAGCCAGCTCGTCGCCGAGCTGGTGGCGCCACCGCCCGGGGGCCGGGTGCTCGACGCGTGCGCGGGCGCGGGCGGCAAGACGCTGGCGCTGGCAGCGGCCCTGTCAGGGAAAGGCCGCGTGCTGGCGATCGACGTCGACGGCAAGAAGCTGGAGGAGCTGCGGCGGCGGGCACGCCGGGCGGGCCTGAACAACGTCACGGCCCGCGCGATCGATCGAGACGAGACGACGTTGCCTCCCGAGGCGCGCCCGGCGGCCTGGGATCGCGTGCTGGTGGACGCGCCGTGCTCGGGCCTCGGCGTCTTGCGGCGCAACCCGGAGGCGCGCTGGCGGCTGTCGCCGGCGGTCGTCGCCAGCTTTCCGCCGCGACAGATCGCGCTGCTCGTGACGTACGCGCCGCTCGTCGCGGTGGGGGGGCGGCTCATCTACGCGACGTGTTCGGTCCTCGCCGACGAGAACGAACGGGTGGTCGAGCGCTTCCTCGCCGAGCGCGACGATTTCGTGCGCGTGCCGCTGAAGGAGATCTGGAGCAAGGCGCGCGCGGAGGAGCTGGGACAAACGGCCGATGGGTACCTGCGGCTCGATCCGCAGCGCCACGACGCGGACGGGTTCTTCGCGGCGGTGCTGAGGCGCGTCCGTTGAGGCGTGCGGGAGGCGCCGGGGCGGCAGCCGCGCTGGTCGCGTTGCTGGGGCAGGCATCGCCGTCGCCCGCCCGGGCCGAGGCGGAGTCGCCACCGTTCGGGGCGTCGTCGCCCGCAGGCACGCCGTTCACCATCGAGGTGGTGACGTTCGGACCGGGCGACCATCCGTTCACGCGATTCGGACACGACGGCATTCGTGTCATCGATCACGCGACGCACGAGGATCGCGTCTTCAACTTCGGCACGTTCTCGATCGAGGCCCACGGGCTCGTCCTCGACTTCCTGCGCGGTCGCCTGCGGTACTGGCTCTCCGAGTCGCCCACCGCGGACACCATGGCGGCGTATCGCCGCGAGAACCGCACCATCACGGCGCAGACGCTGGAGCTCTCTGCGGACGAGCAGACCCAGCTCGTGCACCGGTTGGAGGCGAACGCCCGGCCCGAGAACCGCGAATACCGCTACGACTATTTCTACGACAACTGCTCCACCCGGGTCCGCGATGTGCTCGATGGCGTGCTGGGCGGTGCCGTCCGCGCCGCGGTGACGAACGCCCCGCCCAGCACCTTGCGGCAGCAAGCGCTGCGCATGGCGGCCGACGACCTTGGCCTCTACGTGGCCCTGCTGGTCGTGCTCGGTCCATCGGCCGATCGGCCCATCGATGCATGGACGGCGGAGTTCCTGCCGCAGATGCTCGAGCGCGCGCTGCGGACGGCCCGAAGCAAGGACGCCGCCGGCGTGTCGCGGCCCTTGGTGGCGAACGAACGGGTGATCTTCGCCGCGCGCCGCGCGCCGCCCCGGGCCGAGGCGCCGCGCTGGGCGGGGCTGTTCTTCGCCGTGGGACTCTCGCTCGCGGTGTTCTTCGTGGTGCTCGGCCGGCTCGGCCGCCGCCTCGTCGTCGCGCGCCTGCTGTTCGGGGTCGCGCTGGCCGCGGCGGGCGCGCTGCTCGGGTTCGTGGGAGCCTTTCTCCTCGGCGCGTGGGCGCTGACCCCGCACGCCGTCGCCTACCGCAACCAGAACATCCTGCTGCTCGCGCCGTTCGCGCTCGCGCTCGCTGTGCTGGGTCTGGGGGTGGCGGTGGGCCGGCCGGGCGCGACCCGAAAGGCGCTGTTCGTCACGGCGGCCGCGTTCGTCCTGTCCGTCGCGGTGGCGATCATCAAGCTCTTGCCCGTCGCGCCGCAGGACAACGCCGCGCTCATCGCGATGCTCCTGCCGCTGTGGCTCGGGATGACCCTGGGCATCCGGGCGCTTCGCCGCGCTTGATGGAGAAACTGTTTCTTCGTCCGTAACCGCTCGCTGTCGAGCTTCGTAGCCGGCGCGTGCGTCCGGAATCCATCCGGGCGTGAGGGCTGACACACGGGAGGATAGACATGCACCATCTTGCGCGTTCATTCAGTTTCACCGTCTTGGTCGCCGCGGGCGCGACCGCGGCTTTGCCGCGCACTTCGCGGGCAGACACCGCCACCGGCGCTCAGATCTGCTCGCTCGGTTCGGCGGACGTGGGCCAGCCCGGCACCCTGATCTGCAAGAACGTCGCGACAGGGGCGCTCACGCAATCGATCCCGCTCGGCGCCACCGTCGCGGCCGCCGGAGGAATCGGCGCCAGCTTGATCGCCCGGGGCGACCGGGTGCTCGTGACCAACCAGGCGGGCGGAGCAGTCCTGCTCAAGGACACGGACGGTTACCTGCGGTCGCCCGTCGTGCTTCAGACGGACGGCGAGGGCTCGCTCTCGGGGGCCTTGAGCGCCGACGGCGCCTACGTGCTCACGGGGACGACCTTGCGTTTCTTCCCGAATGGCCAGAGCGTGGCCAGCAGCAGCGCGAAGCTGTTGCTGGCCGACGGCTCAGCGGCCGAGGTGACGCTGACCGAGCACGACGCCTACGTCTCCGAGAAGAACGGTTCGCTCGAAGCGTTTGCCCTCGGACGCGGGGGCAGGATCACGGGTCGGGCGACGGCGGTCGCGGGGATCTCGCCCGGGGTCATCGTGGGCATCGCGGGCTTCGACGACGGCGTCGTGGCGCCGATCGCGCACCTCGCCAGCAATCCGGGCCAGGCGGAGATCTCGGTCGCGCGTGGTTTCAATCAGATCCAGCGCGTGCCGACCAAGGAGGTCGCGGCCTGCTGGACCGCCACCGACGACGACGAGGCCTGCGTGGCCAACCCGGGCAGCATGACGGTGTCGTGCGGTCGCCGCGGCCCCGGTGGCTTCGAGAGCTACACCAGCGCGGCAGCCAGCCTCGTCGGCGAGTCGGTCTTCGACCTCGACATGTGGCAGGGCCTGGTGGGATTCCAGGGCGTCCACGACGGAGCGCCCGTGCTGCTGACCTACCGCCGAACCCCTGGCGATTTTCTCGCCTTCGTAAGCGAGTTTCCCGTCGGTACGGCGAAGGCCGCCGGCGCGCTGTTGCTGCCGCCGCTCTCGCGGTAGCGGCGGGGCGCCCGACCTCACGGATGAAGGGGCACGAGGCTGGCCGTGATCTGCGCCCGAAAGGCATCGTCCATTCCTGCCCAATCCAGCAGGTCGACCTTGATGGGAAGCTCGCTCTCGGAGAACGCCGCGCGCAGCTCGCCCATTCGATCGAGATCGAGAGGACCTTGCGCCCGAATCACGACGTCCAGATCCGAGTATCGCCTGGCTCCCCCTCGGACCCGCGAGCCAAAGGCAAATGCCTGCGCATCACCGAGATGTCGGGCAAGCAGGCCTCGCACAACCGCCAGGTACCCCGGCTCGAGATCAATCATCGAGTCGACCCTCGAGCTCGGCCAGGAGCTTGCCGGCGTCGTCGCAGAAGACGACGGCACGGGCATGGACTTCCCTCGCCTTGTCGGCGTTGTAGGTGTGCGAGGTCTCGTTTCGCGCCATCTGATAGCCAAACCAGACCACGGGATCCTCCAGCAGACCTCGCGCCGCTGCCTCTCGGTAGAGATCTCGCTGGCTGAAGGTGGTCACTTCCGAGACTCCCTCCTGCGCCAAGTAGCGTTTGAGGGTCTTCCACGCGAGCTCGTAGGTGTATTCGAAGCGCTGGATGACGCTGTCCCGAACCTCGTCGTCGGTAGGCTCAGCCTGCGAGCGCGTCACCGCCTTGCGGAGACTTGCGAGCGCTGAGCGAAACGCGGTGAGATCCAACGCCACTGGATGAGTATACGCGCGCCGGCCGAGCGATCGATTTTGGTCTCGGTCTGCCGTCGGGGGCCAACCTGAGTATCCCCTCGAAAGCGTCAAAGAGAAATCGATCACGTCGGCTCCGGCCGCTTCTGATTCACCTCGCCCCGCGTGCGGCCGCCTGCAGGAAGAGCAACTGTGTCAAGCGCGTTCGCACAGGATAATTCCTTCCCCCTCTCCATGCGGTAGCATGGAGAGGGTCGGGGAGAGGTCCGGCGACCAGCGACGGCCATCGCGAACCATGGCGGTGAGGATGCTGAGGACGGGTGCGTGCTATCATGGCCGGGATGGATCTGGAGGCGAGCGTGTCGAGCGTCCTCGCGCACCTCGATGCTCGCTGGGGCGTCGCGGCCGCTTGGTTGTTCGGCTCACAGACGCGCGCGCCGCGTCCCGACTCTGACATCGATCTGGCGGTCCTGTTCTTGACGCGACCGACGGCCGTGGATCTCATCGAGGAGCGCAGCGATCTCGGGCGATTGGCGGGTCGACCAGTGGACGTCATCGATCTGGACGCCGCATCGCCCATCGTCGCCTACCAGGCCCTGAAGACGGGCCGGTTGGTCGCCGACACCGATCGTCGCCGCCGCATCGACTTCGTCGCCCATCTCCCCGGTCGCTACGAGGACATCCGCATCATCCGGAGGGAGGCCGAGAAGGCGTTGCTCAACCGGATCGCCCATGGTCGAACGTGACGTCGTCCTGGCGAAGATCGCGGTCATCGACCGCTGCATCAATCGCATCAACCACGTACGCGCCCACCGGGCCGGCCTCTCGCCGATCGACATCGAAGACATCACCGTCCTCAACCTGACCCGCGCCGCCCAGGCCGCCATCGACCTCGCGGCCCACGTGGTTTCGACCGAGGGCTACGGCCTCCCCGCCGACGTGGGCGAGTCGTTCGGGTTGCTGGGACAGCACGCCGTGGTGAGCGCCGAACTGGCCGGCCGACTCCGCAAGATGGTCGGTTTCCGAAACGTCGCTGTTCACAGCTACCAGGCGATCGATCCACAGATCGTCGAACGCATCGCCGAGCGGCACCTGGGCGACCTGCAGGCTTTCGCGGCCGCGGTGGCGGAGAGGTTCGGGTTGGGTTGATGGCCTCGCCTCATGTTCCCGCCCAGCGCTTGTAGGCGCGCCGGACGTACGCCAGGCGCTCGTCTGGTGTCGGATAGCGCCGCCGAAACCAGCGCACCAGCTCCATCGTGTTCTCGTGCTCTTCGTCGGTGATTGGCACCGCCAGGCGCGCGTTCCATTCGTCGAGGGACAAGGGTTGCTCGGCGAGCGCCCGCAAGCGGGCGCGCGTCGCCTCGTCGGCAGGTCGCAGGGGTTCGGGCTGGATGGAGGTGGCCGAATCGATGTCGGGCAGGCCAGTCACGGGACACCACCATCGCGTTTGAGGGACTCGAGCAAGCGAATGTCCTCGCTGTCCTTGGGGCGAGCAGCGAACCGCTTGGTCGCGATCAGATCGTCCAGCGCCGGGATGCATACCAGCCCACCGTTGCGTAGGGTGACGGTCCTGTGACGTGCCCAGAGATCGTCGAACGCGACGCGGATGCCGTCGATCGTCGGCACGCCGCGGGCGAGCAGGACGTCGACATGCTCGTCGTTCTGGAGCACGTAGCGGCCACGCCCACGGGCCGCGTCGGGGGAATGACTGGGAATGAAGCCCATCGGTTCCAGCGCTCCATTGATCTTTGCTGCGTCATCCACGTGAACCCAGAAATCGTAGTCGGCGGTCAACACGGGCAGTCCCAGAATCACCAGCGCGCGTCTGCCGATGAGCAGGGCGCGCGCCCCGCTCTCGGCGATGCGCCGAAAAAACCCGGCCTCGTCGAAATCGAGCCCCTCCACGACGACCATGTTACGTGGGCGTTGGGCCCGGCGTCCATGTGAACAAGGCAGGGCGCTTGGTGGCCGGTCGAAGCGCAGGAAATCGCTGCAGATCGTACGGAGGCCGTGCACTACTCGCCACCGCTCATGGCCTCGCCCCTTTTGCCAACCCGCAGCGACGCCAGCGTTCCGAGCTCCCGGCGGACCGCTGCCAGGCCCCCGAGATATTTCCGGAAGTACCCTGCCCAGGTTTCGTCGTGATCGTCGAGGGTGAAGCGACTGCGGAACCGCCGCTTCCACATCTCCTGCTCGACAGCCTCGAGATGCTGGAACAAGGCGAGTCGTCGTCGCGCAGCAAGTCCTCGCGAACCCAGCCCTTCTTCCTGCGAAATCGACACCAGAAGCTCGATCCCCTCGTGTCCAGCGCTGGGGCCGTGAATCGTGAAGGTCGTGCTCCAACGCGCGCCCGCGGCGCGGACGACGCCGACATCGCGTTCGAAGGTGATTGACTGCGGCCTCCAGCCAACGGGAGCCTCGCCCTTGAAGAAGGCCGCGAGATCCCAGAACACCTGCCCGTCAGCGGATTTCTTGCTTTTCATCGAACACTCCAGAGTGTCATGGACAGTGTAAGGGAGAGCGGCCGCCTGCGATCAGTTCCGCAGTGGTCACGGGGATGCCAGGAACAGTCGCCACCCCGCCTGACACCAACCAGCGTCGCACGCCGTGAATCGCTGCTCGACGACGGGGACCCGGCGCGGCGCACGGCCATCAGATCCCGCGTGAGGGTCCGTGGATGGCCGCCCTGCTCACGTGCGACCGCCCCGATCGTGAGGCGCATCCGCGCGACCTCGAGGCGCCGTAGTAGGTGCCGCGGAAGCATCAATGGCTCGTTACGCATCCGCTCGTTCGATGGTACCCGAACCGGGAGTGGGGGATCCCAGAACCTTCGTAGCCCTGCGCGGCGAGGCCGCGCAGGGGAACGGCGTCCGGGCAACTCCCCCCGGTTTGAAAGCGGCCGTCGCTGAGGGCGACGGAAAATGGCAAATGACCCCGCCATCCCGGTCTGGAAGCAGTGGCTTCAATGGGTCCGTCGCTGGCCAGCGACGGAAACCCTACTACTACTTCCTGCCGCTCACCACGAGCAACAAGCTTCAATGGGGCCGTCGCTGGTCAGCGACGGAAACTTCAAGTGCGTCGTCCCGATGTTGGGTACGAACACGTTGCTTCAATGGGGCCGTCGCTGGTCAGCGACGGAAACGAGGCGTTCACTGGTGGGAAGGCCAGCAGGGTCGCCGGGCTTCAATGGGGCCGTCGCTGGTCAGCGACGGAAACGGAACGTCGTCGCCTCAAAGCGCGGGCCGGCAAACACGAGCTTCAATGGGGCCGTCGCTGGTCAGCGACGGAAACGAGGTGAGGGTCATTGAGGAATCAGACATCGCGGCAATCGGCTTCAATGGGGCCGTCGCTGGTCAGCGACGGAAACCTGAAGCCGCAAAGCAAGGTTCGAAGCCTTGACCCGGCTTCAATGGGGCCGTCGCTGGTCAGCGACGGAAACTCCGACACCGACGTGACGGTCCGGCGGTGCGCGGCGTGGCTTCAATGGGGCCGTCGCTGGTCAGCGACGGAAACCAAGCAAAACCCCGGAGCTGAACACCATGGCACAGAAGCTTCAATGGGGCCGTCGCTGGTCAGCGACGGAAACACGGTGCGCCCGCCCTCGTCATCCTCGACGAGTACAGCTAGCTTCAATGGGGCCGTCGCTGGTCAGCGACGGAAACCCGCCGGGCGTCGAGGGGTTCCGCGCCGCCCACCGACGGCTTCAATGGGGCCGTCGCTGGTCAGCGACGGAAACGCAATCGGTCTTCGGTTGGCTTCAATGGGGCCGTCGCTGGTCAGCGACGGAAACACGAGGAGCCGGCCGATGAGAAGACGGCGGAACAACTCGCTTCAATGGGGCCGTCGCTGGTCAGCGACGGAAACCGCTTCCCAGGATGGCGTTTCCGCCCGCGCCATTGCCGCTTCAATGGGGCCGTCGCTGGTCAGCGACGGAAACCCTGCCTCTATGCCGGCGATGATGTCCTCGCCCGGCAGGCTTCAATGGGGCCGTCGCTGGTCAGCGACGGAAACTTCGCCAAGGGCTTCGACCAGGCCGAGGCGCACCTGCGCTTCAATGGGGCCGTCGCTGGTCAGCGACGGAAACTCACGAAGACGGACAACTCTGAACCGCGGCATCTGTGGCTTCAATGGGGCCGTCGCTGGTCAGCGACGGAAACCCCGTCGTCCGCGGGCGCCGATAGATGCGATGGTCGAGCTTCAATGGGGCCGTCGCTGGTCAGCGACGGAAACCAATGCGCCCACGGGGTTCACGCACGCCGGCACCGTCATGCTTCAATGGGGCCGTCGCTGGTCAGCGACGGAAACCATGACGGGCGCCGTCGAGGCGGCGTGGTTCACACCGCTTCAATGGGGCCGTCGCTGGTCAGCGACGGAAACAGCGATGTCCCCGTGCGTCCCGCCCAGCACCGGAATCTCGCTTCAATGGGGCCGTCGCTGGTCAGCGACGGAAACACTTGCAGCCGCCGTCCTGGGCGTCACGGGCGAGAAGGCTTCAATGGGGCCGTCGCTGGTCAGCGACGGAAACTGTCGGAAAGCACGATGGTGCCCGCCGCCTACCAGGGGCTTCAATGGGGCCGTCGCTGGTCAGCGACGGAAACGGGATGACTACCAGTACGGCCTAACCACGGAAGAGTGGCTTCAATGGGGCCGTCGCTGGTCAGCGACGGAAACGACCATTGCGAGATCCACGGTGAACGAAGCTGCAATAGCTTCAATGGGGCCGTCGCTGGTCAGCGACGGAAACCTGGTAGTCATCCCAGTGCTTGAACACTATGAGACCTCGCTTCAATGGGGCCGTCGCTGGTCAGCGACGGAAACTCCGCCTTCCTCGCGCTCCCAGCCGTCACCGGGTGCGCTTCAATGGGGCCGTCGCTGGTCAGCGACGGAAACGCAGCACCGCCCAGAACCTGTCCCCAGGCCGCACGTGCTTCAATGGGGCCGTCGCTGGTCAGCGACGGAAACCAGCCACGACCGACCAAGTTCCAGGCAAACTGCCGAAGCTTCAATGGGGCCGTCGCTGGTCAGCGACGGAAACACGGCAGTTCCTTCGCGACGCGCTTTTCTGAGAGACGCTTCAATGGGGCCGTCGCTGGTCAGCGACGGAAACACGCTGGCAGAGGTCGAGGCGAAACGGCTCGAATTGCTCGCTTCAATGGGGCCGTCGCTGGTCAGCGACGGAAACTTGCATTTCGACTGGCGAGCCGCGAAGTCAGGGCAGGAGGCTTCAATGGGGCCGTCGCTGGTCAGCGACGGAAACCTGGTAGGTGAGCTTGAGCCGAGAGACCGGCCGACACGCTTCAATGGGGCCGTCGCTGGTCAGCGACGGAAACGGGATGGGAAGCGCAATACGCGCGCACGCCCCCCGCGCTTCAATGGGGCCGTCGCTGGTCAGCGACGGAAACCCGCCATTTTCGAGACCCATGTTATCCGCTCCCATCTCGCTTCAATGGGGCCGTCGCTGGTCAGCGACGGAAACTGCGGAGGGTCCGGGTACGTAGCCAAGGAGCTGACCCAGCTTCAATGGGGCCGTCGCTGGTCAGCGACGGAAACAGCACTGGCCCTTGCCAAGCCCGTCCGTCCAGACACGCGCTTCAATGGGGCCGTCGCTGGTCAGCGACGGAAACGATGTATCGGGCCATCATCGGACACTTTTCCAACGCGCTTCAATGGGGCCGTCGCTGGTCAGCGACGGAAACCTCACACCATGGCCACGGAACCGCCGCTTGACGTAGCTTCAATGGGGCCGTCGCTGGTCAGCGACGGAAACGTCTGGTTGCTCTGCGCCACCTGGATATCGCCGGCCGGCTTCAATGGGGCCGTCGCTGGTCAGCGACGGAAACCACCACTCGATCGTGTCCCCGGTCCGCCCGCCCCTCGCTTCAATGGGGCCGTCGCTGGTCAGCGACGGAAACTCCACCACATCGGCCCCGACGAGATCGCTGGCATGCCGCTTCAATGGGGCCGTCGCTGGTCAGCGACGGAAACCCACTTGATGAGCAGCTTCCCGGCGCCGGCGACATAGCCGCTTCAATGGGGCCGTCGCTGGTCAGCGACGGAAACCAGCGAATCGGCGAGGCATGTCTGCCATCCTCGTTGGCTTCAATGGGGCCGTCGCTGGTCAGCGACGGAAACAAGGAGCTCACGGCGTCCGTGAACTTCTACGGCTCCACGCTTCAATGGGGCCGTCGCTGGTCAGCGACGGAAACGAAGGCGAGAAGCCCTACGAGACACCGACGGTGTGGGCGCTTCAATGGGGCCGTCGCTGGTCAGCGACGGAAACGCGAGTAGATTGGTTTGTGTCGGGAGGTTGAGCCCGACGCTTCAATGGGGCCGTCGCTGGTCAGCGACGGAAACCCAAGCGCCAGTGGGGCGAGCACATCTGGGCGCTGGCGCTTCAATGGGGCCGTCGCTGGTCAGCGACGGAAACGGACCTCGGCACGCGCCCGCTCATCGCTGGACAGGCGGCTTCAATGGGGCCGTCGCTGGTCAGCGACGGAAACAAACTCTAGCTTGACCGCGCCCTCGGGAGTCTCTTCGCTTCAATGGGGCCGTCGCTGGTCAGCGACGGAAACTCGCGCAAGTCGTTTCGGAAGGAGATTTCGCCTACGTAGCTTCAATGGGGCCGTCGCTGGTCAGCGACGGAAACGTGACAGCGTATTCATTCCCAGGCGCGTCGTTATCAGGGCTTCAATGGGGCCGTCGCTGGTCAGCGACGGAAACAACACAGATTTTCCAATCGCGTCGCTTGGCTTGCTGCGGCTTCAATGGGGCCGTCGCTGGTCAGCGACGGAAACATGATTCGTTAGCAATACGCTGTTTTTCAGCGAGATTGCTTCAATGGGGCCGTCGCTGGTCAGCGACGGAAACATGCGTTGATTGTGTGCGTCGAGCTTGAGGTTATTCGCTTCAATGGGGCCGTCGCTGGTCAGCGACGGAAACACCTAGCGTTCGCTCCGAATACTGGCCCGGGAGGCTGGCTTCAATGGGGCCGTCGCTGGTCAGCGACGGAAACGGGTCAAGTCCAAGGGAATGAAACCGGGAGGGAGGGGCTTCAATGGGGCCGTCGCTGGTCAGCGACGGAAACTACCTGTGGATGCCCGGGAGCACGCAGCAGGACAAGCTTCAATGGGGCCGTCGCTGGTCAGCGACGGAAACCCGATATCGGCGACATCGTCCTTTACCGGCTACACAAAAGCTTCAATGGGGCCGTCGCTGGTCAGCGACGGAAACGTGGTGGACGGCATCGCCTCGGACATCCGGTGCGAGGTGCTTCAATGGGGCCGTCGCTGGTCAGCGACGGAAACCGTTCGGGCCGTCGACTGGGACGTCCCGGCCGGCCTGGCTTCAATGGGGCCGTCGCTGGTCAGCGACGGAAACCGGCTGGGCCAAGTCGTAATATCGGTCAACGTGACCTGCTTCAATGGGGCCGTCGCTGGTCAGCGACGGAAACACCCGAACGTCCTCTCGAAGCTGGAGCCGACGACGGCGCTTCAATGGGGCCGTCGCTGGTCAGCGACGGAAACGGCCTACGCCTACGGCATGCCCAAGGCCGGGCTCGACGCTTCAATGGGGCCGTCGCTGGTCAGCGACGGAAACAACCGCATGGGAGAGACGTTCCGTGAGTGGCTGGGGCTTCAATGGGGCCGTCGCTGGTCAGCGACGGAAACGCCGATGGACAGATGGCCATCGCCATCTCTGCGAAGCTTCAATGGGGCCGTCGCTGGTCAGCGACGGAAACGTCCTCGAACGCGAGCGTCGTGACCAGGGGGTCCTCGCTTCAATGGGGCCGTCGCTGGTCAGCGACGGAAACCTCCCACTCAGCTCGCTGGGTGGCGCGTCGACGGGACGCTTCAATGGGGCCGTCGCTGGTCAGCGACGGAAACGCCCCGCGGGGGAAACCCTGTAAAACTCGATACTTGAGGGCGGCTTTTCGAGCGGGCTCGGTCGGATGGGGTCAATGGGAGGACCGGGGCCGGCGAAGGTGCGGCGATCGGCGCCGTTCCTGCGAGTTTTGGCGCCGATTCGGTATCGCGAGCGGCCCGGTGCGGGAGGTCGCCACCGGACCGCTCGCTTCGGGAAATCATGGGATCTATTTGTTTGTCAGAGAACATTTGAACGGTATCAGACTACGACGGCGAGTCGTTCGGGCGGAGTATACGGCCTTCCGAGCGAGAAGAAACACTCCGATGCTCGGCCGTCCGGCGGACCGAGGTCGACGATCAGGACCTGATCGGCGGCGTGGTCGATGATGGCATCGATGGCTGCGATCATGTCCGCGCGTTCACGCGCCGAGAGGTCGCATCGGAAGACCGAATACTGCAAGTGGTCCCCGAAGCCTCGCATGGCCTTGAACACCCTGCGAAGGCGCTTGGCGTCCGACACGTCGTAGCTGACCAGGTACATCGTGCGCATCCGCGATCACCTCGTCGTGAAGCCCGGGTACACGGGAATTTCGCCGCCAAGGTGGCGCGCCAGCAGCCTTGCCTGGACCTCCAGCACGCGCCTGTAGCTGATGCGGTAGCCGAACAGCGGGTGGGTCACGAGCTCGTCCATTCGCCGTTCATAGGCGCGCAGGAATCTCGTCCTGCACGCCTCCGTCAAGCTGACCGCCCCGGCCCGGCGCACGAAGTCGGTCGCGCGGACGACCCCGGTATTGACGGCGGTGAGAACGACCGAATCCGCGATCAACGGCCGAAACTCTTCCATGAGATCCAGCGCCAGCGCCGGCCGGCCGTAGCGCGGGCGGTGAAAGAAGCCCAGGAACGGATCGAACCCCACCGCCAAAAGGGCGACGGTCAGATCCTTGACCAGGATGGCATATGCAAAGGAAAGCAGCGCGTTCATGGGATCGCGCGGAGGCCGCCGGTTCCGTCCCTCGAAGTCGAGTCCGGGCGCAAGACCAACGTCTGGCGAGCGGACCAACTGTGGGAAATGCGCGTAATAAACGCGGGCCGCCGAGCCCTCGATGCCGAGCAGGGACTCCGCCGCCTCTGCGGAATCGCAGTCAACGGCAAAGCGCTTGAGCCTGTCCAGATCCGGGGCGGGGATGTCGCCGTTGCGGCGCAAAAGTGTGCGGCAATTTCGAATCTTGGTCGCGACGAATTGCTTCGCCAGTCCGAGCGCAGCCACGCCATCCTCGGCCACCCGGTATTGCAGTCTGCGTAGCTCGACGTTCTTGTGCGTCATGCCTGTGGCCATCCCGTAGAACCAGCCCCCGTGCGAGAAAAAGCAGATTGGCAAACCGCGGCCCATCACCGACTGCATTGCCTGGGTCGAGATCTGCACCCCCCCGAACAACGAGATCTGTGAGGTCTGCCCGAGGCGTACGGCGACGGGCTTGCCCTCCCGTGGGCGGACGACCAGCTCCTCGTCACGCTTGCCCACGTACGCCCCAGCTTCCTGAACATACAGAGGCAGTGCGTCGTCGCGTGCCGGGAGAAGACGACGGATGTCCTCCTCCCGTACGTCGGGGGCACCGCGCCCCCCGACGCCTCCATGCGCAAGGTAGTTGACCTCGTCCGGCAAGCAGATCCCGACCAGGGAGCAACGCGGACACTTGGGGCTGTCCTCGAGCGGCGGGGGAATCGTCGCGCTGGCCGCCGACCGACGCAGGTCTTCCAGGAGATCGAGCGTACGCGTACGTAGCGCGTCGTCAAACACCACGCGAACGCGGCGCTTGGCGGCAACGAAGTAAAGGACGCCCTCGGCAACGGTGTAGCCGTTCTCTTCGAGGATGAGAGCCTGGGCGCACAGCTGCACGCGCTCGGGCTCCCACGCGCCCTCGGGGACGTCGGGGGGAGTGCCACGCTTGTAGTCGACCGGGGTGACCACGCCGCCCTCCGCTTCGACCAGATCGATCCGCGCGACCATGCCGACCCGCGGGGCCGAGAGCATGACCGAACGGGCATGGAGCTTCTCCTCGGGCTCGCTGGCGCCGAGTGCCGCGGCGTCGGGCAGGGCGCCCCGTTCGCGATCGACCCGCCGGTGCTGGTAGCGCCCGTCCACGGTGTCAACGCTGTCGGAAAAGTCACCCTGTACCCACTCGAGATAGGCGAGCCGTGGACAGTACGAATGCTCGTTCAACATTCGAGCCGGAACCAGCGGGGAAGATTCGGATGGATGGGCGTCGGAATCAGCCATGGCACGATCCAGGCTACGGCGAGGTGCTGTCACCGGGGGACAACCTTCTTGCGCGGGTTGGGGGGCGACCGAGGGGCGACCGTGGCCTGCGGTCGACGCCTCGGCGACGGTGGTAGACTCAGGCCTGCGATGTCCCGATTGCCCGCTCAGCGCGCCGCCACCTACGAGGATCTCCTGGCGGTGCCGGACAACCTGGTCGCCGAGATCATCGACGGCGAGCTGGTGACCAGCCCTCGCCCCGCGGCGCGACACGCGGCGGCGTCGTCGTCCTTGGGCGCGGATCTGCACACATCATTTGGGCGAAGCGGTGGGAGCGGCCCCGGCGGCTGGGTGATCTTGGACGAGCCCGAGCTGCACATCGTCGGACAGATCATGGTGCCGGACCTCGCCGGCTGGCGCCGCGCTCGCATGCCCGAGCTCCCTGACGTTGCGTTCTTCGAGCTGGCGCCCGACTGGATCTGCGAGGTGCTCTCGCCCAGCACCGCGGCTCTGGACCGGACCCGTAAGACCCATCACTACGCCACCGCCCAGGTGGGACATCTGTGGTTCGTCGACCCCCAGCTCCGCACGCTGGAGGTGTTTCGCCGCGAGGCAGGCGCCTGGCGCCTGGTGAGCAGCGTCGCCGGTGAAGTCAAGGTGCGCGCCGAACCGTTTGACGCGATCGAGCTGGATCTGGCGAGCGTTTGGGCACGGTAGGGCGGCGGCCAGGCGAGTCTGACCATTCGCTCGGGCGGATTTGGCAGCGTGGGATCGGCTGATCAATCGGACGAGGCGAACAGGCCGAGTCCAAAGTGAGAACCGTAACCAATTGCCACGGGGCCGCTGACTGGCCCGCCGAATACCAACTCCAGCATGAAACCACAGTCTACCGGGGGGCCGCTACGGATTCGTCGACGCCTGACAAAATGGCGACTCCTACGGACGAGCTCATCGTCGGCATGGGGATCGAGCCTGCGAATTGACACTGGCTCGGGAAAACCGCGCCCCTTCAATTCTGCCGCGATTTGCCCCTCGATGGTATTCCCGCCGCGCGGCTTCAGGAAACGAGGAGGAACGAACGGCGTAATAGAGCGCCAGGATGGGGAGCCAACAGGATTGCCGCCCAACAGTCGCCGTAGCCGATCGCCCCAGGGAGATGGCAACGTGAGCAGCTCGGAGCGAGAACCGGCGGCTGCCAGCGCCAGGCGCAACGGTTGTGTTCCACCCTTGGTGAATGTCCTGCGCACGGCTCGTACGATCTGTTGTGAGTCGGCGTCGAGTCCCATCGGCGCCCAGATCAACACATGGTCCAGGTGTCCATCTCCATCCAGATCGAGGTGAATCAAGTGCGCGTGGCGATGGGCGTGCTCGTCGTGCAGCGGTTTCCCTTCTACGTCGCGACCGCTCAGTACCTCTGGCGGCCTTTCACCCTTCGGCCCGCGCGAGAGCAGAGCGCGATGCATCAGCTCGCCCTGAGGGAGCGTTCGGGTGATGGGCGGCAAAGCGTGAAAGTTGCCGCTGGCCGTGGCCAGCGAAAGCAGCATGAGTTCGACAGGGGCGGGGCGCACAAGGCGGGGTCGAGACGGCGGGGCCGCCCCCTCGAGCGAGCTGGTTCGCCGCCAATAGAATACCTTGCGGGTGCCCGGCGGTTGGTTCCAGCCGAGCTCTTGTAACCAGGCGGTATCGGCGTGAAGACATGCAATGAGATCGGCCGGATAGCTTGCTTGGGTCTCGGCGATTCGCCGGTCCCGCGCCGCCTTCTTGAGTGGTCTTCCCTTGCTATCCACCACGGGGAGCGCCTCGATTGCTGTCTGCGCGGTCCGTTCACGCCACGTCAGATATTCGAGGGGCGGAAGAGGAGCGAGGAGTGACACCTGTTCCCATCCCGGTCCGGGACGATCCCATGCTTCGCCCGGCCGAATATCGAATTGCCCGACATCGACGTCATCCGCCAAGGTCCCCTCGACCCAGCTCTCGGAGCGGCCCAGATATCCAAGGTCGCGCGCGATGTCCCCGAACAGCCGTCGTTCAGCGGTGGTCAGCTCCACGTTCCAGTGAACGTCAATCGATCCGTCGTCGATCTGTGCCCACGTATCGAGCACCATTGTCGTCTCTTCGCGCCCATTCTTGAAACGGGCCACCGGCATGTAGTGCCGGCTGTGCGTTCCGACGGCCAAGGGCAGGCGATAGTGGGGAAGTACGGCGGCGAGCTTCTGGATCAACGAGCACGCGACCGGGGGTGGTCCTTCCTTCGGCCACCCCAGCTTGGTGTAGCCGGTCGCCAGAAAGCCTCGAAGGAGACGCCATGGTGAAGGCGGCCATTCGATGAGGCCCTCGTTGACATGGTGACCCCATGGGGTGGCGTGGTACCGCCGTCCAGGGAAGGCAAGGATCAGGGTCACGCCAAGGTGACCAAGGATTTCCTGGGCAGAAACCCGGTCCAGGTGGGCAGCAGCGGGGTTCATCCTTCAACCCTGCGGCTCTTCAGCGTCCTCTTGCTCCGACTCACCGGAGGCCGCCTTCCCCTCCTCCTTGCCCTTCTTGAGGTCATCGTCGAAGCGCACCTTGGTGGCGATCATCTGCCCTTTGCAGGCTTCGATGGCCTCGGCAAGCTCGCGCTCCAGAACCTTGGCCGTCAGTAGCTCGAACCCCTCTGGCCGGCGCGCGCGGATTGGAGAGCCTGTCTTTCTTGAATCGATCTCCAGGTCGCACGCCGTGCGAAGCCGCAAGGAGCCATCAACCAGCGCGCGCACCTTGTAGAGCGCGAGCAAGATCAACAAACGCTCCACTTTGGCGCCGAGGCCGTATCCTCGAATCTGACCGAGGTCTAGATTGACGTAGAGGGTGATCTGGTCCGCGGTGAACTCGTCACGCGCGAAGGGTACGTTGCCGAAACCAGATTTTGTTTCACCTTGCGGGTTGACATGATCGTTCTTGACGCCACCCGAGGCGGCGACACGCACCCCGTCTGCTTCGATGAAAGCCGACAGCGCCCGCGCGATTCGGAGACGCCCCCCCGCCAACTCCTTTTTCGCAAGAAAGACACCGTGGAGTAGCGACCCCACATCGTACTTGAGAAGCTTCTCCGCCAAGAGGCGGCGATCGATGGGGCCTGCGTCAAGCCCTCCGAGCTCTTCCTTGAGCGTGTTGAAAAATCCCTTGTCGCTTCCTTCGAGGAGATAGGGGCTATTGATCCTGTGTGACTCAAGGACCGTGTCAGTGAGGAACTTGCCCGTTCTGGTCACCGTGACATGTGAAAGTCCTTTCGCAAGCGGCTTCAAATCCTGCGCGGCTTCGTCCCAGATCGTCGTCTCAAGCCGGTTCGCCATGCTCTGCGCGCTTTCCACAAGCACGCAAGTGCCGCGCTCCGTTTGGAACGTCGCTGCGCCAAGCCCCGGGAACCCGGTAGGCTGAAAGCGCTGCCCTTGGATGGGCTTGAGGGGGATCTCGAAGAGCAGGCGCGGGGACGTTTCTAGTGCGGACAGTTCGATACTCATGCGGCGGTCTCCTTTAGCGATCGGGGGTCGAGCCGCGCCAGGAATGCTGCGGCTGTTTTGTGACTGATAGGGAAGGCAAGGGCTGCCGCCCAAAGCCGGGAAATTCGGGGCGGGACGCTTCCCATGCGCACAGGCGCGCTGATTCCAGCCGCCCGGAGTCGTCGCAGCGCCTGAGCAATGGCCGTGGCTGCGTCTCCAGCCTCCAACCTTCGCACGATGGCGGGGTCTAGACCCACCTTCATACCGTTTGGCAGCGCAGACGGATACGTCGCCAGACGGATGACAACCCAAGCGTCATCGGGGAAGTCTCCCCGCGAGGCGGGACTTGGAGGACACGGTGCCTTTGCCCAGTCATCGGCGCGAAGTGCCATGAGGGCCCGCCCGAGCGCCAGAGTCCGGTCGAAGTCGACCTCGCCGGCTATAGCGGCCGCGAGATCGCCGGGAGCAGCGGCAGCCCGACGCGCGGCAAGCAGCGGAGAGGCCTCGACCAGCCGTCGCGAGACGAGGGCGATCGCATCGTCCACGCCATTTCGCCCCAGGATGACTCGATCCGTTCCAGGCTGAAGTCGTTGCTGGGCGCCCGTGCCACCTGTCGCGTAACGGCCGTGCTTCAGCGTCACCCAGTGCCGGCGAACGCCGGAACCCCAGAACGGGACCCAGTTCCGATCGAAACCGCCAGCCTGCAGCGCCAGGGCGACCGCCAGCCGGAACTCCGCAGCGCCGTCGTCCGAAGCGCTCACCCACTCCGGCCGTAGACGGGGGATCGGGCCGGCCGTATAGCCGCTCCCTGTGATCTGTAGAGCCTCGATATCGGCCAGGCGGAGCAGCACTGTTTGCCAGCGCAGCGGCTCGTCGGGATGTTGGGCGGCTGCAAACACAGCGTCGGAGAGGCGCCGCTCCGCGTGAGTCAAGCGAGCGGGTGCTCCTTTGTCCCGGGCCTTTCGCCTCAGTCGCGGTAACCAGGCCTCTAAGTCATCAATGCATGCGAGCCTGGGTGAAACCTTGTCAGGAACGAGAAAGCGACCCAAGGGAACCGCGAAGTGGGTCGCCTGATTGTTTCGTTGCAGATACCCGTACCGCACGAAGGCCGTGATTCCCTTGGCGATACCAAGGCGGGCGACCGCTCGACTCATCGAGTGGCCATCGGTGGTGCCCGGCCCCTGCTTCCGGGTTGCGAGGGCCCTTCCTTGGGCGAATAGATTCGAGACTTCTCGGGAAGTCGCGGGCGCCGACCAGAACGGGAACCATTGTTCACCCCGGCCTGGCAACTCTTTCCCCTTGTTCAGCGCGAACTCGTCGATGCGAGAGGCACTTGAGAAGCCGGTCGAAACAGGAGCCACGAAGAACGGTGAAGCCGACCAACGAGTGGCGCTTTCTTCGCTTCTCTTTGCGACCGACGAACGAACTCCGCAAGCACCCTCAAATGCGAGCAGCAGATCCCAGGGGCTAGCGACTCCCGACGGAACAAACTGACCAAACGATTCTTCCCAGATCGCCCCGAGCGCCGCATCGCTTGCAAAGAGCGAACAGCGCAGTGCGTGTTCCCAGCTTCGGTCAAGAAGACAGACGCTGACCGCCTTCATGAAGGCTGCTGTGTAGCTCCCGCTTCCTTCGCTGCCGCCGGTCCCCAGAATCGCAGGCTGGTACATCCCTTTGTCGCCCGAATCAACAATCGCGATGACCGCTTCCAGCCAGCTCGAAGGGGCACCCCGAAGCTTTGCTCTTAGCTCCCGCACCAGGTTCAGCTTGCCATCCTTGTCAGTGTCCCCTGGCTTTGCGCCGCCAGTGACATCGATGATCGTTCTTCTCGTAACATCGATTGCCTGACGAAACCGATCAAACCGCGCGGCCGACGACGCCGCTATTCGCTCAAGAACCTGTCGAGATGTCTTCTCGGACGACCCGGCGTAGAACCCCGATCGGGCTCCCCACGGGTTGAACATTGGCGTTGGCTCGTAGCTCTCCAGGAAGAAATCCAGGAGCTCCTGTTCCGTCTTCTGGCTGGCCAGGACGAAGCGGTCTCCCTCCCACCAGCCGCGCGCCTCGGGGTCGAGTTGCTCCGAGACGATGCGCAAGATGCCGAGGGCTTTGAGGTAGTGCGCCAGCGGCGTGGGCGCGCAGCCATCCAAGCGATGCAGGTTCATGTTGCCGCGCTCCCTTTGAGCAATGGATCACGGGCCGAGCGACGTGATGCGCGAATGTCGGCCACGCGCAACAGGGCCTCCAGGTAGGCGAGTTGGAAGGAACCGCGGCGGGCGAGCAGACCCAAGACCCGATCGGTCCAGCCGCGTCCTGTGACCGGGCTCAATCCCACTCCGGCGGGCGCGAGCGTGAGGGCGCTCTCGGGGAGCATCACGAACCGGCCTCCTTCTGCTGCCAGGAGAACCGAGGGCAGGACGTCCCCCTCGCGAACGCCCCGGATCCGCACCACCGGATCCATGGCTTGCTGATCTGCGGGAGAGGCGTGCCAGGCCATTCGTACCTTGCCATGGTGGCTGCACACCAGATATGCGAGCAGGTCGAATTCATCGGCCGAAAGCGCCAGCACTTGCCGCTCGATCTCGTTGGGCTCCACGGTTGGCCCCGCCATCGAGGGGATGTTCGTTCGCGCCCCCTCGAGCAGGGTCCTCCAGGGACCGAGAAGCGCCGGGTGGTCTGGCTCATGACGGATCAACACCGCGAATAGCCCGAGCGTGCTTGCGAGCTCATGCCGGAACCCGGCCCGGCGGCCACCGGTCTTTTGCGGATACAGCCGATTGAGCGCAAGCCAGGCGGCCGCCGGCGCCTTCGCGAGATCGTTTCGCAAAGGTCTGTCGCCGGACAAGATCGAGTCCTGGAAAACTTCGTGAGCCTTGCCGAGATCATGCCACCGCCCAGCGAGGTGAAAAAGTGACCGGAGATCGGGGCAAAGTCTTCGGGCAAGGTTAGCCGCATCGTCGCCCACCTCGCCGCCATGAAACGCGATCGTCTGCCAGTCGTATGCACTCAGCTGCTCGTCGTCCTCAGCTGAGTCGGCCTCTTCTTCGTTCGTAGGAATCGCCGCCGCGACCTCCGCGACTGGCTTCTTGGCGTCGGGATCCCAGCCCAATTCCGCGTCGTAACCTCCGTTCCGGGCGTCGACCAACACGGTCCTGCCCGGGTAGAGATCCTTCCGCTCGGCCAGTCGCCATGCCCCGTCGAGCCAGTCCCAGACCCACGCCCGTACACCCTGTTTCAGACGCGGTGCCTTGGCGCTGCCGGTCTCTTTGCCGCAAAGCCAGTCCCGCGCCTTCAGGAACGGGACGGAGCACAACGCCTCGCGCTTGGCGCGAAGACGTCGGTCCGGAGGTGCGCCTTGGCCCATCTCTTGCCAGAACACCTGCAGGTCCCGCTCTTCACCGGACCGGATAAAGCGGCTGATGTCGATGTCGGCGCCCGACAGATCGGGGGTCGTGTCGAAGAGATCGTCGATCTCGTGGTCCAGGATCAGGTGCTTCGGCGCATACGGGTAGAGTGCCGGGAGTAGGTCGGGGTGCGCCTGCTCGAACGCTTCGAGTGAAAGCGGCGATCCGTCGCGTAGGTGGCCGAGCGCGTCTCGCGCCGCGTCCAGGGCGTCCTTTGTGTAGGGAGCAGCCGCTGTGTCGTCAGAAGGCGCCCTGTCGACGACAGTCACTTCGGCGACGCCGCCCCAGCGGGCTGCGCGACCGAGGCGCTGAACCAGGCTGGGCCAAGGCGCGAGCTCCGTGATCAAGACCCCCGCCGAGATGTCCACGCCGGCCTCGATCACTTGCGTTGCCACGATGATCCTGTCAATGCCTGGAGCGCACGAGTCGCGATTCAGGAATGCCTCGCGCCAGCCGGCCCGCTCGTGAGGTCGGAAACGACTGTGCACGAGCCTTACGTCCACTCTGCCGAGACGCTTGTCCTTGTGCAGGGCCCTACGAATCTCCACCGCCGCCTCAACCCGGTTGACGACCACAAGGGTCGGGCCTTGGCGATCGACCGCTGCCGCGAGATGCCGCTCAGCCGCAAGCCTCGCGATGGCTGACGTATCTTGGACAGATTCCAAGCGTAGCGGCTTCTTGATGTCGTCCCAGAGGTGTCCAATCCGGTCCGTTTCCGGGATCGTGCTGCTCGGGAGGTCCGCGGCGAGTCCTTGTGTCTCCGGGCTCTTCTGAAGCCAGGCACGTTGCAACGTCGCGCTCATCCACCAACTGCGGCAGGGCCGCCTCGTCCGATCTGTCCGCTCGCGCGCCCGGCGGAATGCCTGGAGCTGTCCTGAGGTCGCGAGCCCGACGTCCATCAGCTGGACTTCATCCATGACCCAGAGGCAATCGTGATTGAGCAACCCAAAGTCCAAAGGCCAGCGGGCGCGGTGCGCTCCATATCCTCGGTTTAGAGCCCGCGAAAGCAGCATGTCTTGAGTGCCGATCAACACGGAGCAATGCTCGGGCTGGAGGTGCCATTCGCCGTCGTCGGCTCCGCCCATGAGAACATGTACGCCGACCTTCGCGTCGTGCGCGCCCTGCTCATCCCAGAGACGGCCGACGCGCTGAAGCGCCGCTCGTGCCTCGGACTCGGTCTGTTCGACGAGGACCCGCATGGGTAAGCACCAGACCAGGCGCCGCGGCCATGCGTCATCGGCGCGCTCCACGCGGTGGTAGAGCCAAGCGCCGAGGACGCCCAAGGTCTTGCCGAAGCCTGTTGGAATCCGAAGGAGCCGATCCTCGCACGCTTCCAGATCGCCGAGTTGCCTCTGCCACGGGTGCAGATCGAACTTCGCGAGATCCCGAAAGTACGTCGCATAGGGAGTCTCCGGACGATCGGCTGCAACGTCATCGCTGCGAAGCACTGCGTGCGCGGCTTGTTCGGCCGCGTACCTCAGCGGGTTCAGCCCATCGGCTGATCGTTCGTCTCGCGTCATGTGTTGGGGTTCCCTCCCGTGCTCAATCGTTTCCCATTGGCCGATGTCGTTCGTCCTGCCGCCACCCTAACCCCGCCCCTTGTCATCCCGGGACAACGAATCGCGCCCTGCCACCGCCGACCCCCCGGTCCTCCCCCCCGCCCGAACCGCCGGTCGGCGCCGGCCGAGGCCGCCCCTCTCGCCGCCGCCGGCGCCGGCGCCATCGCCCGCGCCTGCGTAGCGTGTCGCCGCGGACGCCGCCTTCGCCGCGACCGCCCGCCGCAGCTCGGCCGGCTCCAGCACCTCCGCGTCGCCGCCGTAGCCGAGGATCCAGCGCTCGAGCTCCGGAAGCCCGGCGACTTTCATCGCGAGGATGACGCTCCCGTCGGTGCCGGCATCCTCGATGTTTTGGCCCGGGGCCCAGGTGCGCTCGCGGATCTCGGGGGCAGCCTTGGGCGTGAACCGGACCCGGACCTTCTTGACGTTCGTGTCGCGCCACACGCGGAACGCCCCCATCAAGGCAGCCTTCGATCGCGTCTCAGGGCGGGCGGCGAAGCGCTCCTCGGTGAGCGCGACCGCCAGGAAACGCTGCACCGCAAAGATCCGAACGTCCCCGCGCAGGCGACACCAGCCGATCACGTAAAGCGTCTCGAGGCCCGGGTCCCAATACAGCTCGCCGGGCTCGATGGTCCGCGCGCTGATCTCCCCGGTCGACAGGGCGCGATACCGGCAATTGACGGCCAGTCGGTCGCGGACGGCCCGGTCGAAGGTCGCGATGGTCTTGTCGTGGGCGCGGTAGTCGATTCCGAACGGCGAGCGGACCGCCAGCCATGGCTCGCCGGAGACGGGCATGAGGGCGCCCTGTCCTTCGCCGGTCGACGTCACCTTCATCCACAGACGTTCGAGCGGCCGGCCGATCGCGGTGTGCCGCCAGCTCTCGCCGAGCGCGCGGATGGCGTACAGCGAGGCGATCTCGTCGGCTTCGATGCCCGGGAGTTGCGGCGCGCACCAGCCCTCGATCAACCGATGGCGTCCCGGCTCTACGGTCTCCACGGGAAACCCCGCGCGATCGAGGGCCTGCACGTCCCGATAGAGGGTTCGCCAGGACCACCCGTGCCGCGCCGCCAGGGTCTTCAACGACACGCCCCTCCGGCTCTGCGACAGGGCGTGCGCCACGGTCAGGATCCGAACGATCTGGTCGTTGCGCGCCAATGGTTGCTCCTCGGGGTCGAGCGGCCATCCTGATAGTGCAGGCCCGTGCCGATGGTACTACCTGCCGGCGCCAGCGAGAAGAGCAGCGCCCGGCGCGCCTACATCACGCGCAGCACCCAGCATTTCAGATGGCCGGTTTCGGCCACTCCGACCAGCTCGGGATGGTCGCGTCCGGCGCCGCCGCGGACCAGGATCTGCGCGGTCCGCCCCGCGTCGGCCAGCGCCTCGGCCACCAGGTCGTCGAAGTGGGCTCGCGTGACGCGGCCTGAGCATGAGCACGCGACCAGCAGCCCGCCCGGCTCGGTGAGGCGCGCGCCGCGCAGGAACAGCTCCCTGTACGCGCGGTCGGCCGCCGCCAGCGCCGCGTCCACCGAGGTGCCGCGGCTCCCCGGCCCCGCGCGCTTCGCCAGCGCGGGCGGATCGAGGACCACCACGTCGAAGCGGGCGCCGCTGCCTTCCAGCGCGCGCAGCAGGTCGAAGGCGTTCTCCTGTCGGACCTCCATGCGACCGAGCCCATTGCGCGCGGCGTTCGCGCGGGCGCGCGCCACCGCGGCGGCCGACTCGTCCGTCGCCAGCACCGCGCCGCCCCGGCGCGCCAGCGCCAGCGCGAACCCACCGTGGTAGGTGAAGGCGTCCAGGGCGCGCGCGCCATCGGGGGCGAGCGCCGCCACCAGCGCGTGGTTGTCCGCTTGATCCAGGAAGCCGCCGGTCTTCCCGTCGGTGGCCAGGTCCGCCTCGAGCTCGTTGGGTCCGAGTCGGTACACGACCCGCGTGTCGCCGCTGCCGGCCAGCACGCCCGAGAAGCGCGGTAGCCCCTCGAAATCCCGGGCGCTGCCGTCGTCGCGCGCCACCACAATCCGCGTTTTCAGCCGGGCCGCCACCAGCGCGGCCAGCGGTGCGCGCGCGGCGTTCATGGCGACCGAGGTGGTCTGAATGGCGGCGGCGTCGGCGTAGCGGTCGACGATCAACCCCGGCAGCCCGTCCGCCTCCGCGTGGACGACGCGGTACGCGGTTCGATCGAGCTTCAGCGCCAGCCGCCGTTCCAACGCGCCGTCGAGCCGCATCTCGCAGACGGCCATCAGCGCCTCGATCCCGTCGCCCTCGACTGGACCACCATCGCCGCCGTCGCCATCTCCTCCCTCGGTCCGCGCCAGCACGCGCAGCGCGATCCGCGCCTGGGCGGCCCAGGTGCCCCGGCCGAGGGAGCGCCCGCGACCGTCGACGATCGTGACCAGGAAGGGGCCGCCGTCGCTCGCGTCCCGCGCCGGCCCGCGCGCCACGTCGTCGCGGAAGATCCAGGGATGTCCCGCGCGCAGGCGGGCCGCGCCGCGGGGGTTGACGACTGCGGTTTCGCTCACGGCGGCGAGCATAAGCGACGACCGGGAGTTTCCGCGGCCCCTCGCCGTGCCTTCCGCCCGCCCGGTCGGGCGCACGCAGGTGGTGGATGTTACAGTAGTCGGGCAATGCCCGACGCATATGTCGATCGACGCGCGCGCCTCGCCGGGCTGCTGGGCCCGCGCGCGGCGCTGCTGCTGGCGTCCCCGGCCGAGCAACTTCGCAACGGCGACGTGCACTTCAAGTTCCGCCAGGACAGCGACATCCTGTACCTGACGGGGTTCGAGGAGCCGGGCGCGGTGGTGCTGTTTCGGCCCGATCACCCGAAGACGCCGTTCGTGATGTTCGTGCGCCCGCGCAACCCGAGCGAGGAGACGTGGACGGGGCGTCGCGCGGGGCTGGAGGGCGCGGTCGAAAAATTCGGCGCCGGCGCCGCCTTCCCGGTCGCGGAGCTCGACGCGAAGCTGCCCGAGCTTCTGGCGGGCGTCGAGGATCTGCACCTGTCCTTCGGCCACAACGAAGATTGGGACCTCCGGGTGCTCCGGGTGGTGGGCCGGATGCGCGCCGCCGAGCGCCGTGGCGCGCGCGCGCCCGTCCGCCTCGTCGACGCGCGCCTGACGCTGCACGAGATGCGCCTCGTCAAGTCGGACGACGAGATCGCGACCCTGCGCCGCGCCGCCGCGATCACCGCCGAGGCCCACACCGCCGCCATGCGCACCGCCCGCGCCGGGATGGGCGAGCACGAGGTCGAGGCCCTGATCGACTATACGTTCCGGCGCCGGGGCGCGACCGGCCCAGGCTATCCCAGCATCGTGGGGGGTGGCGCCAACGCGGTGATCCTGCACTACGTGGACAACAACGCCGCCCTCGACGATGGCAAGCTGCTGCTGGTCGACGCGGGCTGCGAGGTGGATGGTTTCACGGCCGACGTGACGCGCACGTTTCCGATCGGGCGGCCGTTTTCGCCGGATCAGCGGCGCGTCTACCAGGCCGTGCTCGACGTTCAGCAGGCCGCGATCGACGCCGTCCGGCCCGGGGCGACGATCGACGGCATCCACGCGCAGGTGGTCGAGCAGCTCACGGCGAAGATGGTCGAGCTCGGGCTCCTGAAAGGCGAGGTCGCCGCGCTGGTCGCGGACCAGGCCTTTCGTCCGTTCTACATGCACCGGACCAGTCACTGGCTGGGCATGGATGTTCACGACGTGGGCTTCTACAGCGTGGAAGGAGCCGCGCGTCCCCTCGCGCCGGGGATGGTCCTGACGATCGAGCCCGGGCTCTACATCGCGCCCGACGCGCCCGTGCCGCTCGAGCTGCGCGGCATCGGGATTCGAATCGAGGACGACATCCTGGTCACCGACACTGGCCACGACAACTTGACCAAGGCGACGCCCAAGACCGCGGCGGAGATCGACCGGCTGGTCGCGGCGTGACGCCGCGCTGGCTCGGAGCGCTGCGGCCGCTCGCCGGCGCGCTCGCCGTCGCCCTCGTGTTCGCCGTCGCGCCGCTGGCGGGCTGCGCCACCTCGAACCACGCCCGGCCCCGGGCGCTGGCGTTCGTCGGTGTCGGTATTGCCGCCGGTGGGTCAGGCGTGTGGCTCGTGGGAGAGAACCGCGACGATCCGGGGAAGCTCCCGGCGATCGGTCTCGTCACGGTGGCCGTGGGAGTCGTCACGATGATCGCGGCCGGCGCCTGGATGGCCGCCGAGGTCACCTGCCAGGCCGATCCCGATTGCGCCGAATACGAGGAGTGCAGGGAGATCCCCGCGCCGCCCGGCGGCGTGCCGTACAAGCAGTGCGTCCCGCGGTGACCGTGGCCCCAACGCAAAAAGGTCGCCGGACACGCGTGAGCGCGCCCGGCGACCATCAATATTCTATCAGCTCGGGCTACAGCTCATACGCGCCGATGTCGGGCGACGACGTCCGCGCCTTGCCCGTGATGTCCGTGGGGGCGCTGTTCACCGGGTCCCCGGCGTTGACCAGCGGCGATGTGCTGGCGACCGCCAGATTGAAGGGCGAGGCCATGGAAGCGAAGGCCGGATTGATCAGCATCGAGTGGGCATCGAACCCCATCTTCGCCGTCCACGTCGCGAGACTTCCCTGTCCGAGGGCCCATTCGCCCTTGCCATTCTGGAAGCAGGCGTTGCGATCGATCTGCGTGTACGACGCGGCGGGCAGGCCGAAGCTGAAGCAAGCGAGCCCGTTTGTCCCGAGGGCGCTGTTGTAGATGGCGTTGTCCACGACGATGTGGCCCGTACCTTCCTGGAGCATGCCGATTCCGGAGCCCTGGTCGATCAGGATGGAGTTGTTCCGGATCGTGATGTGGTTCGTCTTGGCGTCCTCGGGGCCCTCGCTGCCTCCCGGCGCCTCGATCGCGGTGTCATTGTTTCGCTGCTGATTGACCACGACGTTGTTCTCGATCGTGCAGTTCTGGCAGGAGGCCACGCCGATGCTCTGATTCCCGACGTTCGTGACCACATTCCCGCGGATGATCACGTTCGTGAACGACTCCGCGGTGGCGTAGCCGGGAGCGATCGCGATGCCCCAACACCCCAGGTCCGCGGTGCCAATGTCCTCGTGGATCGTGTTCCCCTCGATGAGGAGGCCGTTGATGACTCCGTGGCCGACGAGAGAAGTGCCCTCGCACTTTCCCGCAATCGTCGCAGACTGGTACAGGTCATTGCCGGTGATCTTGATGTTGATCCCGTTCTCCGCGTTGATGTAGATGTTGTGATTGAACACGGGTCTGTCAAAGCCGTTGTTCTTGAAGTGGTTGCCTTGAATGACGGAATTCGTCTCGCCGCCCAGGTAGCCATCGCCTCCATTGTCCGTGATGTAGGAGTCGCGGACCGTTATGTCGGAGTTGACCATGTCCGCGCCCGGGTTGGCGGCGTTGCTGCCCCCCATCTGGACCCCAATCGTGAAGTTGTGAATCGATGAGTCGCAGATCAGCACCGAGTCGATGTCGTTGTAGAAGAAATAGCCGACGTCCGTCTTTTCGCCTTCCAGTTCCAGACCCGCGAACACATATCCCTCTTCATGATCCGCGTTGCCAGAATCGGTGAAGTCGATCGCGTTCTGGCCCGTCGGCGAGTGGATGACGGGCCTTCCCTGGCTGCCGGTCGACCACGGCGCGGCGTAACTGGCGACCACGCAGGGCGTCCCGGCCTTGCAGCGTGCGTTGACCCACTTGCCGTTCGTCGTGCTGGTGAACCGCCCACCCTTGCAGAATTCGATTCGATCGCCGGCGTTCAACGACGCGAACTGCGAGCGCGCCTTCTCGAACGTCTGCCAGGGTGCGCTCGCTGATGTTCCGGCGTTGCCGTCGTTTCCAGCCACGCAATGCGGATCGGCGCCGGTAGCGCAATCGCACGCGTAGTAGATGACCGCTCCCGGGGCAGGTGCCGCCGGACAAGCCGCGGCCGTGCCAGCTTGCCCTGCCGTGCCGCCGGTGCCCATCGAGGTCGTGCCGCCGGTGCCCATCGAGGTCGTGCCGCCGGTGCTGGTGGTGCCGCCGGTGCTGGTCGTACCGCCGGTGCTGGTGGTGCCGCCGGTGCTGGTCGTACCGCCGGTGCTGGTCATGCCGCCGGTGCTGGTGGTGCCGCCGGTGCTGGTGGTGCCGCCGGTGCTGGTGGTGCCACCGGTGCTGGTGGTGCCACCGGTGCCCCGATGCCGCCTGCTTGTCGCGAGACCGGTGGTCGGGTCGACCACGCTGCTGGCCCCGTCCGTTCCCGCCGTCGCTTGGGAGGGCGCCTCACCGGCACCACAGCCGATGGCGAACAGAATCCCGGACGCGCCGAGGAGCATTGAAATACGTTTGATCATTTGCTGACACCTGTTTCTCTTCCCGAACGGGAAGCGTGGGGAAACGGGAGCTACGGCCTGCACCCGATACACGGGGGCCGTCTCGGCACCGACAATTCGGCGCGCTCCGCTCGAAGTTCCACCGGCCTAATGAACCCAGGGGGACTTAATGGAGCCAGGTCGGCGCGCCGCGCGCGGCTAGACCAGGCGAGGTACTGCGAAAAGGACCCTGGGAGGGTCCTCTAGATCCCCCGCGGGACGGCGCGGGCGAGCAAAGCTCGCGCGCGCCAACGCGGCTACCGACGGACGAATCGCTCAGATTGGGGCGGCAGGAATGAAATAGTGCGCGGCCCCGGTCTGGCGCTAATGAGCCTCAATTTGCAGGCCCGAGCTACATCGTCATCCGAATTGGGAAACTTGACCCGCCCGGGCAGGTCGGTCAATCGGGCCGTCTTGGTACAACCGTTAGCGGTTGCCGTCGCTCGCGCCTGGCGCCGTCGGTTCGTCGAACCAGGCCGGGAGCTCGCCGGCGTCGGTGGCGCCATTTTGTCGCGCTGGAATTGGAGCTCGCGGGGTCTCGCGCTCGGACGCCTCCGTCCGGGCGACGGCCGCCGTGCGAGCGATGCCGGGGGATCTGCTGGGGCCCGCAAACCGGGCCACCGGATCGTCCGGCGGCAGGCGTCCGGGAACGGGTGAGGTTCCCTCGAGGCCGAGCGGCAGCGTGGTTCGCTTCCTCTGCACGGGCGCCGGCGCCGCAACGGCGTCGGCGCGTGGGGGGGCCTTCTTCTTCGTGAGCAGCAGGATCGGCCTGTCGGCGCCAGCCACCGCGGTGGGGCCGACGGCAGCCGTCGGCGCAGGAAGGTTCGCGTCGAGGTCGATCCTGACGAACGGCGTCGCCCGGATGCCGCTCGGGATCCCGCCGGCCACCGCGTTCTTCTTCTTGGTGAGAGGAATGACGGTCACCGCGGGCGTCTGCGTCGTCGGGGTCTTCAGGGTGCGGCGGAAACGGAGCTGTCCGTAACACTTCTGCAGATCACGGTGGAACTCCTCCATGCTCTGCTGGCGCTGCTCCGGATCCTTCGCCAGCGCCTTGAAGATCATGGTCTCCGTCGCGTCGGTGATCTCGGCCTCCGGCGCGACCTCGTGCATGTGCGGAACGCGATCGTTCACCTGCTTCATCATGACGTCGACGGGCGCCTCGCCCGTGAACGGGACCACCCCGGTCAGCATCTCGTAGAACATCACCCCGAGCGCGTAGATGTCCGACCGCGCGTCCGAGAACCCGATGCGCGCGGTCTCGGGCGCCATGTACTCCGGGGTTCCAAAGACCACCCCCGCCTGGGTCACGCGGCCCTGCTGCGCCTCGGGCTCGCGAACCTTGGCCACGCCGAAGTCGAGGATCTTCACGAAGTCGAACGTCGTCTCGCGCTCGCTGATCTCGTGGGCGCCGCTGTCGTCGTTCACCCGTCGCACCAGCTCGCGCCGTCCCTCGCGCGGGATCAACATGACGTTCTCCGGCTTCAGATCACGATGAATGATTCCCTTGCTGTGGGCCGCGGCCAGCGCTGCGGCCAGCTGGTTGCAGATCGTGATCGCACGCAGCAGGTCCAGCCGTCGATCGCGCGCCAGCACGGCGTCGAGGGGCTCTCCCACGAGCAGCTCCATCACGAAGAACACCGTCCCGTCGGCCGCCTTGCCGAAGTCGGTGACCTCGACGATGTTGGGGTGATTGATGAGGCTCGCCGCGCGCGCCTCGCGCAGGAAGCGCTTGATGGCGTCCTCGCGCGCGCCGTACCCCTCGTGCAGGATCTTCACGGCGACCTCGCGCCCGATGTAGACGTGCTCGGCGCGATAGACGACACCCATGCCGCCTCGGCCCACGATCTCGTGCAGCCGGTACTTCCCGACCGTCGTTCCCGATCGAGCGTCAGGCGCGATCATCGAGAGAATTCGCTCCCAGCTGGTGTAGATTCGTCCTTCATGCGCGCCGACGGCCGTCGCCCCGATGAATTACGCCCCGTCCGAATCACTCCTGACTATAACCTGTACGCAGAGGGTTCGGTGTTGATCGAATGTGGATCAACGCGACTTATTTGCACGGCGTCGGTGGAGGAGAAGGTCCCACCTTTTCTCGACGGCCAGGGCAAGGGCTGGGTGACTGCGGAATACGGAATGCTCCCGAGGTCGACGCACACGCGCTCGAATCGCAACACGGGTGGTCGTGGTCAGGAGATTCAGCGCTTGATTGGCCGGGCGTTACGGGCCTCGGTCGATACGCGCGCGCTCGGCGCCCGACAGATCGTGGTGGACTGCGACGTCATTCAGGCCGACGGCGGCACGCGCACGGCCGCCGTGACCGGGGGGTGGGTTGCGCTGGCACTCGCAGCCCGAAAGCTCGAGCGGTCGGGAAAGGTGACGAAGAATCCCATCCGGCTGGCGGTGGCCGCGATCTCGGCGGGCATCGTCGCGGGCGAGGCCCGGCTGGACTTGCCCTACGCCGAGGACTCCGCCGCCGACGTGGATTTCAACTTCGTCATGACCGATCAGGGGAACTTCGTCGAGATCCAGGGGACGGCCGAGAAGGGGAGCTTCTCCGGCGACGACTACGGACGACTGGTGGCCTTGGCGACGGCGGGCACGAAGGCGCTGTTCGCGATCCAGACCGCGGCGCTCGCCCAGGCGCGCACCACGTGACCGGTCCCTGACGAGGCGCTCGATGACGGTTCGAACGGACACGCCGACGGTATTGCCGAAGGTGGTGGTGGCGACGAGGAACCACGGCAAGTTGAGGGAGATCCGGGCGCTGCTCGGTGAATCCCGGCTGGCGTTCGAGCTGGTCACCATCGACGAGCTCGCGCCCGGCGTCGAGCTGCGCGAAGACGGCGACACGTTCGAGGAGAACGCGCTCGCGAAGGCGCGACAGGCCGCGGCCGCCACGGGGCTTCCGGCCCTGGCCGACGACTCCGGCCTGGAAGTGGACGCGCTCGGCGGCGCGCCGGGCGTATGGTCGGCGCGCTATGCGGGACTCCCGAGCGATGACCAGCGCAACAACGAAAAGCTCGTTCTCGCCCTCGCCGAGGTCCCCGCGGACGAGCGGGGCGCTCGCTACCGGTGCGTCGCGGCGTTCGTCGATCCTGCGCGGTCCATCGAGCTCGTACGGGCGGGCGCTTGCGAGGGACAGATCCAATCGTCACCGGCGGGAGCGGGCGGGTTCGGATACGATCCCTTCTTCTTCGTGCCCGTGTACGGACGCACGATGGCGGAGCTGACCCTCGACGAGAAGAACGGCATGTCCCATCGCGCGGCGGCGTTCCGCGCCTTGGCGAGCGCCCTGGCCGGGCTCGCGGGCGGTGGCGAGGGCGGCCCCAATCATGCGCCTTGACATGGGGGCCGCGCCTGGTTAGCTTCTGCCCTCCTTTTTCAAGGACCCCCGATGTCAGTGACCATTCGACTCACCCGTGCCGGCAGCAAAAAAGTTCCCTTCTATCGTGTCGTCGCGGCCGACAGCCGTAGCCCGCGCGACGGTCGGTTCATCGAGCAACTCGGTGTGTATGATCCCCTGCGCAATCCGCCCGAGGTGCGCATCGACCCGGATCGTCTGAAGCACTGGTTGTCGGTCGGGGCGCTCCCCAGCCAGACGGTCGGCGAGCTCATTCGGGATTTGCGCCACGCCGCGGCCGGCCAGCCGCCTGCGAGCGCTGCTGCCGCAAAATAGCTTCGAGACGGTCAGGGGTCGCACGCAAACAGGCTCGCAACCAGCAGCCCTGGGCAGGAGACAGAATTGGGCAGTTCACCTTCGCTACGCGAGCTCATCGAGTACCTTGCCCGTGGGCTGGTCGACCACCCCGAAGAGGTCGTCGTGGAAGAAGTCGACGAGCCGGACGCGCTGGTCTTGGAGCTGAAGGTCGCGGAGCAGGACCTCGGTAAGGTGATCGGTAAGCAAGGCCGCACCGCCAAGGCGCTTCGAACCGTGCTCTCGGCCGCGTCCTCGAAGACGCGCCGACGGGTGTTGCTCGAGATCCTCGAGTAATCGAGCTCGGGTCGCCGCCGCCCCGGCGCGGCGCTATGCTGACGGCGCCCAGAGGGCCGCGTTGGCGCCCTGTCAGCAGCATGTCGTCGCCCGCCTACGATCCAGAGACGTTGCCCATCGGGGTGATGGGCCGCCCCCATGGCTTGCGGGGCGAGCTGGCGTTGCGGCTGCACAATCCCGGGGGCGCCGATCTCGGCCGCCTGTCGGAGCTGATCCTCGAGAAGGACGGCGTGCGGCAGACGCGCCAGGTGAAGGCGATGCGGCGGGTCTCCGAGGGCTGGCTGATCAAGCTGGTCGGCGTGGACTCGCGAACCGACGCCGACGCCCTGACCAATCACCAGGTCCGCGTTCCACGGGCGACGCTGCCGCGCCTCGCCGACGGTGAATTCTTTGTTGCGGACGCCGTGGGGTGCGCGGTGCTGGCCGAGGACGGTCGCTCGTTGGGGGTGGTCGCGGACGTGTTCTGGAACGGCGCCCAGGACGTGATGATCGTTCGCGGCGAATCGGAGGTGCTGATCCCCGCGATCGCCGAGTTCCTGCGGGCGGTCGACGTTGCCGCGCGTCGCATCGTGGTGGCCTGGCACGAAGAACATGAATGAGCCGGCCCCATCGCTGCCCGCGCCGGCTGCGCCGACGCCACCGCCGCTCATCACGTTCGAGGTCGTGACGCTGTTCCCCGAGATGCTCGACGGCTTCCTCGCGGGGAGCTTGCTCGGGCGGGCGGTGGCCGCCGGATTGATCGCCGTCGAACGAACGAACCCGCGTGACTTCGCGCCGGGTCGCCATCGCTCCGTCGACGACACCCCCTACGGCGGCGGGCCAGGGATGATCTTGCGGGTCGAGCCCTTCGCGGCGGCGCTCGACGAGATCGTCGCCCGGCGCGGCCCGGCGCGAAAGATCTTGCTGTCACCGCAGGGTGCCCTCCTCGATCAGCGAAAGGTGCGCAGCCTGGCGACGATGCAACGGATCGCGCTCGTCTGCGGCCGCTACGAGGGCTTCGACGAACGCATCGGGTCGGTGCTCTGCGACGAGGAGCTCAGCATCGGTGACTACGTCCTCGCCGGGGGCGAGCTCGCGGCGGCGGTCGTGATCGAGGCTGTCGCGCGGCTCTTGCCCGGCGTCCTCGGGTGCGGTCAATCAGTCGTCGACGAATCGTTCTCCCACCCGCGACTCGAGCATCCGCAGTGGACGCGCCCCCTCGCGTTTCGGGGACACGCGGTGCCGGCCATTCTCTTGTCGGGCAATCATCAGGAGATCGAGCGCTGGCGGCGCGAGCAGGCCCTGCGGCGCACGGCCGCCCGCCGCCCGGACCTGCTGGAGCGCGCGCCGCCGACCGCTGAGGAGCGCGCGTGGCTGCCCGCGGGCGACGCCGACCCGATGGCGAGCCCGCGTGAATCCGTGCCGGACCGGACGGACTTGACTCCGACGGTCTCCGCCGCTAGTAATGACGCCCCTCCGGAGCACCCATGAGCCAAAACCCGATTCTGAGAGACATTGACAAGTCGTATCAACGTGCAGACGTCCCCGACTTTCGGTCCGGCGACAGCGTGCGCGTTCACACCCTCATCAAGGAGGGTGACAAGGAACGGGTTCAGGTCTTCGAGGGTGTCGTGATCGGACAACACCGGGGTGGCTCGCGCGCGACGTTCACCGTTCGCAAGATCTCCTACGGCGTCGGGGTCGAGCGCATCTTTCCGCTGCACACGTCGCGCATCGAGAAGATCGAGGTGCTGCAGCGCGGGCACGTGCGACGCGCTCGCCTGAACTACCTGCGGCAGCTTCAGGGCAAGGCCGCGCGCATCAAGGGCGAGAAGCGAGAAGAGGTGGTCCCGGGCGCCGCGACCGGGACGCCCGCCGCCGAAACCACACCGCCCGCCGTACCGACCGTCTAGGCGAGGGTTCCTCTGCGCCGCCCGGGGGCCTCATCCGGCGCGAGCTCGAGCCTGCATCGGCGCCCCGGCCTGGGTCGACGCGCCGAGCAGCTGGCCGCGGAGACCCTCGAGCGAGCGGGGATGGTCATCATCGCCCGCAACTGGCGCAAGCCCGAGGGCGAGATCGATCTCATAGCCGTGGATTCCGACCGGACCTGCGTCTTCTGCGAGGTTCGTTCGCGGACGGGCGAGTCAGCCGGCGATCCGCTGGAGACGGTGAACGCACGCAAGCAGGCGCGGGTGGCGCGCGCGGCGCGCCTCTACCTATCACAGACTGACCCGCCCCCGCCCCTGGCAGCGGCCTACCGGTTCGATGTGATCGCGGTTACTTTCTTCGAAGATCAGCGAGACCCTCGCGTCGTCCACGTCGCATCCGCCTTCGACGTCCCGGGCGGTTGAAGCTCGGGCCCCAGTCGCGGGGCTCAGCAGCCCGGCGGCGTGGTGGGCGCCTCATTCCCCAAGAAGTCCTTACAAACGCAGACCTTCTTGCACGCCAGCGTCACGTTCTTCAGGTTCGGGATGACCACGCGACAGGCGAATCCGCTCTGGCAGCGCTTGTCGCTCGGGTCGTTCTTGTCGCGCTTCTCTCCGTTGGCGCAATCGTCGTCGCTGCTGCATTCATCGGTGCAAAGCGATGTGGTATCGGTCGTCTTCTCCTGGTTGGGCAGGATGCAGACGCGCGAAGGACACTCGAGCGCCTCCGAGTTGACCGAGACGTTGGTGGGAGGAGGGGAACCGTCGGCGCCCGCATCCAGCTGAAGGTCGCACTTGCGGCCGATGTGCCTGTCCGCGCAACCGGCCATGGCGATGAGCGCGAAGGCCGCCGCAGCAGCCGCAAGTCCAGTCGTTGACCGAATCGAACGGGACGGAAAACGGGTCATCATGCGCTCCTTCGCTCCGAGCTGGGGCCGAGGGGTCATTATGGGCGGTCGCCCACGGGGCCGCCATGTTACTGGTGCCTTGCTGGGTGTCAACTGGTAACGGCGCGGTCGTCACGAGGCGCTCCTGCGCGGATTTGTTCAGGAAATACCGCCGCTCTTCCCGCGGGCGGCCCCGTGGTTGCCCTTGACAGCCGTGATCGTCACGTCTAGCATGACCCGGTTTTGGGTGCGCCCCCACACGTCGTTGTATGTGATTGTAACCGCGCGTAAGCCTTCGAAAAATATGCGGGCCATTTCTTATCGGCGTGTTGTTTCCCCTTCACCTGTCCACCGACACTTCAGCAAGAGGTTTTCATGAGCCGATTTCGTGGTCTCGGCATTGCGCTCGCTTGTGCCGTCGTCCTCGCGCCCTCCCTGGCGCACGCGAAGAAGAAGAAGAACGCTGGTGGCGGTGACGCGCCCAAGGCCGACTTCCAGCCCGAAGCGGCTCCCACCGGCGACGAGCCCTCGAAGACGCTCGACCGCGCGCTGAAGCTGTACGACACCGACGACTACTTCTCCGCGTCGATCGAGCTCAACAAGGTCGTCGAAGGCGAGTCGGGCGACAGTGAGGCGAACAAGCAGAAGGCCGAGTTCTGGATGGGCAAGGCCCTCTACAACATGAAGTTCTACTCGGCGTCGTTGTCCTTTTTCGACCGCATCGTGCAGAAGGGCGCGTCTCACGCCTACTACAGCGCCACGTTGAAATGGTTGGCGTCACTGTCGCGCCAGCTCCCGGATTCGACGGGAATTCTCGAAAAGATCGGGAAGTTCCAGAAGTCCGATCTCGAGCAACCCGCGCTCGAGAAGGTCCGGGACGAGCTCTATTTCCTCCTCGGCAAGTACTACTACCAAAAGGGCCAGTTCAAGGAGGCCGTCGAGCTCTACGGCTCGGTGCCGACGAGCAGTGAATTCTATGTCCAGGCGAAGTTGTTCGAGGGCGCCACCCACGTCCGCGAATATCAGGCGAAGCCCGCCGTCGACGCCTTCAAGGAGGTGCTCAGGGCTGCGGCGGAGAGCACCGATCCGGCCGTGAAGCCGTACGAGGATCTCGCCAACCTGTCGCTGGCGCGGACCTTCTACTCCACCGGCCAATTCGATCTGGCGACGAAGTACTTCGATCGCGTCTCCCAGGAGTCTTACGATTGGGCGAACAGCCTCTTCGAGGCGTCGTGGGCGAACTTCATGCTGAAGCAGAAGGGCTACTCGAAGGCGCTCGGCAACATTCACACCCTGCAGGCGCCGTTCTTCGAGAACTACATCAAGCCCGAGTCGATCGGCGAGGCGCTGACCGTCAAGGCGACGATCTATTTCTACAACTGTCTTTACGATCGCGCGGAGAGCGCCATCGGCGAGTTCAACGCGGTCTACCCGGACCTGTTTCGGGAGCTGAGCAAGGTGGTGGCGACGAACACCGACAACGCCGCGCTGTTCGAGCTGGCCGTCAAGATCCGCAAGGGCACCTCGGGCATGCCCGAGAAGACGGAGCGGGCCGCCCGCGCGGTGCTCTCCGATCGCAGCCTCGTGAAGCGCTTCGAGTACGTCGATGAGCTGTCTCGGGAGCTCGACCGCCATGAAAAGGCCGATGCCTCGTGGAAGAACACGAACATCGCCCAGACCATCCTGGCGGATCTGACGCTGCAGAAGTCGCTGGCGATGAACGAGGCGGGCGATCTCTCCCGCCGCCGCATCAAGCGCCTCACCGACGAGCTGGCACAGCTCATCAAGCGCGTCATCAAGATCGAGTACGAAATTCTCCAGGGCGCGAAGGGCGACCTCGAGACCGAGGTGCAAGAGGAGCAGCAGATCTTGAAGTCGACGGGGCCCGGCAAGCGCCTCGAGGACATCCGCGCCGACGACGAGCATTACATGTGGCCCTTCACGGGCGAATACTGGCGGGACGAGCTGGGGTACTACCGCGTCAAGATCGGCAACAAGTGCGAGAAGAGCGCTCCCGAGGGCGCGCCCACCGCGGGTGAGGGCGCGCCAGCGGCGCCCGTCGAGGGTGCCGGCGCCGCCGATCCGGGCGCGGGTCAGAACTAGATGCTCTTAACCGATCGCTTGCGCTTGGCGGGCCAGCCGCGTTAGTGCGTGCAGACCGTCCCTCGCGCCGGAGTCGCTGTTTTCAACCTGGAAACCGAGAAGCAGGTGGAGTGAACATGACCAGTACCGCAATTCGTATCTCCCAGGGGGCGTTGGCTCTGTTGCTGACCGCTCCCGCCGTCGCCTTTGCCGCACCCGCCGGCGCCACGGGCTCGACCACCGCGAGCACTGGAAAAGCGAAGTACACGAAGCAGGAGACTCAGGTCCAGGCCACCCAGACCAACCTGACGAAGCCCGAAGCGCCGCCGCCGCCCAAGAAAGAGACCGGGCCCGTGTTGAGCGTGGACGACTTCGTCCAGGGACGTCAGGGCAAGATTCAGCACATCACCGACGCCCAGATCAGCAAGATGAAGCGGCTGATCCAGGTGACGCCCGACGACGACCCGCAGAAGCCCGACTTCTTCTTCCGGCTGGGCGAGCTCTTCGCGGAGAAGCAGCGGTTCTTCTTCAGCCAGGCGCACGGCCTCGACCAGAAGATCTTCGACGCGCAGGGGCCCCAGAAGGCCAAGCTCCAGCAGGACCAGCAGAAGTTCGAGAAGGACGAGCAGAAGTGGCTGCTCGAGGCCGTGAAGGCGTACATCCAGTCGACGAAGTACAAGAAGTACGAGCGCATGGACGAGGTGCTGTTCAAGCTCGCGTTCCTCCTCACCTCGGTCAAGAAGGAAGACCAGGCGCGCGAGTTCTTCCTGCGCCTCATCAAGGACTACCCGAACTCGAAGTACATCCCGGACGCGTACCTGTCGTTCGCCGAGTACTACTTCGACAAGGGCGAGATGGACAACGCGCTCAAGTTCTACGAGAAGGTCGAGCAGTTCCCGAAGTCCAGCGTTTACCCGTACGCCGTCTACAAGAAGGGCTGGTGCTACGTCAACAACGGCGACTTCAAGACCGCGCTCGAGACGTTCGTGGGCGTCGTTCGCATGGCGACCGAGGGCAAGGTCAACATCAACAAGGCGCAGAAGGAGTCGCTCGTCAAGGAGGCGAAGAAGGACATCGTCAAGGCCTACGCCCACGTCGGCGGGCCGGACAAGGCCTGGGAGTTCTTCCAGCGCACGGGCGGGGACTACGCGCCGAAGATGATGGAGGCGCTGGCGGAGCTCTACTGGGAGCAAGGCAAGTTCGCGGACTCGAGCCGGGTCTATCGCAAGATCATCTCGCAGAACATGGACAGCCCACGTATCTGCGAATGGCAAGGCAAGGTGGTCCGCAACACCCTCTCGTCGGGCAACAAGCGCGACCAGGTCCAGGAGATCGAGCGCATGGGCGCCGTCTACGACAAGGTCTCCACCATGAAGGGGCTGAAGAAGGATCAGATGGAGGAGTGCAAGAACTCCTTCCACGACACGTCGAAGGAGCTGGCGCTCATCTGGCACAAGGAAGCGCAGAAGACCAAGAACGCCGACACCTACCAGCTGGTGCAGAACGTCTACCGCGAGTTCTTGCGCCACTTTCCCGACGACAAAGACTCGTACGACATGAACTTCTACTACGGCGAGCTGCTGTGGACGCTCGAGCGGTGGAAGGACGCCGCCGAGCAGTACACCAAGGTCGTCGAGATGAACCCCAAGGGCAAGTTCGCCAAGGACTCCGCCTACGCCGCCGTGCTCGGCTGGAAGAACGCCCTGCAGGTCGACGACGAGGGACTCGGGCCCGACGCGAAGAGCGCCCACGCGGAGCACGAGAAGGAGGAGAAGTCGAACAAGAAGATGGAGCCGCGGCCCATCCCCGAGTACCAGGGCAAGATGATCGCGGCCTTCGACACCTACATCAAGTACGTGCCGGACGCGCCCGAGCTCCCCGTCATCCGCTACCGCAAGGCGCGCATCTTCTACGAGTACAACCATTACGCCGAGGCCGCGAAGTTGTTCCAGGAGGTGGTCGAGAAGCATCCAAACCACGAGCTGGCCATCTATTCGGCGAACCTGCTGCTCGATTCGCTGAACGCCCAGGGCAAGACCAAGGAGGTCGTGCAGTGGGTCGACAAGTTCCTGGAGATGCCGAACCTGATGAAGGATCCGGAGTTCGGCAAGCAGATGATCTCGCTCAAGAGCGACACCTACGACCTGGAAGGCCGCGAGTACGAGAAGAACAAGAACTACAAGGAGTGCGGCCGTTCATTGCTGGCTGCCGCGGACGCGCTTCCGGACCATCCGAAGCACGCCGAGCGGCTCTGGAACGCGGGGCAGTGCTTCCAGAACGCGCACCTGGTCGGTCAGGCCTTGAAGGCCCGTCAGCAGCTCATCAAGGACCACGCGGGTGATCCGCTCGCCCAGAAGGCGCTGTTCCGCGTGGCGGCCGGTTACCACCAGCTCGCGTACTACACGAAGGCCGCCGACAACTACGAGGAGTTCGCGAAGAAGTTCCCTGGCGAGAGCAAGGCCACGGACGCGCTCGGCAACGCGACCACCTTCCGGATCGGCCTCGGTGAGTCCGAGAAGGCGATCGCCGACATGCGATCGTTCGTCGAGTACTACGGCAAGCGCAAGCCACAGGACGCCGCGGGCGTGAACTTCCAGATGGCCGAGGTCTACGAGAAGGACAAGAAGTACGACGAGCTGGCGAAGCACCTCGAGAGCTACCTCAAGACCTGGGGCAAGGAGGGCGGGCCGGACCGCCAGGTGCTGGCGCACTTCCGGCTCGGCGAGATGCAGTGGAAGGCCTCGTGTTCGCACGCCGCCGAGGACGGCGCCTGCCTGGAGGTGAAGCGCGTCGCGGCGACGGGCCGGCAGAAGGTCTTCGCCGAGCTCAACAAGAAGCTGAAGAAGGGGAAGAAGATCAAGGAGGTCAAGACCCAGTGCGGACCGCCCACGAAGTCGAAGATCCTCCTCTTCGAGCGCAACAAGGCCCAGGCCGCCAAGGGCCAGGATCACTTCCAGACGGTGCTGAAGATCTGGAAGGGCGGGGACGCCGCCAAGTCGATCACCGGCAAGGACGTCGACGCGCGCGCGTCGGCCGCCGCCTACGCGGTCGCGGGCGCGGCCTTCCACATCGCGGAGAAGCAGTACGAGGACTTCCTGAAGATCAAGTTCCCGGAGGGCCTCGATTTCCAGCAGCCGAGCCAGTACGACAGCAAGCGCAAGCAGGACAGCACCAAGAAGAAGATGGAGGAGTCGGTCAAGAAGTTCACCGCCTACCTCGACACCAAGTCGAAGCAGCTCGACAAGGCGCGAACGATGTACCTCGACGTCTTCAAGATGAAGCAAGCCCAGTGGACCATCGCCTCCGCAGCACGGGTCGGTCAGATCTACCAGGACTTCGCCGGTCAGCTCTACACCGCCGAGATCCCCAAGGACCTGAAAGAGGTGGACCAGTGGGGCAATCAGCCCAAGCAGATCTACTGCGACCAGCTCGAGGACAAGGCCGAGCCCATCGAGGGCAAGGCCGTAGACGGCTTCGAGAAGTGCCTGCAGGCCGCGACAGAGCAGTCCTGGTACAACGAGTGGTCTCGTCTCTGCGAGCGTGAGCTGAACCAGATGAAGCCCTCGGAGTACCCGCTGTCTTCGGAGGTGAAGCCCGAGGCTGGCTATGTGTCCACGGCGATGTCCCCGACGCCGGTGATCTCGGAGCTGAGCACCGAAGTCGCCGCCACCCCGAAGCAGTAAGCGGCCAGGAGACGCGAACATGATGACCGTGAAGAAAAGCAGCCTCGCCCTCGTGACGTCCTTCCTCGCCGGCGGCCTCCTCGCCGGATGTGGAGGGACGCAAACGCCGTCCGCCGAATCCGCCGGCTCCGCCGGGGAAGAGGTCAAAGAAGGGGTCCCCGAGAAGGGACTCGCGGGAGCAGCCTCTCCGAAGCTCTCGGGGGGGGGCGATCAGCTGATCCCCAAGGCCGCCAAGCGGGACATCTCGGACGACGACCGCGCGGAGTTCCAGAAGGTCCTCGCTCGCTACCTCGCCGCTCGGAAGGCCGGAAAGGTGGAAGACGACTGCAGCAGCTTGGCGAGGTCTTTCTCCAAGCTCGCGGACTCGAGCCCAGGCCTCCTCGAGGCGCGCTTCAACCAGGGCGCGGTGCTGCAAGAGTGCGACAAGGAGGATGACGCGGTCCGGATCTGGGAGAACATGCCCAAGTACGGGCCCGCGATCACGAACCTCGGCTACGTGGCCTGGCGCAAGGGCGACACCAGCCGCGCCGAGTCCCTGTTCAATCGCGCCGTCGAGACGGACCCCCTGCATACCATCGAGGCGCGGAACAACCTGGCCCAACTGCTGCGAGACAAGGCGCGGCGCGCGTCGTCCGACGGCGACAAGAAGGCCTACGTCAACCAGGCCGTCACCCACCTGCGAACCGTCCTGGCGCTCGACAGCGACAACCTGCAAGCGTTCTCGACGCTGGCGTTCATCTACTACGACTTGAACATGCTGGAGATGGCCAAGTTGGTCGGCAACCAGGCCATCAAGAAGGGCGAGGAGATCGCGACCGGCAAGTTCGACGAGGAGAAGACCGAGGACAAGGGCGGCGAAAAGGGCGGCAAGAAGGGGAAGAAGGGCCGGAAGTCAGATTCGGCGTCGGACGACGGGAAGCTCGCGAAGGAAGAGAATGTCCAAGGCGCAGGGACCGGCTACACCGACACGATGAAGGACAACCTGGCGCTCGTGTACAACACGATGGGCCTGGTCGAGTTGAAGCGAAAGAAGATCAGCCCGGCCATCGGTCAATTCCGCAAGGCCGTCGAGATGAATCCGAAGCTGGCCGAGGCCCGCATGAACCTGGCGGCGCTGTCCCTCAACAACCGGGATTACAAGACGGCCGAGGAGAACTTTCGCGCCGTGCTCGGGATGCAGCCGAAGAACTACGAAGCCGTGATCGGCCTGGGCGTTGCCTTGCGTGGCAACAAGAAGATCGACGAGGCGGAGGCGCAGTACAACGCCGCCCAGAAGCTCGACTCCGGAAACCCGTCCAGCTACTTCAACCTCGGTCTGCTCTATCAGGACTACAAGGGCGGCGATAAGCCCGTCCTGCAAAAGGCGCAGGACTATTACCGCCAGTTTCTCACGAAGGTGAACGGAAGCACGCCCGACAACCTGAAGCGGGAGGCCGAAAAGCGCATCAAGGACATCGACGAGACCTTCGTCGCCCTCGCGGAGGCGGCCAAGATGCAGGCCGAGGCCGAGGAGATGCAGAAGAAGGCGGAAGAGCAGCAAAAGAAGATGGAAGAGGAGATGAAGAAGCAGGACGCGGCAGAGGCCGCGGCGAAGGCCCAGTCCGCGGGCAAGGACGCCCCGGACGTCAAGGGGGGCACCACCCCGGCGTCCGGTCCAGGCCCCGGCCCCGGCAAGGAAGGGGCGAAGGATACGGGCGCGGGCAAGGACACGGCGCCCGGGACCGAGCCCCCGCCCGTGAATGGGGCGGCCCCGCCGCCTGCTGGTGCCGCCGCCACCACCCCCGGGGCCGACGCAAAACCCGCCGCCGATGCTGCCGCCGCGGACGATACCAAGGGGAAGAAGAAGAAGAAGAAGGGTAAGAAGTCCGAGTAAGCGGACGGGCTCATCCGACGAGGTTGCCTCCCGTTCCCACGGAAAAGGTCGCAGGAGCCCTCTGAGGGTTCCTCATAGGAAAATCCAAGAAACCGGGAACCTCAGCCCCGATCGGTTGTCCTACATCGCGTCCAGGTCACTCGTACCAGGACATCGCAAGGAGAGAATCAACATGAAGCTCGTAGCCGCGCTCGCCGTCATCGTGTCAGCCCTGGTCGCCCGGCCGCTCCTGGCGGCGGACGACAAGGCACCCGCCGGAGGCGCCGCTGCCGGCGGCGGCGACGACGCCAACACCTCCTACAAGGCGAAGACCGTCTACGACTTCGAGGACGATATGGTGGAGGGCGACCTGCAGCGCCCGGACGGAGAGCTGGTCAACGCCCTCAAGAAGACCGAACACTCGAGCCTGATCGAGATCCGGAAGGACTTCATCCCGGAGATGCTGAAGTCGCTCGAAGATATTTGATGGTCGTCTGACCGCCCGACCGCTCCGACCGACCCCCTGCGAACTGCTTCCCGGCCCGCGCGCGTCAGGAGCTCGGGCTCACGCGCTGACTTCGTTCTGACCCCGCCGAAATCCAGCACACGAACCAGGAGAAGTGTCCATGTCCGACACCAAAGTTCCCCTTCGCTTTCAAATCTTCAAAGGGGACGAATTGGTCCGCGAGGAGGTTCTGGCCCAGGACGTGATCAAGGTGGGTAAGCTCGCCTCGTCGCACCTCCGGATCGACGACGAAACCGTCTCGCGCATGCACGCGGTCATAGAGATCGCCGGCCCGGATGACGTGTCGTTGATTGACCTCGGCTCCACCCGCGGAACGACGGTCAACGGCGAGCGAATCACCAAGACCCGGCTGCAGTCGGGCGACGAGGTGACGTTCGGAGACGCCCGGGTGGTGGTGACCTTCCTGGCCGCCCCCGCCGAGGTGGCACCGCCCCAGCCAAGTCGGGTTCGTGCCCAAGCTCCGGCCCCCCAGCCGCGCTTCGCCCCGGCCCCATTCGCCGAGCAGCCTGCGGCGCCCCAGGCCGGGTACGCGCCGCCCGCCTTCAGCGGCCCTTCGGGCTACGCGGGCGGGGCCAACGCCGCCGCCGGAGAGGTGGAGGTAGCGGATGGAACCCGGGCGGTAGAGGTGCAGACGGTGTTTCGCGGCGTCGTCACGAACGCGCGCGTTCTCGCGAATCCGGGAGCCAAGACGACGAACGGTGTCGGCACCGGAATGGTCTACGCGGGAGTCGTGGTGGCCGCCATCGCGCTCGTCACGTTCATCGTCACGGCGATGGACGTAGGCTCCGAGAAGCAGGCTTACGAAGACTGGCAGACGAGCGGGAAAGAGGCGAAGAACTTCGCCTGGAAGCGCCGCAATCCCGCGATGGACGTGGTGGTCTTCGGCGGCCTGATCGGCGCCACCGCGCTGGCCTACATGGGGCTGAAGCGGCGGGTCAAGAGCAATCCCAACTTCGTCGTCGGTTCGGAGGCGGGCGTGGACGCGCCCGTCGATCCCGAGTACGTGCCCTCGCCGGCGCATCCGCTGGTCGCAGCGCAAGGCACGGACTACGTCGTCAATGTCACGCCCCGGATGGGCGGCGAGATCGTCGTCGACGGCCAGTCGTATCCGCTGGCTCAGTTCGTCCAGCAGCGGGGCTCGAGCTTCTCCCTGCCTCCGAGCGGCTACGCGCGGCTCGACTGCGGCGAGACGACCTTCCTCGTCACGGCGACGAACAGGCCGCGGGTGCTGGAAGTGCCGTTCCTGACCTGGCGTTGGAACGAGCAGGTCTACACGGTCGGCTCCGCGATCGCGCTTTTGCTCTTCCTCCTCATGATCTTCTCCGTGCCGCCGGATCCCAAGTCACTCTCGCTCGATCTCTTCAACTCCGACAACCGGTTCGTGAAGTTCCTGATCAAGCCGCCCGAGGAGAAGGAGGAGGACATCCCCGACTTCCTCAAGTCGAAGAAGCCCGAAGAGCAAGGTGGCAAGGGCAAGCGCCACAAGGGCGAAGAAGGCAAGATGGGGAAGAAGACCTCCAAGAACAAGGAGGGTCTGTACGGCCTCAAGGGTCCGAAGGACAACCCGGATCCGCACCTCGCCAAGAAGCTGGCCGAGGAGCAGGCCAAGAACGCCGGCATCCTGGGCGTGCTGAAGCAGTCCGAGGGGTCCCACATCGCCTCGATCTTCGGCCGTGATTCGGCCCTCGGCAACGACGCGTCGGACGTGCTCGGCGGCCTGGTGGGCAACCAGATCGGCGAGGCCTACGGCGTCGGCGGCCTGGGCTTGGTCGGAACGGGCTCGGGCGGCGGCGGAACCGGTGAAGGGACCATCGGTCTCGGGAACCTCGGCACCATCGGCAAGGGCGGCGGCGGCGGCAACGGCTCGGGCTACGGCCGCGGTGCAGGCGGTCTCGGCGGCCGTCGCGCGCATGCCCCAGACGTCATCCCCGGGCAGGCCAACGTCCGCGGTTCGCTCGACAAGGAGATCATCCGCCGCATCATCCGCCGCCATATCAACGAGGTGAAGTACTGCTACGAGCAAGAGTTGACCAAGAAGGCGAGCCTCGGCGGCCGCATCATGGTTCAGTTCACCATCGCGGCGTCCGGCCAGGTCATCGCCTCGGTCCTGCAGAACTCGACGATGGGGAACGCCAAGGTCGAGAACTGCACGGTTCAGGCGGTTCGCCGCTGGGAGTTCCCGAAGCCCCTCGGTGGCGGCATCGTCATCGTCTCTTATCCCTTCGTTCTGACCCCGGCCGGTGGAGGCGAGTAGGCCATGAAGACGCTCAGTAACCGCATCTCGCCCCTGGCGGTGGTCTTGTTGATCGGCGGCGTGCTGCCGGCGTGCGAGGGCTTCGTCTGCAGCCAGGAACGAATCAAGGCCATCGAGCTCGCGAACCGTGGGGCCGAGGAGTTTCGCAACAACCTCTACGACACGGCTGAGAAGGACCTGAAGCAGGCGATCCAGACCGATCCCTCATACGACATCGCGTACTACAACCTCGGCAAAGTCCTGCAGAAACAGCGCAAGTGGGACGGCGCCTCCGAGGCCTTCGAACAAGCAGCCCAGCGCGCTCCCAACAACGCGAACTACCAGTACGATCTGGGCGAATCCTACCTGGAGTCGAAGAAGATCGACCAGGCGGAGAAGGCGTTTCTCGCGGCGACCGCGGCGGATTCCAAGCTCTTCAAGGCTTGGTGGCGTCTCGGGCTGGTCTACAAGAGCCTCGATCGGCCGAAGGAAGCCGACGCGGCGCTTCGGAAGGCCATCGAGGCGAACACCCGGTTCCCGAAGCCCTATGTCGCGCTCGGGTACCTGTACCTCGACTACGACTTCGACAAGGAGGCGTCGCAGGTCTTCTCGCAGTGCGTGCTGGCCAAGGACGACGACGCCGAATGCCACAATGGCTTTGGCATGGCGCTGAAGAACCTCAAGCAGTACGACCAGAGCGCGAAGGAGTTCAAGGCCGCGATCGACCTCGATCCGGAGCTCTTCGACGCCCTGTACAACGCCGGTATGACCTACGCGGACTGGTACGACGCAGACCACGCCGCCGACCACAAGGACAAGGCGCAGGACTACCTCAAGAAGTTCGTGGCGACCGGTGGTGGCAAGGAAGGTGGGGCTGGTTACATCAAGGCAGCGAACGACAAGCTGTACGCCCTGTCCGGGCCCTAGTCCCAGATCCCGATTCGAAGCTCGCCCAAGGTGGGTGAGGCACGCAGAGAGCGACGCGAGGGAGGAGCGAAGGCTCCCTTTCCGTCGCTCTTCGTGCGTTCAGGCGCGCAATCCGTGTTATAAAACGAAACCGTTTTCGTGTTCCGTGTCGCCAGCTTAGCCGCGACGCCGACCGGTGCGGCGTCAATTTCGCCGTACGGCCCGGGCGTCTCGTCCAGGCGGGCGCTCGGGTTCGATCCAGACGTCGGAGGAGCGCCAACGTGGAGCAGCAGTCGAAGCAGGCAAGCGAATCGAAGCGAAAGAAAGACGCCGAATCCGGCAACGGCGCTTCGAACGGGATTCAAGATTTTCCGACCGAGCTCGTCGCGCAGGCGACCGCTGCTCTCGATGCCGAGAAGCTCTCCGTAGACAAGGGTGTCGACGCCTGGAAGAAGATCGTCGCGTCCGCGCCTACGGCCTGGGCTCCGCGCCGCGAGCTGGCGCGCGTTTACAAGAAGGCCGAGCGGTGGAACGCCTTCATCGAGGTCATGAAGGACGCCGTGGAGAAGGCCACCTGGGCCAATCCAGAGGACAAGGTCCCGCTGCTCGGCGAGATGATCGAGATCTACCGCGACCGGCTGAAGCTGGACGTGATGGTCGTCAACGCATTCAACCAGATCCTGAACATCCAGCCCGACAACGCGGCCGCCGCCGAGGCGCTCGCCGCGCAGTACGAGCAGATGAAGCGCTGGCCCGATCTGATCTCGTTGTTGCGCAAGAAGGCGACGACCGCGGCGGACAGCGGGGAGAAGGTCGCCCTGCACCTGCGGATCGCGAACCTCTTCCTCGAGAAGTTCTCCAACCAGGCGGAGGCCATAAAGGCCTTCGAGACAGTCCTCGAGCTCGATCCCGAGCATGCGCAAGCGCTCGGGTTCCTGAGGCAGATGTACGAGAAGCGACGCGATTGGGAGAAGTTGATCGCGGTCAACCAGCGCGAGATCGCCAAGCTGGCGTCGCCTGCGGAGCGCGCCGTTCGTAGTCTCGAGGTGGCGAAGCTCTCTTCGGAAAAGCTGAAGAAGCCGTCCGTTTCGATCCAGCTGTGGCGACAAGTCCTCGAGGACGCCCCGGATAACCTCGAGGCCTTCGTCGAGCTGGAGAAGCTGTACGAGCGAGAGCGGGCCTGGACCGAGCTCGGCGACGTCCTGCAACAGCAAGTCAACCTGAGCGGCGCCGACATCGCGAAGCGATCCGCCCTGCTGGTCAAGCTGGGCGTTCTCTTCACCGAGAAGGTCAACGCGCCCGACAAGGCGATCGCCGCGTGGGGCGAGCTGCTGCAGATCGATCCCGAGAACCGCCGGGCGCAGGACGCGCTGAAGAAGCTCCACCTGCAGCAACGCGATTGGAACGCCCTCGAGCAGTTCTACGCCGCGCAAGGGAAATGGGAGGAGCTCGTTCGCGTGCTCGAGCGGCAGACCGAGACGGAGGAGGAGCCGGCGCGCCTCGGCCTGTGGAACAAGATCGGCGAGCTCTATCGCGATCGACTGGCGAAGCTGGATCGCGCCCAGAAGGCCTTCGAGAAGGCGCTGTCGATCGACGGCGCGAATGCCGTGGCGGCCGAGGCCTTGATTCCGATCTACGAGAAAGCGAACGCCATTGGTCCGCTGGCCCAGGTGCTGCGCGTCCAGCTGCAGCACACCGCAGGCTTCGAGGAACGGCAGGCGCGCATGCACCGCCTGTCGACCCTGCTCGACGTCGACGCGGGCGACGCCGCCGGCGCGCTGGAGATGGCGCTCGCGGCCTTCGCTGAGAATCCATCGGGCGACTGGGCGCGCGACGACGCCGCGCGATTGGCGGCGGCTTCGGGCGGCTGGCCGAAGTTGGTGGAGGTGTTCGAGGCCTCGCTCGCGCGCCTCAAGGACAACGCCGCGCGATTGCCGGTGTTGGCCGTCCTGGCCATGGCCTACGAGAAAGAGCTCGCGAGGCCCGAGATCGCCATCGAACGGAACCAGGCCATTCTGGAGATCTCTCCCAAGCACGAGGCTGCCGTGGGCGCGCTCGAGCGGCTGTACGTGGCGACCGGCCGCTTCGAGCAACTGCTCGCCATCTACGACAAGAAGCTCGAGCTCGCGAAGTCGAAGCAGGAACAGCTCGACATCCGTTTCAAGCTCGCCGGCCTCTACGAGGACGAGATCCGACAGCCAGAGAAGGCGGTGGATCTCTACAAGGCGATCCTGAAACAGGATCCCAAGCAGGGCGCGGCCCTCAAGGCGCTCGATCGCATCTTCGTCGGGCTCCGTCGCTGGTCGGAGCTGGCGGAGACCGTGAACCTCGAGATCGAGCTGGCCCCTGATCCGGGGGCTATCGCAGAGCTCAAGTATCGGCGGGGCCTCCTCGAGGAGCAGCACCTCAAGAAGCCGGCGGCGGCGGTGGAATCGTTTCGGGAGACCTTGGCGATCGCCCCCTCTCACGAGGGCGCGCGCGAGTCGCTGCAAGCCTACCTGAAGGATCCCGACCATCAGGTCGCGGCCGTCGAGGTCCTGGAGCCCATCTACGAACAGACGTTCGATCTTCCTCGTCTGGTGGAGGTGCAGCGCATCAAGCTCGCGCGCGAGAAGGTCGCGGCCGGCCGGGTCAACCTCCTCTTGCGCATCGGTGGCCTCGAACAGAACCTCGCCGACGCTGACGGCGCCTGGGGGGCGTACGCGCAGGCCTTCGCCGAGGATCCGACCTCCCTGCCAGCGCGGGAGGCGCTCGAGAATCTGGCGAACGGCCTCGACCGATGGGTGGAGCTCGTCAAGCTGTACGAGGGGGCGCTGAAGAAGAAGCTGGCGCCGGAGCTGCAGCGCGAGCTGCTGCTGGTGGTCGCCGTCGCCTACGACGAGAAGCTGGACCAGTCGGAGAAGGCGGTCGAGTACTTCCGCAAGGCCCAGCAGATCGTCCCCGAGGACGCGTCGGCGCTGGTGGCGCTAGAGCGCCTGTACACGCGGACCGAGCGCTGGCCCGATCTCATCGAAACGCTGCGGAGAAAAGCCGATCTGGTGTCCGATCTGAACGAGCGCGTCGCCATTCGCACGCGGATCGCCACCGTCTGGGAGGAGATGCTGTCGAGCCCGGACGAGGCGATCTCGGCCTGGAGCGAGGTGCTGTCGGAGAGCGGGGAGAACCTGCAGGCGCTGCGGGCGCTCGACCGGCTCTACGTCGGTCGCAAGGAATATCGCGACCTGGCGGACAACCTGCAACGGCAGCTGAAGCTGACCCCGAACCCGGGGGAGGCCGTGGCGCTCCTTGGTCGGCTGGGCCTCCTGCGCGAGCAGAACCTCGGTGAGCCAGGGGCCGCGGTCGACACCTACCGCAGGGTGCTGGAGATCGAGCCCGAGCATCCCGAGACCATCGCGGCCCTCAACCGAATCCTGCCGGATCCCAACTACGAGCTGGCGGTCGCCCAGCTGCTCGAGCCCGTGTACCGCGGCCGCGGCGACTATCCCAACCTCGTCGCGGTCGAGGAGGTGATGGCCCGCCACGCCTCCACACCGGAGCAGAAGATCGCGATCCTGCGCCAGATCGCGGAGGCGTGCGAGCTTGGCCTCGACGATCCCGAGCGCGCTTACGACGCGCTCGCGCGAGCCCTCCGCGAGGATCCCCTGCACCCAGAGCTTCAGGCGCAAATCGAGCGCCTGGCTCGGGTGCTGGGCAAGCTCGAGGACCTTGTCCACCGCTACGAGGCGCTGGTGCCCACGGTCCCCGACGCCGAGCTGAAGAACGCCCTCTATCACAAGATCGCCGGGCTGTGGGAGCTCGATCTGCGCCGCGACCAGGAGGCGGCCGCCGCCTACGCGGCGGCGTTCGAGGTCGCTCCGCGCGATCTCACCGCCGCGAATGCCCTCGAGCAGATCTACCTGCGCTCCGGCGACTACCCGCAGCTCGTGTCGCTGCTGCTGCGCAAGGCCGAGATCGTCGGGGACCCGACCGAGAAGAAGGAGCTCTACTACAAGGCCGCCCAGCTCGACGAGGAGGTCATCGAGAACCTGGACAACGCCATCGACGTCTACCGCCTCGTGTTGACGGTGGATGCGTCCGACGCGGTCGCGCTCGACAACCTGGAGCGCCTGTATATCCGGCTGTCGCGCTGGAATGACCTCAAGGACGTGTACGCGAAGAAGGCCGAGCTCGCCGCGACGCCGGCGCAAAAGAAGCAGATGCTCTACGTGCTCGGGCAGGTGCACGACCGGGAGCTGCAAGATCCAGTGCGCGCGATCGAGACGTACAGCTCGATCCTGGATCTCGACCCGGAGGACTACGACGCCGCCCAGGCGCTCGATCGTCTGTATCAACGCACGGAGCGCTGGTACGACCTGCTGGCGATCCTCGAGCGCCAGACCGAGATGGCGCCGTCGCCGGCCGAGGTGGTCAGCCTCCGCTTCCGCATCGGCGAGCTGTGGCGGCAGCACCTCAACGACCTGGCCCGCGCCGTCGACGCTTATCGGTCGGTGCTCGCGATGGACCCCATCCACGAACCGACGCTGCAGTCGCTGCAGGCCCTGATGGTCGGCTCGCAGGAGCCGGTGCTCGCAGCGCAGGTGCTTGAGCCCATCTACGAGGCCGCTGGCGAATGGGACCGCGTCGTGGCGGTCTACGAGGTCATGGCCGCGCACACCGAGGACGCGAGCCGCAAGGTCGAGCTCCTGACCCACGTCGCGGACATCGAGGAACGCCGGCTCTCGCATCAGAGCGCCGCGTTCGATGCCTACGGCAGGGCCCTGCGGCTGGACGCCGGGAATCACGACGTCGTCGCGCACCTGGAGCGGTTGGCCGCCGAGACCAACGGGTGGCAGCGCCTGGCGCGCCTCTACGGAGACGAGCTGGAGAAGACGGAGGACTCGCGCGCCCGCGTCGACTTGCTCCTGCGCCTGGCCCGGATCCACGAGGAGGAGACCGGCCAATCCGAGGAGGCGATCGCCGACTACCAGCGGGTGATCGAGGTCGAGCCCGACAACCGGGTGGCCCTCACCGCGCTCGACGGCCTGTACAGCCGCACCGAGCGCTGGCAGGAGCTCGCCGACGTGGTGCGACGAGAGGTCAGCACCGCGCGCACTGATCAAGAGATCGTCGATCTCACCTTCCGCCTGGCGCAGATCTACGAGCTGGCCTTGCTCGACATGCCGAAGGCGATTGGCGCCTACCGCGAGGTCCTGGCCGCCGATCCCAATCATGGCGACACGCGCTCGTCGCTGGAGCGGATGTTCATGGGGGGGACGTTGCAGGGCGAGATCGCCGACGTCCTCGAGCCGCTCTACAGACAAAATCAAGAGTGGGAGAAGCTGGCGCAGATCTACGAGGTCCAGCTCGGTCGCTTGACCGCCGTCGAGGAACGACAGGCGTTGCTGCGGCGCCTCGCCGAGATCTCCGAGCAGAAGCTCGTGGATCAGATCGCGGCGTTCGCGTGGTGGGCGCAGGCAGTGAAGGAGGACCCCTCGTCACAACTGGCCCTCGACGAGCTGTTGCGGCTGGTGCGCTCGACGCACCAGTGGGACGAGTACGTCGATACGATGTTCGAGGCTGCCACCGCCAGCGAGGTGCCTGCGGCCCGCCGCGACGTCCTGATCCGATTGGCCGGTGTGTTCGAGAACGATCTCGGCGACCTGGAGCGGTCCGAGCGCGTGCTGGTCCAGGTCCTGTCGGATCACCCCAAGGACGCGGTGGCGCTGGAGGCGCTCGACCGCATCTACGGTTCGCAGGGCATGTACGAGAACCTGGCGGCCGTGCTGCGCCAGCGCATCGCCATCTCGGACGGCGGCCAGGATCTGGTCGCCTTGCAGCTGCGGCTCGGACGCGTCAGCGCCGAGGCGCTGGACGATGTCGAGGGCGCCATCGCCTGCTACCTGGCGGTCCTCGAGCAGGAGTCTCGCTCGCCGGAGGCGCTCGAAGCGCTGGAGAAGCTCTACTTCCGCAGCGAGCGCTGGTCCGACCTCTACGGCATCTACGAGAAGCTCGTCGACGTCGCCAAGAACGACGAGGAGATCGCGGCCTCCTATGCGCGCATGGCCCGCCTTGCGACCGACGCGCTCGACCAGCGCGCCAAGGCCGTCGAGCTGTGGGGACGGGTGCTCGACCTCCGCGGTCCAGACGCGACGGCGCTCGCGGGCCTCGCCGACCTGCACGAGGCGGCCGAGGAGTGGAAGGAGCTGACCGAGACGCTCGATCGTCTGGTCGTCGCCGTCGACGAGCCCCAGGCGCGCGTCCCCATCTTCAAGCGCCTGGGGAGGATCTGGGGCGAGAAGCTCGGCCGCGAGCGCAACGCGCTCGAGAGCTGGCAGAAGGTGCTGCAACTCGATCCGCAGGACATCGACGCCCTGCGGGCCATCGTCGAGAACTACCGCAGCGCGGGCGCCTGGGAAGAGCTGTCCGAGGCGTTGCGCCGCCTGATCGGCGTGGCGCAGCTCGGCGAGAACCAGGTGGGTCAGACCGAGCTGCAGGACCTGTACTCCCAGCTCGGCGAGCTCGAGGGCGAGACCCTCATGCGAACCCAGGAGGCCATCGAGGCGTGGCGCGAGGTCCTGGAGATCGATCCGCATGACTTCCGCGCGCTGGCCGCGCTGGAGAAGCTCTTCATGCAGGAGGCGCGCTGGGAGGACGCCGTCGACATCCTGGAGCGGCGTGTGCAAGCGCTCGCCAGCCCGACCGAGCAGGTCGATGTCCTCATGCAGGCGGCGGCGCTGTGGGCCGACAAGATTGGCGACGGAGGCTCGGCCGCCCAGGTCTACGAGCGCGTGCTCCAGATCGACCCGTCGAACCAGGCGGCCTCGCAGGAGTTGGAGCAGCTCTATCGCCAGCGCAAGAGCTGGCACAAGCTGGTGGAGCTGCTGATCGCGCGCACCGAGTTCGTGGCCGACGTGGCGGCCCGGATCAACCTGCTCGTCCAGGTGGCCGAGACCTACGAGCAACAGCTCAACGATCGCGAAAGCAGCTTCGTCACGTTGCAAGCGGCTTTCCGCGAGGACTATTCGAACGATCACGTCGCGAAGGAGCTGGAGCGCCTCGCCACCACGACGGGACGCTGGAACGAGCTGATCTCGGACTACACCCAGGTGGTGCAGGGGATCTCGGAGCCCAAGCAGGCCGCCGATCTGTGGGTGAAGATCGCGCGCTGGTACGACTCTGCGCTCGGCCACGTCGACTACGCGATCGCGTCGGCCCAACAGGCGCTGCAGATCGAGACGACTCACGTGGGCGCGCTCACCGCCCTCGAGGACTTCTACCGCAAGCAGAAGAAGTGGGCCGACCTCGTGGCGGTGCTGGCGAAGCACGCCGACCTCGAGGCGACGCCCGCCGGCAAGGTGGACTTGCTGCTGGCGCTCGCCGACACCTACGAGACGCAGATCGGCGACGCCGCGCAAGCGACGTACGCCTACCAGCGGGCGCTGGATGCCGACGAACGTTGCCTCGACGCCATCAACGCGCTCGAGCGACTGTACCGGCGCACGCAGGCCTGGGATCGCCTGGTCGACGTGCTGGCCAAGAAGGCGCTCGTCGTCCAGGACACCGAGCTCGCGATCCGCCTGCGCATCCAGGTGGGCGAGCTGTGGGAGGATCGGCTGGGCGACAACGAGCGCGCCGTGGCCGCCTACAAGGAAGTGCTCGCCGTCGATCCGCGCAACCTCGCGGCCTTGAAGGCGCTCGATTCCCTGTACCAGAAGACGGGGAACATGGAGGCCTATCTCGAGAACCTGGAGCATCAGCTCGAGGTGTCGTCGCCCGAGGGCGATCGGGTCGAGATCTACATGCGGATGGCCGCGGTCTGGGAGACGCAGTTCGGGAAGACGGATCGCGCCGCCGACATGCTGGAGAAGATCCTTCAGCTCGAGGACCGGAATCAGAAGGCCTATCGGGATCTCGAGCGGCTCTACGCGCAGGATCGCAAGTGGGAGAGCCTGGTCGAGACCTACCGCAAGCACATCCTCGCGACGAACGACCAGAACGAGCGCATCGAGCTGTACACGAAGACAGGGCAGGTCCTGGAGAGCGAGCTGCGCGATCTGGACCGCGCCATCGACGCCTACAACGACGCCCTGAACTTCGAGCCGGATCACGGGGTGGCCCTGTCAGGGCTGGCGCGTCTCTACGAGGAGACGGAGCAGTGGGAGCGCGCCGTCGACGTCATGCGGCGCCTCGCCGCCAGCCCGATCGACCTCAAGCAAAAGGTCGACCTCAACTATCGCCTCGGCAAGATCCACGACGAGCAGCTGCGGTCTCCCGAGGTCGCCGAGGAGTTCCTGGCCGAGGCGCTGGCGCAGGACCCCACGCACGTCCCCGCCATGATGTCGCTGCTGGCGCTTTACAAGCGCCGTGGCGACTGGGTGAAGGCGGCGCAGCTCATGGTGCGTGCCGAGGCGAACACCGCGAACCCCCTGGAGAAGACGCGCCTCCTGCACGAGGCGGCCAAGATCTATCAGGAGAAGCTCGGGGACGAGGATCTCGCCACCCAGCTCTACGGCCGCGTGATCGAGCTCGATCCCGAGCACGTCGAGACGGCCGAACCCTTGAGCGAGCTGTACTTCAAGCGCCAGGAATGGGCGAAGCTGGTTCCCCTGATGGAGACGCTGGCGCGCAAGGCCGGCAAGAAGACGAACCGCGAGCTGACGCAGCTCTACCACCGGTTGGCGAAGGCGGCCGACCAGATGGGCGATTCGGAGAAGGCGCTGAAGTACTACAAGCAGTCGTTCGAGCTCGACGCGACGTACCTCCCCACGTTGCTCGACCGGGCGGCGCTGCTCTACAAGCTCGAGCACTGGGACGACGCGTTCCGTATCTACCAGACCATCCTGGTCCACCACCGCGACACGCAGAAGGATGACCAGATCGTCGACCTGTTCTTCCGCCTGGGGCGCATCAAGCTGAAGCTCGGCGAACGGACCAAGGCCGTCAACATGTTCGAGAAGGCCCTGGAGATTCAAGGGGGGCACCGCCAGACCCTGGACGCCCTGGTCGAGCTCTACACGGAGGCGAATGACTGGGAAGCCGTCATCAAGCAGAAGCGCGCGTTGCTGAGCGCCAGCCGCGACAACGACGAGAAGTTCAGCATCAACGAGCAGATCGCCGCGATCTACAAGGAGAAGCTGAACAACCCGCAAAAGGCCATCGCCTCGCACCTGGAGGCGCTCGAGCTCAGGGCGGGAGACCGCCAACTGCTGCACAACCTGCTCGATCTCTTCAGCGAGACGAAGCAGTGGAAGAAGGCGATCGAGATCCTCTCGAAGCTGTCGGACCTCGACACGGGCAAGGTCAAGGGCCGCTTCTTGGTGGCGGCGGGCAACATCGCTAACTACGAGCTCCACAGCACGGACGACGCGGTGGAGTTCTACAATCAGGCGCTCGACGCTGACCCGGACGATCTGAAGGCCTTCGAGCGCATCGACAAAATCATGACCGCCAAGAAGGACTGGCGGAATCAAGAGCGCAGCTACCGTCGCATGATCAAGCGCCTCGGCGCCGAGCCGCCGCCGGACAAGCGCTCGACGCAGATCGCGCTCTGGCACGCCCTCGGCGAGATCTACCGATCTCGCCTCAAGGACTACAAGGCCGCGACCGCCGCGTTCGAGGTCGCCGTCAGCCTCGATCGCGAGGCGCTGCCGCGGCGCCAGATTCTGGCCGAGCTCTATCAGCTTTCGGGTCCGGACAGCTACGACAAGGCCGTCCAGGAGCTGCGGTACCTGATGAGCAGGGCGCAGGACTTCGGCGACATGGCGGTTCAGCTGAAGACGCTGCGGCGCCTGTTCACGGAGATGCAGGCGTACGACAAGGCGTGGTGCGTGACCTCGGCGCTGGCGTTCCTGCGCAAGGCCGACGGCGAGGAGCAGCAGTTCTTCGAGCAGTACCGCCCGAAGGGGTTCGTGCGGGCGCGCGCTCGACTGACCGAGGAGCTGTGGCAGAAGAACATCTACCACCCCGACGAGGATCGGTTCATCTCGCATATCCTCGCGACGGTCAGCTCGTCGGTCGCCGCCGCCTACGCCAAGGAGCACAAGGACTGGGGGTTGAAGCGGAAGGATCGCCGTGACGTCCAGAACGACCAGCTCCTGTTCAGCAAGGTCTTCGCGTACCTGGTGCAGATCCTCGGCGTTCCCCAGCCGGAGCTCTATCTCCGACCGGAGTCGCCGGGCGAGCTCGACCTCGCGAACGCGCGAGAGAAGGGCCAACTGATCCCGTCCTTCGTCGTGGGCGCCAGCCTGCTCCAGGGCCGGCCCGAGAAGGAGCTGGCGTACGTCGTCGCCAAGAAGCTCTCGTTCATGCGGCCGGACCACTTCGTTCGATGGCCCACGGTCGTCCCGACGCTGACCCAATTGCGGGTGGTGTTCCTGGCGGCGCTGAAGCTGGCGCAGCCTGCCTTCACCGTGAAGCCGGAGGTCGCTCAGCCCGTGGCGCAGTACCTCGATCTCCTGAAGAAGTTGGTGCCGCCCCAGATGGCCGAGCAACTGGCGGTCGTGGTCCAGCGATTCGTCACCAGCCAGGCCGAGGCAGACCTGACGCGGTGGGCTCGGGCCGTGGATCTGACGGGGACGCGAACCGGCTTCTTGATGTGCAACGATCTCGACGTCGCGGCGCGCCTGGTGCAAGGCGAGCCCGTGGCCGTCGGGGTCGCGGAGCCGAAGGACAAGCTGAAGGACCTGCTGCAATGGTCCGTCTCCGACGAGTACTTCACGGTCCGCGAGCATCTGGGCTTGGTCATCGGATGAACGGCGACGGCAGCGAGATGAGGCCGTGATCCCGTGGCCGCTGGTCGGGGTGCTCGCGGCCCTTGCCGCCGTCGCCGGTGGGACGTTCGGCCGCCTGGTGGCCCGGCGGCGCGCCGAGGCCGAGGGGGTGGCGCTGCGGGGACTGCTGCAGACGATCGCCGCGTCAGCGTCGAGTGAACGAAGCGAGATGGTTCGCTCGGCGGAGCTGGCGGCCCGCGAAGAGGCCGAGACGGCCAACACCGCCTTCGACGCGATCGCCGATGTGAGGGAGCAGGAGCTCGTCGCGCGCGAGGCGCAGGGGGCCGCGCGCGAAGGCTCGCTGGCGCGGCTCGACCAGGAGATCCGTGAACGGCGGGAGCGGCTGAACGCGATGCGCGCCCGCGAGCGCGATCTCGTGGCGGAAGCCCGTCACCTCGCCGACGAGGTCACGCAGGCTGGCAAGCAGCGCCTCGCGGTGCTCGAGCGCCTGGCCGAGGACTCGGCGGCCAACCTCGAGCACGCGATCGTGGAGACCGAGACCGAGGCGGCGCGCGTGGCGGCGGCGTACCAGCTGCGCAGCGTCGATCAGTCGGGCGCCGATCCCGATCACGTTCGCATGGCCAAGCGTATCATGGGCATCGCGGTGGGGCGGTTCTCGGGGCACTACCTCACGGAGCGGTTGCTGTCGATCGTGCCGTTGCCCGCGGGGCTCACGCTCGACGGGCTGGTGGGCAGCGACGAGTCCAATCTCCGCGCCATCGAATCCGTCGCGAACATCCGCCTCGAGGTCACGGAGGGGCGAGACGCTCTGCGCCTGGAGGGACTCGACGGCGTGGGGCGCGAGGTGGCGCGCCGCACGTTCACCTGGATGGGGCGCCATCAGGGCGCCACCTCCGACGCGGCCAGCGTCGGGCGCGCCGCGCGAGACATCGCGCAGGCGCTCGATCGCGAGCTGATGGAGCTCGGCCGCCGCGCCTTCTCGAATCTCGAAATACCGCCCGCGCACGCCGAGATCGTCGCGCTGGTCGGCCGCCTCAACTACCGCACGAGCTTCACGCAGAACCAGTGGAAGCACGCGGTCGAGGCGGCATTCCTCTGCGGCATGATGGCAGACGAGCTGCGCCTCGACGTCAAGCTGGCGCGGCGCGCGGCCTTGATGCACGACATCGGCAAGGCGCTCACCCATGAGCTCGACGGCTCTCACGCCGTGATCGGCGCCGACTACGCCCGCCGCCTCGGTGAAAGCGAAGTGGTCGCCAACGCGATCGGTGCGCACCACACCGACGAGCCCTTCTCCAGCCCCTACGCGTTCCTGGTCGCGGCGGCCGACGCCATGTCCGGCGCGCGGCCGGGGGCGCGCCGGCAGATGGAAGACAACTACGTCGCTCGCCTCGACGATCTCGAGCGCATCACCCGTTCCTTCAGCGGCGTCGAGGAGGCCTACGCCGTTCAGGGCGGACGGGAGGTGCGGATCTATGTGGCCGAGGACAAGGTCGACGACCGCGCCGCCATCGACATGTCATCGGAGATCGCCCGCAAGATCTCGGCCGAGATGACGTTCCCCGGGCAGATTCGTGTGACCGTCATCCGCGAGTTGCGGGCCATCGAGGTAGCGAACTGACCGACCGCCTTCGCCGCCGCGGCCGCGCGAACCGGCGCGGATGAGTTAAAATCGCCGCTCAAAATGAACGTCGTCATTCCTCCCCTGGTCTTTTATGCCGTCGGAATCGTGCTGATCCTGGGCGGTGTGGCACGAGCCATCATGCTCGGCCGCCGCAGCCCTTCGCGCGAGATCGCCGACGATGATCCGGCGAAGGCGCGCGCCCGACGCCGCCACCTCGCGTTTGGCCTGGTCTGGGTGGCGATGGGCCTGTTCTTGGTGGCGTCGACGGCCGGTATCCTGCGTTCGCGCGCCGAATCCGGCAATCTGTCCCCCTCGCGGTCCGCGGGAACCTCGGCTCCGGTGATCCGATTGGATCCGGCCCGGCCGACCACCTTGGTTCCGCCGCCCAACCCATAGGCATTGGGAGGCCTCGGGCCTCGGGAGGTTCCGCGGAAGTCCTCCGCAAGTCCGAGGCCGGAGGTCCTCTCCGCCGAACGACATCGCCCCCAGTCGCGTCTCTCCCGACCAGTGCTAGGATTGAAGCCTTATGCTGCCCTCCCTTAGCCTCCCGCGGGTCGTTGCCATCTCCATCTCCATCGCCTTCGCCGCGCTCTTGATCCGGGGCGGCACGGCCCTGGCGCTCGGTGAGTCGATCGTCGACGTCAGGGTGCTCGGCGCCATCCGCACGGATGAGTCGACCGTTCGCTCCATAGCCGGGGTTCGCATCGGCGACACCTTGGAAAACGAAACGCTGGCGCTCGTGCGCGAGCGGCTGAACACGACGGGGTTGTTCGCCGACGTCAACGTCTGGTGGGAGAGCCAGGGCGAAGGCGTTCGCGTCAACATCGCGGTCAAGGACAAGTTCCCGTGGGCCCCGGTGCCCACCGGGTCGTGGTCCGCGAACAACCGATCGATCGGGCTGCTGTTCGTGCACGGGAACCTGTTTGGTTGGGGCAAGCAGCTCGCGGTTGGCGGCCGATGGGCGCAGCTCGATTCGGGCGCGCTGCTGGCCTACCGCGATCCGGCGCTCTTTCAGACGTGGATGTACTGGGAGCTGAAGGGCATCTATCAGCGCCAGATCATCCCCGAGAACGACCCCAATCTGTTGGTGCCGGCCTCTCCCTACCGGCAGACCACCTTCGACGCGTTCGGGATCGAGCCCGTTTTCGGCGTGGCCTGGTTTCGTCGCGTCAAGACGCAGGTGTCGTGGCGTCTCGACAAGGTCAACTACAAGAAGACCGAATACCTCGACCCCGCCGGTGCCGTCATCGATCCCGCCCTCCTTCCCGGTCCGCAGACCTCAAAGGGTGGGGTGGTGGGAATGGGCCGCGCGGCCATCGCGTTCGATTGGCGCGCCCGCGAACAGGCCGTCATGCGGGGCTCGGCCCTGGGCGGAAATCTCGACATCGCCGGCCCCGCCTTCGACAGTGATTTCACGTTCTGGCGTGCCAGCGCGTTCTGGGAGCAAGGGTTCCGGGTCCTGCACCGGCACAATTTCATCTACAGCGTCAGCGGCACGGTCGCGCATAACCTCCCCATCTGGCAAGACCCGACGTCGGGCGGACCCAACTTGCGTGGTTACCTCGTCCAGCAGTTTCGCGGTGACTCTCAGGTCAACGCCAAGGTCGAGTACCACTTCCCCTTGTTCACCATTGGCTCGCTCGACTTTCGGGCGCTTGGTTTTTACGACGTCTCCGCCATCTGGTTCCGCGACCTGCCGCCGCTCGATCCCACCACCGGCTACTACGCCCGCCCTGATGGAGACCTGAGGACCTTTTCCCCGGTGCTCCAGACCGGGCTCGATCTCAAGCGCGATCTCCACAACGACGTCGGCGGGGGGCTCCGTTTCTTCTTGCGCTCCGTCGCGGTGCCCCTCGTCGGCTTCGATGCCGGGTATGGCCTCGAGAGCAAGAAGTGGCGATTCCTCCTGATCATCGGGGCCTGACGACGGGGCCCTGCCGCCGGCCGAGCGGACCAGGTGTCAGCTTTCCACCCACAGGCCGACCCCAGACCTGGTGAAGATTCGACAGCCATCGTAGGCTGCGTACGTAATTACTCGTAATTGTTTTGTATTTTATCGATACCGTGGTGGCGCGCGCCTTGCGTTCGACCTGACGACCATGTCAGCTCACGCGTCCGGAATCGTCGCTCTCTCACGCGGATCCTCAGCGCCCGGGTCGTTTTCGCCGGCGATTCAACAGCCGAAGGTGCTGCTGTGCGACCTGGACGGGACGCTGATCGACAGCATGCCGACCCTGGCCGAGCTGGCCACCGACGTCCTCGGCGAGGTCTATGGGACGCCGAGCTTGTTGGCCCGCGAGTTCTACCTGGCGACCTGCGGGCTGCCGTTCATCCGGCAGCTCGAGTCGATCTTCCCCGGCGATCCGCGCAACCGCGGCGCCTCCGATCTGTTCGAAGGGCGGAAGCCGGAACGCTGCAACCGGATTCGCATGCCAGGCGACGTGGTTCGGACGTTGGCCGCGCTCAAGGAACGGGGCGTCGCCATCGTGGTGTCGTCGAACAACGGGGTGGAGAACGTCGCGACCTTTGCTCGCAACGGCGGCTTCGACTTCGACCTGGTGCTGGGGTTCGGCGGGGGCCTGGCCAAGGGTAAGCCCCACATCGACCTCTGCGAGGCGACCTTCGGCGTCGATCGCGCGCAGATGCTGTTCATCGGCGACTCGCTGCACGACGGCGAGATCGCGGAGCGCGAGGCCATCCCGTTCGTGGGGCTCGCGGGGACGTTCTCTTACGAGAGGTTCGTGCTGCGCTTCCCTGACGTGCCGGTGCTCCGGCGTTTCGGCGAGCTGCCGGAGCTGTTTGCGTGGTCGGAGGGCGCGGTGTCGCGTTCGGACGCGCGCGCCTTCGCCGGCAACGGCTGAGTGCTCCCATGCAGGTGGTCCTGCTCGCCGCCGGCCTGGGTAGTCGTCTCGGCGCCCTGACCGAGCATGTCCCGAAGGCGCTGATTACGGTCGGCGGCGAGTCCTTGCTGGCGCGCGCCGTGCGGTTCGCCGAGCGGCTGCGGCCGCGCGAGATCCTCGTCGTCGGTGGCTTCTGCCATCCGGACGTCGCCGCCGAGGTGGAGCGCCTTCACCTTCGGGTCCGCTTGCTCCGCAACGACCATTTCCGCGACGGAAACCTCATCTCGCTGCTCACCGCGCGCGCGCATGTCGGCGAGGATTTCCTGTTGATGAACGTCGATCACGTCTATCGGCCGGCCATCGCGGAGCTCGTCTCCCCCGCTGTGGACGAGGTCACCGCATTCATCGACACCGATCGCGACCTGGGCGCCGACGATATGAAGGTCGAACGCGACTCACGCGGGCGCGTGCAAGCCATCGCGAAGACGCTGACTACGTTCGATTGCGGCTACGTGGGAATGACGCGCGTGCCGACGGCCGCGCTCTCCCGATACTGGGCGGCCGCGGAGCTCGTGCTCGCGGAGCACGGCCGGTCCACGCACGTCGAGAAGATCCTCGCGCACCTCGCGGGGACGGAGAGTCGGCCCGTGTGCCGCGACATCAGCGGCATCGGATGGCTGGAGGTCGACGTTCGCGATGAACGAGATCTGGCCGACGCCACGATTCGCGGCGCGCCGACGGCGTGGTCCTGACCGCGGACGTGATCGAAACAGCATCTTGACCTCGCGTTTCCCGGCGTGGACGAAATCATCCGACGCCCGCGGGGGCCGGGGCAGCGAGCGGATCGCGATCGCAATTTGCCTCGAAAATGTGTCAAAGGGCCGCGATAAAACGGACTAACATCCGGGCGACAACACCGGGAGTGAGGAGCCGAGATGCCACGGACACCGTTACTGCGCGCCATACGAAGACTGTTCAACGACGCCCGCATCGCCCAGCGGGCTGGGCTCGATCTCGCGGACCTCGCGGATCTACGTGCTGGCGTGGCGGGCCCCCGCGCGCTGACGCCGGACCGTCAGGCCCGGATGGCAGCAGCGCCCCGGATCGGGCGGCCGGTCACCCGCCGCGCGGCGCTGTCGGCGGTTGCGGCGGGCGCGGGTGCGGGCGCGATGGCCCTCGGTGTGCCGCGCGTCGCGCGCGCCAAGGGCCAGCCGACCATCGCGATCGTGGGCGCGGGCATCGCCGGGGTGTCGTGCGCGTTGAAGCTGGCGGATCACGGTTATGCGTCGACGGTCTACGAGAGCTCGGGGCGCATCGGCGGGCGCATGTTCTCGAACACGGGCTACTGGGATCAGGCGCAGGTCAGCGAGTGGTGCGGCGAGCTGATCGACACCGGCCACGCCACGGTCCTGGCGCTGGCGAAGCGGTTCCGGCTCCATCCCGACAACCTGCACGATGCCGAGCCGAGGGGCTCGGAGGACACCTACAGATTTTTCGGGCACTACTACCTGCAGAGCAAGGCCACGGCTGACTTCCTGGCCACGGTCCTGGCGCGGGTCACGGCTGACGCGGACGCGGCAAGCTATCCAACGACGTTCGATTTGTCGACGGAGGCAGGCGCGGCGCTCGATGCGATGAGCGTGTACGACTGGATCGAGTCACGGGTTCCTGGCGGGCATCGGTCCGACCTCGGACAGCTCCTCGACGTCGCGTACAACATCGAGTACGGCGCCGACACCTCCGATCAGTCGGCGCTGAACCTCGTCTACCTGCTGGGGTTCCCACCCGACAACGTGAGCTTCTCGATCTTCGGCGAGTCGGACGAGACCTTCCACATCCGCGGGGGCAACCAGCAGCTGCCGGTCGCGATGGCGAAGGCCCTCGGCAACGTCGAGCTCGGCTTTTCGCTGCAGCGGTTGGCCGCCACGGCGGCGGGACGCTACGAGCTGGTGTTCGGGCGCGGGAGCGGCGCCGCCGCCCAGACCGTCACGGCGGACTACGTGGTGCTCGCGTTGCCCTTCGCGGTGCTCCGGGGCCTCGACACCACGCGCGCCGGATTCGACGTGCTCAAGCGCGAGGCGATCGACGAGCTCGGCCGCGGGCGAAACGGCAAGACGCAGCTTCAATTCACCAGCCGGCTGTGGAACCAGCGTGGCAAGTGGCACGGCATCAGCAACGGCTCGAGCTATGCCGACACGGGCTACCAGGCGGGCTGGGACGTGACGCGGGCGCAGCCCGGTGGCGCGGGGATAATGGTCTTCTATTCGGGAGGCTCGACGACGGGAGCGATGGTCGCCGCGCAACCGTATTCGACGATCGGCGCGGCGGGCGTTCGCGTCGATGTCACCACGGCCTTGCAGCGGGCGGAGCCCGTGTTCCCGGGGCTGACCGACGCCTGGAACGGAAAGGCCACGCAGTCGCTGCCGCACAAGAGTCCACAGTTCGGCGCATCGTACTCGTACTGGCGGGTTGGGCAGTACACGGCCTTCTCGGGGTACGAGGGCGTGGCCCAGGGCGGGGTGCTGTTTTGTGGCGAGCACACCTCGCAGTCGTTTCAAGGTTTCATGGAGGGAGGCGCCTCCGAGGGACAGCGCGCGGCGGGAGACCTGATTCATGCGATCCGCGGCGGCTGATCCAGCACGCCCCTGGCCGGCCCGGATTCGCGCGAACGTGGAATTTCCACGCTGGGGCCTCCGTCGAAGGCACGATGGAGGCGACCACCTTGATGCTGCTCGCGCTGATGCGCTCGCCACACCAGCCCTGCGAGCTCGGCGGGCGAGGCGAGGCGCGCGACGTGCTGTCCGCGCCGTCGAACGCGATGCCCACCGGGAACGCACCTCCGCTGAAGCTGCTTCCCGCGTCGCTGCCGCGCCACGAGCAAACGCGCTATGACATCCGCTACGGCCTGCTGGGGTCGATCGGCCAGCTCAGCCTCTCCGCCGGAGGCGTGACCATCGAGAAGGACGGGTCTCCGATCGTCAAGGTGCATGGCGTGGGCAAGGGCGCGGTGCTCGGGTTTGGCGCGATGGAGCACCGGCTCGACGCGGACTTCGATCCACGGGCGCTCTCGTCGCGGCGCTGGAAGGTGGCTCGGCGCAAGCAGGGCGACGACGAGAAGGACGAGACCGTCGATCGCGGCGAGCGTGGCCAGCGCGACGAGCTCCGACTCGAACGGCGGCGGCCAGGGCGGCCCGACGAACGCTTCACGCTGACGCCGGCCCTGTCGACGTCCGATCCGCTGGGGATGCTCTGGCGCCTGCGGACCGCGCCGCCTCCGCTCGGCGCCAGCCAGACCTCGCAAGTCTTCGATGGGCTCGCGTTGTGGCGGGTGCGCGCCACGACCGTCGCCATCGACGATCGCGTGCCTGAAACCGGCGCGCCCGCGATGCGGCTGCAGGGCGAGTGGTCACCCGTTTACTACTCCGGTGAGATCGATCCCGATCGAACGGCGCGGCGGTTCACCTTGTGGCTGGCTCCCACAGGCAGCCATCTGCCGCTCCGCCTCGAGGTCCCTGTCGGCCCCGGTGACCTGGTGATGACGCTGGCCGAAAGTGGGCGGACATGACTTCGACGGGCTGTTGTCAACCGAACGCTCGTCGAAGTGTAACCGTCGAGAAACACATCATTGACAATGCGGAAGGATCGACACGCGCCCGCGCAAAGCGACTCGCACAATGGCAAATTGAGCCTTAATATTCGTTCCCCTTGTCGAGCTCGACGTTTTACAAATTGACAATGATTCCTCGCGTGGCCTTCATTGTCGCATTCGGGTGGTTGGTGGCCGTGAGCGCGTGCGACTCCAGCGCTCGATACTCTCGTCTCCCGATCGACACGGGCAGCGGCGCCTCGAGTGGTGGAAAAGGCGGCGACTCGTCGTTCGGCGGCGGGCGCGGAGACGAAGGTGGAGGCGGCGCGGGCGGCCTGAGCCCGGGTGACGGCGGAGGCGACACTGCCGGCCATAGCGGCGCGGCGGGGAGCGGCGGCGTCGCAGACGGTGTTGGCGGCGCGGGGACCGGGGGCGCCGACAGCACCGGCGGTGCGGGAGCAGGTGGTGTGGGGGATGGTTCGTCTGGTGGCATGGACAACGGTGGCGGCGGGGCAAGCGGAACCGGCATGGGCGGCAGCGCCGTGGGAGGCAACGCCAGCGGCGGGAAAGGCGCGGGAGGCAGCGCCGCGGGCGGACGTGGCGTGGGAGGCCGCGGAGGTGAGGGGGGCGCGGGGGGTGCGGGTGGGGCGGGAATGGCAGGAGCCGGCGGCGCCGGCGGAGCCCGCCTCGTGTTGAGCATCGATTTCGGCGCGGGGAACGGCGGGCCCGCTCGCATGGCGGCGACCGAGACCGCAGGAGTGAGGCCCGCAGCGAACTGGAACAGCCTCGTCGGGGGGACGTCGGCAGCGCCTGTCACGCCGCTGCTGCTGTCGGATGGCTCCTCTGTCTCAGCAAGCGTGACCTGGACCACGCCCGTAGCCGGCGGGGCCTCGGGGATTCATGGTACGGGCCTCACGGACGCGCCCGGTGACGTTCGGATGATGAACAGCTACCTCGATCCGACAAGCGGCGTCATGCCGGTGACCGTCGTTGTGTCGGACTTGCCGCCTTCGATCGCCAGCGGCGGCTACGACGTATACGTTTACTTCTTGGGCTCTGTCCCGTCGGGAGCGACGCGGACCTCGACGTACGGCATCGGCACGGCCAGCTTCACGGTTTCTCAGGTGGGTCCGACGGCGTTCTCCGGCTTTCTGCGCGCGGCCAACATGGGCACCACCGGGAACTACGTGGTCTTCAGGAATGTCACCGGGCCATCGTTCACGCTCACGGCGACGCCCGCGGCGGGCACGGCTCAGCGCGCGCCCGTGAACGGGCTCCAGATCGTGGCCACCCGCCCGTAGCGCTGCCCGCCACGCGCGCGGCCCGATCGACGGGCGATCGGTCGGGGAGGTCACAAAGACTTCGGCTGTCGAATGAAAGGTTCGGGGCGGAGCGAGACACAGGGCTCGTATGTTTATCAACCGCCGGAACGTCCCCTCGCGACGGTCTTTCTTGAAGGGGCTGGGCGTCGGATCGGCCCTGCTTCCTTTGCTGCAGTACGAAGAGGCGTTCGGCGCGTGCGCCGCGGTGCCGGGACCGAAGCGGATGTTCATCATGGCGTGGTCGCTCGGGATGCTGGGGGGCGGCGAAACATGGGCCACCACGGGCGCCAACTGGGCGCTGCCGACTCAGATGGCGTCCCTCGCGCCGTATCGACAGGACCTGCTGTTGCTGGACGGCCTCGACTACGACTTCCTGAAGGACATGCCGGGATCGGGCGAGAGGACCGGCTTCGCGGCCTTCCCAGGGATGCTGACGGGGGCTTTTTATCAGACTCTTTCTTCCAGCACGAGCAGCGATCTGGGGGGCGGGATTTCCATCGATCAGTACGTCGGGCTGGGACTGCAGGCCACGGGATATCCTGGCCTCGTCAGTCTGAACGTGGGCGTGCAGGCCGTTTCGACAGGGCACCTCTCCTGGAAGGGGCCGGGGCAGGTCGTCCTGCCGAATCTCAGTCCTCTCTCCGTCTACAACATCCTGTTCGGGAGCGCGCCGTCGTCGCCGCCGCCAGACAAGGTCCTGGCCATGCGAAAGAGCGTGCTCGACTACGTCGCCGGAGATCTGAACCGCTTCGTGACCAGGGTGGGCGGGACCGATGATCGCGCCCGCGTCGCGTCCCACCTTCAAAACATCCGCGACATCGAGCAGGCGCTCGCCCAGCAAATGTCCCAGACGCCGCCCTCGACCACCTGCACGACCCCCGTTCCGTTGCTGCCTTCGCGCCCCCCGTTCGAGCAGGTCGCGCAGATACAAATCGATCTGGCCGTCACCGCCCTCGCCGCCGACGCCACGCGCGTGGTGGTCTTGCAGCTCGGTGACCAGTACGACTTCAACGTCATTCTGGCCTCGCTCGGGTACACGGCCGGGGGGCCGATTCCCGCCGACGCCAACACCGGGGACGTCAACAGCATCTACGGACTATCAAAGGCCAATGGTCCCGACAAGGTCAAGATCGATACCTGGTTCATGGACCAGGTGTCGTACGTGCTCGGCAGCCTGAAGGCCGTCTCGGATGGCGCGGGGACGATGCTCGACAACACCGCGTTCGTGGCCATGAACAGCATGAGGACCGGGGCGGGGAAGGAGACCGTGGGTGTCCCCGCGATCATGGCCGGAAGCTGCGGCGGATACTTCAAGACCGGCCGCAGCTTGAGCCTGACGAACACGCCGAACAACGGCGTGCTCGTCGCGCTCGGAAATGCCATGGGCATCCCGACGGTCACGTTCGGCGAGACCAGGTACGGCGGCGAACTGACGGTCCTCAAGGGTTGAAGCGTCGGATGCGATTTCGCGATTTCGGCTGTCGAATGAAAGGTTCGGGCGGCGGGACGCACAAGGCTCATATGTTCGAGAATCCCCGGAACGTCCCCTCGCGACGGTCTTTCTTGAAGGGGCTGGGCGTCGGATCGGCCCTGCTTCCTCTGCTGCAGTACGAAGAGGCGTTCGGCGCGTGCACGGCGGTGCCGGGGCCGAAGCGGATGTTCATCATGGTGTGGTCGCTCGGCATGCTGGGCGGCGGCGACACGTGGGCCACCACGGGCGCCAACTGGGTGCTGCCGACTCAGATGGCCTCGCTCGCGCCGTATAGACAGGATTTGCTCCTGCTCGATGGCCTCGACTACGACTTCCTGAAGGACATGCCCGGCTCGGGAGAAAGGACGGGTTTCGCGGCCTTCCCCGGGATGTTGACGGGGGCCTTCTATCAAGTTCTCTCCTCGGCCACAGCCGCCGATGTGGCGGGCGGGATCTCCATCGATCAGTATGTCGGGCTCGGGCTGCAGGCGAGGGGATACCCGGGCCTCGTCAGTCTGAACCTGGCCGCATCGTCCCGCTCAGGGGGGCTCTCCTGGAGGGCGGCGGGGCAGCCGGTCCTACCGGATCAGGATCCCGTTCACGTCTACGCCACCCTGTTCGGGAGTCCGACCTCGTCGCCTCCCCCCGACAAGGTCCTGGCCATGCGGAAGAGCGTGCTCGACTATGTCGCCGGAGATCTCAACCGCTTCGTGACCAAGGTGGGCGGCACCGACGATCGCGCCCGCGTCGCGGCGCACCTGCAGAACGTCCGCGACATCGAGCAGGTCCTCACCGAGCAGATGGCCCTGACACCGTCGTCGACCATGTGTACGCCCCCCGTGCCTGATCCGTTGATCAGCCCCATCTCGCACGCCGACTTCGAGAAGGTCGCGAAGGTACAGACCGACCTGGCCGTCGCCGGCCTTGCCGCCGATGCCACGCGCGTGGTGGTCCTCCAGCTCGGCGACCAGCAGGACGCTTACATCTTTCTGACCTCGCTCGGGTTCGGGTCCGGGTTAACCGACCCCAACACGGGGGCAACCACGGGCAGCATCAACGACATCGCAAGACGGGATGGCCCGGACAAGGTCAAGACCGACACCTGGTTCATGAGCCAGGTAGCCTACGCGCTCGGCAGCCTGAAGGGTGTCGCGGATGGCGCGGGAACGATGCTCGACAACACGGCGTTTCTCGCCATGAACACCATGAGGACCGGCGCGGGCCGCGAGACCGTGGGTGTCCCGGCGATCATGGCCGGAAGCTGCGGGGGCTACTTCAAGACCGGCCGCAGCCTGAGCCTGACGAACACGCCGCACAACGGCGTGCTCGTCGCGCTTGGAAATGCCATGGGCATCCCGACGGCCACGTTCGGCGAGACCAGGTACGGCGGCGAATTGACGGTCCTCAAGGGTTGAACGTGTCGACCACCATGAAAGCACGAGGAACACGAGCCATGAGACTTCACGCTTCGTTGGTGGCCATGACGATGGCGGCGATGATCGGCGGCGGCTGCAACTCGAGTTACGTCGTCGGCCAGAATTCGGGTGGCCGCAATGGGGGCGGGATGGCCGGGCGGCCCGCGGGCGTCGCCGGCGGGTCGGGCATCGCCGGCGCCTCGGGGACAGGGGGCGGCCTCGGTGGCGCTCCGCTTCCGGCGGGCACCGGGGGCGCGGCAGGAACGCCGGGCACGACTGGCAGCGGAGGCGTCTCGCCAGGTGCCGGGGGCGGGGGCGCGATAGGCGCGGCCGGCAGCGGCGCCTTCGTGAATCCGCCACCGCTCGATGTGCCCCCGACCCCCGAGAGCGCCGGGCCACTGGCCTTGCAGCACCTCACGAAGGCCGAGCTCAGGAACACGATCGCGGATCTGCTCGGCGCCTCGCCGGCGGCGGTCGATGCTGCCCTCGCCGATATGCCGGCCGACGAGGCCTCGATGACGACGGGGTATCTGGACGCCAGCACGTACTCTCAGCTTCAGACGCAGAAGATCCAGTCGGTGGCAGAGGCGCTGGCCGCCCCGCCCGCCGGCGCGCTCTCGGCCGACTGCATCGCTCCCGCGGCAGGCGCGGCCGCGACCACCTGCGCCACCGGCTTCGTTGGTAGCTTCGGGCGTCGCGCGTTTCGCCGGCCGCTCACGGCGGCCGAATCAGACGCCCTGCTGGGTGTGTTCAACGCGGCCATCGGGCTGGGGTTCGACTTCCCCGGAGCGATCAAGGAGGTGGTCGTGGCCGCCCTTCAGTCGCCCAATTTTCTCTATCACTGGGAGGTCGGCGATGCCGTCGCGCCGCGCGTGGGCAACCTCATCACGCTCACCCCGTATCAGGTCGCGTCCCGGCTGTCGTATCTGCTGTGGCAGACGATGCCCGACGACGCGCTCCTCGCGGCCGCCGACAACGCTCAGTTGGCGACGCCCGCGCAGATCCTGGCGCAAGCCAACCGCATGCTGGGCGACGCGCGCGCGCAGGCCGGAGTCGTGAATTTCAGCCGCCAGTGGCTCGCGCTCACGAACATCGAGTCGCTTTACGAAGATCCGACGGTCTATCCGAGCTTCACCGCGGCCGAGCCGCTGGCCTTTGGGGCGGAGCTGAACAGGTTCGTATCCTCGGTCCTGTTGCCGTCGGGTGACGGAACGCTGAAGACCTTGCTGACGGCGCCGTATACGTACGAGGACGATGCCGCAGCGGCGGCGATCTACGGAGGGACGGCGACGGCTGCCCCCGGGAGCCCGCTGCCCCTCGATCCCACCGAGCGGGCGGGTGTACTGACGCAGCTGGCGTTCCTGGCGACCTACTCACAGCCCCTGCTCACCGACCCGCTGGCGCGGGGCCTGGCAGTGTGGCGACAGCTCTTGTGTGCCGAGCCGGCGAGCGCGACGCACGTCGCCTTCGACGCCAACGCCATCGACGTCACGGCGCCCCGACGCGCGCAGTACGCGCAGATCTACGCCCAACAGTCCGCGCCGGGCACATGCGCCGCGTGCCATGCCTCCTTCGATCCCCTGGGGTTCGCCTTCGAGAATTACGACATGATTGGCGGCTACCGCACCGTGGACAACGGCCACCCCATCGATCCGTCCGGGACGACGGTCACCCCCGCGGGCACCACGATCTCCTTCAAGAACGCCGTCGAGCTGGTCAACGCCCTCGCGGTGAACGACGAGGTCAAGTGGTGCGTGACCCGGCAGTGGTTCCGCTTCGTGCTGGGTCGTATGGAATCGACCGCCGACCTCGGTTCGATGCAGCTCGCGTACAGGGCGGGCGCGGCGGTTCCCGGCTTCTCGGTTCGTGAGATGCTCACCAGCCTGGTCCAGACGCAGGCGTTCCGGTTCCGCGCACCCTCCTCTGGGGAGCTGTGATCTGGGCGGCGGGGACGGGGACGCGTGAGCGCGTGACGGCGCGGGCTGTCTCAGACTTCTGAGGGACCGGGGCGAGTGCGACCTGCCGAAAGCGCCGTTTCAAGCGGATAGCCGCGTATGGCTGGCAGGCACGTTGTTTGCCTCTGCTCGCCGGCATGCGAACGACGCTGGCGCTCGGGTTCATCGCGGTGATTCTGTCGAGCTGTGGTTCGAGTGGTGGTAATGGCTCGAATGACGGAGGTGGCGGCGGTGGAGAGACGGGAACGGGCGGAGCAGGCGGCGCTTCCGGTCGAGGCGGCCACGGCGGCGCCGCGGGCGCGCCGGGGACGGGCGGGACGGCCGCGACGGGCGGCGCCGCGGGGAGCGCTGCGAGCGGTGGCGGCCGGGGCGGCGGTGGAGCCACGGGAACAGGCGGCACGGCGGGCGTGGCCGGGAATTCCGCGACGGGCGGCGCCGGGGCCGGTGGAATGGGGACCGGAGGCGCCGCGGGCACCGGTGGTGGCGGGGCGGCGGGCGCCAACGGCAGCGCGGGCGTGACCGGGCACGCGGGAGCTGGCGGCCACGCCGGCGCAGGCGGAAGCGCGGGGAAGGGCGGTCAGTCGGGCGGGGGCCGCGGGGGTGCAGTTGGAGGCGCCGGCGGCGCTGGCGGAGGCGCGGGCGGTCACGGCGGCGCGGGCGGCGCGCCTGGCAAGGTGTGTGGTGGGATCGCCGGCAAAACCTGCGGTCCCCTCGAGTGGTGCGACTTTCCGAACGACAGCTGCGGCGCGGGCGACCAACAGGGCGTGTGCCGGCCAATCGAAGCGGGGGTCATCTGCGCGCCAGGCGTCGTCTGTGGCTGCGATGGCAGAACGTACGGGTCCGCCTGTTACGCGCATCTGTCGGGAGTAGACACGATGTCGAGTCTGGCGTGCATCCCGGGGAACGGGTCGACAGGCGACCCGTGCGCCGCCAACACGGACTGCACGACCGGCTTCAAGTGTTGCCCAAAGTCGGGCGCCTTCGTGTCAGCGATCGGCTGCGTGCAGGTGGCCGCGGGCGGCAGCTGCCCGATGCTTCCCTAGCTGCTAGTGCACGAAGTCGTCGGTGGCTCCCGGCCGCGCGTACCAGTAGAGCAGGCCCGACATCAGCACGTGGGTGTCGGACCAGTGCCAGAGCTCCAGGTCGAAGCGCAGGCGCGACGCGAAGGGGACCGGATCGAGGATCAGGAAGCGATTCATCGAGAACCAACCCGCGAAGCCGCCGCCGGGCGCGAGCGTCTGCGCGTGATACGGGTGGGCGAAGGTCTCGGTCGACGACCAGGCGAAGCCGAAGTAATCCTCGGTCCCGGTGCCGAACAGGCTGGGGAAATCTTCGCCGTCGACGAAGATCTTCTCGTCGCCCTCGCCCCACCAAGCTGCGCCGGGCGGGTTCTCGACGGCGAGGACGGTGCCCACCTGCTGGCCGCTGCCGTCGAGCGTCGCGAGGTGCCAGTCACGCAGCGGGCGGGTGGGCAGCCGCTCGGGGCCGCGGAAGCGCGCGTGAAACAGCAGCGTGTCGTCCGTGAACGGCCGCGCGTCCACCGTGACTGCCCCTGACACCTCCACGGGCGCCGCAGGGGCCAGCCCCGCGTCAGCCGCGGCTTCGTGCGCGATCGTCACCACCGCCCGCGAGCGAAACGGCATCCTGAAGCGACACGCGAGCGCGCCGTCCGCGGCGACCGTCATCGGCAGCGAGGCGTAGGCGTTCCATCCCGGTCCCGTCCCGAAGAAGTCCACCAGTGGCGCTCGCACGGTCTCCGCGCCGTCGAAGGCGATCGACAGCGTCGTGGCGCGCAGTCGTTCGGGATCGCGCTCGGGCGTGGAAAGCAGCAACGTCGTGATCACGCCACCGCCACCGCCGCCCGGCGCGAGTGAGGCGGGAGCCGACACGGTCGTCACCGAAGGATGTCCGGCGTCGACCAGCGCGCGCGCGATCGCCACCGATGCTCGCGCCGGTGAGGGGTGCCCGATCGGCCGCCCCCGGGTCAACGCCGCGGCCGCGCGGGCCATCGCCGGTTGCGCTCGCGTGACCTCGGCCATCGAGAAGGGGCGGACGTGCGTCGCCGCGGCCGGCAGGTACTGGCGGTAGCCGATCTGATAGTAGAGCTTGTCGACGGTTCGCCCCGAGAACGGATCGATCGAGTCGATGCTGTCGACGACCACGAGGCAGCGTTTCCGAAACGGAAACGGAAAGTAGAGCGAGTGGCCCATCGCCGTCACCTGGCCGAACGGCGCGACGAAGGGGTCGCGCTTGCCGGCGAGCAACTCGCCCATGGGGGCCTCCAGCGCGGGGCGCGGATCGTCGTCGATGTAGATGCGCAGCGTGCCCGCTGGCGCGGCCGTCCACATGCGCACGATCGCGCCTGGGCCGGTGGCGTCGAGCAGCACGTAGCGCCGGCTCCCCGACGCGGGATCGGTCTCGACGCGCACCAGGTTCGGCGCGGCGTTCGTCGCGAAGTCGTCGTTCGCGAACCACGCGTCACCGTCGTCGGGGCGCCTGGAGCGCCGATCGTAGCTCGACGCTTGCCGGGCGGCGAACGGCGCGCGGGGCAGGCGCGCGAGATGATCGAGGTCGGCCATCTCGCCCACCAACGAGAGCACGCTGATCTCGTCGTCGCCCGCGACCGGCCCGCCGTCGGGCTCGGCCCGCGCGTCGTCGTCGTCGGCCGCCATCGTTGCTGGGGCTCGGCCGCGATCCTCGTTCTTCGCGGTGCCGCCGTCGTCGCCCCGTGGAATCAGCGCCAGCACAGCGGCGATCGCGGCGACGAACGCGCCCCCGATCGCGATGTTCGCCCTGCTCGCCATGGCGGGTGAATGATCGTCTAGCGGGCCGCGCCGTCAAATGCGCCGGGAGGCGTGGGGCGAAGCCCCTTCCGCGAGCGCCGAAGGCGCGTTAGAGCATGAGCTCCGGCAACGGTCCGCCGGTGGACAGGCCGAACGTGTCGGCCTGAATGCCGTGAGCCTGCAAGATCGACATGAAGACTCGCCCGGTCTGGACGGCGCTGCGCGGGCCGACCAGCGGCCGCGGGAACGGCATCTGGGGGATGTAGTTGATGTGCCGCCCGTCGATCTTCAGGCCGCTCGCGGAGCCGCCCGCGAGCAGCACCGGCATGTCCCAGTGGTTCAGGGCCTGGCCGTCCGCGACGTTGCTGCTGAGATAGAACGTGGTCCGGTCCAGGATCGATCGGCCGTCAGCCTCCACGACCGCGTCCAACCGACTGAGCAAGTTCGCCGCCTGCTGGATCTCGTAGTTGTCGACCAAGAGCAGGGTGGCTTGATTCAGAGGCCCGGTTGTCTCCCTCAACGCCGTCGTGTGATGCGGAGTCGGGCTGCCGGTGAGGAACGCGTAGTCGTTTTCGCTGTTCCCCGCTCCGATCATGAACGTTATCGATCGCGTGAGGTCGCACTCGAACGCCAGCGCCATCAGGTCCACCAGGATTGGAAACGTGGTCTGGATGTAGTCCGATGGTGTGCCGTTGAACTGCAAGACAGACGATTCGGGCGGCCGGGGAGTCGGGCTGCACGAAAGGCTGACCGGAGGAGGCGAGCCGCTCTTTCCGATTCGCTCGAGACGGGTCTCGAGGTTTCGAACCAGAGTCGTGTGCTCGTCGAGTTTCAAGCGGTCCGCGGCGCTCAATCGCGTCGCGAGCGAGCGCGTCTGATCGAGCACATAGTCGAGGACGCTCTTTCTCAGCGCCTGGCGCTGGGCGAGATCCGCCGTGCCGGCGGCCTGGTAGAACAGCTTGTCCCAGAGGATCCCAGGATCGGAGATGGTGGGCCAGGGGACACCACCGGTCCACGAGATGGTCCGGGTAAAGGCGCAATTCGACATTCCACACGCGCCATTCAGGTAATCAAGGGAGAGTTGCAACGACGGAAATTTTGGCGTCCCGCACGCGGGCGAATTGAGGGCCGGCAACAGCGCCTGATCCAAGCTGGTTCGGCTCGGGTCGGTCTCGTGTCCCTCCACCGGAAGCATCGTCAAGAAACAGCCGGTTCCGGTTGCAGGCTCGGTGGGGCTCGTGGGGGAACCCGGCGGCGGCACGGCGATGTCCTGATGATCAAGACCGGTCAGGATCACGAGCTTGTTCCGAACCGGCGCCAGGGGCGCGAGAATGGGAGTCATCGTCCAACTGTTCGTGCCGTCGGTCGTGGTGGGCGTCCACGGCGGCATGACCATGCCGTTCGGCGCGAACCACGCCATGAACCGCCTCGGCGGCGTGCAGATTGCGGCGCCGCTCCGCCGCGACCAGAACGCCGAGGGCAAGAACGGCAGCGCGAGGGTCACGCCAGCCTTGCCGAGAAACATCCTGCGCGAGCTTCTCCTCTGCATGGGCCTAGGCTCCCTCTCGTGGGTAGATGGATGAATGATCGATGTTCATGGCGTGACCGTGATGGCGCTGGCGCACGCCGGGATGGCCGCGAGGCCAGGCACGGAGCCACCCGCACCGATTCCTCCAGCGCCTCCCGCTCCCGCCGCGCCGCCTATCCCCCCTTGTCCACCCTGCCCTGACGCGGTGGCGGGGCAGGGCAAGGTCGATATGGCCTGCAGGCACGCCGCGTAGTCGGGCCCCGTGGTCGTCGCCAGCAGACACGGAATTCCGGAGGCGAGGTCGGTGGTGACCATATCCTCGCAATCCTGGATGGCGGCGGCATCGTCCACCGTTCCCCCGGCGCACACGAGCCCCCTTTCGCACAGGCGGTCCACGAGGGCGTAACACGCGGACTGCGGATCGCTGAGGGGCACGGCATGGACGGCTGTCTCACAGGTCGCTGGCACCGTCAGCCCGCCTCCCGGATACAAGGAAGCGCAGGTTCCCGCCGCTGCGTCCACGCCGCACGCGGAGAAATCGACCCCGTCAGCGCGCGCGCAGCCGAGCTCGAGCTCGAGCTCGGGCTGACACGTGCTTGCGCTGGTGTCCGTCGAACACAGGGCGCCGCGCATGCACAATGAGGCGGTCATGTCATTGCACGCTTGCACCTGAAGCGACACGGCCGGGGCGCCGCCCGCACCTGCGCCCGCGGCGCCCGCTGCCCCCACCCCGCCACCGACACCCCCGACCCCCGGGGTGGCGGCGCCGCCCGCAGCAGGCGCACCGCCCGCAGCAGGCGCACCGCCTGCAGCAGGCGCGCCGCCCGTCGCAGGCGCACCGCCCGCAGCAGGCGCACCGCCTGCAGCAGGCGCACCGCCCGTCGCGATCCCTTGGCCTCCGCCCGCCCCGATCGATCCGTCGGGTCCCGCGCCGACCTGCACGCCGACACGGCCGCAACCGAGAAAGGGCGCCGTCGACAACAAGCACAGCGACGCCGTCACCGCCACCGCGCGGAGCCTCGTGATCCGGGTCGCTGCGCACCGCTCGACCTTGCTCATGACTCCTGATTGCGGCTTCGAATGAAGATCTTACAAACCGGCGGAGGGACCGTGGTCGCTCGGCCATTGGGCGAGAGTCACCTGCACGCCCAGGGTCAGCTGCGCCTCCCCCGCCGAAAGCGGACGCCGCACAAACGGGCTGCTTGCGGTCAAGTCCTGCTCGCGCGTGCGAACGATCGCCTGAGCTGCGCCGATCAGGCGAAACACGCCCCAGGCCGGGCCCAGCACACGCAGCCCGCCCCATGCCTCGGGCGCGACGCTGTGGCCGCCGCCGGTCGTGGCAAAGCCGGTCCCGCGCGCGTCCACGAGAGCGACCCCGGCTCCGGCCGCGGCGCGCAGGTTGAACCCGGCGTCGGCGCCGACGAGCCGCAGCGTCGCGCCCAGCCGCACATCGCCGGCCCGCCAGTGTGCCGTCCCAGGGCCGAGTGACGTGCTGCGCTCGCTTGCGAGCGCAGCCGCGACCACCCCGCCGAGGCGAGACCCGCCGCGCCCCAGGCCCGCTTCGAGCCCAACGCCCGGGGCGACGGAATCGCGTTGAAACGGCGCGACCAGCGAGGCCATGGCGGCGACATCCACACGCCAGCGCTTCGGTGCAGCGACCCTGGCCCGAGAAGCAGGGTCCACGACGTCGGCGGCGGGGCGCGGCGGCGCGCTCGCGAGCGCCGGATACGTCAGCTCGACCACCGACGGTTGCCGGCCGGGCGACCAGGCCAGCAACAGTGCCGCCGCAACGTCGGCGCGATCGTCGCAGCGTTCGGGGGCGGCGACCTCACGCTCGCCGACCAGCGCACCGCTCTCGTTTCGCAATGAGACTTCGAGCAGGCCATTGCGGAGCGCCACGTGAGCGATTCCGGGGAGGGCCGCGTCCGAGTCTGGCTGCGGGTAGTTCGAGCCCAGTTGCTCGTAGCGTGCCCTGACAGCGTCGGCATCCGGGCAATCGCCCTCGGCCGTGACCAACGGGGTCGCGGCGAGCACGACGGGGCCGAGCGCCAACGCCAGCCAAATCTGGATGCCCAGCACCACAAGACGGTGAAGGCGGCCGGCGGCGGCGTCAAGAACCTCGGACAGGTCATCCCCCGCGTCTCAGCCGACGACGCGGAAACCCACCGTCGCGAAGTGCTGGTCGAAGGTGAAGGCGCGCCGGATCTTTTCGCGTTTCATGACGACGAAGCTGGTGGCATCCACCGCCGACAGCTTGCGGAGGTCGCGTCGCTCGAAGAAGGACCACGCTGCCGTGAGGTCGCGAGCACTGCATTCGAGGAGTCTAAAGAAGGGGACGCCCGGCAAGGCGTCCTTCCAGCGGAGCGCAACCTCGCGCGTGGCGTTGCGTTCGAGGAACGTGAAGGTCTCGAGCACCACGGGCACCGAGGTGGTGAGCCGTGAACCATCGCGAACGAGTTGGTCCCATGTCTCGACGGCGCGGCGGTGCATGGGGTCGGTCGTCACGGCGAGGGCGATCCACGCGCCCGTATCGACGAACACGGGGGCAACCAACGAGGCGGCCATCAGGGCTCGTCTTAGATCGAGTCGTGATCGATCGACGTACGCTTGATCTCGCCCGTCCAGAGCGCGACAGGACCGTGGCTGGCGTTGACGGGGAGGTGCTTTTCCAGCCTGGCTCCGATGGCCTCACGGATGATGGCGGCCACGCTCTTGCGATCGCGCTTTGCAAGCTGGTGGAGAAGGGCGAGCTGCTCTTCGGACAGATAGACCTGCGTCTTGGTCACGGGTGTCAGTATGATTTCCATCTGACATATGTCAATCAAGCTGACGGCACGCTCAGGCGGCAGCAGCCGCCACCGTCCCGGGCCGCGGCGCCGTCGCGAGCGCTTCGTCGCGCGCCAGGTCGGCGATGAACGCGGCGCGGCCGTCGACGAGCTCGCGGAACCAGATCTCGAGGATCAGCAGGTTCCAGATGCGCTCGCCGTGATCTTCCCCGGCGAGGTGCCGATCGAGGAGCGCGGTGACGGCCTCCGGGCGGAACAACCCACGCGCCCGCGCGCGCTCGGAGAGCAGCGTGTCCCGCGCGAAGTCGTGCAGCTTGCCGGCCAGCCAGTGCCGCGTCGGCAGCGCGAAGCCGCGCTTTTGCCTGTCGATGATCGCGGGCGGCAACAGGTCGGCGAAGGCCTGCTTGAACAGGAACTTTCCCTCGTTGTGACTCAGCTTCGCCCACCCGGGCAAGCGCGCGCCCAGCTCGACGACGTGGTGATCGACGAGCGGCGCGCGCGCCTCGAGGCTATGGGTCATGCTCGCGATGTCGACCTTCGTCAGGATGTCGTCGGGCAGGTAGGTGTCGATGTCGAGCGCGCACAGTCGGTTGACCACCGACGGGTCCGGGGTCATCGCCAGGTGGGCCGCGAATCGCTCGGCCGTGTGGTCGGTCCGGAATCGCTCGGCCAGCGCCGCCGTGTAGAGGCCCGTCCGCTCGTCGAACGGGAAGTGCGCCACGAACTCCAGGTAGCGGTCCGCCTCGCCGGCGTCGATCGCTTGCCCATAGCGCCGCAGCCAGCGCAGCCGCGCCCCCGGCACCGCCCGCAGCGCGGCCGCCACGGCCCAGCCGAGCGGGCGCGGGAGGCGTCGGATCACGTCGGCGACGTGGGTCCACACGTAGCGTCGGTAGCCTCCGAAGACCTCGTCGCCCGCGTCCCCCGACAGCGCGACGACGACGTTGCGCCGGGTCATCTCGCACAGGTACCGGGTGGGGATCGCCGACGTGTCGCCGAACGGCTCGCCGTGGTGGCGGACCACGCTCGGCAGCAGCGACACCATCTCGGGATTGACCATCAGCTCGTGGTGGTCGGTGTGGTAGCGCTCCGCTACCAGCCGCGCGTAGGGCAGCTCCGTGGCGCCCGAGTCGGTGAACCCCACCGAGAAGGTCTGCACCGGGCGATGCGATCGCCGCGCCATGCAGGCGACCACGATCGAGGAGTCGACGCCTCCCGATAGAAAAGCCCCGAGCGGGACGTCGGCCATCAGGCGGCTCTCCACCGCCTCCTCGACCGTCGATCGAATCAGGGCCAGCGTCTCGGCCCGGCTGGTCAACGGGGGCGCGCCCGCCACCGCCGCGCGCAGGTCGTAGTAGGGGCGCACGGCCGGCGGCTGGCCGGGGCGTACCTCCAGAACGTGGCCAGGAGGTAGCTTCTTGATGTCCGCGAAGATGGTGTCGGGCGCAGGAACGTACTGGAGGGCCAGATACGCGTCGAGCGCGCTCGGGTCCACCTCGCGGCCCACGCGCTCGTCGGCCAGCAACGCCGCGATCTCCGACGCGAACAGGAAGGTGTCGCCGCTCCGGGCATAGACGAGCGGCTTCTCGCCGAAGCGATCGCGCGCCAGCAGCAGCTTGCGCCCGCGGCTGTCCCACACCGCGAACGCGAACATGCCGCGCAAGAGCTCGGGCGTGCGGGCCCCAACCTCCTCGTAGAGGTGAACGATCACCTCCGAGTCACTGTGGCTGCGAAAGGTGTGCCCCTTGCGTTCGAGATCGCGACGCAGCGCCAGGTGGTTGTAGATCTCGCCGTTGACGACCGCGACGACCCGGCCGTCCTCGTTCGTCATCGGTTGGTTACCGGCCGCCGACAGATCCACGATGGACAGCCGCCGGTGCCCCAGCACCGCCGGCCCGTCGGCGTGGAGCCTTCCCCCGTCGGGGCCGCGGTGTAGCTGGGCGACCATCATCCGCGGCACGAGCTGAGGCGCGGGGACGGCGCCCTCGGCCGCGAGCGCGCCGGCGATGCCACACACCGGTCAGCCCTCCCGCCCGGGGCGACCAGGCTGCAGGCGATCGGCAGGTCGGCGCGCGTGACGGGTCGGCATGGCCATCTCTGTGTTTCTACTACACGAGCGCGAGTACACGAGCGCGAGCGAGCGATGCGCGCATGCTCAGTCGTCGCCGAGGCGCAGGCGCCACACGATGGTCATCGCCTCGACGAAGATCGTCTCCGACATCTTCGATTGCCCGACCCGCCGATCGACGAAGCGGATCGGCACCTCGACGATCCGCGCGCCGGTCCGCAGCGCGCGGTAGGTCATCTCGATCTGGAAGCCGTAGCCCTTGGCCTCGATCTGGCGCAGCGGAATGCGCGCCAGCGCCTCGCGTCGCCAGGCCTTGAAGCCGGCCGTCAGATCGTGAATGCCCACGCCCAGCACGTAGCGGGCGTAGAAGCTCCCGCCGCGGCTGAGCAGCCGCCGCCCGAGACCCCAGTTGGCGGTGCTACCACCGGCCACGTAGCGGGAGCCGACGGCCACGTCGGCGCCGTCGTCGAGGGCCTGGAGCAGCCGCGGCACGTCGGCGGGAGCGTGCGAGAAGTCGGCGTCCATCTGCACGAGCCGATCCCACCCCTCGGCGAGCAAGGTCAAGAACGCGTCGATGTAGGCGCGGCCGAGGCCCTCCTTGCCGGCGCGGTGCATGACCCGCACCTGCGGGTCGGCCGCCGCCAGCTCGTCGGCCAGGCGGCCCGTGCCGTCGGGCGAATTGTCGTCGACGACGACGACCGTCGCCGCGGGGACGGCGGCGCGGACCGCGGTCACGATCGCCGCCAGGCCATCGCGCTCGTTGTACGTGGGGATCACGATCACGGTGCGCGGCACGGTGCTCTACCGGGTATCAGAGGGGGTAGTGGGGGTCAAGAAACGGGGCCCTGCGCCAGCGGCGGCGGTCGTGACGGGGCCTCGGGGCGGTGGCTCCTCGTGGAACGATAGGCTGCGTCCAGGTAGGCGAAGTCCGCGAACACATGCTCGAGCGTCAGGTCCGGCGGGCGGCGCGCCTCGACGCACGAGAGAAAATGGCGCCACATCTCGCGGAACCCGCCCGCGTCGCGCACGGACGGCATCACGAAGCGCCGGCCGCCGGGCGCATAGAAGCGGGCGCCGAGGCCGCGGGCGTCGAAGTAGAGCGCGCCGTGCTCGAGCAGGATCTTCGACGCGTCGAACGGCGGAAACCGCCACGGGACCGCCCAGGTGTGAAACAGCCGCGACACCAGCCCGGATCTGTGGCGCGCCACCACCATCATCGTGTCCTCGCCCGGCGTCGCGGTCACGGGAGCGGGCGGCGCGAACGCCGACACGTCCACGACGTGGTCGGTCGCGTCGGCCTCGAACACGGCGGCGAAGTCCATCAGCCGGCGGATCCAGTGAACGCCCCCCTCGTGCAGCGCGCCGAGCGGCATCTCGGCGGGGTCGGCGCGCCAGCCTCGCGGCGCCGAGCGGCCGAGGCGAATCAGGTCGAGCAGCAGCGGTCGCCCGAGCGCGGGGGCGCGCACCAATCCCGCCAGCTTGCGGTGAAACGGCGCGAAATGCAGGTTCTCCGCCACCATGACCACGCCCGCGGCGGACTTCAGCAGGGGCCACAGCGTCTCGAGCTCCGCCAGCGAGTTGAACGCCGGCTTCTCGACGAGCACGTGCTTTCCGGCGCGGACGGCCTGCTCGACCAGCGCGCGGTGGGCGCTCGGCGGAACGACGACGGCGATGACGTCGTACGAAGAGGCGATCGCCGTCTCGTAGCTGCCGAAGCAATCCTTGGCGCCGACCCGACCGCCGAATGACTGGGCGCGCTGCGCGTCGCGGCTGGCCACGCCGACGGTGAGCCCGGGCCGCAGCCGGCGCAGCGTCCTGATGTGGCGGGCGCTCATGGCGCCGCAGCCCAGGAAGCAGACGGAGGGCGCGCTCACGCCTCGACTCGGACCGGCTTTTGTCCCGACCGCGGGCTGTTCGCTTGCGCGCGCGGGTCCGCGTCGTCACAATCGTGCGTCGCTCGGCCGGCTCGAATCGCCCGACGATGATTCATGCGCCGGATCAAAATATTCTACTTCATCCCCAATCTCCAGCAGGGCGGCCCCGAGGGACAGATCCTCGAGCTCATCAGCCGCTTGCCGCCGCGATTCGAGCCCGTGCTCTGCGTGTACCACGCCGACGAGATCTTCTTCGATCGCCGCTTGCCCCCTGGGCAGCCTGCCCACGCGCTCGGCGTGAAGCGGATGAACCTCGCCGCGCTGGCGCGTCTGACCGAGATCCTGAAGCGAGAGAAGCCGGACATCCTCCACTCGTATCGCGACAAATCCAACTTCTGGGCGCGGCTGGCCGGCGCGCGCGCAGGAGTGCCGCTGATGATCACGGCCAACCGCAACCGCATGATGCAGCTTCGGTACTTGCTGCTCGAGCGCGCGCTGTCCCGCCGCAGCCGCGTGATCTTGACGAACTCGATCGGCGTCAAGCGTGAGCTCACGCGCGTCGCGCGCGTCCCGGCGGACAAGATCCGCGTCATCTACAACATCCTCGACGTCGAGCACTTCCGCCCCCCGACCCCGGGCGAACGCGCCGCGGCGCGCGCCCGATGGAACCTCGCCGCGGGCGCGCGCGCCCTCTTGCTTCCGGGGCGGGTGGGCTTTCAGAAGCATCAGGTGGGACTGCTCTGGGCCTTGCGACGCCTCGCGCGTCAGGGCCGACTTCCCGGCGACGTCATCTTGCTGCTGGCGGGTCGCGAGCGCGACCGGGGCTTCGCCGCGTGGGCGCGCCGCGTGGCCGCCGATCGTCGACTGGCGCCGCAGGTGAGGTTCCTGGGGGCCGTCAAGGACGTGCGGTCGCTCTACTGGGCGAGCGACCTGCTCGTCATGCCGTCGCTCTACGAGGGCCTCGCGAACGCGGCGATGGAGGCGTGCGCGGCGGGCCTGCCGGGGTTGCTGTCCCACGCCGCCAACCTGGACGGCATCGTCGCGCCCGGCGTCACCGGATGGGAGGTGCGCACGGGGTGGCCGGGGCCGCTCGCGCGCGGCCTCGAGGACGCCTTTGCCTGCTCTCGCGACGAGCTGGCGGCGATGGGGCAGCGCAGCCGTGACCACGTCGTCGCGAGGTTCGCGCCGCGCCCCGACCACGTCGTGGACCAGATGACCGCCGTCTACGACGAGCTGCTCGGCACGGCCGGGAGCGCGGCGGAGATCGAAGCTCGCGAGGCGCCCGTCTGAGAATGGATCTCGAGGGTTCGGTCCACGATGTGGTGGTCATTGGCTCCGGCTTCGGCGGCGCCACCATGGCGTACGCGCTCTCGCGCGCCGGACGCCGCGTGCTCTTGATCGAGCGAGGCGGCTGGGTGCATCGCGACGAGACCGACTGGAACGGTCGGGCCATCCTGCTCGACGGCCGCTACCGCGGCCAATCACCCGTCGAGGTACGCCAGGGCGACGGTGACCTCGCCGATAGGCCCCCCGTCGAGCTGTTCCCCAACGAGGTCGTCGGGGGCAACTCCATCTTCTTCGGCGGCGCGTCCTTGCGGCTGCGCGAGCGTGACTTCGAGCGCTGGCCCATCAGCTACGGCGATCTCGAGCCTCACTACGCGGCCGCAGAGACCTTGCTGCAGGTCCACGGCCACGCCGGCGACGATCCCTGCGAGCCCCCGCGCACCACGCCGTTTCCCTTCCCGCCGCCGCCGCTGACGGCGCCCGCACGGCGTGTGTTCGACGCGGCGACCGCGCTCGGCTTTCACCCGTTTCACGTCCCATCCGCCATCAACTACAGCGGCACGCGCGCACCGGCGTGCATCCGCTGCTTCACCTGCGACGGATTTCCCTGTCGCATCGGGGCGAAGAACGACGTCACCCAGACGGCGCTCGCCGCCGCCGACCCCGATCGCCTGACCGTGCTTGCCCGCACCATCGCCGCGCGGCTGGTCGAACGCGACGGACGCATCGTCGCCCTCGAGGCCGTCGATCGCGACAGCGGCCGCGCCGTCACGCTGCGCGCGGACCTGTTCGTGCTGTCGGCTGGCGCCATCGGCACGCCCGCGTTGATGTTGCGCTCGGGGCTCGACCGCCTCGATCGCTCGCAATCCATCGGCCGCCACCTCATGCGGCATTGCAACGCGATGGTGGGTTACGTGTTCCCCTTCCGCACGAACCCCGAGCAGGTCAACCACAAGCAGATCTGCATCAGCGATCTGTACGAGACTCGCCGCGCCGAGGACGGTACCGCCGTGGGCGTCATCCAGGACATGTGCATGCCCCCGCCCGAGGTCGTCCGCGCGCTCGGCCCGACGGGCTTCCGGTGGGCGGCGTCGCTGTCCGCGGGGTTCATCCAGACGCTGATCTGCATCGCGGAGGACGAGCCGCGCCCGGAGAACCGCGTCGCGCTCGGCGAGGGCCTCGACCCGTTCGGCCTGCCCGTCACCACCGTGCACCACCAGTACACCGGCGCCGACAAGCGCCGCCGCGGCTTGCTGATCGCCGCCGCCCGCAAGGTTCTCCGGCGCGCCGGAGGCCTCGGCGGCAAGGTGAAGACGATCGAGAGCTTCTCCCACGCCGTCGGGTCGGCGCGCATGGCGGCCACGGAGACCGGCGGGGTCCTCGATCCGGACTGCCGGTTCTGGCCGACCGAGAACCTCTACGTCGTGGACGGCAGCTTCATGCCCACCTCGGGCGGCGTGAACCCCAGCCTCACCATCACCGCGAACGCCCTCCGGGTGGCTGCGAAGTCCCAGCGGTAGCCGCCGTGCGCCAGGCCATCGGCGAGGCGCCGGGCGCCAACCTTGCGCAAGCGCTCCCCGCGCAATATGTTGAGCCGCTTTCGGTTGTCGCGCCCATCCCGCGTCAAACCGACACCACGCCATGCTGAGCCTCGTCGCCAAGAAAATCTTCGGGACCAAAAACGCGCGCGTCCTCAAGGGGATGCGACCCATCGTCGCCCAGATCGCCGACCTCGAGGCCGGCCTGCAGGCGAAGAGCGACGACGAGCTGCGCGCCATCACCCCCGCGCTCAAGCAGCGGCTCGAAAACGGGGCCACGCTGGACGAGATCCTGCCGGAGGCGTTCGCGGCCTGCCGCGAGGCGGGGCGCCGGGTGCTGGGGATGCGCCACTTCGACGTGCAGCTGATGGGCGGCATGATCCTGCACCGGGGCGGCATCGCCGAGATGAAGACCGGCGAAGGCAAGACGCTGGTGGCGACCGCGCCCGTGTACCTGAACGCGCTCGCCGGCAAAGGCGTTCACGTCATCACCGTGAACGACTACCTGGCGCGTCGCGACTCCGAGTGGATGGGCCGGATCTACAAGTTCCTCGGTCTCTCGGTGGGCATCATCGTTCACGGCCTGACCGACTGGGAGCGCCAGGCGAACTACCGCTGCGACGTCACCTACGGGACGAACTCGGAGTTCGGGTTCGACTACCTGCGTGACAACATGAAGGACTCGATCGAGCGCTACGTGCAGCGCGATCCCTTCTTCGGGATCGTCGACGAGGTCGACTCGATCCTGATCGACGAGGCGCGCACGCCGCTCATCATCAGCGGCCCCGCCGAGCAGTCGGCCGATCTGTACCAGAAGGTGAACGCCATCATCCCGGGGCTGCGCAAGGACATCGACTACAGCGTCGACGAGAAGGCCCACTCCGCGATGCTCACGGACACCGGCATCGAGCGCGTCGAGCAGCGGCTCGGGGTGGGCAACCTCTACAACCCCGAGAACATCGAGTGGCTGCACCACGTGACCCAGGCGCTGCGCGCGCACACCCTGTACAAGCGCGACGTCAACTACCTGATCGAAGACGGGAAGATCATCATCGTCGACGAGTTCACCGGCCGAAAGATGCCGGGCCGGCGCTGGTCGGACGGCCTGCACCAGGCCATCGAGGCCAAGGAAGGCGTCGAGGTCCAGGAGGAGAACCAGACGCTGGCGACGATCAGCTACCAGAACTACTTCCGCCTCTACAAGAAGCTGGCCGGCATGACCGGTACGGCCGACACCGAGGCCGAGGAGTTCCACAAGATCTACAAGCTCGACGTGACGGTGGTACCCACGAACCGGCCCATGTCGCGCATCGATCACCACGACCTCGTCTACAAGAACGAGAAGGGCAAGTTCCGCGCCGTCGTCGCCGACATCGAGGAGTGCCACAAGAAGGGGCAGCCGGTCCTCGTCGGCACCGTCAGCGTCGAGAAGTCGGAGGTCGTCGCGTCGCTGCTGCGCAAGAAGGCGATTCCGCACAGCGTCCTCAACGCCAAGCAACACGAGAAGGAGGCGTTCATCGTGGCGCAGGCGGGCCGCAAGGGCTCCGTCACGATCTCGACGAACATGGCCGGCCGCGGGACCGACATCATCCTCGGCGGCAACGCCGAATTCATGGCGCGCGCCGAGGTGGACCCGGAGAACGCCGGCAAGCCCGGCCACGAGCTCGAGCCGTCCAAGCAGGCCGCCTACCAGGAGGCCTTCGCGCGTTACAAGGCGCAGTGTGATGCCGAGAAGCAGGAGGTGCTGACGGCGGGCGGCCTGCACATCCTCGGCACGGAGCGCCACGAATCGCGGCGCATCGACAACCAGCTCCGCGGCCGAGCGGGTCGCCAGGGCGACCCGGGCAGCTCGCGCTTCTTCCTGTCGCTGGAAGACGATCTGATGCGGATCTTCGGGGCGGAGCGCATCACCGGGTTGATGGAGACGCTCGGGATGGAGGAGGACGTCCCCATCGAGCATTCGCTCATCAACCGCGCCATCGAGAACGCGCAGAAGAAGGTCGAGGGGCACAACTTCGACATCCGGAAGAACCTGCTCGAGTACGACGACGTCATGAACCAGCAGCGCAAGACCATCTATGCGCTGCGCCGCCAGGTGCTGGAGGGCCGCTACGCGCCCGAGCCCACCGAGGCCGAGCGCAAGGCGGGCAAGACGTCGGCGGGCCCCGCCCCCACCGAGTCGGGCTCGCATACGATCGAATCGCTGACGCGCATGGTGCGACCGACGCTGGCGAAGATGGCCGAGGCGCTGTCGCAGGCGCCGGCCGAGAACACGGATCCGGCGTCCCCCGGGCCGGCTACGGTGACCGTCCCCGTGGATCCCTTCAAGATGCGCTCGCTGATCTACCGGCAGTTCGGGGCGTTCCCCGACTCGACGGGGATCGCCGAGGATCGCACGGCGACGCTCGACAGGCTGGCGGACGAGGTCGCCTCGTCGCTGGTTCAGCAGCGCGAGCGACTGCTCGATCTCTCCGAGGAGATGGTCGCCACGCTGATGGACGAGTTCTGTCCCGCGAACGCGCACGCGGAGGACTGGGACCTCGAGGCGCTGGGGACCGCGGTCAAGGAGCGCTTCGGCTTCGAGCCCGAGATGACCCACAAGGGTTCCGTCCTCGAACGCGAGGCGATGACCGACTCGCTGTGGGCGCAGGTGGAGAAGGTCATCGAGGCGCGTGAATCCGAGTTCTCGCTGCCCGTCCTGATGTACTTCAGCCGCCACTTCTTCCTGGAAGAGATCGACCAGCGCTGGATCGATCACCTGAAGGCGATGGAGGCGTTGCGCGAGGGCATCGGCCTGCGCGGCTACGGTCAGAAGGACCCCAAGCAGGAATACAAGAAGGAAGGCTACGTGGTGTTCGGCGAGATGATGACGATCATCAGCCGCAACGTCTGCGAGAAGCTGTTCCACATGCAGCTGTCGCGAACCGAGCGCGGCAGCGAGGTCTCGGTCCCCCAGCCGCAGAATCGGCGCCCGCGCCGCACGGTGGAATCGGCGGGACCCGAGGGCGAAGCCGCCGCCGCCGGCCCGGCGAAGAACGGCGATCCGGCCGCCGAGCAGCCGGTCCGCCGCAACGAGCCCAAGGTGGGCCGCAACGATCCCTGTCCCTGCGGAAGCGGCAAGAAGTACAAGAAGTGCCACGGCGCGGTGGTCGCGGCCTAGTAGCACGTTAGTCAAGCAACGATGCCGTTCGGCCAGGCGGCATCGGGCCTTGGACTTCAAGACAAACTGCGCGCGCGATGCAATTCGGGACGTCCGAGGCCCGAGGTCCGAGGGCCTACGCCGACACCGCCGGCGCGGCGGCGCTGTCGCCGCGGGACGTCCGGGGGTAGATTACGAGTTTCACGGAGCCGCCCACTTATGTCTCATTGTTTCCGCATCTTGCTGGCCGGACTGACGTTGACTCCCGTGCTCGGCTGCAGCGGCGATTCACTTCCGGCGAGCTGCAGCCTGACGACGACGCCGCTCGGGGCGAACGCCCTGACGCTGCTGGGCGACGCACGGCTGGACAGGGCAGGCCCCGGGTTCGTCCTGCTCGGAACCGATGGGCAGAGCGTGTTCTGGCAGACCGTCGATGTCGCGGGCACCGCCGGCGCGTTGCAGTCGGTCGTGGTGCCCGCGCACACGGATGGCCCCTGGTTCGGCGTCGTGGGAACCGCGGCCGCGCCCGGCAATCAAGTGGTCGTCACCTTCGCGGCCAGCCCCACCGCTGGCATGGCGACCTTGCTGTCCTTCGCGGTCGGCATCGACGGCACCGGGGCCACCAGCCCCGCCGCCATCGGGACGATCCCCGATCGCGCTGCCACCGCGGCGGCCCTGCTCGTCAGCGCCGGAAGCGGCCAGGGCGGCCAGCACATGGGGCTCATGTGGGCCACGAAGGGCTCCTCCACGGTGTCGGCGAAGATCCTGGGGCCCGGCGGGGCCCAGGTGGGCGGCGACGTCTCCCTCGGGACCGTCGATGACATCGACTGCCCTCGCTTCGCTTCCGGGCGGGGCGATCTGACCGCAACGTTCGTGCGCACCTCGGGCACGCCGCCCATCCGGACGTTCGCGGCCCGGGAGTTCGACGCCGATGGGAAGCCCGCTCCAGGCCTCGATCTTCAGCTCCTCGACTGGTCGGCCGACGAGGCGATGGGCTGCGTGGCGGTGTCCCCCTCCACGAGCGGTTATGGGGTCGCGTGGCGGGCCAACAGCAGCAGCTTTTCGGGCGACTACTTCGCGCTCTACGACCCTGCTGCCGGGGTCTCGGTCCCCACGCAGATCCTGAGCGACGAGCGGGTGTCGGGGGGGCACGCGTCGCCCGTCGTGGCGCTCGGCAAGGTGGGGTCCGGCCTGGTGGACCGCTTCATCGTCGTGATCGCCCAGAACACCGGGGGGCAGGCCTGGGAGGTCGACTTCAGGGGCCATCCCATCGCACAGTCCGTCACCTTTCCCTCCACGCGAGGGAACACGGGCACCTTCTCGACCCAACCGCTCGGCGGCAGCCTGTTCGTCACCTACGCCGACTATTCGTCGGCTCTCGGTACCGACCATTCGCAGGGAAGCCGCTTGTTCGCCGAAGTCACCTGCAAGTAACCGGGGGCTGTGGAATAGTCTTCGGGGCGGGCGTGTTTAGGACCAAGAGCGATGTCACTCTTCAAGCGGCGGTCATCCCGGGCGGACTTCGAGCGCGAAGCGTTGCCCCACCTGCAGGCGCTGTATTCTGCCGCAGTGCGGCTGACCCGCAACGAACGAGACGCCGACGATCTGGTCCAGGACAGCCTGCTTCGGGCCTACCGATTCTTCGACTCGTTCGAGGCGGGCACCAACTGCAAGGCCTGGCTGTTCCGGATCATGACGAACGTCTTCTGTAACCGTTACCGCGAGCGCGAGCGCGAGCAGGAGATCTTGAGCGAGGCGAAGTCTTCAGACGCCAACCTCGAGCAGTTCTTCGGCGGCGTGGAGGGGGGCCGGGACGTCGAGACAGCGTTGCTCGGCCGGCTGGTGTCCGAGGACGTCGAGCGCGCCCTGGCCGAGGTCCCCGAGGACTTCCGGATCGCGGTGGTCCTCGCCGATCTCGAGGACTTCTCCTACAAGGAGATTGCCGAGATCATGGAGTGCCCGGCCGGGACGGTGATGAGCCGGTTGTATCGGGGGCGAAAGATCTTGCAGCGGCTGCTGTTCAAGTACGCCGTGGATCAAGGCGTGATCAGCGCCGATCGCGCGCTGCCCGACGGGGCAGGGCCCGCCGACGCCCCGCCCGCGGCGGTGGCGGGTGGCACCACCATCGACCTCGATTCGTTCAGGCGCAAGCGCGCGGGCGGCGGGGGGGGAACGGACCATGGCCAAGGCTGACCGTCTGGACAATATCGGTTGCGCGGACGTGGAGGCGTTCACGCAATCGTACGTCGACGGCGAGCTGGCCGGCCGCGATCGCGAGATTTACGAGCGGCATCTGGTCGGGTGCGGGCGCTGCCGGGACGCCGCGCGGTTCGCGGGCCGCATGAAGGCAGCCGTGAGGGGGTTGCTTCCCCGGCGTCAAGTTCCGTCGGCGTTCGAGCAGCGAATCCGGGTGGCGCTCTCCGCCCAGCCCGAGGCTCCGCCACGCTGGCCCTGGCTGACCTGGCCGCGGATGGTGCCGGCGCTGGCCGCGATGGGCGTGATGGTGGCGATCGTGGGCACCGTGCGGACCCGACACTCGATCGTGATGGACCAGGCGCGGCGGACCTACCAGGCCGAGTTGCCCCTCGATGTCGCGGGCCCAGGTTGCACTTCGGTGACGTCCTGGTTCAGGGGGCGGGTCGATTTTCCCGTGCATCCGCCGCGGCTTGCGGGGCAGATCACCTGTCAGGGGGGGCGGCTCGTGAATGTCGAGGACCGGCCCGCTGCTTACCTCGTTTATCAAGATCCGAAGGGGCACCGGGTGGCGGTGCTGGTGTTCGACGCCGAGTCTTCCCCCATCGAGGCCCCGCATCACCGGGTGGTGGATGGACGCGAGGTCTTCTATCGGGGGGGGCCCGGGATCTCGACGGCGGCCTATCACGATCACGGCCTTGGCTACGTCATGACGGCCGATCTCGACGAGGACGCGCTGACCCGGCTGCTGAGCGACAGCTTCACGGCGGCGTCGGCGCCCGGCGGCCTGCACTGAAGCGCGGGCCGGTCGCGGGGGCCCCGCCGCTGCGGATGACGCGGTTGAAAACGGTCCCGGTGCGTCTTGAGCACCCCGGGCGCGGTGTTAGGATGGCCGGCCTTGGGAGGACCGATGGCAGACCGCATTCTCTTATGCATAGATCCTGACGCGGCCACGGTTGCCGAGATTCGCCGGGTGTTTTCGCCCCACGGACTGCGCGTGGAGAGCATCTCGAACGGTGAGCAAGCCATCGAGTGGGCGCGGGCGAACAAGCCCGTGCTCATTATCCTTTCCGTCGAGCCGCGGAAGGTCGGCTACGCGATTTGCAACAAGCTGAAGCGCAGCCCCACGCTGCGCGAGGTCCCGCTCATCCTCATCTCGGGGGAAGAGACGATGGCGACGTTCGAGCAGCACAAGCGGCTGAAGTCGCGGGCGGAGGAGTACATGTTGAAGCCGCTCGATCGAGCGGCGCTGGTCGCCAAGGTGAACCGGCTGATTGATCTCGGACGTGGTGGGAACGCGTCCACCAACGCGGCCGACCAGGACATCGAGGAGATCGAGCTTGCCGACGACGAGCTCGCGGAGGTCTCCCTGGACGAGGAGGAGGGCTTGGTCGACGAGGGCTTCGGCGCCAACGACAACCGGACCATCGCCACCGACGGGGTAGCGCTTCCGGGAACCGACGTGGTCTCGGAGGGTGTCCCCAGCACCAATGATTCCCTCAAGATGCTCGGCGATCTCTCCCGGCCCACCGGGATGGACCCGAATGCGCCATCCCCGTTCCACGAGCTCGCGGGGGGCACGGCGGCCGCGGGGGCGCCCGTGCACTTCGACGCCGAGCAATTCGACCAGGAGACGCAGGCGGCCTTCGCGGCGCTCGAATCGGGGTCGGTCGAAGGCGGTACGCCCGCGCCGGACATGGGGGGCGTCGGCGGGGCGGGGCGCGCCGCCGTCAGGGCGCCGACGGGGGGGATGGAGGACCTTCGTTCCGTCTGGAGCGACGCCGACTTGCCCGCGCGAATGCCGTGGGAGGAACCCGCCGGCTCGGTGACCCGCAGCGCGGCGAACCGCGGTGGGTCCGCGGGCGCCCGCGATCTTTCGGGAGCCACGACCCCGCCCCCGCACGTCGCCGCAGCGGAGGCGGGCGACGACTCTCTTCTCGCCGGTATCGGCAGCGAGGTGCCGCCGCTGCCCGAGGAGGTGCTCTACGACGAGCGCCAGAGCGCCGACACCGCCGCCCGTGACCGTCGTATCGGCGAGCTCGAAGCCCACCTCGCCAAGCTGCAAGCGCGTGTCGAGGAAGCTGACACCGAGAAGCGCGGGTCCGAGGTGCGCGCGACCGAGCTGCAGGGACGAATCGCTTCGCTCGAGACCGAGCGCCAGACGCTGCGCAAGGAGCTCGACGAGCAACGCGACCACATGACCCAGGTGGCGAGCCAGGGCGCGTTCTCGAAAGAACGCGACCTCTTGAATCTGCGCGAGATCATCAACCGCAAGGAAAAGGACGTCCTCGATCTCCGCGACGGGTTGGACGCGAAGGAACGGCTGATCCTCGACCACAAGGACAAGATCCGCGAGCTCGAGCGGGCCCGCCGCGATCTCGAGGAGCGGACGCTCGGCTTCGAGAAGAGCCTGGTCGCAGCCAACGAGAAGGTCCAGGAGCTGACCCAGGACAAGGAGAAGTCGGTCGAGCGCGAGAAGGGCCTCAAGGCCCGGCTCGACGACGCGCACGAAGAGCTGCGCAAGGGGCAGGACGAGATCGAGGCGGTTCGCAAGCGCGGCGTACAGGAGGTCGAGCGGGCCCGGGCCGACGGCGAGAAGACGCGCGCCGAGCTCGAGGCCAAGATCGCCGACATCGAGGAGTCACGTCGCAGCAGCCTGGCGAAGGCGGCGGACGACTGGGCGACGGCGGAGGTCGCGGAGAAGGCGGCGCACGAGGCGGAGCTCGCGCGCCTGGAGACCGCCCACCGCCTGGAAGTGGACGGGTTGCAGAAGCGGCTCGTCGACGAGGCCGCGGCCGCGTCCGAACGCCTGCAGACGGAGCTCCTGAAGCTGCGTCGGGACAACGAGAAGGCCATCGCGGCCCTGAAGGAAGAGCAGGCGCTGCAGCTGGCTTCTGAGCGGCAGGCGTACGAGACGCAGACCGAGGCGAAGCACAGGGCCCACCGCGAGGAGGTGATGGCGCTGCGCCGGCGCCACGAGGAGGAGTTGACGGCCGCGGAGGATCGACGGCAGCGCGATATCCTGGAGCAGGAGCAGCGGCGGGTCGCGGAGCTGGAGATGGCGGAGAATCGTCGCCGCGTCGAGCTGCAGTCGCGCGACGAGGACCATCACCTCCGGGTGACGGAGGCCGAGCGCCGCCACCTGATCGAAAAGACCGAGATGGCGGAGCGGCACCGCACCGAGCACGATCAGGCGGTGGGGAGGGCCGCCCGTGCGGAGGGCGAGCTGGCCGCCCGGGCCCAGGAGATCGAGCAGGCGTACCGCCGGCTGGCGGGCTTCGAGGCCGACCTCGACGCCGCGCGGGCGGAGCTCGGAGACCGCGACGTACGGCTCGGGCAGGCGCGCGATCGATTGAGCGAGCTCGAGACGAAGGTCGGGGACTACGAGGATCAGATCGTGCGGGCGTTTCAGCGGCTACGCGCCGACGAGAAGACCACCGAGAAGATCCGACGCGCCCTGGGCGTCGCGCTCGCGCTGCTCGACGAACGCGCCGTCGCGGCGCAGTCCGGGCTGAAGCCGATCCCCGCCTCCGACGAGGCGGAAAAAAGCTGAGTCACCGGCGCTCCCTGGTTGCTGACGAGCACGGGCGGCGCCGCGGGGCGGCCCCGCGGTCGTGAGATGAAGACGGTCTCCGGCAACACGACGGGCCTGAAGCCGAGCCAGCTGCACGCCCTCGAGCGTGTCTATCGGCGGCGCCTCCGCCCCGAGGAGATAGTCTCCGCCGAGCTCGGGGCCTATCTGTGCGAGGTTTCACGCGAGATCGATCGGCAGGTGGGCGTCCTCGTCACGCGGCGGGGCGAGATCGAGCACGTCTTCGTGGGCGATGCCTCGCGGCTGATGTTGCCGGAGATTGGCCGGTTGCGCGCCGGGCGCGGTCGCTTTCGCGGGCTTCGTCTGGTGCACACGCATCTGCGGAACGAGCCGCTCACGCGCGACGATCTGGTGGATCTGGCGCTGCTGCGGCTGGACTTCGTCGCGGCGGTCGGCGTGACCTCGGACGGGCGACCGGCCGACGTGCACCTCGCCCACCTCTTGCCCGTGGCGGCGGGGGAGGGCGACGGGGCGTCGTCGAAGCCCTGGCGGATCCTGCCGCCCGAGCCGTTTCACCGCAGCCGCCTGGACGTGGCGGCTCTGGTCAGCGCGCTCGAGGAGGAGTTCGACCGGGCGGCGGAGCGCGGGGTCGCGACGGACGGGCAGGATCGGGCCCTGCTGGTGGTGGTGGACATCAAGCGCCGCGGCGGCGCGGGCGCGGCGACCACGCAGGGCTATCGCGTCGCGGAGCTGAAGGAGCTGTGCCGCACGGCGGGCGTTCGCGTGACCGCGGTCGTGGAACAGCGGCGCGCCGAGCCGGATCCGAAGACGCTGGTCGGGCGCGGCAAGCTGGAGGAGATCCTGATCCGCGCCATGCAGGTCGACGCCGAGGTGTTGATCTTCGATCCGGATCTGACGCCGGGGCAGGCCCACGCCATCGCCGACTTCACCGATCTCCGCGTCATCGATCGGACGATGCTGATCCTCGACATCTTCGCGCGACGCGCGAAGAGCCGCGACGGCAAGCTGCAGGTGGAGCTGGCCCAGCTTCGGTATCGTCTGCCGCGCCTGCACGAGAAGAACACGATGATGAGCCGGCTCACGGGCGGGATCGGGGGCAGGGGGCCGGGCGAGACCAAGCTGGAGGAGAATCGCCGGCGCGCCCGCGAGCGAATCAACCGGCTGGAGCGGGAGATCGAGCACTACAGCCGACAGCGCGCCGGGCGCCGCTCGCAGCGCGACGCGCGCGGGCTTCCGGTGGTGGCCATCGTGGGCTACACGAACGCTGGAAAGTCCACGCTGCTGAACACGCTGACCCGCAGCGAGGTCCTGGCTGAGGACAAGCTGTTCGCGACGCTGGATCCGACGACCCGTCGGCTCCGATTCCCGCGGGAGCGCGAGATCATCATCGCGGACACCGTCGGGTTCATTCGCGATCTACCGCCCGATCTCGCGCAGGCCTTCCGCGCTACGCTCGAGGAGCTGAACGAGGCGGACCTGTTCGTACACCTCGTCGACGCCTCCGATCCCGACTTCGAGGCGCAGCTCGCCGCGGTCGAGCGCATCCTGACCGAGCGGGGCCTCGCGGAGACGCCGCGGATCGTCGTAATGAACAAGATTGATCGTCTCGAGCCAGCAGAACGCCTTCGCCTGGTGGAGGGCCACGGCCGTCACGGGGCACTACCGGTGGTGGCCATCTCCGCGAACGATCGGGAGACCGCGAAGCCGCTGCTCGATTTGATTGAAGAGACGCTGTGGCACGAGGGCCGCCTGCCCATGCGAGTCGCCAGGGGGCCCGCGCCCGACGAGGCGCAGTCGCAAGAAGAAGCAGCCGCGGCCGGCCCGGACGCCTGATCACGCACCGGGTCTGCGGAACGTTGGAGGCCCGACGCCCGAGTAGAAGCGCCGTCCCGCGGGGATCCAAAGGATCCTCAGGGTGCCCTTCGATCGCGTTGGTTGGGGCGAGCTTTGCTCGAGCCAACCGTCGCGGGGGATTTAAAGGACCCTCGCAGGGTCCTTTTCTTAGTAGCTCGGCGGCGCCCAGTAGCCCTCCTGCCACACCCACTGCACCCCGTTCCAGCTCCACCGGGGGGCGATCCATGCCCAGCCTGCGGAAGGCGCCGCCATGTAGCCGCCATCGATCCAGATGCGCGCCCCGCCGCGCCATCCCCAGTAGCCGGGGACAAAGGTGCGGGCTCCCACTCCGTAGTAGCGCGGGCCGACCCCAAACCGTGCCCCGGACGGGGCGCGGTAACCGCCGCCGGCGAAGCCGCCGCCGTAGGCTCGGGGGGCGACGCCGTGGAACGCCACCCCGCCACGCACCGCGGGTGCCGCATGAAAGCCGCCTCCGCCGTGGAACGCGGGCGCGGCGTGGAAGCCGCCGCCGGCATGGAAGCCGCCGCCGCGGGCGAAGGCATTGCCGGGCGCCAGCGCGACGAGACCAACGACGGCAAGACCGAGGGCGAGAATCACTTGCTTGATGGGGTTCACGATTGGGCTCCTTTCCGGTTACGGGCCGGGAAGGAGCAGGAAGCGTGCCGGGGCGGGCGTGGAGCAGACCGCCGTGAAGGGCGCCGGCAACGCGCCGATCCGACCCGGTAATGGCCGTTGCTGGCGGCGAGCGGGGCTGTTTGGTGTCGCGGTCTCGCCATGCTGATGCTGACTGTCACAGCACACCTGACCGTTGCGTTGCAGGCGAGCCCGTCGCCGAGGACGCGCCGTGACGTATGATGGGGCCGGTGCCCACCCCTGCGCTAAGAAAGTCTGCCAGGGGGCACCTGTAGGGTGCGGGACCTCCTCGAGAAGTCGTTCTCGCTGCTCACGCCGTCGGAGCGCCGGCGCTGGCTGGCGCTGGGGCCGATGCTGGTCCTGACGGGGCTCATCGAGATGGGCGGGACGGGCCTGGTCTTCCTGCTGATCAAGGTCGCGGGCGATCCGGCCTCCGCCTGGCGGGTCCCGGGGTGGCGCCACGTGCTGACGTGGGTGTCGGCATCCAACGACCGCTCCACGGTCCTCGCGACTGGCGTGTTCGTGGCGTTGTTCTTCCTCGGGCGGAGCGTGGCGCTGCTGGCGGTCTCGCGGGCGCAGAGCCACGCCGTCGCCGAGACGATCGCGGGGTTGTCGACGAGAACGTTCACCTGCTACTTGCGGGCGGCTTATCCCGTCCACCTGCTGCACACGTCGTCGGAGTTGGCCCACGACACGACGGTGGCCGTCGAGCGCGCCGTCGAGAACGGCGTCGGCTCGCTCGCCCACGTGTTCGCCGAGGCGGTGGTCAGCGCTGGCCTGGTGGCGGTGCTGGTGTACGCCGCGCCCGTGGTGACGCTTGCGACCACCGCCGCGCTGAGCGTGCTGGTGATCACCGCCCTGCTCGTGACGAAGCGAAGCAGCGCCAAGTGGGGGCGCGAGCGCGAGCAACTCGGCCGTCAGGCGTTGAAGCAGTCGCAGGAGTCTCTCGGCGGGATTCGCGAGATCAAGATCCTCGGTCGCGAAGACTTCTTCGCGGACACCTTCGCTTCGACCGAGCGGGTGCTGGCGCGCGTGCGTCGCCGCCACGCCTGGTTGATCACGGTGCCGCGGATCGCGATCGAGACGATCTTCGTGGCGAGCGTGGTGCTGGTGATCGCGCTCGCGACGTTGCACGGCAGGTCCGCGCGGGACATCGTGCCGCTGCTGGGGCTCTTCGCCTACGCGGGCTTCCGCCTGATTCCCTCCGCGAACCGCTTTCTCGTCCACATGGACGCGATGCGCGGCGCCCGCGCCGCCATCGACCGCCTGAGCGCCCACCGCGACGAGTTCCAGGTCGCGCCGCCGCCGGCCACCGCGGCAGGCGCGGGGGATGCGAGCGAATCGGTGCATTTCCAGCACGCGCTGGTGATCGATGGGCTGTCCTTTCGTTACGCCGAGGATCAGCCGCTCGTGTTGACGAACGTCAGCCTGACGATCCGGAGCGGTCAATCAATCGGCGTGGTCGGGCCGAGCGGCGCCGGGAAGAGCACGCTCATCGATCTGATCTTCGGCCTGCTCGAGCCGACCGCGGGGCGAATCACCGTCGACGGCGTCGACATTCGCGCCGCGCGCCGGGCCTGGCAGCGGCGCGTTGGATACGTCCCCCAGTCGGCGTTCTTGTTCGCGGACAGCATCCGGCGCAACGTCGCGCTCGGCATCCCCACCGCGGCCATCGACGAGCGCCGCCTGCGCGAGGCCCTGGAGCTGGCGCAGCTCGGCGAGTTCGTCGCCGGGCTGCCGGCGGGGGTCGAGACCGTGATCGGCGAGCGCGGGATCAGGCTGTCCGGCGGCCAGCGGCAGCGCGTGGCGATCGCCCGCGCGCTGTATCACGATCCGGACCTGCTGGTGCTCGACGAGGCGACCGCCGCGCTCGACAACAAGACCGAGCGGGAGGTGACGACCGCCATCGAGCACCTTCGCGGTCGCAAGACCCTCATCGTCGTTGCACACCGCCTCAGCACCGTGCAGCGGTGCGACACGCTCGTCTTCTTGGCGGGGGGGCACATCGAGGCAATGGCGCCCTTCGAGCAGCTCATGCGCGAGAGCGCCGCGTTTCGCGCGGTCGCCAACGCCGGACACGACGAGCAACCCTCGCCCCAATCGACGCGCTGACGGCGCTCAGCGCCGGCCGGTTCGCCCGCGTTCGGCGAGGTGGCGCTCGGCCTTGAGGACGTCGCGTCGGTAGGTTCCGGCCTCGATCTCGCGCATGGTCCGACTCCAGTAGGCGCCGAGCAGGGTGAAGCGCTGCATGAGCGTCTGGAAGCGAAACCGCAGGGCGGTGTTCACGATTGTGGTCGCCTGGGTCTCGAGCAGGCGCCGGTGAAGCTGCTGCCGCGCCTGCTCGGGGGGGCGCCGCTCGAGGCCCAGAAAGTACGACTCGTAGAGGCCTCGCACCCGCTCGGTGGTTCGCTCCAGGTCGTCGATTCGCGAGGCGATCGATCCGGAGGTGGACGGACGCTCGGTGTTCTGGGGATTCTGGCGGGCGGCCGGCAAGCGCGCCCTGGGGCTGTCCGACGATCGCATGGCGCGGTCTCCTCGCCATCGGATCTCGGCCGGTCGGCCGAGCGGCTTGAGATCGGCGCCGCTGTCGGCGCCTGACGAGCCCGCGCCGGTGAGGTATGAAGGGGGTCCTCTCGACGCCCGACCGTTTCATGGGTCCGGACGTTCGGAGGTGCTGGCAATGAACCTCCTCGTCTGGGCCGCAGCCGTCGTCATCCTGCTCGGAGCCTTGATCTTGGTGCACGAGCTGGGCCATTTCGCGTGCGCCCGCCTGTTCCACGTCAAGGTCCTGCGGTTCTCGCTTGGCTTCGGGCCGCGGCTGTTCGGCTTCACGTGGGGCGAGACCGAATACCGGCTGTCGCTGATTCCGCTCGGCGGGTTCGTGCGCCTGCTTGGGGAGGATCCCGCGGAGGCGATCGCGCCGCGCGACCGCCCGCGGGCGCTCGTCGCGAAGCCCCTGTGGCAGCGCTACACGGTGGTGATCGCCGGACCGATGTTCAACCTGGTCCTACCGCTGTTGATCTACTTCGTGCACTACGCCGGGCAGCGAACGCTGTTGCCGCCGACCCTGGGGACGGTGCTGCCGGACTATCCTGCAGCGGCGGCCGGGTTGCTCCCGGGCGACAGCGTCGAGGCCATCGACGGCAAGCGGATCCGCTACTGGGAAGAGCTGGAGGACGTGATCGCAAAGGAGCCCGGTCGGACGCGTCGCTTCGAGATCCGCCGCGGCACCGATCTGGAGGAACGCGACGTCGTTCCGGTGAAGATCGAGCGCCCCGGCGCGCTGGGCATCCCGGAGTCGGTGGGATGGATCGGGGTGTCGCCGCGCTTCCACCTGCCGGAGATTGGCGTCATCGATCCGGGCGCCCCGGCGGCGCAGGCGGGGCTGAAGACCTTCGACTTCATCACCGCGGTGAACGGCAGCCCGGTGACGACCTGGACCGAGTTTCAGCGGGCCATCGATCGAATGGGAGCGTCCCCGCTGCGGGTGACGTACCTGCGCGGAGGATACTCGGCGATCCCGTTCGCCCACGTGGAGATCCAGCAGCCGGGTACGGCCGTGGTGATCCCGAATCCAGTGTTCGATCCCGCCGGCCACCGCAGCTACGAGACCGGCATCCTGTCGGCGGAGCTGTTCGTGTTCTCGGTCGAGCCGGGCAGCCCGGCTGATCTGATCGGGATTCGCCGGGGCGATCGCATCGTCGAGCTCGACGGCAAACCCATCGGGAGCTGGGACCTCTTGCGCCAGCAGCTGGCGGCGAACCCGGAGAAGCTGTTCCAGATCGCCTGGATCTCGCCGGGCGGCGCGCGCCGTGAGGAGAGCTTCCGGCAGGAGATCCGCTCGGAGATGGACGCTTACCGTCAGGAGGAACAGCGGCTCGTGTTCGGCGCGCTGAACCGGCTGGCGTGGCGGACGGACGCGCCCGTGCCGATTCAGAACCGCTTCGGGTACGCCGTGACCCACGCCTTCGAGCGCACCGGACACATCGTGGCGGCGATGGTGCAGGGCTTCGTCCAGATCGCGCGCGGGCGCGTGCCGCTGTCCACGCTGGGCGGGCCCATCATGATCGGCTACGTCGCTGGGGTCGCGGCCGAACAGGGCGTGGACCAGTACCTGTGGTTGATGGCGCTGCTCAGCATCAACCTGGCCCTGCTGAACTTCTTGCCGGTCCCTATCCTCGACGGGGGCCTGCTGGTGTTCTTCACGATCGAGCTGTTCAAGCGCCGGCCTCCGTCGGTGCGGGCGCGCGAGATCGCCTCCTACATCGGCCTCGTCATCGTCGCGGTGTTGATGTTGTTCGCGTTGCGCAACGACGTGGTCCGGTATTTACTCCCGCGATGAAAGCGCTGCTGGCCATCGAGACCTCGACCCCCGTCGCGCGCGTGGGCGTGTTCGACCTCGAGACGGGGGCGTGTCGCGCGGCCGCCTCCGCCACCAGCGAGCGGCATTCGTCGAACCTGCTGCGGCTTTGCGTCGAGGTGACGGCGCGCGCGGACGCCGACGTGGCTGGGCTGGCGGCCATCGCATGCGGCGCGGGGCCGGGAAGCTTCACCGGACTGCGGGTGGGGTTCGCGGTGGCCAAGGGCTTCGCGATGCCGTTCGGGACGCCCTTCATCGTGGTGTCCTCGCTGCAGGCGCTGGCGCGGGACATGATGGCGGTGGCCCGGCCGGGGGAGTGGCTGCTGCCGTGCCTCGACGCCGGCAAGGGCCAGGTGTACGCCGCCGCCTTCGCGTCGGTGGGGGCGGCCCCGGACATCGAACGGCAGACCGAGGACTGGGTGCTCGGGCCCGAGGACCTGGTGAAGGTGGCGCCGGGCCGCGGTCCCCTCGTGTTCGGGGGAACGGGCGCGGCTCGCTACCGGGACGCCCTGGAATCCGGGTTCGGCGGCCGGGGACGCTTCGCGGAGGTCGCGGGGCCGAGCGCCGACGCCGTCGCGGCGTACGCCGCCGAGCGGTTCGCGCGGGGCTTGTTCGAGAACCTGAACACCGTGGTGCCCGCGTACGGCCGAGCGCCCGACATCACGCGCCCGAAGGCGCCGTAGACGCGTCGGCGCGCGCGCTTTGCTTGCGGACACCCGACTTCATACTATTTCGTTTGTTCCGGCGGAGCTTCGCCGTCAGAGTTAGGCCGTGGCCGAGGTGACCGAAGCGCACGCGAGACGGCGACCCGGCCGCGCGCGCTTCGTGGCGTTCGCGCTCGTGATCGCGCTCGGCGTGCAGATCCCGCTCGTCCTCGCGCTCGGGCGCATCACCGGGCACCTCGGGCCCGGGATCGCGCTCGGGGCGGCGCTGACCGCGGGGTTCATCTCCAACCTGTTCGGCGCACGTTCGGTGTGGGGGGCGCCAGGGCGGCTGCGCCTCTACGGCACGCTGTGGCCGTTCTTCATCTGGTGGACCGTCGCCCTGCTCTTCCTGTTCATCGCTCCCGTGGCGCTCGTCGCGCATGCGGCCTTCGCTGTCGCGACCACGCAGGCGCTCGCGGCCGGGGTGCTGCTCGCGGCGCTGGGCGCGGCCGGAACGTTGTGGCAGCGCCCGCGCGTTCAGACGCGCGACATCTTCATCGACGACCTGCCGCAGGCGTTCGAGGGCTTTCGCGTGGTGCAGATCTCGGATCTTCACTGCGGCCCGTTCGCCAGCGGACCACGCGTGGCGGGCTGGATGACGGCGGTCAACCGCCTGCAGCCCGACCTTGTCGCGGTCACGGGAGACCTGATCGCCAGCGGCGCCTCCTTCGTGCCGGTCGTGGCGTCGGCGCTGGGGCGGCTGCGGGCGACCCACGGCGTGTTCGCCAGCATGGGGAACCACGACTACTTCACCGAGCCCGAGGCGCTGGCGCAGGCGCTCGAGGCGGCCGGGTTGAACCTGCTGCGCAACCGCGGCGTCGAGATCGAGCGCGACGGCGCCCGCATCTACGTGGCGGGCGTCGACGACACCTGGACGCGCCGGGACGACATCGCCCAGGCGCTGACGGCCCGGCCCGCGGGGATGGCGACGGTCCTGCTGGCCCACGATCCGGCGCTCTTTCCCGAGGCCGCGGCGCGGAATGTGGACCTGACCCTCTCGGGACACACGCACGGTGGCCAGCTGGGCCTGCCGTTCTTCGCGCGCAGGGTGAACCTGGCGCGCGTGATGACGCGTTTCACGAGCGGCTACTATCGGTCGGGCAGCTCGTCTCTGTACGTGAACCGGGGCCTCGGGACCACCGGGCCGCCGGTGCGCCTCGGTGTCTCGCCCGAGATCGGAGTGCTGGTGCTGAGGCGTGCGGTCGTGCCCGCGGCCGTGGCCGCGCGGCCCGAGGCGGCCGGACGAGCTTCTCCGCGGCGTGAGGCGACCACGCCCCCCACGGCGCCTTTGTCGCCTGCTTCCTCGCTACCGCGCGGCTCGCGCTGATCGCTGGGGCGGAGCGGGGGTCGACGCGCGCTTCGCCTCGTCGACGAGCTCGTCGATGAACCGGCGGACGGAGGCCGTTCGTTTCAGCGCGGGATACAACATCAAGCGGACCTCGACGTCGGGGACATCGGCGGGCTCGATCAACACGCGGGCGCGATCGACGCGGTTGACGGCCAGCGCGGGCGCCAATCCCACCCCGAGGCCGTGGCCCACGTAGGACAGCAGCAGCGACACGCTCGGCACGTCGATGGTCGACGAGGGGCGCAGGCCCGTGCGACCCAGGTATTCGTCGAGCAAGCGGCGGCCCTGGCTGCCGGCGCCGAGCCGCAAGAGCGGCTCGCGCGCGAGCAGGGTCGTGGGCGACTTGACGGGGCCGCGGCGCGGCCGTGGCGCCACCCAGCAGAACGACTGCCGGCAAAGCGCGACCTCGTCGGGGGCGAGCGCGCGATCCGTGCTGATCACCGCCGCGTCGACGTGGCCGCTGGCGACGAGGCGCCGCGCCTCGGGCGAGTTGATGGTGGTGATCTCGAACCGCAGCGGCACGTGGTCGTCGAACATGCGGCGCAGGATCGGCAGCAGGAACGCCTCGCCCAGGTAGTCGGCGGCCGCCACACGCAAGGTGGTGACCCGCGCCGAGGCGGCGAGCTCCTCGAGCAACGTCTCGACGGAGCTGGCCTCGGAGAACAGGCGGGTCAAGGCCCCGAGCAACGCCTCGCCCGAGGAGCTCGGCCGCAGGTGGCGGCCGACGCGGTCGAACAGCTTGAGCTCGAAGCGTTGCTCGACGCGGTGGATCTGCTGAGACACGGCCGACGAGGTCTTGTGTAGGCGCCGGGCCGCCTCGCCCACCGAGCCGGTCTGCGCCACGATCAGCACGTCGTGAAAGGCGGGGAGCAGCGCCGCGTCCATCGCCCAATGTTAAGCTACACTTAACGGTTGCGACAACCAGTTGTCACTGGACGGGCGCGCCCACCCCCGTCACATTGGTGCGATGACGCCACGCACGTTGTTCGACAAGCTCTGGGACAGCCACCTGGTGCGGCCACAGACCGCGGACACCCCGGCGGTGCTGTACGTCGACCTGCACCTGATCCACGAGGTGACGTCTCCCCAGGCGTTCACCTGGCTGCGCGAGCGCGGCCTTCAGGTCCGGCAGCCGGCGCGCACGGTGGCGACCATGGACCACTCGATCCCGACCACCCCGCGCGGCTCCGACGGCAAATTCAAGATCCTCGATCGCCAGGCGGAGGCGCAGATCGGCCAGCTCGAGACGAACTGTCGCGAGTTCGGCATCGAGCTGTTCGCGCTCGGCAGCGAGGGGCAGGGCATCGTGCACGTGATCGGCCCGGAGCTGGGGCTGACCCAGCCGGGGATGACGATAGTCTGCGGCGACAGCCACACGAGCACGCACGGCGCGTTCGGCGCGCTGGCGTTCGGGATCGGGACGAGCGAGGTGTCGCACGTGCTCGCCACGCAGTGCCTGCTGCAGAGCCGGCCGAAGACTCTGGCCATCACGGTGGAGGGTAAGCTCGGGCCCGGCGTGACCGCGAAGGACGTCATCCTGGCGGTGATCGCCCGCCTGGGCATCGGCGGGGGGACGGGGCACGTCATCGAGTACCGCGGCTCGGCGATCCGCGCGCTGTCGATGGAGCAGCGCATGACCGTCTGCAACATGTCGATCGAGGCGGGCGCGCGCGCCGGCATGATCGCGCCCGACGACCTCACGTTTCACTACCTGGCAGGCCGGCCGCGCGCCCCGTCGGGGGCCGCGTGGGACAAGGCGGTCGAGGCCTGGCGCAAGCTGCCCACCGACGACGGCGCGACGTTCGACCGCGAGGAGCGCTTCGACGCGGCCAAGCTCGAGCCCATGATCACCTACGGGACGAACCCAGGGATGGGCATCGCGATCGGGGCCGTGGTGCCGGCGCCCGAGAACGCCACCATGGCGAAGGCGCTCGGCTACATGGGCCTGGAGGCGGGCAAGCCGCTGCTCGGCCGGTCAGTCGACGTCGTGTTCATCGGCAGCTGCACGAACTCGCGCATCTCTGATCTGCGCGAGGCGGCCACTGTGTTCAAGGGCCGCAAGGTCCCCGCCGGCGTGCGGGCCATGGTGGTGCCGGGCTCGCAGCGCGTGAAGAAGCAGGCCGAGGCCGAGGGCCTCGATCGCATCTTTCTCGAGGCGGGCGCGGAGTGGCGCGAGGCCGGGTGCTCGATGTGCATCGCCATGAACGGCGACCAGCTGCGCCCGGGGCAATACGCCGTCAGCACCAGCAACCGGAACTTCGAGGGACGGCAGGGCTCGGGCGGCCGGACCTTCCTGGCGAGCCCGCTCACGGCGGCGGCGTCGGCGGTCACCGGCCGGATCACCGACGCGCGCCAGTTGCTCGGATAACAGGAACAGGGAGACGACACCATCATGGAACCCATCCGGACCTTTCAGACGAAGACCATCGTCCTTCCCATCGAGAACGTCGACACCGACCAGATCATCCCGGCGCGGTTCCTGAAGGTGACGAGCAAGATCGGCATCGGCGCCAACCTGTTCGCCGACTGGCGGTACGACGCGGAGGGAAAGCCGCGGCCCGAGTTCATCCTCAACCGGCCGGAGGCGAAGGGCGCCGCCGTGTTGGTGGCGGGCGATAACTTCGGGTGCGGCTCCTCGCGCGAGCACGCGCCCTGGGCGCTCTACGACTATGGCTTTCGCGCCATCGTCAGCACCTCGATCGCCGACATCTTCAAGAGCAACTCGCTGAAGAACGGCCTCCTGCCCATCGTCGTCGACAAGGCCGTCCACGCGAAGTTGCTGGCGACACCGGGGACGGCGGTCACGGTGTCCCTCGAGGACCAGACGCTCGCGCTCGCCGACGGCACGACCATCGAGTTCCCCATCGATCCGTTCGCGCGCTACTGCCTGATGAACGGCCAGGACGAGCTCGACTTCCTGCTGGCGCAGAAGGAGGCGATCGCGCGCTTCGAGGCGACGGCGCGGTAGCAGGCGGCGCCGGGCCCGCGATTCGAGGTTCGACGGTTGATCCTCGTCGGCCGAGCGATATCCTTGATCAGTCGGCCGCCTTGGCCGCTTCTTGGGAGGTTCGGCATGGAGCGATTTCGCGAAGGCATCGAGGTGGGGACCGCAGCAGACCCGACGACCGAAATCCTTCGTTTGAAAGCGCGACACGCCGAGATAGAGAAGCGGCTCCTGGAGCTCGATCGCCACCTGTCCTTGACCGCGGACGAGCAGGTCGAGCGCGCGCGGTTGAAGAAGGAGAAGCTGTGGAGCAAGGACCGGATCACCGTGCTCGGGCAGCTCGTCTCCGCGGCCTGACCGGCGGGGGCGGTGAGCCGGGATGATCTTGCGGCGCGGGCGGACCGCAATCGCGCGTGTGAACGTGAGGCCCGCACCGTGAGCGGCAAGACCTCCCCCGATCCCTCCGTCATCGCGCCCGAGATGATCGAGCGCCTGCGCCGCTCGGGGATTCGCATCGACAAGGAGGGCGAATTCCAGCACGAGGGCGCGCCCGTCCGGCACGAGGGGCTGCGACAGGCGCTGTTCCGCTGGCTCGATCGCCTGGACGACGGCCGCTACATCCTGCGCCTCGACGCTGCCCGCTTCGCCTACGTCGACGTCGACGACACGCCGCTCGTCGTCCGGGGCGCGCGCCTCGACGGCGAGCGCGTTCTGCTGACGCTCTCCGACGGCGCCGAGGAAACGCTCGCGCCCGAGACGCTGTCCGTCGACCCCGCCGGCATCATGCGTTGTCTCGTGCGCGAGGGCCGCCTCGAGGCGCGCCTCAGCACCGCGGCCGCTGCCGTCCTGGTGGACCTGGTCGACGACAGCGCGGCGCCGCCAGCGCTGGTGCTGGCGGGCCGCCGAGTCGTCCTTCGCCCGCACGCATGAAATGGGGCCGGGCCGCCGTTCGAGGCGGTGAGGTCGCCCGACGCCTCAGCCGAGCAGCGCCCGCAGCGTCGTCTCGAGCGGGGTCGTGCCCCGTACGTGCTCGCCCGGCTCAGTCGTGATCAGGCCACGCGTCATGGCCTCGTACATCTCCCGGAACAGCCCGGCGACGTTCTCCGACATGCCGAACGAGGTGAACGTCGGCACCACCGCGTCGAGCGGGGCCTCGACGACCTTCACGGGCTTGCCGAGGATGCGGGAGAAGGCGGCGGCCACGTCGTTGGGGCTCAGGTCTTGCGGTCCGCTCAGCTCGATGACGCGCACGCCGCCACGCGGCCCGTCGATCAGCGCCTGGGCCACGGCCTTGCCGATGTCGGCCACGCTGACCGTGGGCATGCGCAGGCCGGCAGGGGTGAACGAAGGCAGCACGCCGTCGGTCTTCACCGGGTGGACGACCGAGCCCCAGTTCTCGAGGAAGTAGCCGGCGCGCACGAAGGTCGCCGGCAGGCCGGATGCGCGAAGCTGCTGCTCGGCGTTGTGCAGGGACAGGATGGCCCCCGTGCCCGCGGCGTGCTGGGCGCCCGTGGACGACAGCAGCACCACGTGCGGCACATGGGCGGCCGTGAGCGTGTCCACCTGGCGTTGCGTCAGCCGCCGGCGCTCGCCGGTGAAGTCCGTGGCCGTGAGGTCCGGCGGCGACATGAAGAACACCCCCTCCGCCCCGCGGACCGCGCGGGCCAGCGCCGCCTGATCGGCGAGATCCGCCACGAACACCTCGGCCCCCAGCGCCTTCAGGCGCTCGGCCTTGGCGGCGGCGCGCACCACGACCCGTACCTGCTTGCCCGCGGCCAGCAGCGCCTGCGCCGCGGCCGAACCCGTGTGACCCGTAGCTCCCGTGATGATGAACATTTTCAGCTCCTCCTGTTGAGCCACAGTCTTGGGGCGCGGAAGGCATGCGTCCAATGCAATGATGGCACTATACTCATGCACATGGTGCATGAGCGCTCCCTCGCGGCCGTCGACCTGAACCTCCTCGTCGTTCTGCGCGCCCTGCTCGGCGAACGGCACGTGACGCGTGCGTCGGCCCGTCTCGGCCTCAGCCAGTCCGCCACCAGCCACGCGCTGTCCCGGCTGCGCGAGCTCTACCAGGATCCGCTGCTCGTGCGCAGCGGTCGCGCCCTCGCCCTCACGCCGCGTGCGGCGCGCCTGCTGCCGGCGCTCGAACGCGGGCTGGGCGAGCTCGAACAGACGGTCGCCGGCGACCCCGCGTTCCATCCGAGCACCGCCCGCCGGACCTTCAGCATCGGCATGGCCGACTACATGCAGGCGCTGATCATGGGTCCGCTGCTGCGGCGCCTCGCGGTCCGCACCCCGGGCATCGACCTGTCGGTGGTCGTGTTCCCCAACCTACGCGAGCTGATCGACAGCGCCGCGATCGATCTGGCGCTGACGGTGGCCTCGCCCGACACCCGCGCGCTCAGCCGGGAGCACCTGTTCGACGAGGGGTTCGTGTGCATGGTGCGCCGGGACCACCCGGAGATCCGGCGCGCGCCCAGCCTGGAGAAATACCTCGCCCAGCGCCACGTCGTGGTGGCGCCCGCTGGCACGCCCGGCAGCCTGGTCGACACCGAGCTCGCGCGTCGCGGGCTCACCCGTCGCATCGCCCTGCGCGTGACCAACTTCCTGATAGCGCCCGTGATCGTCTGCGAGACCGACTTCGTCAACACCATGCCCACCCGCCTCGCGCGCCAGCTCGCCAAGAGGTACCCACTGCGGCTCCTACCCCCGCCTCTCGACCTCCCTCGCTTCGAGTACGGCATGTTCTGGCACCCGCGCCTCGACGAGGATCCCGCCCAGCGGTGGCTCCGCGAGTTCGTGGCCGAGGTGAGCAAGGCCTGCTGAGAGGGGGAACGGAGCGCCGTCGAGCGCGCCATATAATCACACGGCATGATATGGCTGGGTTATACTGGCGCCATGCCCGGCAACATCAGGAAGGTCACGGTCAACCTGCCCGCGCGAACGCTCAGTCGGGCGATGTCGCTGACGGGTCGGGGGATCACCCCGACCATCATCGAAGCGCTGGAGGAGCTCGAGCGGCGCGCCCATCGCTCGGCCCTCCGGGCGTTGCGGGGCAAGATTCGCCTCGACCTGGACCTGTCAACGACGCGCCGATGATTCTCGTCGACACTTCCGCTTGGATCGACTTCTTTCGCGGGAAGGAACCGCTGGCCAGCGCCGTGGATCGCTTGCTCGAGGACGGCGACGCCGCCATCTGCGGACCCGTCCAGACCGAGATTCGCCGCGGCCTACGCTCCCGAGCGGAGCGGGCCCGCGTCCTCGTGCACCTCGGCGGTTGCGTGGTTCTGGACCAGCCTCCCGACCTCTGGAACGAGGCGGGCGACCTGGGCTTCGTCCTTCGTCCCAAGGGCATCACGATCAAGACCTTCGATCTCCTGATCGCCTGCTACGCGATCGCCCACCAGGTCCCGCTCCTGTCGGCAGACGGTGATTTCAAGCTGATGCAGTCCGCCGGAATCCCACTCGTCCTGGCTTGAGCGTCTTGCGGAGCGCGTGGCTCGTTGGGTCGGCGTTCGCGCCGCCAACTGTCACCGGATATCTCCGAAACGCCGCCACCTCCCCGCGAAGCGGGGCGAGGTGATTCAAGAACGGCCGAAGCCAGCGATCGATTCGCTTCACTCCCACGCCTTATGCGACGAGGGTCGGCAGGGCGACGCGGAAGCGGGCGCCACCGTAAGGTGGCGGGGCGTCGGTGATGCTGACGTCGCCGCCGTGGTCGATGACGATCTTGCGGACGATGGCCAGGCCCAGCCCGGTGCCGTTCTCTTTCGTGGTGAAGTAGGGGTCGAACACCCGGTGCCGCGCGCCGGCCGGGACCCCCGGGCCGTTGTCGTCGACGTAGATCGCCGCCGTCCCGGATGCGGCGTCGGCCGTGATGCCGAGCCGCACCGCCGGCGCGCGGCCCGCGCCCGCCGCGGCCTGGACGGCGTTCTCCACCAGGTTCGCCAGCACCCGTCGCAGCAGCATCTTGTCGCACAGCGCCTCCACGGGGCGTGCGGGGCGATCCACCTGGAGCTGGCCGGTCCACTCGGGATGCGCCCGCGCGAAGTCCTCCAGCAACGTCCCCAGATCGACGGGCCCGGGCTCGACCTTCGGGAGCTTCGCGAATGCGGAGAAGTCGTCGACCAGGCGGCGGATGGCGCCGATCTCCTCGTCGAGGACATCGGCCGCCGTGTCGAGGCGTCGCTGATAGGCGGGGTCGCCGCCGCGGTACTGTGAGCGGAGCTCCTGCACGGCCAGCTGAATCGGCGTCAGCGGGTTCTTGATCTCGTGGGCGAGGCGGCGGGCCACCTCTTGCCAGGCGGAGACCTTCTGCAGGTATTCGAGGCGTGAGCGAGCGTCGTCGAGCTCCGCCACCATGCGATCGAACGCGCGCCCGAGCTCGTCGAGCTCGTCGCGGCCGGTGGGGGCGACGCGCACGGACAGATCGCCCTGGGCCACCCGTGACGCCGCCGCGCGCAACGTGCCGACGCGGACCGTGGCCCGCCGCGCAACGAACAGGCCGATCAGGGTCGCGATGACGAGGACGATGGCGATCTCGAGGGCGACGCCGCGGAACACGCCGGGCAGGAGCAGCGGCAGCACGCGGTCGAGCTCGTGCTCCTGATCGACAGCCTGGCGCAGCGACAGGAAATCCGCGTAGACCTGGCGATCGATGCCGAACGTGAGCTCCAGCATGCGGGGCGCGCCCGGGCGCGAGCCTGGCAGCTCGACCAGGTTCGGGGGCGCCTCGCGCGAGCGCTCGAGCGCCTCGGGCGCCACCGACCACTCGTCGACGATCTTCTCGCCCTCCAGGACCCGGGCGTGCAGCAAGTCGGGGACGTCAGCCAGCTCGGCCGCGCGCGTGAAGTGGCGCGCCGCGAGCTCGTCGGCGCGAACGCGAAAGCCCTCCTTCGCCTGCGCGAACGTCGTCCGGTAGATCTCCAGGGCCTCGCCCAGGGAGTTGCGCACCTCCTGCTGGTGGCGCGCGTTGATCGCCGAGACCGCCGCCAGGGTGCGAGACAGCAGCACGCCGGTCGCCATCAGCGGCAGCGTCGCCACGATGAAGACGGCGGCGAGGATCTTCCATTCGAACCGGCCGGGCAAGCTGAACCGCCGCGACCGTACGCGCGCCGCGGGCCCCATGGGATCCCGCATCGGCGACCGTGGTGCTGTCATCGCCTGGGCGCCTCGAAGGGCTGGGAGACGAAGCGCACCTGGTGCTCGCTGTCCTCGATCTGCGGATTGACGAACACCGTCACGAAGTTTCCAAAGAAGCTGTCCCCGCCGCCCGAGCCAGGGCGGCGCTGCGTGCCCGCGGGCTGGCGCAGCCAGCGGCGGACCTCCCCCATCAGCTCCGGAGACAACGGATTCAGATCGCCACGCACGGCCAGGGTGTACCGCTCGCCGGCGCGCAGCGGCTGATCGAGGTCGACCGGAAATTGGTACAGGGCGGTCGCCGCGTACAGGGCCTCGTCCAGCGTCTTGACCTCGAACGCGCGATCGGTGCCCGCTCCGTGCGTGGTCCGCACCCGGAATTTCTCGTCCCAGATGTCGTAGACGATCTCGACCCGCTGGAACGCGACCGCGACCGGCTCGGGATCGTCTTGACGCAAGAGTTGCACGCGCACGAGCACGCGCGTGGCGAAGCCGGAGGTCAGGCGGTCGCGCGCGGCGGGCGAAAACAGATCCTGCAGGCCGACGGACAGCAGCAGCGCCCGGTCGCGAATCAGGAGGCCGACCCGCCGCTCGGGCGGCGCCTCGGCGCGCGCAGAGCTCGCTATCAGCACCACCACCGCCAGCGCGAGCAGCGCGAAACGCCGGCGCGCGAGGTGGCGCGCGGCCGCGGCCCGCGAACGGATACGGCGCCCCCTTTGCTGCATCAGAACGGCACGCGTCCCAGCGCGTTCGCGACGGACAGCGTGAACACGCCGATGGTGGTGTCGAGCCGGACCCCGATGTCACCGGTCAGATCGATCGGCCACGCCGCCAGCCCCGACCGCGTGGGATCGCGAAACGCCCCCGAGCTCCCCATCGCGAACGCGCCAACGGCGACGAACGCGTCGCCGCTGTAGACGAGGCGGTGGCGGCGCCACAGCGGAACGGCGTACTCGAGCAGCACGCGCCCCGCGAAGTTGTCGTAGCGGTGCCCCGCGATCGCGCTCCCCAGCAGGTTCGGCGATGGCTGCGTCGAGAAATTCATTCCCATCGCCCGCGGCGGCAGGAACAGGTTCATGTCGCCGATGAAGAAACGGTCGAAGATCGGCGCCTGGCCGAACAGCGCTCCGGCGAACACGTGAACCCCGAAGATGTGGCCGTGCCGCGTGGGCGTGTAGGAAGAGCCCTGGAACACCAGCTTGGCGAACTGGTAGTCCGAGCCGAGGTGAAGGAACGCCCCCTCGGCAGACAGCGCCGCGTGAATCCCGGCGCGCGGCACCAGCGGATCGGAGCGCGTGTCGAAGTCGATGGTCCCGGTCAGCGAGCCCACGCGCGAGAAGCCCGATTGCAGGCCGAAGTCGAGCGGGGTCGTCTGGCCATCCGGGTGCAGACGCAACCGCTCGGTCGGCCAGGCAGACGAGATCCCCTCCTCGCGGAAGTCCACGAAGAAGCGCGCCGCCTGCGACAGCGCGCGGCCCATCCCCACGACCCCACCGACACGTCTGATGCCGAGCGCCACGAAGTGCGAGGGGCCGCCGTCGCCGTCGGCCCCGGACACGCGGAAGAACTCGTTGCCGATGGTGGCGATGCCGGTCCCGCTCAGCAAGAGGCCTGTCCCGAGCAGCGGCGGGACCTGCGCCCGCACGCGCGCGCCGAATTCGCGCCGCGCCTCCGCCACCTCTGGCCGCGTGGCGGCCACGAAGCCGCCCCCGAGCGAGATCCCCCGGCCCCCCAGGTTGTTCTCCGCGACGTCGACGCCTCCCCAGAAGGGAGTGGCGTCGCTCTCGCCGAGGTAGAGCGCGTTCAGGATGATGGTTCCACGTTCCTCGACGTCGATGATCAGGATGGCGCCCCCGCGTTCGGCCCCGCGCTCGACCGCCAGGTGCACGTCCAGGAAAAACCCCAGCGACAGCAGGTGGATGCGCGCCGCCTCCACGCGCCCGTCGGACGCCGTCAGCACGTCGCCCGGGTGAACGCCGACCTCGCCCACGATGAGCTCGGAGGCGGTCTTGCGGTTGCCGCGCACGACGACCTGCTCGATGGTGTAGCGCGGCCCGAAGTTGGGGTCCCCGAACGGCACCGGGCCGGGCAACGGCGCCCGCTCCACCGGGTCAGCCGCTGGCGGAGAGGCCGGCGATCCGGGCGCTGCGCCAGCGGGATCCGCCGCAGGCGCCGCGTCCTCGTCGTCGCCCGCGAGCGGTCCGGCGACTGGCGCGTCGGCCCACGCCGTTTGCGCCGCCAAGGCGGTGACAACCATCACCGACGCGCAGAAGACCCGCGGCTTCATGCCACGACTATAACGTCACTGCCCCGGTCAGTTGAGCTGGGTGGAGCCGGCGCTGCGGGGGGCGGGGCTCCCGAGCTGGCGAATGCGGCTGCGGATGTCCTCGTCGGGGCTCAGCACCTGCATGCGCGCCAGCACGCCCAACAGGCGATTCTGATCGCCGGTGCGCTCGTAGATCGCCCGCAGGTTGTTGAGCAGCCGCATGAGGACGTGGCCCTTGCTCGCGGGATCCAGCAGCCCCGGATCGACGGGGCCCGACTCGCCCGTCGCCCGTTCGTGCAACTCGGCGATCTGATGGTCGTCGAGCAGCCGCCCATCGAAGGGATCGATGAACATGACGTCCTCGTTGTCGTCCTGCACGCGCACGAGGAAATGGCCGGGGAAGGACACGCCCCGCGCGTCGATGCCGACCCGGCGGCACGTCTCCGTCAGCACCAGCGCCAGGCTGATGGGGATGCCGGTGCGGCGATCGAGCACCTCGTTGAGGAAGCTGTTGCGCGGATCGTAATAGTCGAGCGTGTTGCCGTGGAAGCCGATCTCCTCGTAGAGGTAGCGCACCACGCTCTCGAGGGGGGTGGCCTGTCGCGACGCCGCGATCCGCGCCGCCGCGCCGGCGCCCAGACGATCGAGCTCTTCCACGTAGCGCGCGACATCGAGGCCTGGATATTCCGGCTCGGCGATGAGTAGCGCGGCGCGTGCGAGGTCGAGATCCGACTCGGGCCGCGACACGAGATGGGAGAAGAGGCTGATCTCCGCGAAGTCCATGCCCGATCGACCATAGCGCGCGCGGGCAATTTTGTCCGCAACGCTCGTGGCGCTGGTGGCGACGCGTCAGACGCTCGAATCCAGCGCGGCGGATTCGGGCGCCGCTTCGCCCCTCAGCACCGCCAGGAACGCGTCGCCGTACTGGGCCAGCTTCTTCGGCCCGACTCCCGAGATCCCCAGGACGGCGTCGGCCGTTCGCGGGCGATTTGCCGCCATCGCCAGCAGCACGGCGTCGCTGAAGACCATGTAGGCGGGGATGCCGCGCTCGGTGGCCAGACGGCGCCGCAGCTCGCGCAGTCGTGCAAACAGCTCGCCTTCTTCACTCGTGTACCCGTCGGGTTCGCCTCGCCCGCGGGCCCTGCCAGCGCCGCGCGCGCCGGCGGCGTCTGCCTGATCGGGGCTCGGCGCCGGCAGCGGCGCCCGCTGCCGGCGCGCCCGGCGCTGGGACGTGGTCGCGCACGCGGCCAGAACGTCCTCGCCGCTGCAGACATCGCACGAGGTGCCGCACGCCGCGATGCCCTCGCCGAGGTAGCTGGTCACGGCCTGGTGCCGACAGCGCCCGTGGTTGTCGGCCATGCGGAACATCTCCCGCACCTGGTCGCGCTGGCGCTCCTGGACGTCCTCCGCGCCGTCGCTCTCGAAGCGGTCGTAGCTCATCACGTCGGCCCACGAATAGAACAGCACGCACTCGCTCGGCAGACCGTCGCGGCCCGCGCGCCCGATCTCCTGGTAGTAGCTTTCAATCGAGCGCGGCATGTCGCGGTGGATGACGTAACGGATGTCAGGCTTGTCGATGCCCATGCCGAACGCGACCGTCGCCACGATGACGTCGATGTCGTCGCGCCGGAAGGCGTCCTGCGCGCGGCTTCGCTGGTCGACGGGCAGCCCGGCGTGGTACGCGGCCGCGTGGATGCCCTCGTCGCGCAAGAACGCCGCGGTCCCCTCGGCGCTCTTCCGGGAAAGGCAGTAGACGATGCCGCTCTTGCCGGGGCGGGCGCGGATGAATCGCAGGATCGAGCCCCGCACGCCCCCCGTCAGCTTGAGCGCCCCGGCGCCGTCGGCGTCGGTCCCTTTCTTGTAGGCGGCGAGCGCCAGGTTGGGCCGGAAGAAGCTGCCCCGGTATTCGGCGGGCGCGGTCATCGCCAGCTGATCGACGATGTCGCGCATGACTTCGCGGGTGGCGGTCGCGGTCAGCGCGAGCACCGGGACGCCGCCGAAGCGACGCTTGATCCCGGCGAGGTTGCGGTACGCCGGACGGAAGTCGTGGCCCCATTTACTGATGCAGTGGGCCTCGTCGACGGCGATCAGCGACAGCCGCGTGCGCGCCAGCGCCGAGCCGACCCCCGCCTCCAGTCCCTCAGGGGCGGCGTACACCAGCTCGTACGCACCGGACCAGAGGCCTTGCAGGCGCTCGCGTCGTTCGTCCGGCGCCAGGCTGGAGTTCAGGAACGTCGCGCGCAGTCCCACCTCGCGCATGGCATCGACCTGATCCTTCATGAGCGCGATCAACGGCGACACCACCAGCGTGGTTCCGCCGAGCAGCCGGGCCGGGATCTGATAGGTGAGCGACTTGCCCGCGCCGGTGGGCATGACGCCGAGGCAGTCGCGCCCCGCCAGCACCGCCGTGATGATCTCCTCCTGGCCAGGCCGGAAGCGGTCGTAGCCGAAGATGGCCTTGAGCGCGTCGCGCGCCGCGCTCGGCGCCAGGGGCGTCGGGGAGCGAGTCCCCGCGCCGCCGAGAGTCGCGGAGGCGCCCTCCGTGCCCTTCAGGATCCGCGAGATCTCCTTCAACGTCACCATCGTCTCGGCGTCGAACGAGGTGGGCTCGACGCGCCAGAGCGCGCGCAGGCGGTCGAGTGCGGCCGCGCAGGCGGCGCGAACCCGCGGATCCCCCGCGCCTCCCGCGCTCAGCGAGGCGCGGAGCGAGTCGACTTCGTGCTCTATGTTCTGGGCGGTCACGGATCAGGTTTTCGGCCCCGGTCGGGCGGCGTTGCGAGAATACGGTCCCGCCGCGCGCCGCGAAAGGGCGAGTCGAACGCGAGGACGCAAATCGGTTCAAGCCCGCGCCCCGACCCGACGATGTCGCCAGGTTGTCCGCGATCGTCTCGGATAAGATGACCGTGCACGCCCTCACGCCCACGGTCGGCTCGAGCGGAAGGACTTGGTCATGACCCACATTCCTGAGTTGCGCGCTTGGCGCCCACGCGCTTCGTCTTTCGCGGTCGCGATGTCGGCGGTGGTCGTTGGTGTCTCCGTCATGTCGTGCGGAGGTGGCGGGGGCAACACGGGAACGGGCGGAAACGCTTCGTCGACCGGCGGCAAGGGCGCTGGCGGGGGCGCTGTCGGACCTGGGTCAGCGACCGGCGGACACACGACGGGCGGTAGCACCGGGAGCGGCGGCAACCAGGCCAGCGGCGGGGCTGTGGGCAGCGGCGGTGGTACCGGCCCGGGGACGGGCGGCGCCCCGGGCAGCGGCGGCGCCACGGCCACGGGGGGCGCCACGGGCGCCGGTCCTGTCATTGGCGGCTGCTCCATCCTGCCGAGCAACCACATCTTCAACACCCCCATCGACGCGCTTCCCGTCGATCCACAGTCGGCGGCCTACGTGGCCACCATCGGGACACACAACCTGCACCTCGATCTCGGGCAATCGACCGACATCGCCATGGTGGACACGTACTACGGCATTCCCTACAACGTCGTTCACGGAAAGACGCAAGCGTGGGCGCAGGTGCATTTCAGCTCGGCTGATCCCGACGTCTCGTGGGATCCACGTCCGGAATCCGACTGCGTCGACGCGGCCTCCGCCGCGCAACACACGGAGATCAGCCCCTGCACCGCGGCGGCCGCCGCCAACCCCGTCTTTCCCATCCCGGCCGCGCCGCTCGTCGAGGGCGGCGTCGATACCGATCCGTCCCAGCCCTACGGCGATCACCACATCCTCCTGCTCGACGCCGACACCTGCGTGCTGTCCGAGCTCTACCATGCGTATCCCCACGCCGGGGGCGGCTGGGACATCTATGGCTCCGCGATGTTCGATCTCCGCTCGAACAAGCTGCGCACGGACGGGTGGACCTCCGCCGACGCGGCAGGGTTCCCAATCCTGCCGCTCCTGCTGCGCGCCGACGAGGCGACCGCGGGACACATCGACCACGCGCTTCGCTTCACCATCACCTCCAGCAAGATTCGCAACGCGCCGGTGTGGCCGGCGCGCCACTTCACCACCAACGGCACCCTCTCGACGAACCTTCCACCGATGGGACAGCTCTTCCGCCTGAAGGCCGCCTACCAGATCCCCGCCAGCTACAACACGCAGGCGCGCGCGATCTTGCAAGCCATGAAGACCTACGGGATGTACATCGCCGACGGCGGTTCGGACATGTACGTCACCGGCGAGCCCAGCGCCGGCTGGGCCGACGCCACGTTCTCCCAGGTGCAGTCGGTGAGCACCAGCCAGTTCGAGGCGGTCGACCTCACCCCCATTCACCAGCGCGCCGGCTTCGATCCCGACTCGGCCGCCGTCCCGGCCCCGTAGGGCGGGGAAAGCTAACCCCTGCCCGACTTGCGGACGGCGGTGGCCATGCTGCCGCGGAAGACGTGCTCGCAGTAGTAGCGGAGCTCGGCGATGCTCTCGCGGATGTCAGCCAGCGCGCGGTGATTCGACGGCTCCTTCTCGGGGACGACCGCGGGCGCCCACGCCTCCGCCAACACCTTTATGGTCGCCACGTCGACCTGCCGGTAGTGAAGGTATTGTTCGATGCGCGGCATGTGGCGCGCCAGGAACCGCCAGTCGTGGTGCACGTTGTTGCCGCACAAGAAGCCCGCTCCCGGCAGGCAGTGCTCGACGATGACGGCCAGCGCGGCTCGCTCCGCCTCGCGCAGGGTGGTCGTCGACGACAGCACGTCATCGATGAGTCCGTTGGCCGAGTGCATGCGCTGGACGACCTTGCTCATCCGCTGGACCGTCTCCTCGGCGTGGTGCACGACGCGCGTGATCTCGCCGAGCGGCTCGAGGTCGGCGCCCGTCACCACGACGGCGATCTCGAGGATCTGATCGACGTCGGGATTCAGCCCAGTCATCTCCAGGTCGATCCAGACGAAACGAATGTCTTCTTCCGGAGAATCCAGATCCACGATGCCGACTAGGGTAGCGCATTCCTGGCGAGGCACGATGCGGACACCGCGGTTTTTCGGGCCGCGGCGATGATTCGTCCGACATCGGAAACAAAGTTGGCAATCCTCGCGAGGCCGCGCGGGCGGGCGGTGCGCATCAATCAGAATGAACCTTGCATTGTGCGCGCGCTTGACCGGTCCGGATTCGCCCGCCTATTGTCGATGGCGTGACAGCCCATTCGAAGCGTCGTGCCCGGTCACCGCTGACGGCTGGGCTCGTGGGTTGCGCGTGCGCGTTGGCTTGCGTGGCCTCCGGCGTCGCACAGGCGGCCGTCTACAGCTACGTGGATTGGATGTCGGCGGACGTCGCGCGCGGGACCGCCGCCGGTGTGATCACGCTCCCGGATCAATCGACGGTGAAGGTGACGTTCGCGGCGCAGCTGCCGGTCGGCGTGCCCGTCGCCACCCTGTACGGGGCTCAGGTGGCCGCCGGCCAGGGGACGAACTACTGGAACCCCATCGACCCCTACATCAGCCCCGAGGTCCAGAACGGTCCCCCCGGGACGGACATCATCCAGCTCTCGGGCGGCAAGAGCGAGGTCTACACCGTGACCCTGTCGGAGCCCATCGAGGACCCGATCCTCGCGATTGTAGACCTGGGCTCGGCCGCTCAGCCCATCACCTACGACTTCGATTCGCCTTTCACGATCGTCAGCCAGGGCAAGGGATACTTCGGCGGCGGCCCCAACGCGCTCGTGCAACTCCCGAACAACGTCCTTCAGGGCGCGTCTGGTCACGGGACGATTCAGTTCCTCGGGACCTTCTCGACGTTGTCCTGGACGGTCCCCATCCCCGAGACCTGGCACGGTTTCACGTTCGGCATCCGCACCACCTTGCGGATGGAGCCGGCGCCCGACGGCGGTGTCGGCGGGGCGGATGGCGGAGTGGACGGGGGAGCGGGCGGGGGAGCGGGCGGCGGCATCGGTAGCGGCGGAGGTCAGGGCGGCGGTGGTGCCGGCGCCGGAGGCGGGGGGGCCGGGGGTGGCGAGGCGGGGCGGGGCGGACAGGGCGGCACGACCGCGATGGGCGGCATGGGCGGCTCGCGCTCCGGTGGCGCGGGCGGTCAGGCCGGCTTCGCTGGTAGGGGCGGCGCGGGCGGCAAGGGCCAGCCGGCGATCGCCGGTGTCGTCGGCGGATTTCCGGGCGCGGCGGCGTCGGGTGGCCTGGGCGGCGGCGCGATCACCGGCGCGGCGGGCAACGGCGGGGGCGCAGCCGGCGGTGGCTCCGGCGTCGCCGGAAAGTCAGGCGGCGGCAGCGGTGGTTGCAGCTGCGGCGTGGGAGGCGACGGCTCGTCGAACGCGGCGGCCGCGCTGTTGCTGCTGGCAGTGCTCGGCCTGGTGTACCGTCCGCGACATGGGCGCAACGCTGGGCCGACGATCCGCGGTGGCGTTGACGCTATTTCGACCGCGGTGCACTAGCGAGCGCGGTCCGGCATTGGTCGCAAGATGAGCTCAGCGCAGGCTGGCCTGTTGCGGCGCGGACGGGAACTGGCTTTGAACTGTGCGGCCATGCCAGGAGATCCGCGCTGGGCGGGCGGCTGCCACGCACACCAGCTCGTCCTTCCCTATCTCGACCTCGGTCTGTCCATCCCAGGCGAGCGGCGTCCCGCCTCGGCAATCCATCGCGCGGTCGCGTTGCCAGACGCGAGACAAGGTAGGTGCCGCCCGCGTATCGGAATTGATGTGCAGGAGCCTCATCGGTCCCGACACCAGCGGCCGTGCCTCACCACCACCGACCGACGCGCTGCCTCGAACGTCGGCCGGCGAAGATCGCGTCGCCGTCGTTGACGTCGCGCACCCAACCCAGGCCAGTCCAACCGCCGCCAACCGCATCCACCCCGTAACTCTCGACCCATCTAGTCTAGTCATGCGTACCTCTCGGGCCACAGTACCTCCGAAACAATCAAGAACGCATGAACCCTCGGGTGATCTTTTGTAACTCCTTCTGGCCCCTCAAGAGCTCGCCGACGTGTAGAAGCCGAGCGCTCGCTTCCACACGAGGCGCGCCACCGACGCGAACGCGAGGCCGCCCCCGAGCGCGGCGACCGCCGTCGCCGGGCGCAAGCGGCCGAGCAGCGCCATTGCCGGGTAGCTCGTCATCAGGGCGAGGGGAAAGATGAACGTGAACGCGAACCACAGGCCGCCGCGGAACACGGCGATGGGCCAGCGGCCGGCGTCGAACAGCGAGCCGAACAGGTAGCTCAGGTTGTCGACCTTCACGACCCAGAACGCCGCGCTGACGATCAGGATCCACAGCGCGTACAGGACGAGCACGCCGACCAGCAGGAGCGCCCCGGCCACCAGGATCGAGCCGGGCGCTGGCACGCGCCCGAGCCGGTGGAACGCGTACACGAACACGCCGCAGGCGCCCACCACGTCCATCACGCGCCACGGCTCCACCTTTGCCGTCGACACCAGGAACTGCGCGTCGACCGGCTTCAGCAGCAGGAAGTCGAGCGTGCCCTTGCGGACGTGCTCCACCACGCTGGTCAGGCTGGGGCTGATCGCGCCCTCTAGGATGCCCTTCATCAGCGAGAAGCAGCCGACGACGACCAGCGCCTCGGGGAAGGTCCACCCGCGCACGGAGGCCCGCTGCTCGAACACGCTCACGAGCGGCACCAGCGTGACGCCGAGCCACATCAGCGCCATCGCGCCGCGCAAGATGAAGTCGGACCGGTACTGCATCGCGGTCACCGTCGACATGCGAAGCTGCACGGCGAGCAGGCGAGCGTAGCGCGTCATCACGCTCACTGGTGTCCTGTCCCAGAAATAGGGTGCATATGTCGTCGGCAAGCCTGGCTGGCCGCAAGGCGCGACGACGAGGCGTACCCGTCGGTACTGTGAGGAGGAACAACGCAGCGGCGAGCCAGGATCGTCGGCGACATGTGTGGCGTATTTCTGGAACAGGACACTAGGCCTTCATCCTCCGAACGCGACGTAGCGCCGCACCCCGCGCCGCCACACGGTGAGACCGGCGATCGCCATGACGCCCACGTACAGCCACTGCACGCCGAGTCCAGCCAGCGCGGCGTGCAGGTCGCGCTTGCCGGTCAGCGTCTCGAGCGGAAACGCCAGCATCGAATCGAACGGAGACACCCGCGCCACGCGCGCGACCCAGTGGGGCAAGAGCTCGAGCGGCACGAGGTAACCCGACAGGATCGCGTGCAGCGCCAGCCACATCTCGAAGATGCCGATCGCGCTCTCGACGAAGAACGCCAGCGACCCGAGCAGCACCATGGTGAAGAAGATCAGCAGCCAGGCGCCGACCAGCGACGCCCCAAAGATGGCCAGCACGCGGGGATCACGCAGCGCCAGCTTGTCACCCGCCAGCGCGAACATCGCCGCCGCCACCGGGGTGACCACCAGCGCCCGCATCGGCAGCGCGGCCAGGTGCTCGGCGGACAGGGCGAACAGCGGGTGCAGCGGCCGCAGCAGGCGCGCCGACAGCGTGCCGCCGCGGATCTCCATGCTCAACTCCCACACCAACCAGGTGCTGGTCAGCAGGCGGATGATCCAGCCCCCCAGGTAGTACGCCACGAAGTCGGCGCGACCGAAGCGCCCCACGACGCCCTCCGCGGCGACCGCGTGCCAGATCGCCAGCATGACGAACGGCATGTTCGTGGTCAGGATCCACACGATGAACTCGGCGCGGTAGGCGACCACCTCGGACAGCCCCACGCGGAGCAACGTCGGGTACGCGTGCAGGGCCCGTCGTAGCGCACCGAGGAACGAGTCGGGACGGGCGGCGGCGGGCACCGCGGCCGCAGTGGGGGAAAGGCTCACGCGGCGTCTCCCGCCACCGTCGATGGCGACGGGTCCGGCGCGGCCGTCGTGCCCGGCGGGGCGTCGCCGCCGCCGGCGGCCGAGCCGCGGAACAGCTCGCGCATGACCTCCTCGAGCGGGGGATCCTCGACTGACAGGTCAGCGACCGGCAGCGTCGACAGCGCCGCCTGCACGGTGGCGTTCAGCAACGCCGGCGCGACGGACAGCACCGCCTGCGCCTCGTCGTGCGACACCACGGTCCCGAGCTTCTCGAGCACCGCGCGTTCGACGGCGGACGACAGCCGCAGCGTCAGGCGCTTGTCCGGCCGGATGCGACGCACCAGCGCCTTGAGGTCGCCGTCGTAGATCAGCCGCCCGTGATCGATGACGATGACCCGCGGGCACAGCGCCGTGACGTCGTCCATGTAGTGGCTGGTCAGGATGACGGCGGCGCCGTATTTCTCGTTGTAGGTGCGGATGAACTCCCGCATCTTCGCCTGCATCGACACGTCGAGGCCGATCGTCGGCTCGTCGAGGAACAGCACGCGCGGCCGGTGCAGCAGCGCCGCGATCAGCTCGCACTTCATCCGTTCGCCGAGCGACAGTTGCCGCGTGGGCTTCTGCACCAGATCGCCGACGTCGAGGAGCGCGGTCAGCTCGCGGATGGTGTCGTCCGCCTGGGCCTTCGGCACCTCGTAGATGGCGCGGTTCATCGCGTAGGTCTCGGAGGGCGGCAGATCCCACAGGAGCTGCTGCTTCTGTCCCATGACCAGCGTGATCTGTTTCAGGAAGTCGGGGGCGCGGTCGAAGGGCACGAAGCCGCCGACGCGCACGGTGCCCGACGTCGGGTGCAGCAGCCCCGACAGGATCTTGAGGGTCGTGGTCTTGCCGGCGCCGTTGGGCCCGAGGAAGCCGACCCGCTCGCCTGGCGCGATGCGGAACGAGAGCTCTGCGACGGCGTGCACGGGGTCCGTCTTGCGTCGCAAGACCGAGCGCAAGGCTGCCCAGACACCCGGCGGGCGGCGGTGGACGCGATAGGTTTTGGAGAGCGCGCTGACCTCGACCACGTCGCTAGCGTAGCTCATACTGGGAGGCGGAGGGTGCCATGGCGATCGTCGAGCTGACCGGTGACAACTTCGAGCAGCAGGTGGAGAAGCCCGGGATTCTCGTCATAGATTGGTGGGCGCCGTGGTGTGGCCCGTGCCGAGCGTTCGCGCCGATCTACGAGGACGCGGCCGAACGGTATCCGGACGCGACGTTCGGGAAGATCAACACCGAGGAGCAACCGGAGCTGGCGGGGACCTTTGGCATCCAGTCGATTCCGACATTGATGGTGTTCCGCGATCAGGTGCTGGTGTTCGCGCGTCCGGGGATGGTGCCGGCGGCTTCGCTCGACGAGCTGATGGCGAAGGTCAAGGCGCTGGACATGGAGGAGGTGCGCAAGCAGATCGCCGCCGACGCCGAGCACGAAGGCCACGACCACGACCACGGGCACGAAGGCCACGACCACGGGCACGAGGGCCACGACCACGGGCATGACCATGAACGAGGCACCGACCAGGAGCACTGAGCAAACGCCTTCCGAGGCCCCTTGGGGTGGCGAAGCCGGTATAGTGACGGAAGAGATGGCCGCCGGCTACGTGAAGGATTTCTGCGACGAGCTTCGCAAGCTCGGTGACACGGTCTGGAAGCGCCAGTATCGGACACCCATGCTGATCGTGCTCGGAAAGGCCGCGGAGCTCACCGAAGGGAAGGCGTTCAGCGGCATCACGATGGTGGCGACGCCGTCCGGAGACGTCACGCACATGGCGCTCGTGAATCGGGTGTTCGCCGTCGCCAAGGCGCCGCACGCGCCGCGCGGGCCCATCGTGCTCGGGCGCTCGGGGGACGCGGACGTGGCCATCCCCGAATATTCGATCTCCAAGCGGCACTGCTACTTCGACTTCGAGGCCGACGGGATCAAGGTCACCGATTGCGGCTCGACGAACGGGACCCTCGTGGGGGGCCAGCGCCTCGTCCCGGGTGAGCCGGCCACGTTGAAGGACGGGACGGCGCTCGCGATAGGGCGGTTCGCCTTCAGCTTCCACACGGCGGTCGGGTTTCACGCGCACGTGAAGAGCCTCCTCGCTTGACCGAGGTCGAAGGGGCGGCCGCCGCCGCACGCTTGTCGTCGCTCGATTGGCCCGAGCTCGTGGGCCGGTTGGCCGCGCTGGCGCGGTCCCCGCTCGGCCGGGAGCGCTGTGAGACGCTCGGGGATCCGCGGCGACTGGCAGCCACGCTGGCCGAGGCGCACGCGCTCGGGACCGAGGTGGAGGAGGCCGCGGCGGTGCTCGGGCGGGGCATCGACCTGCCGGCGCTGGGGTTCGACGACATCCGCGCGTTCCTCGACGCGGCGGAGATGGCGCAGCTGCTCGGGCCCGACGAGCTGCGGCCGGTGGCGCTCCTTTGTGAGATCGCCGACGAGGCGCGCCGGTTCTTCTGCGTGGGGGCCGGCGAGGCCTCCGAGGACGAGGTCACCGACAGGGCCGCGGACGCGCGGCGCCGGCCGGCGACGCCGACGCTGGCGGCGTCCGCGTCGCGCCTCGAGCCGTGCAGAGAGGTGGCGCGAACGATTCGCGCCACGTTCGACGCCGCCGGCGAGATCCGCGACGAAGCGTCCCCCGAGCTCGCCCGCCGGCGCCGCGAGCGCGAGACGATCGCCGCCCGGGTGCGCACCGACATCGAGCGCCTGATGCGCGACGAGACCCACGCCCCGGTGATGCAGGACCAGTTCTGGACGGTGCGCCAGGATCGGTACGTGCTGCCCTTGAAGGCCTCGGCGAAGGCCATGGGCCTCGGCATCGTCCACGACAGCTCGCGCACCGGCGAGACCGTGTTCGTCGAGCCCGTCGCGATCGTCGAGCTGAACAACCGGCTGAAGGTGGCGGACCTGGAGATCCAGCACGAGATCCGCCGCATCCTGGAGGCTCTGTCGCGCGACGTGGCGGAGGCGGCCCCCGCGTTGCGCGCGAACCTCGAGATCCTGGCGAGCCTCGACGTTGTGTCGGCGAAGGCGCGGCTGGGCGTCGGCTACGGCGGGAGCCCGGGCGTGCTGGTCGACGACACGTTCGTGGATCTGCGCGAGGCCCGGCACCCATTGTTGATGCTGCGCGCGCAGCAGGAGCACTTTCGGGTCGTCCCCAACGACATCCTCCTCGGCGGCGACGCCGCGCGGGTGTTGATCGTCAGCGGACCCAACGCGGGCGGAAAGACGGTGATGTTGAAGACCATCGGCCTCGCGGCGCTGATGGTTCGCGCGGGCCTGCTGCTGCCCGCGGCGCCTGGAAGTCGCATCGGCTTCTTTCACGACGTGCTGCCCGACATCGGGGACCGCCAGTCGGTCATGGGCGACCTGTCGACGTTCTCGGCGCATCTGGCCAACCTGGCGTCCATCCTGCGCGCGGCGACCGGCGGCGCGAAGCATCGGCGGGTGCTGGTGCTGCTCGACGAGCTGATGGCGGGTACGAACCCCGAGCAAGGCGCGGCGCTGGCGCGTGCGACGCTGGAGGCGCTCGCGGCCCTCGGCGACGGCGCGCTGGTGGTGGCCACGACCCACGCGGACGCCTTGAAGGCGCTGCCCGAGACCGACGCGCGATTCCGCAACGCCGGGATGGAGTACGACCTCGCGAAGCTGACGCCCACGTTTCGCGTGCGGGTGGGGACGCCCGGGCGATCGTATGCCTTCGACGTGGCCGCGCGCATGGGCCTGCCGGTCGACGTGCTCGCGCGCGCGAAGGAGCTGGCCGGCGGCACCACCGCGGCGCTCGAGGACGTCATCGCGACGCTGGAGGCGCGCGAGGCGGCGCTCGGCGAGGAGACCGCTCGCCTGGCCCAGGCGCGCATCGAGCTCGAGGCCAGCACCCACGATCAGCGCAGCGCCCGCGAGGCGTTGCAGCGCCGCGAGCACGAGCTGGCGGTGCACTCGCGGGCGGCGATCGAGGCGGCCGTGCGCGAGGCGCGCGAGGCGATCCGGGCGATCGTGCGCCAGGCCCAGGAGGCGGGCTCGGCGCGCGCCGCCGAGGAGGCGCGCGCCGCCCTGGCGAACACGGCCGAGGCCGCCCTGCGCGAGCTGCCGAAGCCCCCGACCCCCGCGGCGGCGCCCCCCGCCGCGTTGAAGGTCGGGGCGCGGGTTCGCGTCAGCGCGCTCGGCACCGAGGCGATCGTCGCGCAGCTTCCCGACGAGCGCGGGCGTCTGAAGGTCACGATGGGCAAGGTCACCGTAGGCGTCCACGTCAGCGAGCTGGCGACGTCCGCGTTCGCGCAGCCGACGGCCGCCGCCGCGGCGCCCGCAGTACGCAAGGACGTGCGCCGCGCCCAGGCCCGCGCGGCGGCGTTGGCCGGCGACGCCATCGCGTCACCCGCCACCGCCGACGACAGCCTGGGCTGGGCGGTCCCGTCGTCTGCGAACACCCTCGACCTGCGCGGCCAGCGCGCCGACGAGGTCCGCGACGCCGTCGAGGCCTACCTCGATCGCGCCGCGCTCGCGGATCGGTCCCCCGTCTTCATCTTGCACGGCCACGGCACCGGCGCGTTGAAGAAGATCGTCCGCGAGTACCTGGCCGCGTCGTCGTACGTGCGCCGCTGGGCGCCCGGCGGCAAAGGCCAGGGCGGCGACGGCGTGACCATCGTGGAGCTGTGAACGTGGCCCGGCTGGTTCACCTGGTGAGGCACGGCGAGACCGAATGGAATCGGGTGGGGCGGTGGCAGGGGAAGACGGACATTCCCCTGTCCGACGCGGGGCGGGCGCAAGCGCACGAGCTGAAGGAGCGCCTGCGCGATCGCGGTATCACCCGCATCCACGCGAGCGATCTCTCTCGCGCGCGAGAGACCGCGGAGATCGTCGCCGCCGCGCTCGGCCCCGCGCCGCTGCTGGTGAGGCTCGACGCCCGGCTCCGCGAGCGGGGGTTTGGCTGCTTCGAGGGACTGACGCGGCAAGAATGCGAGCGCCTGCACCCAGAGGCGTGGGCGCGGTACGTCGCCGACAGGCGGTCCACGCCGCCCGACGCGGAGCCACAGCCCGAGGTCGTGTCGCGCATGCTGGCGGCGCTGACCGACATCGCCCGCGAGGCGCCCGAGGGCAGCGGCATCCTGGTCGTGTCGCACGGGGGCGCGATCCGCTCGTTCATCCACGCCGTGACGGGGCGCGTGCCGGCCCCGCTCGGCAACGGCGAGCTGTTCATCGCGCGCTTCGAGGACGATCGCTTCCTGTCCATCGACTGACCGCGTACGGGGCGCTGTACTAAGCTGCGAGAATGCAATACACCCGACTCGGGCGAACCGGGCTGCGCGTCAGCCGGCTGTGCCTCGGAACGATGAACTTCGGCCCGGAGACCGCGGAGGCCGACGCGTTCGGCATCATGGATCGCGCGCTGGATCTGGGGATCAACTTCCTCGACACCGCGAACGAGTACGGCTGGAAGAAGGGCGAGGGCGTGACCGAGCAGATCATCGGACGCTGGCTGGCGCAGGGCGGTGGGCGGCGCGAGAAGGTCGTGCTTGCGACGAAGGTCTACAGCCCGATGGGCGACTGGCCGAACGAATCGCGGCTGTCGGCGCTGCACATCCGCGCGGCGTGCGAGGGCAGCCTGCGGCGGCTCGGCACCGACCACCTGGATCTGTACCAGATGCACCACGTGGATAGGGACGCGCCCTGGGACGAGATCTGGCAGGCGATGGAGCTGCTGGTGCAGCAGGGCAAGGTCATCTACGTCGGCTCGTCGAACTTCGCCGGCTGGCACATCGCGCGCGCGAACGAGGCCGCGGCGCGCCGCAACTTCCTCGGCCTCGTGTCCGAGCAGAGCCGCTACAACCTGCTCGAGCGCACCGTCGAGCTCGAGGTCGCGCCCGCGTGTCAGGGCTACGGCCTCGGGCTGATCCCGTGGGCCCCCCTGGCGGGCGGCGCGCTCGCGGGCGCGGGCCGCAGGTCCGGCCCCACCGGCCGCCGGGAGGGCCGCTGGGGACAGGACCTGATCGTTCGCCACCGCGATCGGCTGGCGCTGTTCGAGGCGTTCTGCGCGGAGCGCGGCCAGGAGCCGGCCGACGTCGCGCTCGCGTGGTTGCTGGGAAACCCCACCGTCACCGCGCCCATCGTCGGCCCGCGCACGCGCGCGCAGCTCGACGGGGCCGTCGGCGCGCTCGACGTGAAGCTGGACGCGGCCGCGCTCGCGCGCCTCGACGCCATCTTCCCGGGACCGGGCGGACCGGCGCCGGAGGCCTACGCCTGGTGACGGCGGCGCGCCCGCCGACCGGCCGCGAGCTCGAGGCCCCGGAGACAGGCGGGTTCGTGGTATGTCCGTCGCCATCGTGCGACGTCGCGTGGCGATCCTCTCGGGGCTGGCGGGGTTGGCGGTGACGGTCGGGGTGGCGTCGTTCGGCGGGCCCGCCGCGGGCGCGGCGACGCCGGCGAGCGCCGCCTCCGGCATCGGCGGCGAGCCAGGCGCCGGGGGAGCGGACAGCGACGTCACGGCCGCGCCCGTCAGGCGTTCCCTCGGGGGGCCATGGACCTTCCGGCGCGTGCAGGCGGGTCCGGCCGCGGCCGAGGCGTGGCTCCCCGCGACGGTGCCCGGGTGCGTGCATACGGATCTCGCCGCGAACGGCAAGATCGGCGACCCCTTCTATCGCCTGAACGAGAAGGACCAGCAGTGGATCGAGAAGGAGGGCTGGGAGTACCGTACGACCTTCCAGGTCGACCACGACGTCCGCGCGCATGACCACGTCGAGCTGGTGTTTGAGGGGCTCGACACCTACGCCGAGGTGTTCGTGAACGGCGTCTCGGTGCTGTGGGCGACGAACATGTTTCGCACCTGGCGCGTCGACGTGAGGAGCCAGCTCGCCGCCGGTGACAACGTCCTCGTCGTGCGGTTTCGTTCCCCGATCTCGCACGTGAAGTCGAGCTACGACCACCTCGGTTACCGGCTGCCGGCGGTGAACGATCAGGCGCACGAGATGGTGAGCATGTTCACCCGCAAGGCGCCCTATCACTACGGATGGGACTGGGGCCCGCGCTTCGTCACGAGCGGCATCTGGCGCCCGGTGGCGCTCGAGGCGTGGAGCGGCGCGCGCCTCGACGACGTCCAGGTCTTCCAGGATCACCTGGACGCGAGCGTCGCCCGGTTGACCGTCAAGGCGCGCGTGCAGGTGGCGCGCGCCGGAAGCGCCCGCTTACAGGTGACGCTGCCGGAAGAGGCCCAGCACCAGGGCGGAGCCGTCGGCGACGGCGGCGCCGCGACCGTGGACGTCGCTCTGAAACCGGGCTTCAACGACGTGTCCATTCCGGTGCGCATCGACAGGCCCGAGCGGTGGTGGCCGAACGGCCTCGGCGCGCAGCGGCGCTACACGCTCGAGACCCGCCTCGTGTGGGACGGCGCCGCGCGGGGCGTCCGCCGCACCCGCATCGGCCTGCGGACCATCGAGGTCGTGCACCAGCGCGACGACGACGGAGGCAAGCCCGGGAAGAGCTTCACCATCAAGGTGAACGGCGCGCCCGTGTTCATGAAGGGCGCGAACTGGGTGCCCGCCGACAGCTTCCTGCCGCGCGTCTCGGAGGAGCGCTACCGCGCGCTCCTGGGGAGCGCGGCGGCGGCCCACATGAACATGATCCGCGTGTGGGGCGGCGGCGTCTACGAGGACGATCGGTTCTACGACCTGTGCGACGAGCTCGGCCTGGTGGTGTGGCAGGACTTCATGTTCGCGTGCAGCATGTATCCGGGCGACGCCGCGTTCGTCGAGAACGTGCGCCGCGAGGCGATCGAGAACGTGCGCCGCCTGCGCAACCACCCCAGCCTCGCGCTGTGGGCCGGCAACAACGAGATCGAGGCGGCGTGGCAGGGGTGGGGGTGGGCGTGGAAGTTCGGCCTGTCGCGCAAGGTGCAGGACAAGCTGTGGAGCGACTACAAGCAGCTGTTCCACGTGATGTTGCCGGCGATCGTCGCGGCGGAGGATCCGGGGCGCTTCTACACGCGCAGCACGCCGAGCGCGAACGAGGACGACGTGCCCGCCGGCAAGCTCGGGTGGGGCGACATGCACTACTGGGGCGTGTGGCACGCCGAGGAGCCGTACACGAAGTACGCGGAGAACACCTCGCGGTTCATGAGCGAGTACGGCTTCCAGTCGTTCCCCGAGCTGTCCACCGTCGCGCGCTACTCGGCGCCCGGCGACTGGGACATCGGCGGCGCGGTGATGTCCAGCCACCAGCGCCACCCGCGCGGCAACCAGCTCATCAACACCTACCTGCGCCGCGATTTTCGGCAGCCGAAGGACTTCGCGTCGTTCCTGTACGTCGGTCAGCTGGTGCAAGCCACCGTCATCAAGTTCGCCGCCGAGGCGCACCGCCGCCAGATGGGCCACAACTGGGGCAGCCTGTACTGGCAGCTCGACGACTGCTGGCCGGTGGCGTCGTGGTCGGGCATCGACTACTTCGGACGCTGGAAGGCGCTGCACTACGCGGCACGGCGCTTCTTCGAGCCGGTGCTGGTGAGCCCCGTCGAGGAGGGCGGCGCCGTGAAGGTGTGGGGCATCTCCGACCGGCGCACGCAGGCGGCGGCGCGCCTGTCGTTGCGGCTGCTCGACTTCGACGGGCGCGAGCTCTGGCGGCGCGATCAGGACGCGCGGCTGCCGCCGAACGCCAGCCACCTGCTGGCGTCGATTCCCCGGCGAGAGCTGCTGGGCGCGGCGGAGCCGAGGCGCGTGGTGCTGGTCGCGGAGCTCACGGAGGCGGGCAAGCGCCTCAGCCGGAACACGCTGCTGTTCGTGAAGGCGAAGGACCTCGAGCTGCCCGCCCCCGAGCTGCACCTGGACCTCGAGCCGCGCGACGACGGCACGTACGCCGTGCGGCTCCTCGCGCGTCGCTTCGCGCGCGACGTGGTCCTGTCCACGACCGGGCCGATGGGGGCCGTAGGCGTGGACGGTTTCTTCGAGGACAACGACTTCGATCTGTTCCCGGGCGAGACCGCCACGGTCATCTTCCGCCCGCGCACCCCCGCGACCGCCGACGCCGTCCGCAAGGCGCTCCACGCCGTGTCGCTGGTCGACAGTTACTAGTGCACCGCGGCCGAAATAGCATCACGTTCGGCCGCGGTGCAGTAAGAAGGGGACCCTGACCAGACAGGGTCGGTTTGGATCCCGCGCGGGACGACCCCCGAGCAAAGCTGGCCCATGACCGCGAGCCGCTCGCCCCGCGATTTCATGTACACTGTCGCGGCTCGAGCGAATCATGCAGGCTCTGACTTCGATAAGGGGGGGACGCGAGCCCTTATGCTTCCGGTGCCCTTCGGATCGGGGGCCGGTTGATGCGAGGGCGCGCCCCGCGACACGCGCCACATGATCGAAGCCGACACAGGGAGAGAGCCCGGAGGCGCGCCGGATCGATTCTACCTCTTCGACTACCTTCGGATTGTGCTCGCCGTGGGGGTCTTCATGGCCCACGCGGATCGGGCGGGGTTGTTTCCGGCAAAGCTCGGCGCCGCCTGCGTCCAGATCTTCTTCGCGCTGAGCGGCTTCCTGATCGGCGGAATCCTCCTGCGCACGGCGCCTAAGGATCTGCCGCGCTTCTACTTCAACCGCTGCACGCGGATCTGGGTGCCGTATGCGGTCGCCATCTTCGTCGTGTTCGTGGGCACCGCCCTCCGCCAGAATCTGCACGATCCCAAGCTCTGGGAGTTCTTCTTCTACAAGGCGACCTTCGTCTACAACGTCTTCGGCACGTCGCAGCTCGCGACGTTTCGCGATCGGATGCCGTTGCAAGGCAGCGCGAATCACTTCTGGTCCATCTGCGTCGAGGAGCAATTCTATCTGGTGGCGCCCTTCGTGCTCTTGTTCGTGCGGAGGCTGCGCGTGCCAATCCTGGTCGGGCTGGTCCTCGTCAACATTGTCAGGCCCCACGACTTTTCCTCCGTGTCCCTAGGCGTGCTGCTTGCGCTCAGCCGGCGGCGGTTTGGCGACTGGTTTCTCGCGCCGCTGGGCGTGGTCGCCGCCTGCCTGGTCTTGGTCGTCTTGGCGCTGCTTTCATGGTGGTGGCCGGACTCGTACACGCTCGCCGTCGGACCGGCGGCCGTGGCGGTGGTCGCTCTCACCGCGAGACCCGGACCCACCCGTCCGATCGGGACAATCCTGGGGGGAATGTCCTATCCATTCTATCTGAATCACTGGCTCGGGTTGTTCACCCGCAAGCAGGTCGCCCGGGTCCTCCACCAGGGACCTTTCGTGACGTCGTGCTTGGCGCTCGGCGTCGCGCTCGCCATCGCCTTCGCGCACTACCGCTTCATCGACCGCCGCATCCACGCCGCGCGGGCGCGCTGGTATACGCGCCGCCGGGGGATCGTCGCCTGCAGCGTGGCGATCGGGCTCGTCGTCATCGGCACCGTCGGCGGCCTGATCATGACGGCGCACTCTCCGGGCTGAACGGGCCCGCATCGGTCCAAGGACCCCTGAAGAGGGTCCTTCGAAATCCCCCACCAACCAACGCGACTATTTCCCGGGCATTGCAGGCATCGGCTCGCCCGCCGGCGGGAGCTTGATCGGAGGCTCGGCCGGCGCCTTGGTCACCGGCCCTGATTTGGCGGCCGGCGCCGCGCCGCCCGGCGCCCCGGTCGGCGCCGCGCCCGTGTCGGTGAGCAAACGGAACTCGATGCGCCGGTTCTTCTCGCGCCCCCTCGGCGTGCTGTTGAGCGCGATGGGCTTGTCGGAGCCGTAGCCGATGGTGGTGATGCGGCTCTCCGGGATCCCCTGCGCGACGAAGTAGGTCTTGACCGAGGCAGCCCGATCCTGCGACAGCTTCAGGTTCTTCGCGGCCACGCCCTCGCTCGACGTGTGTCCGGCGATCTCGATGCGCAGGTCGGGGTACTCCTTCATCACCTTCACGGCGTCGTTCAGCACCTTGAACGAGGACTTCTGGATGTCCGCCGACTTCACCTTGAAGTTGATGCCCTTGATGACGCCCGTGAACTTCTTCACGGCCGCCGGGAGCTCGTCGGGGCAGCCGTCCTGATCCTGATAGCCGTTCAGCGTCTCCTTCTCGTTGGGGCACTTGTCGGTGGCGTCGGGGACGCCGTCGGCGTCGTTGTCGAGATCGGGGCAGCCGTCCTCGTCCTGGAAGCCGTCCTTGTCCTCGGCCTGGTTGGGGCACTTGTCGGTGGCGTCGGGGATGCCATCGGCGTCGTTGTCGAGATCGGGGCAGCCGTCCTCGTCCTGGAAGCCGTCCTTGTCCTCGGGCTCGTTGGGACACTTGTCGGTGGCGTCGGGGATGCCGTCGGCGTCGTTGTCGGGATCGGGGCAGCCATCCTCGTCCTGGAAGCCGTCCTTGTCCTCGGGCTCGTTGGGGCACTTGTCGATGTTGTCGGGGATGTCGTCACGGTCGGTGTCCTTGACGAGCGGCACCGACGGCGGGGGTGGCTCGGCCGATTCGCCGCCGAAGCGGTAGCTGGCCCCACCCAGGAACTCCCAGTCGGCCGAGTCCTTGTTGTCCTTCGTGTTCGGCAGGAACACGACGCGGGCGTCGAGGCGCGCGTCGATCTTCTTCGTCACCGCGTACTTCACGCCCACGCCGCCGTGGAAGCCGAAGTCGGTGTCCGGCGCGATCTCCGTCGGCCCCGGGTCGAACTGGGCCTTCGCGACCTGCATCCAGTTGACGCCGGCCAGGACGAACGGGCGCAACGGGCCGTGGAGCAGGTGGACCAGCAAGTGCATCTTGTAGGTCACCAGGTACAGGCGGTAGTTGTGGATGCTGTCAGCGGTCGGGATCAGACCCAGCTCGCCTTCGAGGGACAGCCAGGGCAAGAGCGTCCCGGCGGCCCGGATGCCAAGCTCGCCGGCGGTCTTGGGGTGGGGAACGCCTGGGGCGTCGGCGACGCCGAGCTCGAGGTCGTTGGCGAAGACGTGGACGCCCCCGAACACCCCGAGCTCCAGCTGGAGACCCTTCTGGGGAAGCGAGGATGCCGCCGGTGGCGACTGCTGCGCTCGCGCTCGTCCGCCCACCGCGAGCACCAAGAGCGCGGCGACAGAGAAGGCCACCGATCGCACAATTCTACGCCGTCCACTCATGTAGGCTCTCCGGGGTTAGGGCAGAAAATCGTGCCGGCACTATAACGCGACTCTTTGCCGACCTAAAGCCCTGGCCGTGCGTTTGCTGCCTGTTTTCGGCGTTCAGAAGGTCCTGCTTTCCGTCGCGCCCGGTCTTCGAATAGTTGTTTGGGCGTGGACGTCCGATCTATAACGGCCGGCGCCCGGACTCCGAACTTTCAACAGAAGGGACAAATGACATGAACCGGTTTTCACGGATCGCGATTCTCAGCGGACTGATCGCAGCATGTGGCATCGGCGTTTTCGTGGGAGGCGGGGTCGCGCTTGGCGAAGGCAAGAAACCGTGCACGATCGCGACGTCAGGGGACAGCCCCACCGCGAAGGCTTGCGCCAAGGGCGGGCGCGCCGAGGCCAAGGCCGTCATGAAGAAGATGGTCACGGACGCGAAGGCAAAGGGCCAGAAGTACACCTGCGAGGGCTGCCACAAGGACCTCGACAACTACGAGCTGACCAAGAACAGCAAGGACGACTTCAAGAAGCTGGAAGCCCTGCTCGGTCAATAGCGACAAGCGACGCGCCGGGACGTTCGGTGTTGACGGCGGTCGCCCGCGGCATATAGGAAGGGCGCGGCCACCATGAAGACGATCACTGAATTTTCCGGCACGGTTCTGCGCGACGCCGCACGCATTCGAAAGCTTCACCGACCAGCGCGACCCGCGCCCGCCGCGAAGCCCCTCGAAGGCGTGCCCACCGGAGGCGAACCACCTCAGGGTTCCTCAGCCGAGGAACCGCCAAGCGCGAACGCTCCGGACCCGGAGGTCTCGCCGGCCGAGGGCGCCGTCGAGGCCGCGCCGGATCCGACGCCAGCACCGGTCGGTGAGGCGCCAGCGACCTCCGTCGAAGGGCAGCACGTCGAGGAAGACAGCGCGCCGGACGCGGAAGCCACGGCCACGGCGGATGCGCCAGCCGAGGACGCCGCTCCCGCCCAGGAGGCGGCCGCGCCGGTGCCCGAGGTCGATCCGGAGATGAAGGCGGCCGACGATGCCGCGCGGGCTGAGGTGGAGGAGAAGCTGGGCATCAAGGAAGATCGCCTGGCGCGGTTGTTCGAGGCGCTCGACTCCGTCAAGGATCGCGTGGACAACGTCCGGTTGATTCGGGTGCTCCAGGGAGAGGACCCGCCACCGAATGCGCGCAAGGTGGCGGAGCACTACTACATCGCGGACATGGCCCCGAGCGGCGGTCAAGGGCGCGCCGATGATCACGGCGGCCACGGTGGACGTGGGGGCGACCGCAAGGGGGGGCCCCGTCGAGATCGTCCGGGACAGGAGGGCCGCGGGGGTGGTCCGCCGCGCGGCGGAGGAGGTGGAGGTGGTGGAGGAGGTGGTGGTGGTGGCGGCGGGCTCCGGGGTGGTGGCGCGCCGGGTGCCGGTGGAGGTCCGCGCGGCGCTGGCCGCGAGCGAGACGGCGGCGGCTTCGGTGGCGAACGGGGACCCTCGGGGCGTGATGTGCCCGCGGCGGGTCCCGGGTGGATGGTGACGCGCGCGCCTGCCAACGACCGGCACGGCGAACGCCCAGGCGCGAAGGCACGTCCGCGCCCTCCCGGGGCCGATCGAGGCGATCGCCCTGGCTTCGGGAGAGGGCCAGGCGCCGCGGGCCGGGGACAAGGCCCTGGTCGGGGCACCGCTGGCGGCGGTCCCGGCGGCGGGGGTGGTGGCGGCGGCGGTGGCGCGCCTGGCTTCGCACCCCGACGTCCAGCGGCCGGTCCGGGTGGTGGCGCCGGCGGTCCAGGGGGGCGCAGCTTTGCGGGACCTGGGGGCGGCGGACGCGGTCCCGGAGGCGGCGGTGGACCCGGGGGCGGCGGTGGACGCGGTCCTGGCGGCCCGGGTGCGGGCGGGCACGGCCCCGGTGGCCGCGGTCCGCGCGGTCCCGGCGGCAACGACGGCGGTCGGGGTCCCGGCGGCCCGGGTGGCACTGGTGGTCCCGGAGGTCCCAAGCGGGACGCCAAGGGCTGGCCGATCGGCTGACCCTAAGAGCGCCGACGACTGCCCTCCCGGCGGCCTTCCGGACCGCCTGCGGCGGCGAAGCCGCTTACCGCCTTCGGTCGCGCAAGGCGCGAAAATCGTCGAGGGTCGCGCAACGAAGGTAGATGTTCTCGAGCAGCTCGCGGCCCACGGTCGAGGTGGCCGTGCTGCCGTAGTCGTGTCCGGGATAGACCCGTGTCTCTTCGGGGAGCGCGGCGATTCGCTGCAGGCTGCGCCAGAGCTGCGCGGGATCACCGCCCGGGAAATCGGTGCGCCCGCAGCCTCCGACGAACAGCACGTCCCCGCTGACGAGGTAGCCGTCGGCCAGAAAGCAGGTTCCGCCCGCCGTGTGCCCCGGCGTGAAGAGCGCGCGCACGCCCCTGCGTCCGATCGCGACGTCCTGCCGATCGGCGATGAGCTCGATGGTCGCGGGTGCCCCCGCGAGCTCGTGCCGGACCGGCTCGAGCTCCCCGGCGCTGACGACGACGGTCGCCCCGGTCTGGGCGACGATCGCCGCCACGCCCTCGATGTGGTCGTTGTGGCCATGGGTGATGAGGGCCTTGGTGATCTTCAGGCCGCGCCGCTTCGCTTCGGCGAGCAGGCGGTCGACCTCCCACGCTGGGTCGACGAGGGCGGCCTCTCCCGTCTCGGGGCAGCTCAAGATCTCGCAGAAGTTCTGCAGCAGCCCCACTTCCATCTGAAAGACGTCGGGCGCAGCGGGGAGGTCGGCGGTGTCGTTGGGCGCGCTCATGCCTCGACTGATGCCTCATTTTTGCAAAAATGGGAACAGGGCGCTTCGCCGCCGCGAGGCCTCGGACCTCTGGCCTCGGACTTCCTGTCAGGGGGCCTGAAACACCAGGCTCGCGGCGCCGACGTTGTCCGCGCTGTCCGTGGCGCGCACGACGATGGCGTGGGCGCCCCGCGAGAGGGTGGGCAGCCGGATCGAGAACGGCTCGCTCAGCTCGTCCGCCATCCCGTCCGCGGGCGAGAACAAGTGCCAGTCCCCTCCGTCCACCGCGTATTCGAGCTGCGTGATCACGCTCGCGTCGTCCTCCGCCCGCCCGTCGAGCGTCGGGTAGCGTGCGGTCAGCCCGCGCACCACCGGCTTGCGGTTGTCCACGAGCAAGGGCACGGAGTCGAAGCCCGCCGTGAGCGCCCGCTCGCCCGGTTGCGCGCGCTCGTCCGACACCATCACGTGCACCACATAGAGGCCGTCGGGGACACCCTCCGTGTTCCAGTCGTACTCGGCCTTGGTCAGCGGCTCCCCGATCACCCCCGCGAGGGGTCGCCAGATGGTCTCGTTCTGCGCGCGAAAATGCAGGCGGTAGATCAGGTCGTCGCCGTCGGCGTTGTCCACCTTCCAGCGTAGCTTGAGGATCGGGCTGTGCGGGACGTGCGCCGCCGCGGGCGGCGTGGTCCCGGTCGCGCCCCCCGTGGATGCGGTCGCGTCCGCCAGCGTGAGCTCGGTGACGCGCGCCCGCTGATTCTGGGGCAAGAAGTACGTGGTCACGCCCCGCAGCCGCGCGCCCCCGGAACCGAGGGTGGCGCGGTATTGCACGTAGCGAGCGTCGGGGCTGGTGATCGCGCCGGCGCCCCCCCCTGCCTCATGCACCGCTTCGGTGGACGTCCTCGCAGCGAGCGACTTCCACGAATTCCAGCCGGCGTCCGGCTTCGACGTGTTCCCCGAGCGCGTCTCGAAGGTGACGTCGTTCCCTTGCCAGTGCAGCGTGCCCCAGCGCGCTTGAAACTCCGCGTCGAGCACCTTCGACAGGTAGTGGCCCTTGCCCGCGACCGCGGCGAACGCGTGATAGATGCCGCCCGCGTCGCCCGTTCCCACCCAGACGTCGGCTCCGGAGCGGACCAGGCTGAGGGCCTGACGCTCGGGCATGTCGATGACGAGCGAGGCCGTGCGATCGGTCGCCAGGCGATACACGTGACCGTCCGTCCCCGCCGCCGCCAGGACCGCGCCGTCTGCGGTCACCTGCAGCGAGGTCAGGTATCCGTCGGCGAGCGCGAACACCTGCTCGATGCGCCCGTCCGCTTCGATTCGATAGACGGCCGCGCGGGACTTCCTTTGTCCGGGCCGCGGCAAGGTCCCCGCGGATGGGGGCGGGCCGCTGGTGCTGAGCACGATCTTCGTCCCCTTGGCGGCCACCGGCGTCGCAGGCATCGCGCCGCTCGCCGGCTTGTCGAAGTCGTTCACCGCGACGAACAGCCCCGTCGGAGCGCGCACGATCGCGCGAACCTCCTCGGCCTCGAAGTCCTGCACGGCCGTCGCCTGACCGTTCGGGTGGACGCGATAGAGGATCGCGCTCTCGGAGGTGCCGGCCAGCAGGGAGCCGTCGCTGTCCATCATCATGGACACAACGTGCTTGTCGTGCGCGTCCCACACCTGACGGGAACGACCCTTGTCGTCGATGGCGAAGATCTTCCCGGGCGACCCGGTGCCGACGTAGGTCACACCGGCCTTGTCGTCGCGGACCAGCGCCCAGACATGGCCGGCCTCGACGACGCCGAGGGGTCGCGCCGCGCCGGTCTTCACGTCGACGGCGTAGACCTTCCCTCCGGGGGTAGCCCCCGCCAGCAAGGCCCCGTCGCGGCGCATGGCCAGCGCGGTCACCCACGCGGCGTCCAGCGTCACCAGCTTTCGCGCGGCTTCCGGGGCGCTTCCGGGCGGTCCCGACTTCAGCGGCAGGGAGAAGATCTTGCCCTCGTCGCCGGTCCCGAAATACGCCGTCGAGCCGTCCCGGCTCGCCACCCCGCACCATACGAACGCGGCGTCGACCGCGGCGCGCGCCGTGACCAGCCCCGGGACGATCTCGCCGTTCGGCAGAATCGCGGTGCCTTCCGCCTCACCCTCCTCGAAGTCCTTGGCCGAGGCCTGCCGGAAGGTCCTGGTCGCTCCGTCCGCTCGCGTGAGAAGAGACGGTGACAGGACCAGCAGGAACGAGATCGCGGGGACGACGGTTACGCGCGCGCGCGGCATGGGGCCGGCGATGTTAGCAGCCCCGGGCGGCGATTCCGCCGGGTTGTCGCTGACGTTACCTGCCTCCGACCGCGCTGCGGATCTCGCTGATCGTCTGGTTTGCCCCTTCGGGGTGCTCGGCCAGGTAGGTGTCGAGGAGGCGGACGAGGTCCTTCTTCTGCGCCTCGGAGAGCGGCTTCGGCTTCTTCTTCGCGCCCGGGGACGAGACGTTGCCGCCCGGTGCGGGGGGCTCGCGCGTCCTGTCGTTGTCCGCCGGGACCACGCCCTGTTTGCCGGCGGCGGCCTGCTTCGTCGCGGCGGCGATATCCTTCTGCAGTTGTTTCTCGCGCTTCTCGTCGCAGCCCTTCGGCTCGCAGTCGCCCGGGCAGCCGCACTTGGCCTTCTTGGCGCAAAAACAGCCGCCGGCGGAGTCGCGGTAGCACCCGCAGGCGTTCGGCGCGTTTTCGGCCGCGTCGGCCCGGGAGGGGTGGCCGAGCTGGACAGCCGCCCAGACCAGCAGGGCGCACAGAGGACCCGCGCACGCGAACACCAGCAATCGTTTGATCAAGCTAGGCCTCCGAGGCCGATGGTAACAACACCGCTGCGATCTTCCAGAAATCGGGTCCGAGCCCTGATGGCGACCGGCGTTCTAGACGTCTGGCGCGGGCGGGAATTCGGGGGGTCTGGCGCCGGCGAAGCGACGCGAATACGCCGTCAGCGCGCAAAGACCAATGGCGACGGCAAACCAAAGCGTGCAGGCGCGGGTCAGGAACGTCGCGGCCGCCGCGGTCCCGCGGCCGATGCCTGTGCCGAGGGTTCCCAGCAGCGCCAGCATGCCCGCCTCGGTGACGCCGAGCCCGCCCGGCAGAAACGACAACGCCCCGGCCACGGTCATCGCCGCGTAGATGAAGGTGGCCGCCTGCAGGCCGAGGAGCGCGCCCGGGAAACCCCGCACCACGACCCAGAACGCGAGGCACTCGAGGAACCACGAGCCCACCGACAGCGCGGTCGTGACGACGAGCGGCCCAGGCCTCAGCAAGGTCGTGGCGGCGCCGTGGAACTCGCGCAGCTTCGGCACGAAGCGCGCCGCCCTGGGCACCCGCTCGGTCAGCGCGAACAGCCGCTCGGCCAGGGACTCGCTGCCGATCACGGCCAGCACCAGGCCGACGGCGATCGCGCCGGCGCCGAGGAAGCGCCGATCGATGTGGAAGGTGAACACGCCGCCGAGGGCCAGGAGCAGGAGCGCCAGCAGATCGGTGATCCGCTCCGCGACGACGATGGGCGCGGTGCGGGCGGCCGGGATCTCGTGCGACTGTCGCAGCAGCAGCGCCTTGACGGCCTCGCCCAGCTTGCCCGGGGTCACCGTGAGCGCGAACCCCGACAGGAAGACGAGCGCGCTGTCGCGGAACGCGAGCCGCAGCCCCAGCCGCCGCAGGTAGTACTCCCAGCGCGCCCAGCGGATGCCGTAGTTACCCGCCGCCAGCGCCAGGCCCGCGGCAGCCGCCCCCCACGAGAAGTGCGCGAGCGCCGCGCCCACGGCGCGCGCGTTCGCCCAGATGGAGAACCCCACGTAGACCGCGACGCCCGCGACCACGCCCAGGATGACCCGGCCGAGAAGCCCCTTCATGACGTCATCGAACGGAGGCGCGCGCGCCGGCGGTCAGTCGTCGGCCTGGCCGACGCCACGCATCTTCTCGACGCGCTTGCGCTCGTTGTGATCGAGCACGCGCTTGCGCAGACGAATGGACTTCGGGGTAACCTCGACCAGCTCGTCGTCGTTGATGAACTCCAGCGCCGACTCGAGCGTGAACACGCGCGGCGGCGACAGGAACAGCTTCTCGTCGGCGGCGGTGGTGCGAATGTTGGTGAGCTTCTTCGACTTCGACGGGTTCACGACGAGATCGTTGTCCCGCGCGTGCAGGCCGATGATCTGGCCCGGGTACACCTTCATGCCCGGGCCCATGAACAGCTGCCCTCGGTCCTGCAGGTAGAACAGCGCGTAGGTGTTCGATTCGCCGGGATCCTGCGCGATGAGGACGCCGTTCGGGCGCGTCTTGATCGGCCCTGCGTACGGCCCGTAGTGCTTGAAGTTGTGGTGCATGATGCCGGTGCCGCGCGTGTCCGTCAGGAACTGGGACCGGTAGCCGATGAGGCCGCGCGCCGGACAGAGGTACTCGAGGCGCATGCGCCCTTCACCTGCGGGGGCCATCTCCTGCATGCGGCCGCCGCGACGGCCGAGCTCCTCGATCACCGGGCCGGAGTAGGCCTCGTCGAGATCGATGACCACCTCTTCGTAGGGCTCCTGGCGCTCGCCGCTGTCGCTGTCCTTGAAGATGACCTGGGGTTGCGAGACCATCAGCTCGTAGCCCTCGCGCCGCATCGTCTCGATGAGCACGGTCAGGTGCAGCTCGCCACGGCCCAGGACCTCGAAGGTGTCGGGGGACTCGGTGTCGTTCACCCGCAGCGCGACGTTCGACTTCGTCTCCTTGTAGAGGCGGTCGTGGAGGTTGCGCGAGGTCACGTACTTGCCCTCGGTGCCGGCGAACGGCCCGTTGTTCGCCATGAAGTAGATCTTCACCGTGGGCTCTTCGATCTCGAGCAGCGGCAGCACGACGGGCCGCTCCACCTCGGTGATGGTCTCGCCGACCGTCAGATCCTGCATGCCGGTGACGGCGCAGATGTCGCCCGCGGCGGCCTCCGCGAGCTCGAAGCGCTTCAGCGACTGGAAGCCCAGGATCTTCGCGATGCGGAACTCCTCGCGCTGGCCGTTGCGGTGGATGCAGAGCGCCTTTTGTCCCTGCTTCAGGCGCCCCGACTCCACGCGACCGATGGCCACGTACCCGAGGTAGTCGTCGTGATCCAGCGTCGTCACGTGCATCGCCAGCGGCGCGTTGACGTCCACGGAAGGCGGCGGCACCTTCTCGACGATCAGATCCATGAGGGGCGACAGGTCGCGGTGCTCGTCCTTCAGATCGCGCACCGCCCACCCCTCGCGGCCGGACGCATAGACGATGGGAAAGTCGAGCTGGGCGTCCGTCGCGCCGAGCGCGCAGAACAGATCGAACGTGGCGTCGACGGCGCCCTCCGGATCGCAGCCGGCGCGGTCGACCTTGTTCACGACCAGGATCGGACGCAGCCCGAGCGCCAGCGCCTTGCGCGTCACGAAGCGCGTCTGGGGCATGGGGCCCTCGAACGCGTCCACCAGCAGGCAAACGCAGTCCACCATCTTCAACACGCGCTCCACCTCGCCGCCGAAGTCGGCGTGGCCGGGGGTGTCGACGATGTTGATGCGCGTGCCCTTCCACGTGATGGCGGTGAACTTCGCCAGGATGGTGATGCCGCGCTCGCGCTCGAGATCGTTCGAGTCCATGGCGCAGTCGGCGATGACCTCGCCCGCGCGGAAGGTGCCCGCCTGGCGCAGGAAGCCGTCGACCAGCGTCGTCTTGCCGTGATCGACGTGCGCGATGATCGCGATGTTGCGAACGTCGCCGCGCACCGAGCGCGGGGCGGCGGGAACCGGGATCGGCAGGGTGTCGGACGTCTCGATGGGTGGCGCGGCGGAACTCATAGGGTCGGCAGAGATACCGTCCCCGGGGCCCGGATGCAAGGAAAGCCTTTGTTTCAGGGGTAACCGAGCTGACGCCGCGCGAAAGGGCCGGTTGTCAAGCGGCTGTCAGCTCGCCCGCCGATAGCTCGATGATTCGCGCCGAGGATGTCCGGAAGTCGCTCCACCGGCCCCAGGTCGGGCGCACCCGGAAGTACGTGATCCCGGGCCATGCCAGCCGCGCGCGCCCATCGGGAAATGCCTGGAAATAGCAGGCCTTCAGGCGCTCGAGCGCCTCGCCGACGGGCTCGTCCGCGGCGCCTTCGAGCTGCAACGTCTGCTCGTCGTCCCAGCCTATGACCAGCGCGGCGCTGCGGTCGCGCCGCAGGTTTTGCGCCTTGCGGGTGCTGCCGAGGGTGTCGAACACCACCTCGAGCGCGTCCGTCACGGCAACGCCCACCACCGCGGCCTGCGGCGCGCCGCCGGGACCGGCCGAAGCGATCACGGCCAGCCGCTGGCCTCGAATGAATTCGATCAGCTCGGGGCGGGTCATGGGCGCTTCACCCCGCGGTTCCGAAGCGCTTCGCCGAGCGCGCCCGCGCCTTCGCCGCCTCGACGGTGCGGTCGCGGGGGGGAGCGCCCGTCACCAGCGAGTCGACCAGCCGGCGGGCGACGCGGAACGTGTCCTCCACGGCGCGGGCGAAGGCGCGCTCGTTGTCGTGCGACGGGTGCGCGAACCCGCTCAGCTTTCGGACGAACTGCTCGCTGGCGGCGCGAATCTCCTCGTCGGTCGCCGGCGGGGCGAAGTTGAACAGCGTCTTGATGTTCCGGCACATGGCTCCTCCACGGTGGTGTGGTTGCGGTGGTTACCCAACAGGCTTACCAACAAGCGGCGACGGCAAGCGTGGCGGCGCCGTCGAGCAGCTCGTCGCCGAGGGCAGGTGGCAGTCGCTGCGCCAGCGCGAGCGCCAGGTCGGCGGCGCCGAGCGCGCCCGCCTCCTCGGCGGCGAGCCGTGCGCCGAGCGCGCGGGCGCCCACCGCCGTGGCTTGCGCCAGGAGTGCGGCGCTCGGACCCTGGGCCAGGGCGAGGGCCCAGCGGTCGCGGTCCGCCCCCGCCGAGGCGGGCGGGGCCGCGACGATCGTGGCCAGGGCCGCCCGCTGGACCTCCGCCAGGACGCCGGCGTCGACGGCGAGGTCGCCGAGGTCGGCCTCCGCGATGCCTGTCGCTATCAACTCGGCGCGGGCGGCGACCGCCACGCAAGCAGGGGCATCCCGAAGCAGAAGCGCCAGCGTCGGCGGCGATTCTCCTTCCAGCGTGGCGCGCAGGTGGTCGACGTGGACGGCCTCGATCCCCGCGGGGAAGGGCGTCACAGTCTCGCGGCCGAGCTCGGTGGTCAGGCGCAGGCGCTCGGTCCGGGGCAGCGCGCGCAACGCCGCAAGCGCCGAGCCGCAGCGTGCGCGAGAGCGAGACGGCAACGGCCTCGTCAGGGCATCGTCTTCGTCGGCCGACGCCAGGAGGAGGGCTCCCAGGACGAATCCGCGCTCGGTGGCGTCGAGCGCGCAGAGGGCGGCGTCGGGCGGCGTGGCCATGCGTTTGCCGTGATAATAATGCCTCGATGGGTCATTTGGTGCAGCGCTTCGGGCGGGTGGTGCCGGCGGTGGTGGTGAACGCCAGCGCGGAGGCTCGGGAGATCGTGGAAGCGGCGCGACGCGAGGCCGCGTCGCTGGTGACCGCGGCGCGGGCCGAGTCGGAGGCTCTTCGCGCGGACGCGCGGCGCGCGGGCGAGGCCGCCGGTCGCGCGGAGGCCGAGGCCGCGTTCACCGCGTTGCAGGTGGCGGCGCGCGCCGAGGCCGAGCGCGTGCGGGTCGCGGCCCTGCCCGCGGCACAAGCGCTGGCGTCGCGCATGGCGGAGAAGATCCTGGCGCGCGTGATCGAGGTCGACCCGTCGGCGATGGTCGACATCGCGCGGGAGGCGCTGGAGGCCGCGCGCGCGCGCGCCGGGGTCGTCACGTTGCGGGTTCACCCCGACGACTGGGCAGCCGTCGAGGCGGCGCGGCCTGTCCTGGCCTCCCGCCTGGCGAGGGCCGTCGAGCTGCGGCTGGTGCCGGACGCGGCCGTCGGTCGTCACGGCTGCGTGGTCGACAGCCCGGCCGGGCGTCTCGACGCGCGCCTGGAGTCGCAGCTCGCGGCCCTCGAACGCGTCACGTTCGGCGCGGGACGGCATGTCTGAACATCCGCCAGACGGAGGGCCGCTCGGCGACCCACCTTACGGAGAGCCTGGCCTCGAGGATCTGAGGCAGGCGCTGGCGCGGCTCGACGCGGCCAGCCCGCTGCGAATGGCCGGTCGGGTCACGGAGGTCACCGGGCTGGTGGTGCGGGCCGCCGTTCCCGGGATCCGCGTGGGCGAGCTGGTCTGGATCGATGCTGGCGCGGCGCGGGTCCAGGCCGAGGTGGTTGGGTTCCGCGGCGACGAGGTGGTGCTGATGCCGCTCGGCGAGGTGACCGGCATCGGCCCCGACGCGCTCGTCACCCCGACCGGACGCCCTCTCGCGGTGCGCGTCGGTGACGGCTTGCTCGGGCGCGTGGTGGGCGGCCTCGGCGAGCCCATCGACGGTCTCGGGCCCGTCGCGGGCGAGACGTTCGATTGGCCGGTGGATCGACCCGCGCCGGATCCCCTGAAGCGGCGGCGCATCGCTCGTCCGTTGACGATGGGGGTCCGCGCCATCGACGGATTCCTCACCGTCGGTGAGGGGCAGCGCCTGGGCCTCTTCGCCGGGTCGGGCGTGGGGAAGTCGATGCTGCTCGGGCAGCTGGCGCGCCATAGCGACGCCGATGTCAACGTGATCTGTCTGGTGGGCGAGCGTGGGCGGGAGGTGGCGGATTTTCTCGAAGAGTCGCTCGGCGGTGCCGGCCGTGCCCGGTCGGTCGTGGTGTGCGCCACCAGCGACGCGCCCAGCATGGTCCGGCTCAAGGCGACCTTCGTCGCCACCGCCATCGCGGAATGGTTTCGCGCGCAGGGGCGGCGCGTCCTGTTCATGATGGACTCGCTGACGCGGTTCGCGCGGGCGCAGCGCGAGGTGGGCCTGGCGGCCGGGGAGCCGCCGGCGCGGCAAGGCTACCCACCGAGCGTGTTCGCGATGCTCCCGCGACTGCTCGAGCGCACCGGCAACGACGCCCGGGGCTCGATCACCGCGCTTTACACCGTGCTGGTCGCCGGCGGCGACATGGACGAGCCGATCGCCGACGAGGTGCGGGGCATCCTGGACGGGCACATCGTGCTGTCGCGCGCGCTCGGCGCGCGCAACCACTGGCCCGCGATCGACGTGTTGCAGTCGCTGTCCAGGGTCATGGGGGCCGTCGCCGATCGCGACCATCAGGCCGCCGCGGGCCGCGCGCGCGAGGTGCTGGCGACGTATGAACGCCAGCGCGACCTGATCGCGCTCGGCGCCTATCAGCGCGGCGCCGATCCGCGCACCGACGACGCCATCCGACGCATCGACGCCATTGACGGGTTCCTGCGCCAGGGGACCGACGAGGTGACGACCTTCGCCGAGACCCGCCAGCGCCTCGCCCAGCTGTCCGGCCCCCTTCATCGTTGACCCGAGGAGACACCATGTCCGAAGCCGACTGTCTGTTCTGCAAGATCCGCGACGAGAAGATTCCAGCCTCGATCGTTCATCGCGACGCGGAGGTGCTGGCGTTCAAGGACATCACCCCGAGGGCGCCGCTGCACCTGCTCGTGATCCCGACGCGCCATATTCCCGGGCTCTCCGACGGCAAGCCGGAGGACGCCGAGATCTTCGGTCGCCTGATGTTGACGGGGGCGCGCCTCGCCAAGGAGGCCGGCTTCGGCGCCACGGGCTTCCGTGTCGTCATGAACGTCGGCCCCGACGCCGGCCAGAGCGTCTTCCACGCCCACCTGCACGTGCTCGGCGGACGAGCGCTCGCGTGGCCACCAGGGTAGTAGGGATTTGGACCTACGCTTGCTCACCTCGCGCGCTTTCCGGGGCGTCTGCCTGGTCGCGATCGCGTGCGCCGCGGCCTGCGGCGACTGCACCCGCCGCGGCGACACGGGAATGTGCGGAGCGTGCGTGCGGTCCGCCACGTGCAAGCTCGGGTTGACCTGCGTCAACGAGGTCTGCGAGACGGCGCCGCCGTCCTGTCACGTACAGATCGGTCTCTGAAGGGGCAAGCATTTGTCCTTCTTGTCGAGAGACGATCTCCTGAACCCGAGGGGAAACCGCCCATGGTGCCCAGCCACTCTGCTCACCTCCCGCCACCCGGTTCACCGCTCGCCCCCCGTTACCTCCCGCCACCCGGTTCACCGCTCGCTCCAAAGGCGAGCGTAGCCCAGCTTGGCTGGGCGGAGCGAGGGGGGCCCGGGGGTGTGCGAGCTACACCCCGCACCACCCCGTTACCGCCACCCGGTTCGCCGCTCGCCCCCCGTTACCTCCCGCCACCCGGTTCACCGCTCGCTCCAAAGGCGAGCGTAGCCCAGCTTGGCTGGGCGGAGCGAGGGAGGCCCGGGGGTGTGCGAGCGGCAGCGAGCCACACCCCCGTAAGATAGACTCGATCGTCATGTCGCTCGGTCGGAGAAGCCTGAAAGACGCGCACCGGATTGTCGTGAAGCTGGGGACGCACGTCGTCACATCGGACGGCGTCGCCCTGGCGCTCGGTCGCTTGGAAGGTCTGCTGGCCAGCGTGGCGGCGTTCCGGCGCGCCGGGCGCGAGGTAGTGATCGTGTCGAGCGGCGCCGTCGGGCTGGGAATGCAGGTGCTGGGGCTCAAGGAACGACCGCGCTCGCTCGGGTTGCGGCAGGCGTGCGCGGCGGTCGGGCAAGGTCACTTGATGGCGTTTTACACCCAGGCGCTCGCCGCCTCCGGCATCAAGGCGGCGCAGGTCCTGCTGACGCAGGAGGATCTGGGCGATCGCGACCGCGCGCTGTGCGTGCGCACCACGTTGATGCGGCTCATCGAGCTGGGGGTCGTGCCCGTGCTGAACGAGAACGACAGCGTCAGCGTGAAGGAGCTGGTCGAGCACCAGCGCGCGCACGGCCAGCCTGGGGTCGCGCCGGCGCCGGCGGTGTTCGGTGACAACGACGGGCTGTCGGCCCGCGTGGCGATCAGCCTGGACGCCGATCTGCTGGTGCTGTTGACGAACGTGCCGGGGTTGCTGACGGCGAACCCGAAGGACGATCCGGACGCGCGCCGCGTCGGCGAGGTCGCGGTCGTCGACGAGGCCCTGCTGGCGATGGCGAGCGGCGGCTCGGCCGGGGGAACGGGCGGCATGGCCAGCAAGCTGGAGGCGGCGCGCCTTGCGACCAGCGAGGGCACGGCGGTGCTCATCGCGAACGGCACCGAGCCCGACATCCTCGATCGCGCCCTCGAAGGCGACGATGTCGGGACCCTGATCACGGGCACGGAGACCCGCGGCGCGCGCTGGCGGCGTATCGCCGTGTCCGAGCGGCGCCGCGGCGCCCTGATCGTCAACGACGGCGCGATGCGCGCGCTGACCACGCGCAAGGCGTCGCTGCTGCCCATCGGCGTCGTCGGCGTGGATGGCCAGTTCGAGGAGGGCGATCTCGTCGAGGTGCGTGACGGCAGCGGGCGTGTGCATGGGCGGGGCCTCGTGAACTACGGCTCGGACGCCTGCCGGGCCTTGTGCGGAAAGCAGAGCGACGAGATCGAGACCGTCCTCGGGTGGCGCGGCTACGACGCGCTCATCACGCGCGACAACCTGGCGATGGGCGCTGTCTGAGGCAACACCCGGTCGGGCGCGGTAATATCGCCGCCATGACCGAAGGTTCGGCGAAGTTCACGCGCGAGGCGGCGCTCGCGGCGAAGGCCGCGGGAGCGGCCCTGCGGGAGGCGCCCGCGGACATGCGCGCCGGCTTGTTGCGCGACCTGGCGGCGGCGCTCGCCCGCGAGGACGTGCGCGCGGCCGTGTTCGCCGCCAACGCGCGCGACCTCGAGCGTTCGAAGGCGGACATCGCCAGCGGCGCGCTCGCGCCCGAGTTGGTCAAGCGCCTGGCGCTCGATGCGAAGAAGCTCATGGCGGTGTCCGAGGGCCTGGGGCAGCTCGCCGCCATGGACGATCTCGTCGGGCGCGTCACGCTGCGGAGGGAGCTCGACGACGGCTTGATGCTCGAGCGCGTGACGTGTCCGCTCGGGCTAATCGGCGTGGTGTTCGAGGCGCGGCCGGACGCGCTGGTTCAGATCGCCGGGCTCGCCATTCGGAGCGGCAACGCCGTGCTGTTGAAGGGGGGACGCGAGGCGCAGGAGAGCAACCGGGCGCTCGGGACCGTGGTCCAGGAGGTCTTTCGCGCCCGCGGGCTCGATCCGCGCGCCGCCGTGTTGCTGGAGGATCGCGAGGACGTCGGCGCCGTTCTCGGGCTCGACGGCATCGTCGACCTGATCGTCGCGCGCGGTTCGTCCGAGTTCGTGCGGCACGTGCGCGCCTCGACGCGCATTCCGGTGATGGCGCACGCCGCCGGCATCTGCCACCTGTATCTACATCGCGCGGCGAATCCCGCGATGGCGGCGCGGCTCGCCGTCGACTCCAAGATGACGTATCCGGCGGCGTGCAACGCGCTCGAGACGTTGTTGTGGGACGAGGGCGCCGAGGGCGCGCTGGACGCGACTGTGGCCGCGCTGCTCGCCGCCGGGGTAGAGCTGCGCGCCTGCCCTGCCACTCGCGCGCGACATCCGCAGGTCACGCCGGCTCCCGACGGGGCGTGGGACACGGAATACGGCGCCCCCATCCTCTCGGTTCGGCGGGTGCGTGACATGGAGGAGGCGCTGGCGCACATCGAGCGCCACGGCTCGCGCCACACGGACTCGATCGTCACCGACGACGCGGCGGCGGCGCAGCGATTCCTGGCCTCCGTCGATTCCGCGGGCGTGTATCACAACGCCAGCACGCGGTTCTCCGACGGGTATCGCTATGGGCTCGGCGCCGAGGTGGGCATCAGCACGGACAAGCTCCACGCGCGCGGTCCGGTCGGAGTCGACGGCCTGCTGACGTACCGCTGGCTGCTGCGCGGAAACGGCCACTTGACCGCCGACTACGGTCCGGGCGGCAAACGCTTCACGCACCGCGACCTGCCGTAGCCGGCGCTGCGGGCTGCTTCAAGGGCCTCGGACTTCGACCCTCGGGCGTCAGGCGAGCCTCGGCGTAAGTTGCATGATCGCGGCAAGGTGCCCCCGGAAGCAGGAGGTCCGAGCCAGAGGCGCATTTGCCGCTCGGCCGGTCTCGGCCCCAATGGCACGGAGCCTTGGCTCGACGTGCCCGATTTCGTCCACTCAGAAACAAAAAAAAGCGGTGCGAGAAACTCGGATGCCGGCCCCCCCGGACCGAGTTTCTCACACCGCTGCGTCCCCTTCCCTGTTACCCCACCCCGGAAAAAACAAACCTATTCAGTTTTTCGGACTTCAAACCAACTACGTGATGAAGGACTTCCCCTATTCAATTTTTCTTCCCGTGTTGTTTCGTAGGTCACCGCCTTCCCCGCTTGCTCCCTTTCCACCCGCCCCAGACCCTCCGCCTTCACCAAGACCAACCTTTGCCTGCCTCCCCTGCCTTCTCCCCCCCGCCGCCTCCGCCCCCCGTCCCCTGCACCGTTTCGATGATTTGCTTATAGCTCTTCCGATGTTTCGGCATCCTTTCGTCTCCGAGAATCTTTGGTAACAACGGCGCGCCGGTTCGCAGGCCGCGGCTGTTTTGCGAAATCCTGAAATCGCGCGCTTTCCCGCGTTGTTCGCCGAAACTGATTCGCATCCCGCGCCGAAAACGGGAGTCGTGCGCTTCGTCGTCTGGGTCGCTGCTTTCACAATCGGCGCCGCCGTGTCCGCCACCGCGGAGGGATCGCCGCGGGCAGTCGCCTGCGCTTGTGCGCTGCCCGTGGCCGTGGCGCTGTTCTTCGCGCGTCGCCGTCACGCGCTTCTCGCGGAGGCGCTGCTCGCGTGCAGCATCGGTTCGTATGTCGGCGCGCGCGCGGCGGCGCGCGTCTCGCCGGCCGCGGCGCTCGCCGCCGTCGTCGACGGCGATCGGCCCGCCGCGCTCGAAGCACTGGTGACGGTAGCGCCTGAAGCTGTCGCGAGCGGCGCGCGCCTGCGCGTCGCCATCGAGCGCGTCGACGGCCTTCCAGTCCGTGCGAACGGAGCGGTGTCGGTTGCGCACGGCGTGCCGGACCTCCTGCCCGGAGACGTCGTTCGCTTCGTCGCGCGGGTGCGATCGCCGAGGGGCCTCGCGAATCCCGGCGTCGCCGATTCGGCGCTCCAGGCGCGCGTGAACGGCACGGACTGTCTTCTGGCGGTGGCGCGCGCGTCGGACCTGGTTCGGGTGACTGATCGCGACGGGTCCATCACGTTCTTCTCGCTGACGCGCTTCTGGCTCTTGCCGTTTCGATGGGCGGCGCGCGCGCGAAAGGCCCTCGACCGCGCCATCGATGCGGCCACGCCCGCCGGCGACGCGCGGGCCTTGTTGCACACGGCCGTGCTCGGCGAGCGGCGCGAGACCGACGCGCGCGTCGAGGACGGATTCCGGGCCGCCGGCGCGACGCACGTCTTGTCGGTGTCGGGGCTGCACCTGGCCGCCGTGGCCTTCGTGTTCTTCCTCGTCGTGCGGCGCGCGTTCACCGCGCTTCCGCGGGTGCCGCTCTGGATAGAGCCGCGCAGGCTCGCGGCGCTGCTCGCACTACCCGCGATCGGCTTCTATACGATGGTGAGCGGCGACGCGATCGCGACCGTTCGCTCGGCGGTCATGATGGCGATTGGCTTGCTTGGCGTCGCGTTCGGACGGCGGATGACGCCTCTGGTCGCGGTGGCCGCGGCCGTCGCGGTGCTGATGGCGTGGTCTCCGCTCGTGCTGTTCGACGTGTCGTTCCAGCTTTCCGTCACCTCGGTGTTGGCGCTCGGCCTGCTCGCGTCGCGGCTTGCGCCAGGGGGCGTCGCGGCTTCATCGGTACCCGCTCGGATGCTCCGCGGGGTGGGGCGGCTCGGGGCGGCCACGGTGGCGGCGGGCGCGACCACCGCGCCGCTCGTCGCGCATCATTTCGGCGAGGTCACCCCGGCGGCGCCGCTCGGGAACCTCTTGTTGGTGCCTCTGGTCGAGATGGTGGTGGTGCCGTTCGGTCTCGGCGGCGCGGCGCTGGCGGCGTCGCTCGGGGCGGGCTGCGGCCGTCCGTTCCTGGGCATCGCCTCGGCAGGTGCGCGGCTCGCGCTCGCGATCGCGGAGCGATTCCGGCGGGCGGCTCCGGTTTGGACGACCCGGGCGCCCAACGTGCTCGAGACCGCCAGCCTGGTGGTCGGGATTGCGCTGGCCCTGGCGGCCATGCCGCGGCGGGCGTCGGGCCGCCGGTGGAAGGCGGCGGGGGCAGTCGCGGCGTTGATCCTGGGTGTGTCGAGCCTGGTCGTGCGCGACGTGCTTCGGCGGCGGGATCCGAGCCTGGTGGTCACGTTCCTGGACGTCGGGCAGGGCGACGCCGCCGTCATCGAGGCCCCCGGGGGCTGGACGATGTTGATCGACGGCGGCGGCAGCTACGATGGGTCGTTCGATCCAGGCGCCCGCGTCGTCGAGCCCTTCCTGCGCGCGCGTGGCATCACGCGGATCGACGTCGTCGCGTTGTCGCATCCTCACCCCGATCACCTGGAGGGGCTGCACCGGGTCCTGGCGCGCTTTCCCGTCGGTGAGTTGTGGACGAGCGGGGACGACGGTCGCAATCCATCCTACCGTCGCTTGATCGAGACGGCCCGCGAGCGCGGCGTGCGCCTTCCCGTTCCGTCGTCGCGTCGGAACGGCGGGCTGGTCATCGAGCCGCTGGGGCCATTCGTGAACGAGGGCAGCGTCGAGCGCGTCGGTCCGCCCGAGGGGACCACCGTCAACGACGCGTCGTTGGTCTTGCGCGCCGCCTTCGGTGGACGCTCGTTGCTGTTCGCGGGGGATCTCGAGGCCGACGGAGAGGGGGAGTTGGTGGGGCGAAAGGGGGAGGGACAGGTCGTCGCCTCCGACGTCTTGAAGGTACCGCACCACGGAAGCCGCACGTCGTCGAGCGCGGAGCTTCTGGATGCGGTTCGCCCGCGGCTTGCCGTGATGTCTCTGGGGTGGAAGAACCGCTTCAACTTCCCCAGCCCCGAGGTGCTCGGGCGCTATCGAGCCCGGCAGGTGAGGGTGCTGCGCACCGATCGGGACGGGGCCGTCACCGTGAGGGTCACACCGCAGGGCGAGCTGGTCACGACCTGCGCGCGGGACTGCCCCTGAAGAGACACTGGTTCTCGTTCCACCCACGGCCGACCATCCGACCCGCTGGCTGCGCCGGCACTGCGCTCCGGTGCTCGCGTACCGGAGTACGCTCCGCCCCGTTGCGCGCGCCGGCTTCGCCATCGGGCCGGCTTGTCGGCGGGGGACTAGGGCCTGTTAAGCTGTCGCGCGCAATGCCATTGCGTTTTCGCATCCTCGCCGCCCCGGGAGGCAGCCGGCCCGTGTCCGCGCAGGGCCTGGCGGCGGATCTATCCGCAGGTCCCGGCGAGGAGCGGATCTTCGAGGTGCCCGCGGCTGGCGTGGAGGTTCTGCTCGGGCGCAGGCCGACGAGCGACATCGAGCTTCCGTTCTCCAGCGTGTCGGCGGATCACGCCCGTATGTTCAAGGGCGATTCGGCGCAGGAGTGGTGGCTGGAGGACGAAGGCAGCACGAACGGAACCTGGCTCGACGGACAGCGGCTCGCGGCGCGCCGACCGGTGCCGGTCCGTCCCGGTCAGCGGATGCGGGTCGCGACCGTCGACATCGTGTTCGAGGGATGGTCCGCGAGCTCGCGAGGCGATGAGAGCACGGGCACGCTCGCCAGGCGGCTGATCGCCGACCTATTCGGGGCGGCAGGGGGCGAGGTGCCCTCGCTGGCGGTGGAGCGGGGGCCGGCGGACCGCGCGAACCTCCGCCTGGCCGACCGGGATCGACGCTACGTGGCCGGGAGCGCCGACACGTGCGAGCTGGTGCTGAGTGGCGAGGGCGTCTCTCGCGAGCACGCGGCGTTCGTGCGGCGGTGGGACGGCGTCTTCGTGTCCAAGCTGGGATCGAAGGGCGGGGTGGTGGTCAACGGGACGCCAATCGCTGGCGACCATCGCATGGCCGACGGCGACCGGATCGAGCTCGGGGCGGTGACCCTCCGGCTCGCGGATCCCGAGGACCGATACCTCCGTCGCATTCAGGCGGCTGGAGAGGGCGCTGAGCCTCGAGCAGCCAGCGCTCGGCCCCCTCCGCTTGTCGAGGAGTCGCCGCGCCGCTCGCCGGCAGCGTCCCAGCGTTCCGCGATGACCGCGGCGGAGACGTCGGTGCCCGACGCCGCCGAAGGCGCCCGGCCCACCGCTGGCTCGCACGCGGTGCGACCACGGCCGCGGACCGGCGCGCATCGAACGGCCGCGCGGGGCCCTACGCAGCTGCGAACGCTAGCCCTGGTGCTGGTGGCGGGAATCGCCGTCGCGTCGCTGGCCGGTCTCATCCTGCTTCTGGCGGGATGATTCACGTCGTTTTTCGGGAAACCGCCTCCGCCAGGCTGCCGATATCCGCTCATGTGCCAGGCGCGGGACGCGACGAGCAACGAAGCGAGCGACGGCCGGTGCGTCCGGCGGCGGGTGGTGGTGGTCATCATCGCCGCCGGTTTGCTGACGGCGATCACCGCGCCCGCGTCGCCCTGCGCGGCGGGCGAGGCAGACGAGCCCGTGGACCCGGTGCCATGGTGTCACCAACGTGAGGATCGAGCGTGCGCCCTGGTGCGCGAGACCGACGAAGGCGTCTGGGTCTGGACCGAACGATTCCGCGCCACGGAATCCACCGGTCCCCCCTGGTCCATCTCGCTGGGACCAGGCGGGCTCATCGCGGGTGGGCCGGTCAGGATCGTGGCCAGCTCCTCGAACGCGAGCGAGCGCTCGACGCTCGACGATCCCACCTCCAACGGCGCCCCCATCCTGGAGTGATCCGACTCGCGCCTAACCGCCGCAAGCGAGTCGTCAGCGTTTCTTGCGACCTGCCTTGCGGGCCTTGCGCGAGTTCTTGCGCTTCTGCTTCTCCTTGGCCTTGTCGACGTTGCGACGCGGAGCCTGGAAATGTCCTCGCTCGGCCGAGGGCGTGTTCATCATCGAGGCCAGCTGGTTCACGTCCAGGCCGCCGAGCTTCTTCAGCTGCGCCAGCTGTTTGAACCCGGGGATCTTGCCCAGCAAACCCGTCGACATCCCGATCTGCATCATCATCTGACGCATCGTCGCGAAGCGGTTCAACAGGTCCGCGATCTCGTTCTCCTTGCGCCCGGAGCCGCGCGCCACGCGGCGGAGGCGGCTCTGGTCGTAGAACGCGCTCCGCTTCTTCTTGCGTTTTCCGCCGTCTACGACCTCCTCCCAGCTACTGATGACGAAGCGCTCGGGGTGGCGCCGCTCGTCGTCCGTCATGGACGAGATGATCGCCTTGATGCGATCGAGCTCGCGGTCGTCGACCTTGGCGCCCTCGGGCATGGCGTCCGCCATGCCGGGGATCTTGTCGACCATCTCGGAGAGCGACCCCATCTTCTTCAGCACGGCGATCTGTTCGAGGAAGTCGTTCATGTCGAACTTCCCCTTCAACATCCGAACCGCGTCTTGCTCGGCCTTCTCCTCGTCGACCACCTCCTCGAACTGCTGGACGAGGCCGACGACGTCGCCGCGGCCCAGGATGCGGCTCGCCATTCCGTCGGGACGGAACTCCTCGAGGCGATCCGACGATTCGCCCATGCCGACGAACTTGATGGGCTTGCCCGTGATCGCCTTCACCGACAGGGCGGCCCCGCCGCGGGCGTCGCCGTCCAGCTTGGTCAGGATCACGCCGTCGAGGTTGAGCCGGTCATTGAAGGCCTTCGCCGTGCCCACGGCGTCCTGACCGATCATCGCATCGATGACCAGCAGGATGTTCGCGGGCCGCGCGCGCTTGTCGATCTCGGTCAGCTCCTGCATCAGTGGCTCGTCGATGGCCAGCCGGCCGGCGGTGTCGAAGATGATGACGTCGCGCCCGGTCTCGGCGGCCACCCGGACCGCCTTCTCGCAGATCGCCGGCGGTGAGCCGCCCGGCTCGGAGTAGACGGGGATGCCCAGCTTGTCGCCGATGATCTGCAGCTGCTCGATGGCGGCGGGGCGGTAGACGTCGGCCGCGACCAGCAGCGGACGCTTGTGGTTCTTCTCCAGAAACCGCGCCAGCTTGCCCACAGTCGTGGTCTTGCCTGAACCCTGCAGGCCGACGAGCATGATCCCCGTCGCGCCCTTCTTGGCATACTTCAGGCTGGTGTCGACGGGGCCCATCAGGTCCACCAGCTCGTCGTGGCAGATCTTGACGAAGTGATCCTCGGCGCTGACCCGCCGAACCTTTTCCTTCGTCGAGGCCTTGACCTTGACGATGACCCCGATCGCCTTCTCCCTGACTCGATTGCAGAAGTCCTGAACGACGTCGTAGCCGACGTCGGCCTCGAGCAGCGAGTCGCGCACGTCCTTCAGCGCGTCGGCGACGGTCGCCTCGTCGAGCTCTGCGAGGCCCTGGAAGCGTTGTTTTGCGGTGCGGAAACCTTTGGTCAGCGTCTCGAACATGAGCGGGTCGGGAATCTAGCTTGTCTGTGCCTCCGTGGCCAACGGCCGCGGTGACCGCGCTTCCCACCAGGCGACCCACCGCCGGCGCGCCGCCTCTCGCTTGCGCCTGGGGAGCTCGGGCGAATAGCCAAAAGTGTCGTCCGACAGGTGCCGCAGCTCCTCGAAAGCCAGGAGGCGCGTCGCGATATCCTTCTCGCCGAGCGCGTCGAGCAACCATGCGGTCCGGGTACGCCTCGCGTTGCGCTCCCACCAGGTCTTCCAGGCGGCGGCGTCCTCGAAATCGAGGGCCGTGATCGCGATCAACGCACGCCGGGCCGCGCGCCCCACCGACGAACCGGCGAGCCTCGAGATGAAGATGGGGATCGCGCCTTCGTCGCGCATCTCGGCCAGGCTCTCGATCGCCGCCAGCGCCTCAGGCGCGTCGAGGGTTGCCGTGTAACGGAGCTCTTGCACGAACTGTTGGGCGACGGGGTGGTTCATTCGCCGTCGCAACACGCGCAGCGCCAGTGTGCGTCCCTTGTCGTCGGCGTCCCGGGCGCGTCGGCACAGCGCCACGGCGGCCGAGTTCGCCATCACCTCGGCGGGGGTCAGCTCGGCTTCCTCCGGCACGCCGTCGGACAGGGGGAATGACGCGAGCACGTCGACCCGGGTGGGGACGCTCACCGAGCCGTCGCCCGTCGGATCGTCCGAAGCGCCCTCGACTTCCATCTCCAGGTCGACGGTCGCTCCTGGCAGCAGCTCTCCCGAGAGGTCCATCACCTGCCCGAGCGGCGTGTCGGCGAACGCCCCGCGGGCCGCGAGGCGGTGCAAAGGCGGCGGGCCTGCCGGCAATCCATTCGCGCCAGTCGCGGCGAGGCTCGCGCCCATGGCCCCACTCTCGGGCAATCTGCGCCGGGTAAAGCCGAAGCTCTTTCGTGCCCGTTCGGCGCCCATGGCCCGCGCCAACAGGGGCGCGTAACGCTGTGGCAAGGGCTCGCCATAGACGCGCTGGCGGAGGGCGAACAGGCGCAGCTCGGGGATCACGAACAGGTTGGCTTCGAAGCCGTGGGCGGCGGCCAGGTTCCGGATGGCGTCGGTCGCGACCGGCTCGGCGCACAGCAGATTCAGCCGCAGCGTGTCCGCCCCGACGGGAACGAAGCGCATCGCCGCCGTCTCGTGCGACGGAAGCGCCGGTCGTTCCGCGACCTCGGAGCCGTCGGCGAGGCGGGGCGGAGGCACGGGCAGCCCGGTGACCGCCGCCAGCCGAGCCCAGACCTGCGCCTCCGTGAGCGCGCCCATCTCCAGCAACGCGGTGTCGAGCCCGCCCCCGTAGACCCACTGGCGCGCGGTCGCCGCCCGAACGGTCGCCTCCGGCAGGACCTTCTGTTCGATCAGCAACGTCTCCAGCCGCGCCGACATGGAACCTGACATATACCGCGAAGGGCGCGGCCGCCGCGACTGTCCGGCGTGCCGCCCGCTATTTGTCGAGGATGACGTACGTACCGGCGAGGTGATCGTGGAGCGCGCGGTGCTCGCGATCGAAGATGGCCCACAGCCACCCGAGGCCCCCCGGCAGCACGCTCACGGCCATCGCCAGCACGCGAATCAGCCCCCTCACCGGACCGGGCGGACGGCCGCGCGTCGAGATCAACCGGATTCGACACAGACGCATGCCAATCGTCTGCCCGGACATGCTGGCGAAGTAGAGCTGATAGAGCACGGTCAACCCCAGGAACAAGCCGATGGCCCCCACGGCCATGGGGCTCCGATCCAGGATCCCCGCGACCAGCAGGTCGGGGCCGATCTCCTTGCTGCGCGGCATCGGCGTGCCGAGGATCAGCGCGGTCATGGCCGTGACCGCCAGGGTCAGCACGAGCAAGATGCATGCGTCGACGGCAGCGGAGACCAGTCGTCGCGCGAATCCCGTCACGCGGACCCGCATCACCCGATCGGACGGCACGCGCGGCGCGGGGGCCGCGGCGGCGGTCGACGGGATGACGACGGCAAGGCTCACGGCGATTATCTTGCGAAGCAGCGCGGCCGAGGGCAAGAATTTCTCAACCAAGGCCGCCCACCCGACTTTGGATCGCGGCAAGCGCCGCGATCGCCGCTGTCTCGGTGCGAAGGATGCGCGGTCCGAGCGTGGCGACGCGGAATCCGGCGCCGGTGGCCAGGGCCACCTCCTCCGCGGTCAATCCTCCCTCGGGGCCGATCAGGACCGCGACCCCCGGCGGGTGCCGCGGGACGAGGTCGTGCAGCGGCGGAGCCGCGGGGGCCTCTTCCCAGGGAACGACCCGGATGTCGTCCTTCGCGAGCGCCGCGACCGCGTCGGCCAGCGAGCTCAAGGGAGCGATGGCGAGCAGCTCGGCGCGCCCACACTGCCGCGCCGCCTCGCGCGCGATGCGCTCCCAGCGTTCCGGACGGGCTTGCTGCCCGGCCGCGCTGCGGGCCGTCCGGACGGGAGCGACGCGGACCGCGCCGAGCTCTGTCGCCTTCTGGACGATGAGGTCCATCCGTTCGCCACGCGGCAGACCCTGCAACAATGTCACCGGCGCCGTCGCGGGATGCGCGATGTGGCGGCGCGCGCCGAGCGTCAGCGTGAGGTCACGGGGTCCAACCCGGGCGACGGTGGCGGCGATCTCCAGGCCGCGTCCGTCGAACAGATCGAGTGCCGCGCCCGCGCCGAGCCGGAGCACGCGCGTGAGGTAACGATGTGCCTCGCCGTCGAGTGTCACCGACGCTCCTTCCAGCTCCCCCGACGCGACCCAGATGCGCGGCATCCTTGCCCTTCGTCACCTTCGGGAAAAGGTGAGGCCCGACCACTCGTCGTCCTCCTCGTGCGTCTCTGGCTCGAACCCGGCTGCGATGTACGCCGCGGCGATAGCTTCCACGTCCTTCGTCAGCAGGCCGGACAAGATGACATGCCCGCCGTGCGCCACTCGCGCGGCCAGGACGGCCGCCAGCGGTCCGAGCACGTCCGCCTGGATGTTCGCCAGGACCACGTCGAACGGGGGAGCGTCCCCGAGGACGGCCAGATCGCCGGTGGCGATGGTGACGGCTGTGACGCGATTTCGCGCCAGGTTCTCCTCGGCGCATGCGGTGGCCTCGGGATCGACGTCCACCGCCACGCCCACGGCGTCGGGCCACAAGCGCGCCGCCGCGATGGACAGGATCCCGGAGCCGCACCCGAGATCGAGGAATCGCCGCACCGGCTCACCATGTGCCGTGCGAGCTACGTCGAGCGCTTCGGCGAGGCGAATCACCAGCCTGGTCGTCGCGTGCCCGCCGGTTCCGAACGCACGTCCTGGATCGAGATCGATCACGCGGTCGCTCTCCGCCACGACCCCCGGATCCCAGCTCGGTCGCACGATGAACGAGCGGCCGACGCGCGTGGCCCGGAAGAACTGTTTCCAGACGTCGCGCCATTCGTCTTCATGGGTCGTTCGCTCCGACACCGTGACGCCGCCAGTCGCCAGTCCCGCCTCGTGGGCGCGCGCCACCGTTTCGTCGATGGCGGTCCGGGCTAGGGCGCGATTCTCCGGCGCCACGTGGGCCACGATCACCGCGCGCCCGGGCTGCGCGCTCAGCAAGGTCCCGGCGTCACGCAGCTCTACCCCTTCAGCCAGGTCCTGAAGGACCGTGGCCACTATGTCTCCCAGCTCCGCCGGCAGATCGACCGCGAGCTCGAGCCAGGTCGTTCGCCGCTCCGTCACCCGCGCACCACCCGGGCGCGGCGGGTTATCGAACCACGCGGCGCTTCTGCTCGCGGCGACGCCGCTTGCGCGCCTCACGCATCTTCCGTTTTTTCTTCACGGAGGGCTTCTCGTAGTAGCGGCGACGCTTGATCTCTTGAAGGATGCCTTCTTTCGACATCTTCTGCTTCAGGATCTTCATCGCCTTCTCGATCGAGTCGCGCACCTCTACCTCGAGCGGTCGGCCAAGCAGTGTCTCCAAGAAATCGTCCTCCAGGTCGGAAAAGGGAAAGGGCGGGCATTTAACCCGACCCACACCAGCCCGTCAAGCGCGGCAAAAATTCCGACCAAAACCGGCCGCCGGATACAAGATCAGAGCTGACCTATCCGATGACCTATCCGATAAGGTGGGGGAGCAGGCTGTCGGTCGAAATCGGCCGATCTTGAAGGGTTTTTGGACAGACAGGCCTCCAGATTAATATGTGGAAATCCACGAAAAAACGAGGACGCCATCAGGTCCATTCTGTAATTCACAAGACATCACTAGTCGCAAAGGTCAGAAAAATAGATGGTTTACCCCTTGTAAGTGGATCATCTTTTGTACGAGTATGCGCGCCCAACAGACAGATATTTCATCGACGGGGTGCGCCGGACAACGACACACTATCGAAACAATCAGCCCTCCTCGGTGGCTGACGAGGCGTCGACAGGGACGGTAACGGTAAAGGAGTCAACTATGACGTTCACGGGTGCGAAGGTTTTCACGGCAACGAAGGCCAAGGATCGGGAAGAGCTGGGGGACGTTTTGACGAGGTGGCTGAGGGACAACCCGCGCCTGCGCATCATCGACAAGATCGTGACCCAAAGCTCGGACAACGAGTTCCACTGCCTGTCGATCACGATCTTCTACGACCTGGCCGCGGCCTAACAGCCTGGTGTGAAACGAGTCCCGAGCCTGGGCGACCAAGCCGGCGCGGGTATACTGCGCCGATGGGGCGTTTCGGGTTTCTACTCAAACGTGGCAAGCCGGAAGCGCGCGATCTCGCCGCCGAGCTGATCGCCCTGCTGCGCGCGCGCGGCAGCACCGCCTTCGTCTGCGACGAAGAGGCGAGCGGGTTGGCGGGCGCCACCATGGTTTCGGAGGCGACGCTCGCGGCGTCGGTGGACGCGCTCGTGGTGCTGGGAGGGGATGGGACCTTCCTTTACGGGGCGGGGCTGGTGGCAGACCGGGGCGTGCCCCTGTTCGGGGTCAACCTGGGCAACTTGGGCTTCATCACGCACTTTCAGCGCGCCGAGGCCGTCGCGTCCCTGCAGGCGGCGTGTGACGGCCGGCTACCCATCGACGAACGCATGCGCCTGCACGTGACGGTGACCGCCGCCACGGATGGCCGCATCCTCGAGACTCGGAGCGCCGTCAACGACGCCGTCATCAGCCAACCGGCGATGGCACGTCTCCTCGACCTGGAGGCGCGCCTCGACGGTGAGGTCATCACGACCTACAAGGCCGATGGACTGATCCTGGCAACCCCCACGGGCTCGACCGCCTACAACCTGGCGGCGGGGGGACCCATCCTGACGCCCGATCTCGAGGCGATCGTGCTGACGCCGATCTGTCCACACACGCTCACGAACCGGCCGCTCGTCGTGCGCGCCGACCGGCGCGTCGTGGTGCGGAACGTCTCGGACAGCCGTGCCCAGTTGACGGTGGATGGGCAATGGGGGCGTCCCATCGGGCCGGGGGAGTCCATCGAGGTCCGCAAGGAGGCGGCGCCGCTGCGCCTGTTTCGAGGAAGTGGCTCGTTCTTCTCGATCCTTCGCGAGAAGCTGTCCTGGGGCGAGCGCAGGGCCTGAAGCAGATCGAAGCTAACGCGGCGACGTGCCCCGGGTCGCGGCCACCCGTTCGAGGACGTTCGCGGCGAGCGCCGTCCAACCGGTTTGGTGGCTGGCGCCGAGGCCGCGGCCGTTGTCGCCGTGGAAGTACTCGTGGAACAGCACCAGCTCGCGGAAGTGAGGATCGCGCGCGTAGAGGGCGGAGCCCCCATGGCAAGGCCGCCGGCCGCTGGCGTCAGGCAAGAACAGCCGGGCGAGGCGCGTCTCGATCTCCTCGGCGACCTGCAGCAAGTTGAGCTGGCGACCCGAGCCCACCGGACACTCGACGAGCAGCGTGTCTTCGTAGAAGTGGTGGTGGCGCTTCAGCGCCTCGATCAGCAGGTAGTTCAACGGAAACCAGATCGGTCCGCGCCAGTTCGAGTTTCCGCCGAACAGCTCCGTGTCCGATTCGCCCGGCGCGTAACGAACCTCGTGCCGCTGGCCCCCGAGCTCGATGGCGTAGGGATGCCCGGCGTGAAAGCGGGACAGCGAGCGAATCCCATGCGGCGAGAGGAACTCGTCCTCGTCGAGCAGGTAGCCGAGCACGCGCTTCAAGCGCTCGCGCGTGGGGATCGCGAGCAACCTCCGCTCGTTGCCGTCGTGGCGCGTGACGCCGATGTTCTTCGCCAGCTCGGGCTTGTTCTTCAGGAACCAGTTCAGCCGCTGCTGCAGGTAGGGCAGGCTCTGCAGCTGGGCGTCGTCGAGCGCTTCCGCCGCGAGCACGGGGATCAACCCCACCGCGGAGCGGATGCGCAGCGGAATGACCCGGCCCTCCACGAGGGCGTGGTCGTAATAGAACCCGTCGTTGTCGTCCCACAGCCCCGTTTCACCGAGCTCGTTCGTGGCCTGCACGATGGCCACGAAGTGATCGAAGAACTTCGATGCCAGATCGGCGTACGCCCGATCCTGCCGGGCCAGCTCCAGCGCCATCGCCAGCATGGTGGTGCAGAAGAAGGCCATCCAGGCCGTGGCGTCGGCCTGCTCCAGCCGTCCACCTCCCGGGATGGGCTTCGAACGGTCGAACACCCCGATGTTGTCCAGCCCCAGGAAGCCCCCCGCGAACAGGTTGTCGCCGTCGATGTCCTGTCGGTTCACCCACCAGGTGAAGTTGACCAGCCCCTTCTGGAACGCCGCCTCGAGGAACTGGAGGTCCTTGCCGCCGCCGCTCTGCTCGGCCAGTCGATACACGCGCCAAGCCGCCCAGGCATGGACCGGCGGATTCACGTCCCCGAACGCGAACTCGTAGGCGGGGAGCTGGCCGTTCGGGTGCATGTACCACTCGCGGCCAAACAGGATGAGCTGCTGCTTCGCGAAGTCCGGATCGATCCGGGCGGTGGCCACGCAGTGGAACGCCAGGTCCCACGATGCGAACCACGGGTACTCCCACTTGTCGGGCATCGCGATGACGTCACGAGCATAGAGGTGCTTCCATTCCCGGTTCCGTCCGCCGGCGCGCGGGCGCGACGGCGCGGGCACGCCGGGATCCCCATCAATCCAGTGCTCGACGACGTAGTTGTAGAACTGGCGTGACCACAACAGGCCGGCGTCCGCCTGCCTGACCACCCGCCGCTCGTCCGGCGTCAGCCCACTATCACCCTGGCCTTCGTAGAAGCGATCGGCCTCGCGCATGCGGCGCTCGAAGATGGCGTCGAAGTCCGCCCCGATCCCTGGCGTGGCGCCCTCCGCCTCGGACACGAACCGGCACCGGATCTCCCGCTGCTCCCCTGGGGCGAGGTCGAGCTTGTACCAGGCCGCCGCCTTGCTACCGAAGCCGGCGGGGTTGGCCGCGTCCGCCTGACCATCGACGACGACGCGATGGAAGGCGTCCTTCACGAAGCGCGAGCGGTTCGGCGCCCCAAACAGGCGCTCGGCGTTGGTCTCGTTGTCCGTGAACAGGAAGCGGGGCGGTTGCCCGTCGACAGGCTCGCAGGCGAAGCGATAGCGACCGAGGGAGGGGTGCAGGGCGTGAAGCTCGCCGCCCGCCTGCTCGATGCGCCCCTGCTCCCAGTAGCCCTCCCCCTTGCGGCCCCAGGCCCACGTGTTCCGCTGCCAGAGCGTCGGCAGCACGTGCAGCGTGGCGGCGTCGGGACCACGGTTCGCGCAGGTCAGTCGAATCAGGATGTCCTCGGGGCCCGCCTTCGCGTATTCCACGAAGACGTCGAAGTAACGTCCATCGTCGAACGCGCCGGTGTCCTCGAGCTCGTACTCGGGCTGCGAGCGCCCGCGGCGTTCGCTCTCGGCGAGGAGCGCGTCGTACGGAAACGCCGCCTGCGGATACTTGTACAGCGCCTTGAGATACGAGTACGTGGGCGTCGCGTCGAGGTAGTAATAGAGTTCCTTCACGTCCTCGCCGTGGTTTCCCTCCGGCCCCGTCAGCCCGAACAGGCGCTCCTTCAGGATCCCGTCCTTGCCATTCCAGAGGGCCGGCGCGAAGCACAGCCGGCACTCGCGATCCGTGAGCCCGAGCAACCCGTCCTCGCCCCAACGATAGGCGCGGCTGCGCGCGTGGTCGTGCGGCAGGTAGGTCCAGGGGTTGCCGTCCGCCGAATAGTCCTCGCGGACGGTCGCCCACTGCCGCTCGGCCAGATAGGGCCCCCACCGCTTCCAGTTGATCTGGCGCTCCGCGTCCGCCTTCAGCCGCTGTCGCTCGGGATCGATGTCGACGTCCGGACCGTCGCCGCTCATCGCCGATCCGCGAAGCTGACCACGCGCTTGATCCCCTCCGTCGGCCCGAGCAGCAGCGACTGGCACGCCTCTGGCGCGTAACGACCGGTGATCAGCGCGGCCACCTGCGCCGGCCAACGGCTGTGAAACTCGTTCAGATCCAGGGCCGCCTTCTCGAAGGCATCGCGCCCGGCGTTGACCGTGCCGTACACGAGCTGGTTCTTGAGCACGAGGTTGCGCATGATCAGCTCGGCGTCCAGCTCGATCGGGCCCTTGCGCCCGGGAACGCCGGTGAAGATGAAGATGCCGTTGACCCCCAGGCTCTCGATCGCCTTGAACGCGATCGTCGCGCTGCCCGTCGCCTCGTAGATGAGATCGACGTTGCCCACGGTGCCCGGCAGTCCGGCGATCGGCACGTCCGCCGAGCACAGGTAGCGCCCGCCCACGGACTCGACCCACCTGGCCTTCGGGCTGTCGGCTGGCTCCAGCGAATACACCCACGTCTGAAAGCCCCGGACCAAGAGCGCCATCGCGCCCAGGAGGCCGACCGGGCCCGCGCCGAGCACGACGGCCCGCTTCGCGAGGTCGATGCCGGGCGGGCGCGCGGTCGCCTGCAGCCAGGGCAGGCGGTCCTGGACGTCGCCGACCTCGATCAGCGCCTTCTCGGCGATCGTCAGCGGCTCGAGCAGGACCCCCACCTCGCGCAGGGCAGCCGGAAGGACAATCATGTAGCGCTCCTCGTCCACGACTTGCTCGGTCATGAAGCCGTCGCGTCCGTTGATGCCGCGCTCGGTGAAGGCCCCCGTCAGGCAGAAGTCCGGGCGGCCGATCGCGCAGGCGGGGCAATCGGGGTGGCCGCACGGCCGGCGCACCATCGTCACGACCAGATCTCCGGGTTTGATTCGTTCCACGCCGCGGCCGACCTCGACCACCTCGCCGAGCGACTCGTGACCGATGACCAGGTAGGGCGAGCCGGCGCGGGGCGTTCCGTAGTCGAAGCGGGCGATCTCGCGGTCGGTGCCACAGACCCCGATGTCGAGCATCGCGAGGCGTACCTCGGTGTCGCGCTCGAGGTGAGGCTCCGGATGATCGGTCACCACCCGCACCGCCTTCTCCTCGGGAAACACCGCGACCGCTTTCACGGGTCATGCTTTACCTCCCGTCTGAGGGAAGGTCACGAAAAAAGGGGCGCGGCGTCGGCCTGGCCGCCCCCACGAGTCGGCTCCTCGCGATCGCGAGCAACGGGCTTTTCGGACGGCCGATGACCGGATAGAACAGCCGTCGTGATATCCCTGCTGCGCATATCGGGGTTCGCGCTCATCGACGAGCTGGAGCTCGCGCTCGGTCCAGGGTTGACCGTCCTGACGGGCGAGACCGGCGCCGGCAAGAGCATAGTCGTCGACGCGCTCGCGCTCCTGCGCGGGGGCCGCGCAAGCGTGGACGTGATTCGAACCGGCCGGGACGAGGCCCGGGTCGAGGCCGCCATCGAGCTTCCGGCCGACGCGTCGGTGCGGGCACGGCTCCGCGCGGAGGGGCGTGACGGCGACGGCGAGCTGCTGGTTCGCCGGGCGATCGCGCGCTCGGGGCGCGGGCGCATTCACGTCGGCGGCGCCCTCGCCACGGTCGGTGATCTCGCGGCGACGGTCGGGGGACTGGTGGACATCGCCTCGCAACACGATCAGCAAACGCTGACCGATCCAGAGCAGCAGCTCGCCATCCTCGACGACTTCGCGTCGAACCGCCCCCTGCGCGACGAGATGGCGGCGGCGTACGCGCACCTGCAAGCCTCGCGGGCGGAGCTGGAGCGCTTCGACGCCGACGCCCGCACCCGGGCCGAGCGCGAGGACTTGCTGCGCTATCAGCTGAGCGAGATCGAGTCGGCGCGGCTCGAAGCTCCGAACGAGGACGAGCGCCTGAAGGCGGAGCGAGAGCGATTGCGCGGCGCCGAGAAGTTTCAGGCCGCCGTGGCGCGGGGGGAGGAGGTCCTGTACGCGGCCGAGGACGCGGTGGCCGGACGGATCGCGAGCGTGATTCGCGAGCTCGGGGCGCTCGCTTCCCTCGATCCGACGCTGGCGCCGTTCGTCGAGCGCCTTCGCGAGGCGGCGGCGCTGGTGGAGGACGTGGCCCGGGAGCTGTCGCGCTATGGCGACTCCGTGCGCTCCGATCCGGCACGCCTCGCGGAGGTCGAGGAGCGGTTGTTCTTGATGAGTCGGCTCGCGCGCAAACACGGCGGAACGCTGGCCGACGTGATTGCGCGGGCCGCATCGATGCAGCGCGATCTCGCGGAGATTGGTTCGTTCGAGGATGGGCTTGCGGAACGACGGGCCGCCGTCGTCACCGCGGAGGCGAGGGCCGGGGCGGCGGCCGCCCAGCTCTCCGAGTCGCGCCAGCGCGCCGCGATAGGGCTGGAAGAACGGGTAAACGCGGTTCTGGGAGAGCTGGCGCTCGGTTCGGCGCGCCTGCCGATCTCCGTCGAGACGCGCGACGCGCTGTCGGCGTCGGGGGCGGAGCGGGTACGCTTCCTGTTCGCGCCGAACCCCGGCGAGCCGCCGCGGCCGCTGGCGAAGATAGCCTCGGGCGGTGAGCTTTCGCGCGTCATGCTGGCGATGAAGCAGGCGCTGTCCAGGTCCGACCAGGTGCTGACGTACGTCTTCGACGAGGTCGACGCGGGCGTGGGCGGCGCCACGGCGGAGGCGATTGGTCGCAAGCTGAAGGTGCTGGCCGCGGACCGTCAGGTGCTGGTCATCACCCACTTGCCACAGATCGCCGTCTTCGCGGAGACCCACTTCCGGGTGACGAAGCATGTCAAGGCGGGCGGGGATCGCACTGTCGTCTCGATCGACCGCCTGGGAGACAAGGAGCGCGTGGCCGAGGTGACGCGGATGCTGTCGGGCGCCGCCACCTCGAAGCAAGCGACGGCTCACGCGGACGAGATGCTGAGGCGCGCGCGCGCGTGATCACCGCGAGGCCAGCGCCGCCGCCGTTGCTGCCGGAAGGGGGGTCGCCGTTGACCACCGCACGGCACCGTGTTACGGAAAGGGGCGCGGTTTCGCCGACTTGCCCAGCACCGGAAGTCGCGGAAACGCAGGGTTCGCAGGTCCAAAACGCTTTGTCACCCAGACGCAAGAGACGGTCCGCCGAGGTCAGGAACTCGCTCCGCCTTTTCGGCTTGTTGGCCGTCCTGGCGGGCGTCAACGTGTACGTGTTCTTCTTCAACCACGGCACCGCCCCGCGCGACGTCCTCAAGGCCTCGTCCACGGCCAAGGCGGCAGATGGCAAGGCAGGGACATTGAAGGAAGCGGCGCAGGCGGCGACCGCCGACCTGTCCGCGACGGCCTCGGCCAAGATGGTCGTGCCGGCCGGTGGGGCAGCGACGCCCGCGGCCGCCTCGAAGAAGGCATTGGTCCCCCAGCTCGTCGCGCCGGCGGCGACGCCGTCACCCGCTGCAAGGACCAAAGGCGGCCTGGCGGCGACCAGCCACCCAAAAGAGCATCCCGGGGGGAGCCCGGGGCTGGACGACGAGGGGTCGCTCAACCCGGAAAAGAAGATCGGCGACGCCGAGACGCTAGGGCAGATTCTCGTCCGTGAGGGCTTCGAGGGCGAGTCGCCGAAGATCGTCGCCGCGCTGTCACGCCTGTTCGATGCCAAGCTGATTCGCGGCGGTCAGACTTACCTCGTGCGCGCCGACGAAGGCGGCGAGCCAGAGTCGTTCGAGTATCGACCGAACGCGGTGACCCGCTACGTGGTGTCGCGGGGAGCGTCGGGGACCTGGGTCGCGATTCGCGTCGATCAGCCGGTCGAGACGAAGATCGTGACCGTCGCCGGGAACGTCGATTCTTCCCTGTACGAATCCGTACAGAAGGCCCAGGAGGGGAGCGCGCTCGCTGGCCTGCTGGTGGAGCTCCTGGCGTGGGACGTGAACTTTTACACGGACACGCATCCCGGCGATCACTGGAAGGTGATCGTCGAGAAGCAGTATCTCGGCGGGCAATTCTACCGCTACGGACATATCCTGGCGGCCGAGTACGGGGGCCGTGTGGGGATGTTCCGGGCGTTCTACTGGAAGGCGAACCGCCCCGGCGCCGAGGGACGCTACTTCGACGAAAAAGGTCAGGCGATCAGCAAGACGCTGTTGAAGACGCCGCTGCGATTCGTGCGCATCAGCTCGAAGTTCGATCGTCACCGCTTTCATCCCATCCTGCACGTGGAGAAGGCGCACCTCGGCATCGACTACGCGGCGCCGGTGGGAACGCCCGTGTGGGCGTCGGCTGCGGGCAAGGTCGTCGAGTGCGAGATGAAGCGAGGCTCGGGCAACACGGTCGTCCTCGCCCACCCGAACGGCCTGACCACCCGCTACTACCACCTGTCGCGGTTCGCCCGGGGTATGAAGGCGGGCAAGCTCGTGAAGCAGAAGGACGTCATCGGGTTCGTCGGCACGACGGGGCTCTCGACCGGTCCCCACTTGCACTTCAGCGTGACGAAGAACGGGGCGTTCGTGGACCCGAGCAAGGTTCAGGTCAACCGCGACGCGCCCGTCTCCGAGCCGGGCGCGTATCTGGCGGCGATTCGGCCACGAATCGCGACGCTGCGCGCCCTCGACCCGACCGCGCTCGCCCGGAACTGAGCGCGGCCTCGCGGCCGCCCACTTCATCCGGTGACCGCGGAGCAGCCTGCTATACTGGCGGAGCGATGGGCCGAATTTTGATCGGGTTGTTGAAGGGTGGCGTCGTCGGTGCGGCCGTCGGGTTCCTCGCGAACCGCGCCGGCATCACCTCGGGTCTGCTCGCCATGCTCGTCTACGGTGTCGTCGGGGCTGCGGTGGGGCTGATTTGCGGCAAGCCGGTGTGGCGTCAGGACACGCTGTGGACGCCGCTGTTGAAGGCCGTGTTCGGCTTTGGCGTGGGCGTCGGGGTGACCTTCCTGGCCCGCAAGTTCCTGTCCGGCGTGCACGTTCCGATCGCCGCCATCCCGGGCGCCATCGAGCACGCGCTGCCGGAGGTGCCCGCGCTGCTCGCGCCCGCGATCGGCATCCTCTACGGCGCGTTCGTCGAGCTCGACGACGCGGGCGGGGGCGAGGCGAAGAAGCCGAGCCGCCGCTGAGCGGAGCCGATCACACCCGCTTCGCGGCGCTCGTCGGCGGTCCGACGTGGTCGTCGGTCTCGGCTTCGTTTTCGGTATCGTCCTCGTTGTCGAACGCGCCCAGCTCCGCCAGGACCTCCTCGTCGCGGGGGGCCTCCGCCAGCGGCGGTGGCTCGAGGCCGCTCTGCTGGGCGCGCCGCTCGGCCAGGCGCCGCCGCAGGAAGATGATCTCCTCGGTGAGCCCGAGGGCGATGTACGCGGCGATGAGCGCCAGGAAGATGAAGACGTCGTGGACGCGATTCATGCGCATCACGATCCACACGGCCCCCACCAGCAGGACCACGCCGAACGTCTTCTTGGTCGGGCGGATGTCCTTGAAGGACCGGAAGCGAATCCGCGACACCATCAGGTACGAGAGCGCCAGCACGACCGCCGCCACCAAGACCTGGCTTGCCGTCTGATACATCCCGACGCCGTGGCTCACCAGCACCATGAAGACGACGACGCTGGCGGCGGCCGGGATGGTGAGGCCGAGGGTGTACTTCCCGGGGTTCTTCTGTCCGTGGGCCTCTTCCCGGCGCGACAGGACGTTGAAGCGCGCCAGCCGCATCGCGCCCGCGCACACGAACAACCCGGCGATGAAGATGCCGAGCCGGCCGAAGCTGGACAGCCCCCACTTGTAGATGAGCAACGCCGGCGCCGCCCCGAACGTGATGAGGTCCGACAGAGAGTCGAGGTCGCGGCCCAGATCGGTCTGGGTCTTGGTCAGTCTCGCCACCCGCCCGTCGAACGTGTCGAAGAAGAACCCGAAACAGATGGCCAGCGCCGCCAGGTAGAGATTCGTGCCACCCTCTCCCGACGCCGACAACGACATTGAGACGAACCCAGAAAAAGCGTTCGACAGAGTGAACAGATTCGGAAGAATGTAGTAGGTCTTCCGGAAGTCCACGGCGGTCCAGATGATAGCACCCGTCCATAGGCCTCCCAAACCGTGATTGCCTCAGGCTTTTCGCTGCTTCGGTCGGCGTTGCACATGGTGTTCCTGGTCGTCGTGACCGTCATCGGCGCGCTGGCGTCCATCGTCAGCGTTCCGTTCGATCGGTCAGGCGGGGCCGTCCTCCGGTTCGCCCGGTGGTGGTCGCGGGTCCTGCTGTGGACGGCGGGGGTGCGGCTCACCGTGCGCATGGCGGCCCCGCTCGATCCGCGACAGCCCTACGTCTTCATGGCCAACCATCAGTCGACGGTGGACATCTGGGCGCTGTTCATCGCCGTGCCGGTCGACATCCGCTTCATCGCGAAGAAGCAGCTCGGCTGGATTCCGCTGTTCGGGTGGGCGATGGCAGCGGGCCGTTTCATCTTTCTCGACCGAAAGAACCAGGCCGCCGCGTTTCGGAGCATCGATCTCGCGTGCGAACGGATTCGCGCCGGTAGCTCGGTCGCGATCTTCCCGGAGGGGACGCGCTCGCGTGACGGAATGCTCGGGCCGTTCAAGAAGGGCGGGGTTCGGCTGGCGATGGCCGCCGGTGTTCCTGTGGTGCCGATCGCCATCCGTGGAGCGGGCGAGGTGATGCCGCCTGGCCGCTTGCTCGTGCGTCCGGGACCGGTCGTCGTCACGATCGGGGCGCCCATCCCGACGACGGGGCTGGGCGCGTCGGATCGCGACGCGCTGCTAGAAAAAGTCCGTAAGGAGATCGAGCGCGACTCGGGGCAGCGATCCCGTGAGGAAGTCGCGCCGCCCACCACAGGCCCGCTCGAGCCCCAGACGGCTGGCAACGACGGTCGATAGCCGCGCTGTTTTTTAGTAGATGACGTGAACGAGGGTGAGGCCGGCGGCGGGGGCGGTGACGCCGCCCGAGGCGCGGTCGCCGGTTTCGAGGGCGCGCAGGATCGCCGGGATGTCACGCTTGCCGCGGCCGACGTCGGCCAGCGTTCCGGCCAGGATTCGCACCATGTTCTTGAGGAAGGCGGTCGCTTCGACGTCGATCTCGACGAGCGCGCCGCGCTTCGCGAGATCGAGCCTGCGGATCACCCGGACGGTGTTTCGCCGGTCGCAGTCGGAGGCGCGAAACCCGCGGAAGTCGTGCTCGCCGCACAGGACGCGGGCGGCCTCGCGCATCGCCTCGAGATCGAGCGGCCGGCGGCAGTGCCAGCTCGACCGCGCGTGCAGGGGCGAGCGCACGATGTGATTCCAGATGCGATAGCGGTAGACCTTGCCGCGCGCGGAGAAGCGCGCGTCGAAGGTCTCGGGGGCCTCGGCGGCGTCGATGATGGCCACGTCCGCGGGCAAGAGCGAATTCATCCCGCGCAGCAGGCCCATCGCCGGAATGCGCGACGCGAGCGAGAGGCTGGCCACTTGGCCGGCCGCGTGGACGCCGGCGTCGGTGCGCCCGGCCCCCCGCACCTCGACCCGTTCGCCGAGCAGCGCGTGCACGCCATCCTCCAGCGTCCCTTGCACCGTGCGCTGGCCTGCCTGCCGTTGCCAGCCGGAGAAGTCGGTCCCGTCGTACTCGATCGACAGGCGCAGCTTGCGCGGAGGAGTCTCGGTCACCCCCTCTGCCGCCATCATCGTCCCCGACGCTCCTAAAACTCGAACATGATGCCGGCGTTCCAGGTGTCGTCGCCCACGTGCAGGCGGTGCGCCTGTCCCAGCCCGGTGGCGTCGAGGTGTTCGTACTCGAAGAACAGGTAGGAGTGGTTGACGCCCAGATCCTCGTCGAACTGATTCGCGGAGTTCTGATCGAAGAAGTCGAGCACAAGCGACAGCCCGACCGTGGCGTGCCAGCCCAGCGTTCCGCCCTGACCGCTGCCACCCGTCGGATCGCTCGGCACCTGACCGTTGCCGTTGTGGATGGTCCAGTAGACGTAGTCGAGGCCCAGCTTGCCGTAGGGGACGAGCGGCACCTTGTAGCGCTCGTACGCGACGTCGAAGCGATAGATGGCGGACAACGAGAAGGGCAGCAACCGCAACGACGACGTGTCGCTGGTGACATTGGCCGCGCCGTCGGCGGTCAGGTTGTTTCCCGTCTCCTTGAAATAGCCGATGCCGACGCCCAGCGCGGCGGTGCCCACGTGCCGGATGAGCTCGTAGTCGAATTCCATCGTGGTCATGAGCTTCCGGCTCGACCCGAAGAAGTCCTTGTAGGGGGTGCGGCCCGTTCCCTCGAACTCGGAGTCGATGTCCGGCTTGTAGGGGCCGAACTTCAGCTCGAAGGCGAAATGCTGGGGGCTGGCGTGGCGCCCCCGGTCACGCTCGCCTTCGATGACCTGGGCGCCCGCCGTCGCTGGCAGGACGGCGCCAATTAGAAGCACCGACGCGATCGAGCCCGGGCGAATTCGCGGTCGCGTCACGAGCGCCTCCGCCGGCGTCGGCGGCGCACGGCAATCCCGAGCGCGACCACCGCCGCGGCGAGACCGCTCGTCGGTGCGCCGCCGCCCAGCGATCGGCCCGCGACGGCGCATCCCCCCGTGGCCTGTCCCTGCGGATCCCCGTTGCGGTACTGGTGGTAGAAGTCCAGCGTCAGTATCGGCATGGTGTACGGCGGAGAGGGGAAGCCCAGCGCGGCGTTGCCGTGCTTGTCGACGGCGGCGACGGCGATGCCGTAGTTGACGCCGTTCTCGAGGATCTGCACGCGAGCGGAGGTGGTGCTCGCCGACAACAAATCGGAGCAGACGAAGTGCGTGTTGATGTCGACGAGCGCGGTGGGCGACAGATCCGTGGCGCCGGCGTTGCAACTGTCGACCGACGTGTCGAAGGTCCCGTCCTTGAACACCTGGTACTGATCCGCGCGGGTGCAGAAGACCTGATAGCCGAGCAGATCGGGGATGCTGTTGTCCGGGTTCACGTTCGTCCAGTCCACGATCAGCGCCTCGTTGGCCCCCGTCACCGAGACGGGCGTGGGCGTGGGGGGTGGAGTCCCGTCGATCACCACGTTCAGCTGACCCGTTCCGACGTCGAAGAGGCCGGGCGTCGTCTCCACGAACAGCCACACGGGCTGGCTGAACGCGTCGCCCACCGCGCAGGGATCGTCGGCGGTCGTGAGCACGGTCCCCGTGGTGCCACCGGTGCCGGTCGCGCCGCCCGTCCCCATGGTGCCGCCCGTGCCCGTGTCTCCACCGCTACCGGAGACGCCACCGGTCGAGACGATCCCGGTCGTATCGACGCCGTAGCTATGCGCCAGGACATCGACGGTCGTCTGGACGAGCATCCCCGTGAGCCGAAATTGCGAGAACGACATGCTCGCCATCTTCAGGCAAGAATTGATGATGGTGAGGTTGTTGCACTGAGCGCCGAGGTACATCGTGACGGTGTCCGTGCCCGCGATGGTTGCGGCCGTCGCCGCCGACGAGGCGTTCAAGATCGCCTTCAACCAGACGTCCCGCTTGCACTGACAGCTCGCGCGGTTGAGGAAGAACGCCTTGTCGACGTCGCTGAGGTTGGTCCCCACCTGCTTCTGGACGCCGATGAAGAAATCCGTGGACGTGAGGGTGCCGCCGGTCGTGCCGACCGTTCCCCCGGTCCCGATCAGTTGGGCCCGGGCAGCCCCCGACGACAAAACGCAGGCGAGGCCCACCGCGAGCGCGACCCTGCCGGCGACCGCGCGCCGGGCGCCATTTCGGACGTTCGTGCGATTCATTGGTTGGAGTCCCACCCTCGCTGCGCGGGTGGCTGCAATCCTGGTGCCTTCCGTCCACCCGCCAAATGATGCGCTCGCCGCGGCGGGCGGTGTCCCCCTGGCGAGCCGCGGTGCAGGCGCGCGCCAATTTGGCAGCCGCGATCCCGGGCGGCCTCGATACCCAGCTCACGCCGCGCGAGAGGCCGGGCCGGCCGCGGGCGCGCCCAGCCTCGCCAACCGCCGGGCGAGCTCGGCGACACGGGCGTCGTCGATCTCGCGCCGTCCGAAGCGCGCCTGCGCGTAGAGCTCCGTCAGCTCGGCGAAGGCCGCCGCCCCCTCCACGGCCGCGGCGTTGACGCGGGCGGCGTACTCGCGTGGTGTCTCGGATGGTTGCCGGCGGAGCCCCTCGTGTCCCAGGCGCTCGAGGGCCCGGCGGTAGAGCCTTCCCACGGCATGAGGCATGGGCGGCGACGTGCCCGCGGCCCGGGAGCCCTGGCGCCTCCGCCGCCGGTACGTCCACCACGCCAGCGCCCCGACGACGCCGACGCCCACCGGCAAGGCGAGCCGCCGCCACTGGAAAGCGTGGCGTGGCTCCCCGGTCCACCCGTGGGCGCCCCCCACGCCGCGCTGGAGATTTCGCGCGAGATCGAGCTGACGTCCGAGGTCGTAGCCCATCACCCAGCGCCCCCAGAAGAACTCGATGGAATCGAGGAGCTGCCGCAGCCCGTTCATCCGTCCCCCGGCGCGCACGGCCGGGGTGGCGTCGACGCGCATCCAGCCGCCTTCCCCTTGCCCTTGGCCCAGGTAGGCCTCGACCCAGGCGTGCGCGCGGTTCTGGCGAACGGTGACGTACTGCCCGACGGCGTTCCATTCGCCGCCGAGGAAGCCGTTGACGTAGCGGGTGGGCACCCCCACCGACCGAAGCATCAGGGCCGCCGCCGACGCGAAGTACTCGCAGTGGCCGCTCTTGTGGTCGAAGAGGAAGCTCTCGATCGGGTCCGCCGTCCCGCCGCGATGACCGAGATCGACGCTGTACTCGTGGGTCTTGTCGAGCCACTCCATGACCGCGACCACTTTGCCTGCCGGGGTTGGGTGGCCCGACGTCACGCCCCGCGCGAGCTCCGTGATGCGCGCCGCCAGCGGCGGCGGCAGCGCGAGATAGGGGTCGAGCAGCGCCGGTGCGATGTCGCCGAGCGCGCGGCCGGTCGTCATGCCCACCTTCGCGAACGGATCGCGGGAGTAGGCCACGTAGTGCGCCCCGGCGAAGACGCGCAGGTCGGCGGTCGGGTCGCTCGGGCGGCCGTCGAGCCCGGTGTTCTGGAACGCGACCTCGCCCGACCAGCGCGGGACCAGGCGCAGATCGGCGAGCGCCCCCAGCTTCGGCGGCGGTAGCTCGAACGCCAGCGGGCGGTCGAGCGCGAACGCGACCGGAGCCGCGATCCCGACGATGTCGATCTCCTGCCGGTCGAGGTCGGCGAGCGCCGGTAGCGGCTCGTCCCTGCGGCGCGTGTGCGGCTCCTCGATCCAGACGGGACCGTCGGTCTCCTCGAGCTGGGTCCGCAGCGCCTCCTGGTGAGCGCGCAGCCACCGGCCCTTCTGGTACGTCTCGTAAACGGTTCCGCGCCAGTACAGGCGATCGAGCTCGGCGTCCCTTTCGCGCTCGGAGCGCAGCGCCGTCAGGCGGGGCAGCACGGCCCGCAACGCCACCGTGTCGTCCTCGCCAGAGAGAAACCCGGACGTCCCCAGCGTAACCTCGTCGGAGAATCCGACGAGGTTCTTGCGGGCGCGCGCCCCCCCGAGGGCGAACCCGGTGCCCACGCGCGGGACGAGCGCGAACGTCAGCACCGCGCCCGCGCAGATCACCAGGGCCACCACCGCCGTCATGGCGAGAAACGGCCCGCCGATCACGCGCCGCGAATTCAGGATGCGGGCGACACCGACCTTGTGGCTGGGGGCGTTGCCGGAGTGCTTGACCAGGTAGTTCTCCTCCATCTCCCGGCGCAGGTGCAGCAGGATCAAGGTCCAGGTGGTGATCACCACGTACGCGGCGAAGGCGAAGGCGAACAGGAAGCTCTGCGCGAACGCCGCGCCGGCGAGGACCATCAAGAACGCGAGCACGTAGATTTGCAGATAGTCGCGGTTCGCGGTGCGCTGAAAGAGCTTGTAGACGGCGAGAAAAAGCACCAGGTTCAAAACCGGGGAGAGATCCGGGTCGGGGATGCGCGCCCAGACCTGATAGGTGGACATGACGAAGAAGCCGGCGGCGCCGATGCGGAGGATCGGGGTGGCCTGGCCCAACCACCCGTACAGCTTCGAGCCCGGATCGCTGAACCAGGACACCACGCCGCACCCGAGCGCGACCAGGGCCGCCGCCGGGGACAGCAGGTTCGCCGTGAGGAGGGTGGCGGTCGCCACCATGACCAGCAAGTACGTGGTCAGCTTGTGCGACAGCTGAAATCTCACGCGATCCTCCGGGGCGCGGCCGTCCCTTGCCCGAGCCCCAGCTCCGGCTGCTGTCCGGCCGCGATGCGAATGACGGCGCCGGTGCGACCGGCGCGCGGGGCAGGCGCGTCGGCGGTGACCACCTCCAGCAACGCGAGAAAACGCAGAATCCGCGTCGCCTGCGCCGGGCCTCCTTCGGGCGTGATCTCCTCGCCGCTGACCGCGAGGCCGACGCGATAGCCGCGATGAAGCATCTCGCAAGCGACGGAGGCCGCCAGCGAGACGGCGCGCTCGAACGCCTCGTCGGGGGCAGGGTCGTCGTCGTCGCGGGCGTGCGGAGGAGCGCCGCGCGGTGACGCCGTCGACGAAGCGGAGCCCGGCGACCCACGGTTGTCGAGCACCAGGCGCACCTCCTGGCCTTCGTCGTCCTCGGTCTCGCGAACGAACGCCCCGCCGCGACGCGCGGACGTGCGCCAGTGAATGTCGCGCGGGTCGTCGCCCTGACGAAACTCGCGGAGCCCGAAGAACTCGCCCCGGCGGCTGCGCCACTTGTGTTGCCCGCGGCCGTGCTGGGACGCGAAGCCCCGCAGCAGGTCCTCGGGCACCGGGACCATCGCCGGGTAGACGAGGAGATCGGTGCCCGCCGCGACGTCCTTCGACTTGTGAATCAAGCCGAAGGGGAACCGCGTCGACACCCGAAAGCCGGACAATCGCAGCCGGCCCCGGTGGGGCGCGACGTGGCGGTACGCCGTCTCTTGCATGCGCCCGGCCGGAAGCTTCAAGAAGTAGCACCGCTTCTCGATGGGGCGCCCGGCGACGAGGTCCTCCACCTCGACGGAGAACGACGGCAGCCGTCGCTTGGAGTTCGTCAGAGAGATCCCCATCAAGTAGGGCGCCTCCGCGAAGATCGACTGCGGCATCGAGCGACGGACCACGAGACCGCGCAAGCACATCTCGGACAGCACGCCGCTCGCGAGGATGAGGAACAACATCATCCCCCAGATCAGGAACAGCAGGTTCAGCCCCGCGTTGATCGCCGCTAGCCCGACGAGCAAGGTCGCGATCAGGAAGTACCATCCCTCGCGGGTGGGGGGGAACCGGCGCCCGGGGGTGATCCATCGCCAGCCGGCGCGCGCGAATCGTCCCAACGGCAAGTGCTCAGGCGGGCGCCGGAACCCGATCCATGAGGTCGAGCAGGATGCGTTCGGCGTCCTGGCTGGACCGCCCCTGCGAATCGGCCTGCGCGGCGACCACCACCCGGTGGGCCAGCGACGGGACCGCGATCGCCTTCAGGTCGTCGGGGAGCACGTAGTCGCGTCCGTCCACGAGCGCGACGGCGCGCGCCGCGTTTCGCCACGCGAGCTGTCCGCGCGGCGACACCCCGAGGGCCAGGTGGGGCGAACGCCGCGTCTCGCGCGCCACCGCGACGATGTAGTCGGCAAGATCCGCCTCCAGGTGGACGCGCTCCGCGGCGTCCTGAAGCGCCCGGACGTCCGAGATGCGCAGCACCGGCTCGAGCTCGGCCAGGGCATCCCCGGTGCGGCTCGGAGACTCCATCAAGATGCGTCGCTCGTCCTCGGCGGACGGGTAGTCGATGCGGATGCGCAACAAGAACCGATCCATCTGCGACTCGGGCAACGGGTACGTCCCGTAGTGCTCGGCCGGGTTCTGCGTCGCGATCACCATGAACGGCGAATCGAGCGGATACGTCTGGCCGTCGACGGATACCTGGCCGTCGCTCATCGCCTCGAGCAGCGCGCTCTGCGTGCGCGGGGTGGTGCGGTTGATCTCGTCCGCCAGCACCAGGTTCGCGAAGATGGCCCCGGGGTGAAACGCGAATTGCCCCGCGGCCTGGTCGAGCACCGAGACGCCCACGATGTCCGAGGGCAGCAGATCGCTCGTGAACTGGATGCGGTGAAAGGTCCCCCCGATCGAGGTCGCGAGCGCCCGCGCGAGCGTGGTCTTCCCGACCCCGGGGACGTCTTCGATGAGCAGGTGCCCGCGCCCGATCAGCGCGATGACGGCGTGGCGAATCGCCTCGGGCTTGCCCCGGATCAAGCGCGCGACGTTCGCTTCCAACGCCGCGATCAGTTCCGCGAACGAGGTCGTGCGCTCCCTCGGGAGAGCGGTGGTCATCCCGTAGAGGATAGCGCACGGCGGGCCCCGGCGTCAGGGGGCGGTGGACCCACACGCTCGGGCCCGCTTTATTTAAGCGAGAGCTGCGCACTTCAAGCTGTTGTCGCGCTCGACAGGCTCACAGTGCAGGCCTCGGACCCCCGACTTCGGGCCTTCTCACCTGAACGCCGTTGCCACTAGCCTCTCCAAGGTAAAGCAGTTAAAGTGCCGCGGTCGTGTTGGTTCCTAGACCCTCTGGAGGCGTCATATGGGCAGGCTCGCTAATTCTGGTGTGACTTACGTTTCGATCATCGTTGCCGGCATGGCGATCGCCGGCCTCGCGGGGGGCTGTGGCGACAACAAGCCGTCGACGGGCCTGGGAGGCGCCGGGGGCAGAGGGGTCGGAGGAGCTGGAGGCGGGGGCGGGGCCGGGGGCGGCAGCGGTCTGGCCTGTACGATATCGAAGCCTGTCATCACGGCGACGCATCCTGCCCTCAACGGTGTCCCGGTCGCGAAAGGCGGCGACAATGTCAGCTCGCCGGGCGGCGCGTACGAGGTCGCCTTCGAGGTCACCACCGCCATCGAGGACGGGCAGACGGTCTCGTTGAAGATCACCAACACCGCCACGCCGACCGTCAGCACCACGGCGGAGGCCACGGTCATGACCGGCAAGGCCGAGTTCGCCGGCGTTCCGCTGGTGCCGGACGGCACCTTCACGGTCACGGCCACGTGCACGAACAAGGCCGGCGTGATCGGACATTCGGCCGCCACGCCGTTCAAGGTCGATTCGACCCCGCCGACCCTCACGGTGTCGTCGCCCGCGGACGGCCAGTTCATCGGTCCGGCGCAGCTCGTGGGGGGCGCGTTCAAGGTCTGCGCGCAGACCACGTCTGCCGACGCCGTCGGGCTTCCGGTGACCCTCGGCGCGGCCGCGCTGAACCTGTCCGTCGCGGTCGGCACGGCGTCCCCGGTGGCGGACACCGGCTTCGTCGCGGTGGCGGCGGTCGGGACGGACGCCTGCGTGAACATCCTGTGCCCGAGCAACTCCCCCGTCGACTTGACGGTCACGCTGAAGGACGGCGCCGGAAACGCGACCACCAAGACGGTATCGCAGATCTCTTGCGCGACCACTCTTCCTGGCGTCCTGATCACCTCGCCTGCGGGCGACTCCACGCCGTTCGCGGATCCCACGAAGCACCTCCTCGCGGCCGGCTCGTCGAACACCTTGAAGGATCAAGATCCCGCGACGGCCGGCGCCCAGTTCACAGTGGTCGCGTGCAGCGACACGGCCGGGGTGGCCACCCTGAAGGTCGGCGCGGCAGGCAACACCCTGGCGGCCGTCGGGACCACGGTCACGACGGTCCCCGCGGTCACCGCGGACAACTGCCCGCCAGGCCACACGCAGGTCGCGAAGTTCACGAACGCCACCCTTCCCGAGAGCGCCCTCAACGCGGACGGCACCGTGAAGACGGCAACCGCCCTGGTGGTCGAGGTGCAGGACAGCGTCACCGCCGCCATCGGCGCCAGCCCGGAGGTCGACCTTTGGGTCGACACGTCGGTGCCGACCCTCGCGGACTCGGCGACACCCCTCTGCAACACGACGGTTCAGAGCGCGACGGCCGTCACCAAGAACGTGACGCTGTTGTCGTCGACGGCGTCGGTCGTCCTGACCGCCACCCCGAACGCGGGGACCGCGGTGACCTACTCCGCGCCCATGTTCGCGGCGGGCGCCGTCACCTTCACTGGCGTTGCGTTCCCGCTCGGGGCGACGACGCTGACCGCGGTGGCCACCGATCCGGCGGGAAATACCGCGACGCTGGCGCAACCGTGCCTGGTGACCGTGGGCACGCCTCCGGTCGTGACGTTCACAGCGCCCGCGGTAGGGAAGAACCTCTGCGTCGCAGGAAGCACTGTCGCGTCGTGCATCGCGGATGCCGACGCGACCACGCCCGGCTGGCAAGGGCTTCTGACCGCGGGCGTGACGGTGGGAGGAGTGCCCGCCACCACCGGGACTGTGACGTTCACGGCGTCCTCCGCCACGGCGCCGCTCGGTACCGTCAACATCGTCGCGGGTGCCGCGAACCTGTTGGTCACGATTCCCGACGGCAACCCCGTGACGATCACGGCGACGACCAGCGCGATCGGAGCCAACGGTGTTGGGGTCGCGACACGGGTGGTGGTGGTCGCCACCACGGCGCCCGCCGCGCCCGCGAACGTTCAGGTAGTTGTGAAGGATCGTCGCCAGAGCACCTTCACGGTGACCTGGACCGCGCCAACGGGCGCGGCTGGCTACGAGCTCAGGGTCGGTCAGGTGGTTGTCTACGCACCCAACTTCGATACACCGACCGTCGCGAAGCCGATCCCCATCACGGGAACGCCGCTGGCTCCCGGTATGACGGAGAGCCGCGACGTGCCCGACCTGTACATCGAGAACGACTACTTCTTCGCGATCGCGGCGACCGACGCGGCCGGAAACAGGAGCGCGATCGTCAGCGCGACGCCGTCTCCGCCGTCGCCGGTTTGCACCACCACGCCCTGCCCGATCCGGGCGCAGTTCAAACAGACCATCATAAGCGGACCGCAGTCGACGCCGGCGAACTACGCGGGGTTTGGGTACTATCTCGACGGCTCGGGCAACTTCGTGGGTGATGCCAACTCGGATCTGCTGGCGAGCGATGGTTACGGCTCCCACGCCTACATCTTCGCCGGATCGCCGACGTTCGCGGGAGGCGCCCCGACGGTCACCTTCCAGAGCGCGACGCAATACTTCGGCGTCAGCATCGCCAACATCGGAGACGTGGACGGCGACGGCTTGGAAGACATCGCGGTGTCCTCTTCGTTCGAGTCAACACCGAAGATCTTCATCTTCAAGGGCCGGCCGACGACGAACCCCTGGCCGGCCACCGTCATGGACACCGCGGCCGACTACGTCATCACCGCGGATACGACCTTCAACGGGACTTCTCTCCTCGGATTCCCCATCGCGAAGCTCGGCGACATCAATGGCGACGGCGTGGGAGACTTCGGGCTCGGCGCGCAAGGGGCCGGAGGCGGCGCCGGGGCGGTGCTGGTAGTGTTTGGCGCCAAGCCGTTCGTCGGCGGAACGCTGTCGAGCCTGGTCACAGCCGGAAAGGCTGTGGTCCTGACGAACGCCGGAGCTTCGGGGTTTTTCGGCTATGGCCTGGTAGGCCTGGGAGCCTCGAACGGCACCTTGGTGGTGGGAGCGCCCAGTGCGGGTACGGACACCGGGGCCATCGTCACGTATAAGTGGAACGGAACGGCGCTCGCCCCGTCAGGAGTTCCCTACACGGGCGGCGCCAAAGAAAACGTGGGCAGCATTCTGGCTGTCTTGGGTGGCGGCCTGGGTGTGCTCTCCGGGAACAACTTCCCGGTGGGCGCCGGGACGGTGTTGTCCTTCTTGAATGGCACCGCGGCCGCGCCTCTATCCGGCACGCCCCAGCGCTTCACGGATCTGGCTGGTCCTGACACGTTTGGGACCATCACCCTCGGTGGGGGATTCTCTGGCTCGGGCGCGTCCATCTCGTACCTCGGCGACAGCAAGCCGGATCTGGTCCTCGGGGGGGCGTTCGAGAGCACCCATCCGGCCATCGTCTACATCATGGACGGTGCCACTGTGGCCAGTCTGCCAAGCCCCGTCTATGTCGACAATTTCCAGGCCACTTGCAAGATCCCCCTGCCTGCCGACTGGGTGAAGCGCGTGACCATTTACAACAGTCCCATCAAGGACATCAACGGCGATGGCTATGGCGACATCGCCATCGGCGAAACTGACGACGGGACCTTCAATGTTCCCTTCCAGGGCCGCGTGATGGTCCTGTGGTAGTCAGCTTCGGTTTTTGCCCGCCTCGCCGACTTCCGTAGGCGATGCCTGTTCGGTTGGCTGGTCTGCTCCACCTCGAGGCTGACGACCGTCCCACAACCGAGGCGCTCGAATCCGAGTGGGGGGCGCGCTATCCGGCTTGTCCCCCGTGGGAGCGGTCGGTCCACCGCCTGGTGGGGGCAACGGTGTTCCTGGATACCTGTGGCGACTCTCAGGCAATCGCGGTCGACCAGCAGAGTGGTTCCGGGATCGCCGGGACGATTCGCTTGGACCGCCGCGACGTCCTGCGGGCGGAACTGGGCGAGCAGGTGTCCATTGCGATAAGCGATCACGCGCTGGTTCTGCTCGCCTACCGGCGCTGGGGGCCGAATGCTTTCTCGCGGCTGAGGGGAGACTTCGCGTTCCTGGCCTGGGATTCCCGTGAGCGCACCTTCTGGCTGGTTCGGGATCCGTTCGGCATCCGGCGCCTCCACTATGCCGCCCACAAAGACACTATCGTCTTCGCGTCGGACGTGGAGGGCGTTCTGGCCTGGCCTGGCATCAGCCGCGAGCCTGACGACGTGACCATTCTGGACAACCTCCTCGGGCACTACCAGACGCGGGAGCGGACCTTCTTCCAGGACATCAAGCGCGTCTTGCCGGGACACTTCCTGCGTATCGCACCCTCGGGAGTCCAAAGTGTTCGCTACCTGGAGCCGCCGCATACGTCACCCGTCTTCGCATCGCTGAAGGACTACGCCGAGGCGCTGCGCGAAGAGCTCGCCCGGTCTGTCGCAGAGAGGATTCCTGACTCGGGCAACGTCGTCTGTCACGTCAGTGGAGGCCTCGACTCGGCGTCGGTTGCCTCGCTGAGCGCGGCCCACCTCGCGCGGGAGGGAAGCGGCCGGAAGGCAGTTCTAGCCACCGCACGATTTCCAGGACTCGGCTGCGACGAAGGACCGATCGCCCAGGAGTTGGGACGCTGGCTCGGCCTGGCCATACACGAATGGGATGGGCTGCGGCCGGAGACGAGCGACCTCGAAGCGGGTCGAGTTGCCTGGCCCTTTGGAAGGTCTTCCATCGGCGGCTCGTACCAGGGCGACCTCGATGTGGCGGATCGGTTCGGCGCCGGCGTGCTGCTCTCCGGGCTCGGCGGCAACCAGATCTCCTGCGAGAGTGGATTTTTTCGCGACTGCTTCCGGGAGGGGAGGTTCATGGGCTTCTCGCGCGGGCTGTTCCAGATCGTGCGGGGCCGGCCGTGGCGGTGGGAGTTTCGCCATTTCCGACGATCACTGCTCGAGGCGCGGCGGGTGGCTCGCGGTGCGGTGCCGTGGGGAACAAATCGGGACAACGCCACTCCCGCGGAAGGCAGGATGCCGCGTTGGCTGGGGCCTCGCCTCGGAAGGGCGTGGCTGGACTTGCCGGGTGAGCTCACTCCGCCGCCGGCTAATGTGCCAGCTACGGGGAGCTGGATGGCTGACGCAATCTGGGAAAAGACCGCAGCCGACCCGAACCTGGTCTGGACCCTGGAATATGAAGACGCCCGAGCAGCCGAACGCGGGCTCGAGTTTCGCTATCCGTACCTCTCCTGGTCCCTCCTGGCGCTTGCCATGGCTATCCCCTGGCATCTGCGCGCACCGTCTGACGTCGATCGCCAGTGGCAAAGACTTGGGCTCATCGGGATCCTGCCAGAGCGATTGAGGTTACGGAATACCTTCGCGGATTTCAACGAGGGAAACCTGTTGAACACTCAATGCGCGGCCGTTCAGATCGAGGGTCTTCTAGCAGGGGGGCCGTGGGCTTCAGAAGGATTCGTGAATAGGCGACTTGCCCTTGAGGACTATAGACGGCTTTCCAGCTGCCCGACGGCTCGATTGCCCGCCGTCCCCTATGAACCTTGGGAACCTTGGCGGCAAATCCGCGACGTGGCCGCTCTTGAAGCTTGGCTTAGGCGGGTTTGACGGTAGAATCCACCGCTGGAGGTAGATTATGACGCTCGACGCCAAGGTCGGGGCAGACGCCCTTGTTCCCGACCAGGAAAACCAAACGGTGCCCGATGGGCCACGTCCCTACGATACGCCCGTCCTCATACCTCTCGGCAATGTCCATGAGCTCCTCGCTGGTATGGGGGCGAGTATGACGTCAGACGGCGCTAGGTTTACGCACCGGCAATGATGGGGTTAGGTCCTCGAATTTGCTTTTGGCGTAAAGTTTCCGACCTAGGTCCCTTGCTAAGGAGGGCGCTTCTCCTTGAGGGACTGCGGGTTTCGGTGGGACCGAAGCGGGCCGTGCTGTTGGCCCGCGGCCTGGGCAGGAATGCAAGAACTCGATCGATTGGAGATCGCCGCGCATTGGTCGGTATGATTGCGATCATCGATCGTTTATGGCGCGGCGGGCCGAACTGTTACCGGCGCGTCTTGCTGGAGATCTCCATGGACGCAGGGGCCGCGCGCGACGTGGTCAAGATGGGCTTCCGGAGCAGCGGCGGACAGGGATCAGGACACGCCTGGCTGGGAGATGCCGCCGCGATCGACGGCAGGCACAAACCCTACGACGCGATCGTCTCGATCTGAGCGCGCAGGCTGGCGCGCAGATCAGCGAGGCCGGCGGGGATCGACAGCGCTTCGACCGCCGTGGTCTGGACCGCCAGCGCCCGACACGCGGCGAGGTGCGCTCTCAGGCTCTCCGGGGTCGACGAGTGGATGAAGCTGTTGACGAAAAGGTGTCGCAGGCCCCCGGACGGAGACAGAGCGCGGAGAGCCCAGTCGGCGCCGCCACGACGTGCCCGGTCCAAGAAGATGATCTTGCCGAGCGGGAGGTATTCGCGACGTTCGCGCAACGCCTCCCGGAGGGGCCGAGCGTCGACCGAGGCGTCCCTGCGAGCGACCAGGGCTTCCGTCGCCTCGCTCATCCACGTTTGAATCACCGCCTCCGCGCCGTCGACGATCACCAACTGTCCGCCGTCGTCCGTAAGGAGGATGAGGTCCTCGCAGATGAGGCGGCTCCCGGCGATCTCTGCCGCAATCAGGCGCGCGGTGGTGGTCTTCCCGGCGCCGCTGTCGCCCGAAAAGAGCAGGCTTCGCTCGGCCACCTCAACCGCCGAGGCGTGAAGCGCGAGCGGATACCAACCCGCGAACAACTTGGGCACGAACACGCGCAGCGCGGCCGCGACCTGTTCATCCGGTTTGTCCCGCAAGCCGCTTCCCGCGGCCAGCACCAAGGACTCCCTGTCGAACGTCAATGCGGTCTCTGTGCCTTCGCGCAGCGACAACAGGCGTCCTTCGTCGTCGAAGCGGCCAAGCTCCGACGTGGGCTTGGCGTCGATCGCTTTGACCGAGGCCACGGTTCGCTCGATGAGGGGGCGGGCCTCCTCTTCGGCGCCACCCAGCCCCGCGGCGACCCTGGTGACGGCTTCGTCGCTGGACCTCGATTCCATCAAGGCGGACCAGATCGCGGCTCCTGCCGCGTCCAGCTGGAAGAAGTCCCCCGAGGGCAGGTGCAACAACAGACCTCCGTCGGCGAACGTGGCGGCGGCGAAGTCCTCGCGCACGAGCGAACGATCGAGCGCTGACCTCACGGCGACGGGTGGCGTCCGAGCAGCTTTATGGCGGCGGAGAGGGCGTCCTCGCCCGAGGCGCCCAGGTCGAGCACCACGTCGCCGGGTTGGACCATGCTGCGAATGGCTGCGTCGAACGGCGCCATCCGATGGGGATCGTTCATCATGTCGAGATAGTCTTGGAGGTGGTACAGGCGAATGAGCGCGGTTCGTGGCGGGCGCCAGATGATATAGTAGCTCAGTGACCATGAGCGAAGGCCACGTTCGTTTTCAGCTTCGTTCGGACGTGGCGACGCACGACATCGACGAGGGGCTGCTGGTCGTGAATCTCGAGACGGGGAAGACCTGGAAGCTGAACCACGTCGGCGCCGCTGTCTGCCGGGGGATCGAGCGTGGAACCGATCTCGCGCAGATCGCCGCGGAGCTCTCCGACAAGTATCGGGTCGCCGCGATGACCGTGCGCAAGGATGTCGACGCGCTCGTTGAGAACCTCCGGCAGGAAGGGCTCGTCGAGGCGCTGCCCGCCGGGTGAACGCCGGGTCGACCGCGGCCTCGCGAACGGGTCGCGCCGGCGCCACCACCGAACATGCCGCACGGGCCATTCGACGCATCGATCTCGACCGCCGTCCGGTCGCTGGTGAGCGCGCTCGTGACGACCCGAGGGCAGACCTCCGCGGTCATCGAGCTCGACGAGGATTGCGCCCGCGTCGCTTTCGCCGAGGACCTCGCGCCCTTGCTGGGCGCGGCCGTGAGTCAGGGGCGGGTGGCCGTGCCCCGAGCGGCGCGCGAGCGGCTGCTGTGGGAGCACCAGATGTGCGTGGCCTCGAACGTCGTCCGTTCCCGTGCGACGCGCACGTTCGCCGACCTCTGTCGTCAGGTCGGCATCCCGGTGGTCCTCCTGAAGGGGATGGCCATGATTCAATCCACCCTGGACCTTGGGGAGCGGTCGATGATCGATGCCGACCTCCTCGTCCCCGCGTCGCGCTGGCAGCAGGCCTGCGCCCTGATCATCGGGGCCGGATTCGCTGAAACGGTCCTCCCCGGGCGTGGTTACACCGCCCGGCACGACTACGTGCGCACGTTCTCGAACGCCGCCGGCGTGACCATGGAGATTCATCGCTTCGTCTGTGAGGCCTCCTTCCTCGACATCGATTACGAAGGGGCCGACGGTCTCTTCGCACGCGCCCGCCGTGCTCCCACGGGCCTGCTCGTGCCCGATGACGGCGATCTATTCCTGACACTCGCGGCTCACGCGGCCAAGCACACCTTCGAGCTTCCGCTCCGTTCGTTCTTCGACGGGCTCTTTCTGCTGCAACGGAGCCCTCTGAAGCTCGACGAGCTCGCCGCCCGGGCGCGCCACTGGCGGATGGAGGCCGCGTTCGCGATGTGGGTCCAGTCGCTCCGCACGCTCGCGCCGGCCATCGCCCATGTCAGCGACCACGCCCCGGTCGGCCCGCGCTGGCGGTGGGGGCGGTTCGTGTGGTCGCGGACGCGGCACGCGTCGCCGTGGCAGCGGTTTGTCCGCATGGCGTGGCTGGTTGATGGCAAGGCCGCCTGGGTGCGGCACGTGGCCACGCGGGCGACGTTCCGCGCGCTCGACAGCATTCAATCGTCGGCGCGTGGAAGGACGCCGTCCTAGTCCAAGCCTCACAGGAGTCGGCGAGACCGGGCTTCCTGCGCTACTGTTCACGGGCATGCAGGATCTCCGGACCGTCGTCGACTACCACGCCAGGATGCTCGGCGATCGGGCGCGGGTCGAACGGTTCGAGCAGGCGATCGCGGCAACGGTGCGTCCAGGCGCCGTCGTGGCCGACGTCGGGTGCGGAACCGGGATCCTCTCGCTGCTTTGCTGCCGGGCCGGCGCGCGGCGGGTCTACGCGATCGAGGTCGGGCAGATCGGTCGCTGGACTGAGCAGATCGTGGCCGCGAACGGCTTCTCCGGCCGGGTCGAGGTCTTGCGCGGCGTCTCGACCGAGCTCTCCCTGCCCGAGAAGGTCGACGTCGTCGTCAGCGAGACCATCGGCAACGCCGCCTTCGACGAGGGGATCGTGGGCTATCTCGCCGATGCGCGGAAGCGCTTCCTCGCGCCCGGCGGGAGGATCATCCCTCGGCGGCTGACGCTGTGGGCGGCGCCCGTCAGTGACGCCGCCCTCCACCACCGCCTCGTCGGGTTCTGGCGCGAGCGGGTGAACGGCGCCGACGTCTCGTCGATGCACGCGATCGCGGCGCGGCAGCTGCACTTCGCGTCGCTGCTGCCCGAGCAGCTGTGCGCGCCGCCGCGGCCGCTCGTCACCGTCGATCTCGCGGAGACCGAGGAGCCGTTCATTGCCGGGCGCGCCGAGCTCCTGCTGACGCGTGAGGGGCCGGTCACCGGGTTCGCCGTCGGATTCGACGCGGAGCTGGCGGAGGGCACCGGCCTGTCGAATCGCCCGCCCTCGGTGGCTCCCAGCTGGTGGCAGGGATTCCTTCCGCTCGAGGAGCCCCTGCATGGCCGGATCGGGGAGGGCGTTCAGGTGGAGATCGGGACCCGCGACGGCCAGACCTGGCGCTGGCGAGGCGCGGTCGGCGAGCACCCGTTCGACCTCGACACCCTGGCCGGGCGCTCGCCTTCCCTCGAGGAGCTGGAGGGTGACGAGCGACGTCTCACGCTGGGGCCGCGAGGCCGGACCGCCGCCGCGGCGCTGGCCCTCATCGACGGCAAGCGGACGGTTGGCGAGATCGCGCGGGCGCTCGCCCATTCCCCCGCGACGGCCCTGCCCAGCGAGGCCGCGACGCGGGCCTTCGTCGATCGCCTGGCGCGCGACCTGGGACGATGATGGACACGCTGTTCGCCACCGCGCTGCACGCCGTGACCGTGGAGGTCGATGGGGCTCCCGTCATCGTCGACCTGCGGGAAGGCACCAGCGTCGCGCTGAACGGCGCGGCGGCCGCCATCTGGCGCGGTCTCGTCCGCGGGCGATCGCCGGCACAGGTCGCCCGCGAGCTCGCCGCCGGTTTCGGTATCGACGAACAGCGCGCCGAGGCCGATGTGGCCGCGTTCTTGTCGACGCTGGCCGCGCGAGGCCTCGTCCGCGAGGGCCTTCTGGATCCGCCCGGCGCCGGCCCGGGGTGAGACCGCACCGGCGGAGATTGCCCACGATAGGCCGATATCGGCCACCCCGCTGACGCGGCGCGCTCCCCTGTTATCTATCATCTTGCTCATCGGGACATGGGTGACTGGAGCTACAAGTGCGACGCCTTCATCGCCAGAGCGAAACCCGAGTAGGTGCAGCCCCGTCAGGCATCTGGCGCACCTCCGAAGTCCATCGGTCACTCAAGCCCTTCGGTTGCTTCGAAAATCAACCTGGGTGCGGTTCTTCTCTTACATTCAACAGATGACCAATTGGTATATTGTCAACCAGATGGACTTCGGAATGTACAAGTCGCCTACAAAGACGATGCCTGCAAAGTCAGACATTGTGGCACTCGTCGTCCTCTTCGCCGTGGGTTGTGCACACCGGAAACAGGACCAAGTGGCACGAGAACCCCACGCGGCAGAGTCGGCGGGAGGAGCGAACGTGCGAAAGGGAGGCAAGGAGCCGATGTCGAAGGGTGAGGTGCGGAGGGGGGGGCGGATACGGCCAACGACGAAGTTGAAGCAATCGGAAGACTCTTTCTGTCTGATTCGCGCAAGCTGGAGGATGTCTGGGACGCGACACCCTCCTATCCCTGGGTCAAGAGGGGGAGAGTGTACTGGGTGGGCGACCGAAAGCGAGAAAGGCTTCGAGTCGTCGTGTCGGGTGATTTGGCCACTTCTCCTCAGCTTCTAAGCGGTGCGAATGACCTTGGTGTTATTGCGAAGTTCGTCTCGGAACAATTCGCAGGGCCGCTTCCATTTGATGTCGAGGTTAACAACCTAGCGACATTCTTTAAGGATATCGCGGTTGATCCGTTAGCGCTCGTTGCAACGAGAGAGGAGCTAGATTCACAACGAAGGGCCGGCCTAGACGACTGGCTACAGTGTCGCGAAAAGTCACGCGCCGTCTTCGAAAGTCTGTGGACAGGAATCAGAATAGAGAAGATGGACAAGCGCTGGACAATGAAGTTCAACGTCTTCAAGTTCAAGGGCGGGGTGGACTCGGCAGAAGCATCCGGGACATTGGCGCCCCTGACGCTACAAGAGCTTGGCGTAGAAGTACTGAAGGCGGCTGGAGAGTTCTGCTTCCCAATCGAGGGATAGAGTGGGATGGCCCAGGGGGGCGGAGAGGCTTCGGGCCGACAGGTCAGGGTGAGCGGACGCTTTCTTCCGGGCAAAGGATTCTCGGCAGCGCGCACGTGGAGATGAACCACGCTGCCGACGAGCACGACGAAGCAAGACCAGGGCTCGGCGACGATTTCCTGTCTGCGGTCGTGAGCGCTTTCTCCCTAGTCTTCGCGGCACCGCAGCGCTGGCCGCTCGTCGATGCTCGCCACAGCCGTTTCGTCTTGCCTGTGAGCGATGGCGAGGCGGGGCGCGGGTGCCACGCTTCTCCGAACTTCGTGGCCTGCCGCTAGGTTCGTGAACTAGACTGGGATGATCCAAACGACGGACATTTTCGACGCCGCCATGGGCCTCGATCCGATTGAGCGTCGTCGCCTGGCGTACGAGCTGCTCGAGAGTCTCGACGCCGCGCCCGACGAAGACGCCGAGCGCCTCTGGAACGAGGAGCTGGCTCGTCGACGGGAGAAGATCGAGCGCGGCGAAGCCGTCTTCCATCCGCTGGAAGAGCTTCAAAGGCGAGTCATGAAAGCACTCGGTGGCGGCTAGTCCGACCTTTCTCGACGAAGCGATCGAGGAGCTCGTCGACGCCGTCATCTACTACGAAGCCGAAGCCCCGCCTGGTACCGCCCAACGTCTCGCCTTCGAGGCGAACGCCATCATCCAACGGGTCACGGAAGCACCCAGACGCTGGCCTGTCGAAGAGAACGGCTACCGTCGGTGGCGCCTTGTCACCTTTCCCTACTCTTGGCGGTTTGAGGTCAACGACGCCGACGAAATTCGCTTCGTGGCCTCTGTCCACGCGAGGCGCCGACTTGGGTACTTCAAGAATCGCGGACGCTGATCGGAGGTCCGAGACCCCCCGACTCAAGTCTCCCCCGCGTCCTCCCGAGGATCCTCCGAGATGCGGCCCTTATGGACGAAGGCGGTCGCGGTGGTGGCGACCGTTGTCGCGGGCGCCATGGTCGCGGCGGTGGCCGTCGTCATCGTCTCGAGCTGGTGGGTTCACCGGCACGGCGGGCGCCGGATCTACGATGCCCTGTCCGAGGTGCCGGCGCGCGAGGTGGCCATCGTGCCTGGGGTGGGCGGGAAGGCCGGGCGGATCAACGACCACCTTCGCTCCCGCTTGCTGGCGGCGCTGGCGCTCTACCGCGCGCACAAGGTCAGGGACATCCTCGTCTCGGGCGTTGGCGGTGACCCCAGTGGCGGCGACGAGATCTCTTCGTCTCGAATCTGGCTGCTCTCCCACGGTGTCGAGCCCGCGCACATCCTGACGGACGAGGCGGGGCTGCGGACGCTGGATACGATGCAACGCGCGGCGCGCGTCTATCACGTGGGCAGCGCCACCGTGTGCAGCCAGACGACGCATCTCGATCGGTCGCTGTTCCTGGCGCAGGCCGCGGGCATCGACGCGGTCGGGTTCACGGCCGTCATGCGCCAGCCGCTCCCGAGCACGGAGCCGACGCTCGAAACGATGAAGGCCACGCTGGCCTTCATGGAAACGTATTTCTTCCGTCGCGGCCCTCGCGTCACCGAGCCCATCGGCCTCATCGCGTCGACGCCTTAGCCCCCCCTCCCGGGCGAAGCCGCTGCCAGTACGCGCCGGCGGCGTCCAGGGCGCGCAGGCCTCCGTGGTGCGCGGCGAAGCGGACGAAGTCGCGGGCCCGGTCCACCGTCGGATACACGAGCAGGAGCTGCTCGAGCCGACGCGGGAGCGCGCTGCGCGGCTCGCCGGAGCCGCTCGTGTCCAGCAGCGCCTCCAGCCAGATGCGCCGCGCCGCCGGCGGGCGAAGACGCGCCAGCACCGCGTCGGGCACGCTGGCGCCCGCGATCCGGCGCGCGTTCGCGAGCGTGAGCCACGCGGCGGCGGCGGCGCCTGCCCCCTGCGCCACGCTGACCAGGCGGTCCCAGTCGATGGTCGACCGCTCGATGATCAGCCACGCGTCGAGGAAGCGCAGCAGCCCGAAGCGGAAGTGGTCGTACGCCTGGTTGGCCGCCATGACCACCAGCTCGTCTTCCGGCGCCATGAAGTGAACCGGGGCGTCGAACAAGGTCCCCGCCGTGGCGCGGGCCACCATCTCTTGCACCGCAAATCGGTAGCGCGCCGGGGGGGCCGGCGCGGTGTGGACGTCGAGCATGCGCGCGCCCGCCGCCGGGGCGATGAAGGTCCGCTCGTGGCTGGCGCGCGCGGTCCACGTTCGTCCGGGCGGGGACGCCAGGATCGCGAACCCGCCCCCGGACAGCAGCGCGTGCAGGCGGGCTTCGTCCTCGGGGCGGACCAGGACGTCGACGTCGGACATGGCCCGTCCCCACGGTTCGTCGTAGTGGCGGGCCGCCTGAGCGGCACCCTTGTAGACCACGACGCGAATCCCCGCCGCCGCCACGCGCGCGAGCATCGGGCCGATCGTGGCGGACGTCACCGTGAGCGTGGCCCAGCACCCTGTATCGATTCGCTCCAGCTCCTCGCGCAACACCGCGGGGCAGTCAGTAAGCGCGCGCAGGGCCCGCCCCACGATCGCCAGGGCGTGCTGCGCGCGCGCGCCCGCGACGAGGGCATCCCAGTCGGGGAGTGGGGCGAGTTGCGGCGCGCGGGCGCTCCAGGCGCCCGCCTTCGCGCACCGGACGAGCGCGTCGCGAAGGGCGTCGGGATCCGCTCGCGCCAGAGCGTCCCCTGGCGCCCCCGCGGCCATCAGCCGCCCGCGGACGCTTTCAGCTTCTTCACCTCGGCGATGAGCGCGGGGATGGCCGCCTCCCAGGTGGCGACGAGGCCGTAGTCCGCGACCTGGAAGATCGGCGCCTCGCCGTCCTTGTTGATCGCGACGATCACCTTCGAGCCCTTCATGCCGGCCAGGTGCTGGATCGCCCCCGATATCGCCACCGCCACGTAGAGCTGCGGCGCGACGATCTTTCCCGTCTGCCCCACCTGCAGGTCGTTGGGCACCATCCCGGCATCGCAAGCGGCGCGGCTGGCGCCGAGCGCCCCGCCCAGCAGGTCCGTGAGCTCCTCCAAGATCTTGAAGTTCTCGCCGGCCTTCATGCCGCGCCCTCCCGACACGACGATCTTCGCCTCCCCGAGGTCGGGCCGCGCGCTCTTCGTCGCGTGAACGCCGATGACCTCGGCGCCGAGCGCGTCGATGGTCCCGAGCTGACCCGCCTCGAGGGCTCCGGGGGCCGCCGCCGTCGTCGCCGGGGCGAAGGCCGTCTGGCGCACGCTGACGACGACGATCGGCGACGCAATTTCAACATCGCAAAGCGCATTTCCCGCGTAGGCCGGACGGCGGAAGCGCTGCGCGCCGTCCACGCGGATCACGTCCGACGCCATCCCCGCGCCGAGCAACGCCGCCGCACGCGGGAGCACGTCCTTCCCCGTCGACGTGGCGGTCCCGACCAGGGCTGTCGCGCCCGCGCTCTTCACCGCCGCGGCCAGGAGGGGCGCATAGGTCTCGGCCAGCGGTGAGGCCAGACGGGCGTCATCGAAGACCACGACCCGGTCGACGTAGCGCGCGACGTCCTGCGCCGCCGCCCCGACGCCGTGACCGATGACCACGCCCACCACTCCGCCGCCGCCGTGCGCGGCCGCGAGCGCGCGCGCCGCCGACACCCCCGGCAGCGTCGCCGACCGAATGGCGCCACCCGAAACCTCGCAGAACACGACGACGCTGCCCATCAGATCACCTTGGCTTCGTTGTGCAGCTTCGCCACCAGCTCCTCGACGCTGCCGACGCGAGCGCCCGCCTTGCGGGCGGGCGGCGCTTCGGTCGAGAGCACGCGGACGAGCGGCGCCACCGTCACGCCCAGCTCCGCTGGCGTCAGCTCCTTCAGCTCCTTCTTCTTCGCCGCCATGATCCCCTTCAGCGACGCATAGCGCTGCGTCTCCTCCCATTCCGCATCGGGTCCCGCCAGGGCTTCGTTGCGCACCGCCTTCTTCGCGATGATGCGCAGGTCCACCGTCACCACGGCCGGCAAGCGCACGCGCTTCTCCTCGACACCGGCGTCGACCTCGCGGGTGGTGACGGCGGTCTTCGCGTCGGCCGCCACCCGGATGCTCGCCAGGAACGTGGCCTGCGGCCACCCCAGCAACCCGGCCAGGATCTGCCCCACCTGATTGGAGTCACCGTCGACCGTCTGCTTTCCCAGGATAACCAGGTCAGGCTTCTCGCGCTCGACGACCTTGACCAGGACCCGCGCCACCGCATCCGCGTCGAGCGCTGCGTCGTCCCCCGCGACGAGCAGGCCGCGGTCGGCGCCCATCGCCAGCACGCCCCGGAGCTGCTGCGACACCTCCTTTGGCCCCACGGCGACTGCGACGACCTCTCCGGATCGCTCGCCGCCCTTGCCCTTTTCCGTCAGGCGCAGGGCGGTCTCGACGGCGTACTCGTCGAAGGTGTTGATTTGCCAGGTCGCCCCGGACAGATCGAGCTTCCCGCCAGTGAGCTTGAGCTTCTGCTCGGGATTCGGAACCCGCTTGCATGTGACGAGAATCTTCATCTAGGACCCCTCGGGACTATCCGCTCGCGACCTTGAGCGCCTCTTCCAGGCAGAACAGAATCTCGTCATCGAGGTCGACCAGGTAGACGGTGGCGGGCTTCGGCTGCCGGTGGGCGCGGAGCTCGTCGACGATGGCGCGGGCGGCGTCGGAAGGATCGACGCCCCCGAGGCCCGTGCCCATGCCTGGTATCGCCACCAGATCGAAGCCATGGTGAGCGGCGGCCAGCAAGGCCGCCCGGGTGGCGCGGCGAACGTTCTCGACGGCCACCTTGGTGCCGGGTTCTTCCATGGTCGGCGCATGGATGACGCGCTTCGCCGGCAGCTGGCCCGCGTTCGTGACCACGGCGGCCCCAACCGCGATGGGGGCCAGCGACATCGCCTCCCGCTGGATGGATGGTCCACCTTTCCGAGACAGCGCGCCTGCCACACCACCGCCCATAATTCCTAGCGAATTCGCGGGATTGACGACGGCATCCACCGGCATGGTGGTGATGTCCGTCTTGGCCAGATGGACCTGCATGGTTGGGGGACCAGTTGACAATATCACCATGCCGGTTGGGAAGGAAATTCCTTCGATAATTGTCCGCGCGGCGGCGTTGATGAATCGTTCGTCGGGAATAACACGGCCCGGCTTCGTTCGTTCGCGGGGGGGACATCACATGATGCATTCGAGGCGAGGAATCACGACGGCTCTGGCAGCGCTTTGGCTCATCGGCATGACTTCGGCAGGCGCGGCCGCTGCGCCCTCGTCGTCGGCGCCGGGCACGGGGCCAACGTTCGTGGACATCACCTGGATGTCGATCTCGAACATGTACTACGAGCTGGGTCCCCTCGGCATCATGACCGACGGGTACATCACGCGGCTCTCGTCCCGGAGCTTTTACGGCGGGGGAGGCGGCCTCGCGTTCACGCGCGGCGCGAGTAAGCCCGACGTCGCCGCCGTCACGCGGGTGATGAACGCGCTCGGCGGTTCTTCGAAGGTCAGCTTGCTGCTGACCGGGCATAGCCACTTCGACCACTCGTTCGACACGGCGACGTGGTCCGCGCTGACCGGGGCGCCCATCATCGGCTCGAACACGACCTGCCTCCAGGCGGTCGCTCAGGGCATCCCAGGCACCCGGTGCACCGCCGTCTGGGGCGGCGAGAAGATTGTGCTCGCCGACGGCGTCACGCTGCGGATCGTGCGCTGGAACCACAGCGGCGACTCCACGAGCAATCCCGAGCAACACAACCCCGTCGAATTGACGACCGCCCCCGTCCCGGATCCCGCGACGGGCGGGCTTCATGCGGGCGTGTCCGAGGATTTTCCGAATGGCGGCGGTGGCAGGGCGTATCTGTTCACGGTCGATGGGGCGGGCGGCCCCTTCAGCTGGTTCTTCCAGAACTCCGCCAGCCCCACCGACCTCGCCGCGCCGATCGTCGTGGATGGGGTCGGCTACGGCGCACCGCTCGACAACCTGCGGGCTGCAATGGCGGACGCGGGGCTGACCTCCGTCAACCTGTGGATTGGCACCGGCGGCGCCCAGGTGGCGCGGCTCGTGTTGCCGATCATCAATCCCAAAGCCTACCTCCCGGTCCACTGGGACGGCCTGTGGGGAGCCTTCCTGAAGGGCGTGCCCGGCAGGTACGCGGACGCGGAGTTGACGTCGCTGCTCTCCGCTTCGAACGTCAAGCTGCTGACGCCCGTTCAGTACATGGACAAATGGCGGCTCGATCCGAACGGCGTTCAGCCGATCCAGAACACCACCGTCAAACGGTCGCTCGGGTTCTCACGGTAGCTGCCAGTCGCGGCCGCTGGCAACTGTCCCCGCTCGGTCCTATTCTTCTTTTCGGCGCTCATCGTTTCGCCTCCCGCCGAGGCATCACGAGCAAACCGCCGGAGGTGTGAAGTGACGACCACTCTTGCCGACAGCGCCCCCGCGCACGATATCGACGGTGGCCCGGTCGCTGCTCCGCGACCACCGGGGGTCCCGAAGGCGGCGCGCTGGGAGCAGGAGGAGGGCGAATGGCGTCTCGGGCCCGGTGCCGGCACGGCGGCGGACGCCACGGGGTGGTTTCGCGGTTGGCGAGATGACGGGACGCTGCGCTCGATGGGCGAGAGCGTCGGTGGAAAGCTGAGCGGCGCGCTCTGGCGCTTTCACCCCAACGGCAGCCTGCAGCGGACGGGATGTTACGCCGACGGCGTTCCGCGCGGGACCCATCACCTGTACTCCTGCGACGCGCCGACGCCGGAGTACCTGCAGGTCTGTTGCGTTCCGCCGGGCGCCTGGCAGCTCCGCGTCGACCACCACCCGGACGTGATGTCGGAGCAGCTGTGGTTCGATCGCGCGGGCGTCCGCCTGCTGGGCAGCGGTGCGCCGTATCCGCCGCGGCCGGCCGGCGTGTCGCCGCGGGCGGGGTTCAACGAGGGCAGCGCGCTGTGGGAGGAGATCACGCCGCTCGGCGGCGCCGAGCCGGCCATTCGCCGCCGAGTGTGGGCGGCCTCGGGCGCGCTTCAACTGGTCGAGGAGTCAATCGCCGGCAAACGCCACGGCGTGGCGAAGGGCTTCGACGGAGAGGGCGGGTTGGCGTGGGAGGAGACGTACGCGGACGGGCGCCTGCAGGGCCCGAGCCGCGCGCGCGAGCTCCCCATCGGCCTGTTCGAGGATCCGGAGATCCGCGCGCAGGAGGGCGCGTATCACGGGGATCAGGCCGTCGGGTCGTGGCGCTTTCTCGACGCCAGCGGAGCCGTGCGGGCCACGCGTGAGCTCGGCGCGCCGCTCGACGAAGAGCGGCCGCTCGCCGACGCCGTCCTGGGGCCCGAGCGCGCGCCGGCGGCGTCGTGGTGGGCGCTCGCGGAGCGCCTGCACGCCGAAGGTCGCGTGGGCGAGGCGCTGGTCGCAGCCGCACGCGCGACGGCGTCGAGCGGTGATGCCGCGGACTTCGGGCGCGCGCGGGCCGCGTGGACGATGCCGCTCGGCTCCGCGCGCGCCGAGAAGCTCGCGGAGTCGGCGATCGCGCGAGTCTCCGAGGGCGTCCACGTCCTCGTGGACGCGCTGAAGCGAGGCGGGGCCCCGGCGCCGCTGTTCGCGGCGCTCGCGTCGGCGCTGGCTGGTCACGATCGTGCCGCCCTCGATATTGTGACGGCCGCGCTGGTGCTGGCGCCGGACCTGCTAGCGGCGCGAACGTCCCGCATCTTGGTCCACGGCGCCCTCGGCGAGCCCGAGGCCGCGGTGGCCGACGTCGCCATCGTCCGTGCTGCCAGCCCCGAATCCGGGACCGTGCTGGACCTCTACTTTCGTGTCTACTTCCCCCGCTTCGATTTCTGGCCGGCGCGGGCGAAGCTGGAGGGGGTCGACGAATCGCGGGCGATCGGCATCGCGCGCTCGGTCGGCGAGGTGCGCGACGTGATTCAGCGCTACGCGACGCGGCTCGCGGCGGGCCGGGCCGAGCTGTTGCGACGGTGCGGTCCTGCCAAGCCATTCATGCTCCCCGATCTCGCGCCGCTGTTGCCGGACGGACCGCTGCCGCTCGCGCGCTGGTCGTTCACGATGACCGCCGACGAGTACAGCGGTGGCGATCCGGCGGCGGCCGGGCATGAGGACGAGTCCATCGAGATCACGGTGGATGAGCTCGCGGGCCTCGCGGGCGAGGGTGACCACATGCTGCAACTCATGCGCGGGCTGCGAAGGGACTGGGCCGCGCTCACGTGGCTGTGCTGGGCCGCCGGCCTGGACGAGGTCGGATTGCCGACGGTTCTCCGGCAGCGCCCGGACTTCGGCGACGCGGCGCTGGCCATGGAGCAGCGCGCGTGGCGCTGTCACGATCGGCTCAACACCCGCGGCCTGCTTGCGATGACGAAGGGGATCGCCGGCTTCGCGTGGGAGGCGATGCCGATCGACGAGGTGCCGCGGACGATGGTGGAGGTGGCGCTCGAGGAGCACGTCGAGGCGCGCGCCGTGTTTTCGTGGCTCTGCGACGAGACGAATCGATCGCCCTGGCAGGACGACCTGCGCCGCCTCGGATAGTCGCGGGTCTATTGTTCGCTCGGCCGTCTTGGGCTAAGAGGGCATTCGGGCGCGCGCCCTCCCCATGACGACGCGAAGACACAGAGACAGACGGCGTCGAGATCTCGACGTCCCCGCGGACCGGCGCGCGACCGGGGCCGACCGGCGGGTGCACACCCGGGTCATGGTCGACATCGAGGTCGACTACAAGAGCGCCGACACGTTCCTGTTCGCTTACATCACCGACATCAGCGCGATGGGGATCTTCATTCGCACGAACGCCCCCGAGCCGCCGGGCACGCTTCTCAACCTCAGCTTCACGCCGCCAGGCGGGGGGCCCCAGCTGAACCTGGAAGGTCGGGTGATGTGGATCAACCCGTTCCGCCCCGCGAGCTACGACAACATCAATCCCGGGATGGGTGTGCAGTTCGTCGATCTGACCCCACCGCAACGGGAGCAGATCGTCCAGATGGTGCGCACGTTCGCGTATCTCAGCGACGACGACGAGCCCAAGGGCAACTCTTAGCGCGCGGCGCGCGCTACTTGACCTCCATCGCGCCGAGCGGAACTCGGTCCGACCCGTCATTCGGGCCCTGCGTGACCTTCAGTCGCTTGCCTTCACCACCCGGCCAGAAGCCGAAGAACAGGTGATAGGTCCCGGCGGGCGTCGTCATCAACGGCACGTCGATGTCGTAGGCGTCCCGGATGTATTCGCCCGGCAGCCAGTTGGCGGTGGGGAACGTCTTGCCGACGGGATCGTGATCGCCGATGAGACGCGGCGAGGCGGGGCCGTCGACGTGAACGAAGATCTTGTAGCCGGGGGGGACACGCCCCTTCACCCGGAAGAACAGCTCGAGGGGAATCTTGCCAGGTCGCCGCACCGTCTCGGGGAAGTTGGCCCCCACGAATTCGACGGCGTCGTCGAACATCGCGGTCACCGGGACCCGCCAGGTCCAGGGCGGTCTCTCCGCCGGGTTCCACTGGCCGCCGTTCGTGAGCGGACTCGTCGGCGCGACCCAGACGTTCTTTCGCAGCGGGTTCTCGTCCTGCTCGCCCGCTTCGAGCTGGTTGCTCAGCAGCAGGAACCGCGACGACGCGGCGCTGACCGCGAAATAGGGCACCCGCGCCGTCTTCAGCGCCGCGTCGAGGGGCGCCAGCTCCTCGGCGGAGGCCAGCACGAACACGCGGGTCGCGTCCTTGAGGAACGCGACCACGCGATCCTGCGTGGAGAGCTCGATCATCGACAGCCCCGAGTAAAACGCCGTCCCTTTTCCTTCGATGCGGTAGCGGCCGAACTTCTCCCCGTGGCGGGCGTACTTCGCGTAAGACTCAATGGCGGGCTTGAACGACAGGTGGGTGGAGAGCCGGGGGATCAGCCCCTGCGTCAACCAGAAGCCGAACAAGACGGTCGCCCCCACCGCCACCTGTAGCCCGTAGCGCCCGGCCACCATGCCTTTTTGCTCGAGCGCGCGGCGCCAGGGCCGGGCGTGGGACAGATCGGGCCCGGGCACTCTTCCCAGCGCCTTTCCGCGCGCGGCCAGCCCGGCGTACGTGCCGGCCGCGACCAGCAGGCCGAACCCGAGAAAGATCGATCCCACCGAGATGGTCGGCGGCCACTTGACCGTCTCGCCGAGCAGATGCACGGACACGAGATCGTCCGGCGACAAGAACAGATCGCGCGCCAGCACCATCGTGCCAGTCGCGATCAGCAGGCCCGCGACGGGCTCGGAGCGGTTGCCTTCGAGCGCCTCGTCGATGAACGCGCCGATCGCGAGCCCGACGGCGGGGAGCGCCGCGAACCGCCCCTCGCCGAGCAGGAGGACCAGGAGCGACGACAGCGCGAAGCCGAAGCCCGCGAACAGCAACAGGTAGGTCTGCGCGAAGGCCAGGCGCCGATTGGTCCGCGCGTCGTCCTCGTCGTCGAGCCGGACGAGCGGACGCCCGAGCGCAAAGAACGCCACCACGCTGAAGGGGAACAACCCAAACCCGAGCTGCTTCACCAGGTACTCGAACGTGGTCGACGGTGGACCCGCGTGCGGCGTTCCTCCGAGCAACGGCGACAGCTCGATCGGCTTGATGCGCGTGAACGCCAGGGTCAACGTGACGACGGCCAAGGCGCCGAAGGCGATCACGGGGACGAGCCGCGTCCCGCGGAAACTGGAGCCGAACGTGCCGCCCACCGGAAGGTCGGGACCGTCGCCCGCGACGGTCAGCGCCCCCGTGCCGTCGTTCGCCGCCGCCGGATCGGCGGGGACGGCGGCCACGTCGTCAATGGTGGCGGCGGGCGCGCGTTGAACGTCGAGGCTCGTGCAGGCGACGATCGCCAGGACCAGCGCCAGGCAGGGCAGGGCGACGCCAATCACTGCCCCCCCCGCCATGTACCCGCCGACCAGCCCCAGCACGCCGAGGCCGAGGTCCCGTGCGCGGCGGCTCCCATCTGCAGGCCATGCCCAGCGACCGAGCGCCCCCAGCGTCAACGCGAGCGCGGCCACCAGCGGCATGTCCGTCGTCGCTTGGCGGGCGGACAGCGCGAACAGCGGCGTCGCCGCCAGGACCAGGACGGAGATGAGCGCCGCGCGATGCCGGAACAGCCCGACGCCCGCCCAATAGACGGCCATCAACGCCGCGATTCCCGAGAACGCGCTGAACAGCCGGACGCCGAGCTCCGTGGGCCCGAACACCAGCACGCCGAGCGCCCGCAGCAGCGGAATCAGCTGCGCCTGGGTCAGCAGGTGAACCGCCTTGCCGGCGGTCAGGGTGTCGGCGGTCTGACGCGCCTGCTCCGCGAGGGTAAGCTCCCAGGGCTCCCACAGCCCGAAAGCGCCGAGCCTGGGGAGGACGAGCGCGACGGAGACGAGCAGTGCCCAGGCCCAGGCGGGAACGCGACGGAGTCTATCCACGGCGAACCGGGGACAATAGCCGCCCCCCGCGCGGCCGTCTACAACGCGGCGGCGGGGTCACGGCAGCCTTCTAACGGACCAAGCAGGTCTGTCCGTGTGCCAACACCGTGAGGGCCGTCGCGAGGCGCGGCGTCCGCGTTCGCGCCAGTTCCTGGATCCAGGCGAGCGGCTCGTCGAGCGGCTCGTACGATAGCAGGAACGATCCGTGCGCGATCGGAATGAGGATGCGCGCGCCCAGATCCTCGAACGCGCAGATGGCGTCGAGCGGCGACAGATGTTCGTCGCGGAAGGGCGCGGGCTGGTAGCCGGAGATCGGCAACAGCGCCACGTCGGGCGAGAACCGCCGCTCGATCTCGCGGAACCCGGCGAAGTAACCGGTGTCACCCGCGAAGTAGATGTTGCGGCCGCCGGTGCGGACGACGTACCCGTTCGCGCCCCGCCGCCGCCGATCGAAGGGGCCGCGCGCGCCCGAATGGCGCGCCGGCACGGCCGTGACCCGCACGTCCTTCAGCTCGAGGTCCTGGCCGACCGCCAGCTCGACGACCTTCTCGAAGCCGAGCCTGGCAACGAGGGGGGCGCACCCCGTGGGGACCGCCAGCGTGGCGCGCCTCGGGAGCCGCGCGAGCGACGCCAGCGAGAGGTGATCCCGGTGGGCATGCGAGATCAAGATCAGGTCGACGTCCGCCAGATCCCCGGGGTCGACCGCCGCGGCGCGGGCGCGGGGCAGTCCCCACAGCGTGGGCTCCAGCACCGGATCGGTGATGATCCGCGCCCGGGGCGTCGTCATCATCACGGTTGCGTGGCCCACCAGCGTCAGCGCCACCGTCCCTGCGGATGGGTGGGCCACGGCGCGCGCGCCCGCAGGCTGCGTGCCCGCCCACAGTCGCCGCAACATGAGTCGCAAGAACGACAACGTCATCGTGACCCGCCTGACGCTGCGCAGCCGGGCCCGCTGTTCGAAGTCCAGCTCCTTGGTCCGCTCGACCACATTGCCGTCTTGCAGCGCTCGGGCTGCTGAATCTCCGTCCACGTCCGGCATTCTGGCGGTGTCGCTCGTGACTCGCCAGTTCGGCAGGCTCGGCCCGCCTTTCCCGCTCCCGCACCGGTCACGTTCGTCGCGTGGCTCGGCCCGGACCATCCGTGGTAAGCCGTCTCCGCAGCGAGGCCCCATGTCCACCCCCGACCTTGCCCCCCACGTGTCGATCGTCATTCCTGTGTACAACGAGGAGGGCATCCTCCAGGGCTCCGTGCTGGAGCTGGAAAAGAAGCTGCGACCGTTCGGATGGAGCTACGAGATCATCCTGTGCGAGAACGGGTCGCGCGACCGCACCGTCGAGATCGGCAAGCAACTGCAAGCGGAGCAGCCCAACTTGCGAATGCTGTCGGTCGGTCAGCCGAACTATGGGTTGGCCATGAAGGCCGGCATCCTCGACGCCAGGGGGACGTTCGTCATCTGCGACGAGATCGATCTCTGCGACACCGAGTTCTACGCGCGGGCGCTCGCGCTGCTCGAACGCACCGACACCGAGCTGGTGGTGGGCTCGAAGGCCATGGTGGGCTCCCACGATCAGCGTCCGCTCGTGCGGCGCCTGGCCACGCGCGTCTACAACGGCATGCTGCGCGCGGTTTGCCACTACCCCGGCACAGACACGCACGGACTGAAGGCGTTCCGGCGCGAGGCGCTGATCGACGTGGCGAGGCGGTGCGTGCTGGATCGCGACGTGTTCGCCAGCGAGTTCGTCATCCGCGCCCACCGCGAGGGCCGCAAGGTGCTGGAGATCCCGTTCACCGTGCGCGAGAAACGTCCGCCCTCGATCAACCTCGTGAAGCGCGTGCCGCACGTGCTGAAGAGCGTGGCCCGCCTGGCGGTCTCCGTCCGTCAGAACGACGCCTGACCCGCGGCGACGTGGCCCGTGGCCCGGCGTTCGCTCACCGCTTGCGGGTCGCGCCGATGCCCAGCCACCCCCTGCGAATCGCCAGCGCCGCCAGGCTCGCGTGGGCGGCCGGCTCGAGCAGCAGCTTCCGCTCGGGCGAGGCCGCGACGACGAGGCGCGTTTCGAAGAGGCGATCGCGCCGGAAGAAGGTGACGGTCACCGAGTCTCCCGGGGCGTGGTCGCCGAGCCGCTTCGAGAACGTGGCGGCGTTCACCCGATCTCCCGCGAGGGCGACGACCTCGTCGCCGAACGTCAGACCCGCCGCCGCCGCCGGCGAGGCCGGTAGGACGTTCTTGACGACGGCCCGCTCGGCCGCGCCAGCGGGGGTCCGTCCCTCGATCACCGCCCCCGACCAGCTGCGCGCCCGGGCGCGGCGCACGGGATCAGGCTCGCCCGCGGCCTCGGTCCAGGGCGGCGCCAGCGTCACGGTCAGGCCGGCCTGGCGCCACAGCGCGGGCAGGTCGAGGTCCGCGGTGCCGTGGACGTAGCGCTCGAAGAACCAGTCGAGCGGCTTGCCGGCGATGGCGCGCGCGGCGGCGCGGACGTCGGTTTCGGTGACGGTCGACGTCTGGCGATCGGCGCGGTCCCACAGCCAGCGAAACAGCTCGGGCAGCCCGCGGCGCCCGCGGCTGGCGCGGCGCAACTCGAGGTCGAGCGCCATCCCGACCCACAGGCCTTTCTCGTAGTAGCTCACAGCGTTGTTGAAGTGGTTGTCAGCCGGCTTGTAGAGCTTGATCCAGGCCTCGAAGGACAGCTCGTCGAGCGGCGTCTCGCGCCGCCCCGGCCGCGACGCGTACCTCGGCCAGTCCTCGCCGATCCAGCGCCAGAATCCCTTCTCGTCGAGGACCCCGGCGCGCAAGATGATCACGTTCGCCAGGTAGTCAGTGAAGCCTTCGTGGAACCACAGCAGCCGGGTGTAACACTCGCGGGTGTAGTCGAAGGGGCCGAGCACGGGATCATGGAGCCGCTTCACGTTCCAGACATGGAAGAACTCGTGCGCGGCCAGATCCGCGAAGCGCACGTAGCCTCGCTCCTCGTCGAAGGACAGCCCGGTGATGTCCATCGTCACCGACGCGTGGTGCTCGAGCCCGCCGCTGCCCACGGGCAGCGCGTGAATGATGAACACGTAGCGTTCGAATGGCAGCCCGCCGAAGATTTCGGCCGTCGCGCGCACGACCCGGCGCAGGATGTCGACGAGCCGTCGCGTGTCGGCGTTCGTGCGGCCGTAGAGCGCGACCTCGAACACCACCCGCCCCACCCGAAAGCCGAGCCGCGCGTGGGTCCCGACCTCGAAGGGCGCGTCGACGAGCTCGTCGTAGTCGCCCGCGCGAAACGTCCCGGCCGGCGCGCCCCGCAGCCGCGGCAGGGCCGTCGACACCTGCCAGCCCCCCGGCGCCGCGACGGTGACGTCATGGGGTCGGGCCGTCTCGCCCTCGACCGCGAAGAACAGGCTGGTGCCGTTCCAGTAGGCGTGGCTGTCGTCGAGGAACGAGGTCCGCACGCTGGCCTCGAACGCGAACACCCGATAGCGCACCACGAAGGCCACGCCACCCGCGGCGACGCGCCAGCGCTGCTTGTCGAGACGTTCTCGATCGAGCGGCCGGCCCCGCTCGTCGGTGATCTCGAGGCCGTAGACGTGCCTGACGAAGTCGCGGATCATGTAGCTGCCGGGGGCCCAGGCAGGAAACACGAGCTCGACGTGCGGGCGCTCCGGGAGCGCGGGGACCCGCATCTCGATCTGGAATTCGTGGTGACCGGGCTCGGCCATCCCGACGTGGTAGCGGATCGCCGACTCCGTCTGCTTGGTGGAGGGGCGCGGGGCCGTGGTAATGACCCTCTTCGTCCGGCGTCCCGCTCGGGCCGGGCGGCCCACCTGGGCGCTGCGTGTTTTCGTTTGGCCGATCATGAAGGCGCAAAATACCATTGCTTCGGTCTCGGTCGATCTGGACGCGATCGCCTGCTACTGGCGCATCCACGCGCTCCCGGGCGAGCCGCCAGAGTCCGCGCGCCGGCTCATCCTCCGCCGCTGTCTGCCGCGCTTCCGCGAGCTGTTCGCGCAGGCCGGCATCAAGGCTACGTTCTTCGTCGTCGGGGGTGACCTGAAGGACGATCCGGGGGGGGCGGCCCAGCTCGCCGCCCTGGCGGCGGACGGGCACGAGCTGGCGAATCACACGCACACCCATCCGTACGATCTCGTCAGGCGCGCCCGCGCCGAGATCGCCGAGGAGATCGATCGCGCGCACGACGCGATCGGCGCCTGCGGCGGGAGCCCCCCGACCGGCTTCCGGGCCCCAGGCTACGCCGTGTCGGCCACCGTGCTCGAGCTCCTGTGCGAGCGCGCGTACCGCTACGATTCGTCGGCGTTTCCGTCGATCCCGTATTACGCCGCGAAGGCCGCCGTCATGGCCGGGATGCGGGTGCTGCGCCAGCCCTCGGGGAGCTACCTCGACACGCCAGCCGTCCTGCGGGCGCCGCCTTCCCCCTATCACCCGGCCGTGGGCGCGCCGTACCGCCGTGGAGATCTGCCGCTGCTCGAGATCCCCATGGCGGTGACGCGGTGCCTGCGCCTGCCGGTCATCGGCACCAGCGTGGTCACGGCGCCCGACTGGTTGCGGAGGCGGATGGTCGCGGCGGCGCTCACGCGCCCGATCTTCAACCTCGAGCTGCACGGGATCGACCTGGCCGACGCCGAGGGCGACGGGTTTCCCGCGGCCCTCGTCGGGCGCCAGCCCGATCTTCGCCGTCCCCTCGCGGCCAAGCGACGCGCCCTCGAGGCCACGCTCGCGCAGGCACGCGCCGAGGGCGCCACCTTCCAGACCTTGTCCCAGGCGGTCGACTCCCTGGCATCGCGCACCCGCCAGGAAGAATCGTAGATCCAAATCGGGCGCCGTTCGTTTTACCGGCCATGACGATGCCTAAACGCCCCGGTGTCTGGTCCCTGCCTTTCTCAACCCTGGTCTCGATCCTGGCGCTGGCCGGCCCGCGGGGCCCTGCCGCCGTGTCGGCGCAGGTCCTTCAGAAGACCAGCGCTGGCGAGGGCGCCGCCGCGCCCATCAGCCTCACCGCCTCGGACGGGGCCGGCCTCGAGCTCGTGTCCTTGTCCGCGCAAGCGGTCGTCGAGGACCCCTTGGCCTTCACCGAGCTGCACCTCGTCTTCCGCAACCCCGAGGGTCGCGTGCGAGAAGGCCGGTTTCGCATCACGCTGCCGTCCGGCGCCACCATCAGCCGCTTCGCCATGCGGGTGGGCGATCGCTGGCAGGAGGGCGAGGTCGTCGAGCAGCAGGCGGCGCGCGTCGCCTACGAGGACTTCCTGCACCGCCGGCAGGATCCGGCGCTGCTCGAGGCCGAGGCGGGGAACGAATTCTCCGCGCGCGTCTTCCCGATTCCCCCGGGCGCGAACAAGGAATTGATCGTGTCGTATTCGCAGGAGCTGCGGGCCTCGGGCGAGCCCTACCGGCTGCCCCTGGCCGGGTTGCCCAGGCTCGGCACGCTGTCGGTCCGCGCGCTCGTCGGCAAGACGCCGGTGTCCGCGGCCGCGACCCTCTCGAGCCTGGGCGGGCGGCGTGCCCAGTACGACGTCGTCGAGGTCGAAAAGCGTGATTTCAAGCCCGACCGCGACTTCGAGGTCGCGCACGATCACGTCGCCGGGCGTCTGGGGCTGCGCAACGACAATCTCGTCGTGGCGCGGATCGTCCCGGTCGCCGATACGCCGAAGCGGGACGAGGTCGGCGCGCTCTTCGTGCTGATCGATACCAGCGCCTCCCGCGCGCTGGGACTGGCCGATGAGGTGAAGGCCTTCGAGGGATTGATGGCCGAGCTTCGCAAGACGGGCGATCCGGCGATCTCGGTGGCGGCCTTCGACCAGGACGTGGTGCCGCTCTACACGGGCAAGGCCAGCGGAATGGGTGGACTCGTGCGCGAGCGGATCATGCGACGAGGCGCCCTTGGTGCCTCCAACTTCGACAAGGCGCTCGAGTGGCTAGCGAGCGCGGCGAAGCGCGAGCAGCGGAATCGGGTGCTATTGCTGACCGACGGCGTGGCCACCGCCGGTGAGACGTCCGCCGAGAAGCTGCGCGCTCGCGTGAAGGCCCTCGGTGGCGCTGGGGTCGAACGCCTCGACGTGCTGGCCGTCGGTGGCATCCGGGAGGATGCGCTCCTCGCGCGCCTGGTGACGGCAGGCCTCGCCCGCGACGGCGTCGTCCTCGACGGGACCGATCCGTCGTCGCGGTCGGCGAGCCGGCTCACCCGCGCCACGCGCTCGGGCCTGAAGGTCGAGATCGACGGCGCTGGCTGGGTCTGGCCGAGCACCCTCGACGGCGTTCAGGCTGGGGACCAGACGCTCGTCTACGCCGACCTGCCGGCCGGTCAGCCCTTCCGCGTGAAGGTCGGGGGCAGGGCCTTGTCGCTCGACGGCACGCTCGCCCCAGTCGAGCGCCCGCTCGTCGAGCGGGCATGGGTGCGCGCGCGCATCGCGAGGCTGATCGAGATGCGCGACACGCCGGAGAAGTTCCCCGGGCTCGACCGCGATATGTCGGAGGCGCTGAAGAAACAAGCGATCGAGCTGTCGGTGAAGTTCCGCGTGTTGTGTCCGTTCACGTCGTTGTTGGTGCTGGAGACGGAGCAGGACTACGCGCGCTTCGGAATCGAGCGCCGCGCCCTGGCGGACATCCTGACCATTGGCCCCGGGGGGATCCTGCTAGCGCGTCGCACGGACTTCGGCGTCCTCCCGCCGCTTGCGTCAGCGGGAGAGGGCGCCGCCGCCGACAAGGCGCTGTCCGCGATGGCCAAGCCAACCCTTGTCGGCAAGGATGACGCGCGACCGGCGGAGGCCGGTCGTGGCGCCGACGGGCTGGCCCGTAAGCGCGTGTCGTCGGCGGCGGAATCCCGCCAGGAGGAGGCGCCGGAGCTCGAACGTAACGCCGTCTTGCGGGACGTCTCGGCGGGGCCAGGGGACGACGCCTTCGGTCGGGCGCAAGCTGTCGGGAGCGGGGCGGCCGAGGCCGCTCCGCTGGGACAAGGCATGGGCGGGTTGCGGGGGGTGTCATCGGGTGCCGTGTCCGCGAGTCCGCCGGCGCCCGCGGCCCGCGCCTCAATCGCTCGCGAACGGGCCGTCCCTCACGGGTCCTATGCGGAGGCACCGGCGATCGCGGCGGTCACGCCTTCCGTCTCCCCCCTCACAGGCGCGTTGAAGGAGACCATGGACCTGCTCCAGCGCGGCGACGCGCGTGCGGCCTTGGCCAAGGCGCTGGCCTGGCGGGCCCGGGATCCGGGCGACGTGCTGGCGCTGGTGGCGCTCGGCGAGTGTTGGGAGGCGCTCGGCACCGCGGCGCAGGCTGCCCGCGCGTATGGCTCGATCATCGATCTGTTCCCGGGTCGCGCCGACATGCGCCGCTTCGCCGGCGAGCGGCTCGAGCGGGTGCGCGCTAGCGGTGCGCTGGCGCTCGCCGTCGACACGTACCGCAAGGCCGTCGAGCAACGCCCCGATCACCCCGCGGGCCATCATTTGCTGGGCTTCGCGTTGCTGAAGGAAGGTCACCCGCGCGAGGCCTTCGAGGCGATCGCCGTCGGCGCGGCGCGGAGCTATCCCGCCGGGCGCTTCCGCGGCGTCGAGCGGATCCTGGCCGAGGACCTCGGTCTGGCGGCGGCGGCCTGGATTCACGCGGATCCCGCCCGCGCCGACGACATCCGCGCCCGTCTGGCGCGCGCCGGGGGCAAGGCCGAGACGGCGCCGTCGCTGCGCTTCGTCCTCAACTGGGAGACCGACGCCAACGACGTCGACTTCCACATCCACGACGGCAAGGGGGGCCACGCCTTCTACAGCGCGCCCCAGTTGCCGTCCGGCGGCGAGCTCTACGCCGACGTGACGACCGGCTATGGCCCGGAGTGCTTCACCATCCGTAACCCCCCCGGCGCGCGCGCGTTTCCCTACCGCCTGCAGGCGCACTACTACAGCCGCGGGCCGATGGGCTACGGGATGGGCAAGCTGCAGGTGATCGAGCACGACGGCCGGGGCGGCCTGCGCTTCGAAGAGCGACCGTTCATCATCATGCAGGACGGCGCCTTCGTCGAGCTCGGCACGCTGTCGGGAGACGCGCAGGCGCCGTTGGTCCAGGGACCGCGGGGCGCGATGGCCCAGCCCGTCCTCGCGCGATGACCACGACCCCGCTCGCCGGGGGGCGGGCGGGGTCAGCGCGCGCGCAGGATGGCCTGCCGCCCGAGCTCGTCGCAGCGTTCGTTCTCGGCGATGCCCGCGTGTCCGGCGACCTTGACGAACTCGACCGCCGCCGGGAAGGCCGCCAGCTTGCGGCGCACGCGCGCCACCAGTTCTTGATTCGCCTTCGCCTTCCATCCCTTCTCCAGAAGCCCGATGGCGTAGCTCGAGTCGCTGTAGACGCGCACCGGGCGGTCATCGTTGTCGGCGACGCGCTTCGCCGCGAGCGCCAAACCCCGTTCGATGGCGACCAGCTCGGCGATGTTGTTCGTCCCCGTCCCCAGGAATTCGCCGGCCTCCTCGCGCTCCTTGCCGTCGATGATGACGACCCCGATACCCATGGGTCCAGGGTTGCCCGAGCACGCGCCGTCAGTCCAGATCTGCAGCGCGCGCTTGTCCTCGGCCACGTGGGCCCCGTGGCCTTTCGGCCGCCGAGCGCCGCTCGCCGGCGCCGGCTCGGGCGCGGACAGCTCCGCGGGTGGCCCGCCGCTCGGGTCGGGGCGAAGGTTCGCCGGACCTGGGCGGTACGTCTTGGTGTCGGCCTCGCGGTACTTCATCTCCGCGCGCCCGTCGCGATCGAGGACGGGGCGTCCGTCGTCGTTGACGCGGACCCAGACGCCTTCGTCGCGAAACAGCATCTTCTGCCACGGCATCGTCGCACTATGACGGAAGTGTCCTCCGAAATTCCAGATGTCCGTGGGGGGCGCCGGCGGCCGCCGCGGGCGCCCATCGAATTGTGATAGAGGCATGCAGATGAAAAGCCGCGTCTCGCCGGGCCGACTCGTCGGCGCGCTGCTGCTGCTCGGCCTCGCGACCTGCCGGGGCGGTTGTTCGAGACAGCGAGGAGTCGAGAGCCCGGCCATGCGGTTGCTCGGCTCGTTCCCCGTCGAAACGCACGTGGTCGTGGGCGTGGACTTCGCCCGCCTGCGCGCCACCACCTTGTGGTCCCAGCTCGGAAGCCTGGCCACGGCGGACCCATCGGACCGGCGGAAGATCGAGGAGCTCGCCCGCCGCACGGGTTTCGATCCCTTGAGCCAGGTCGATTCCCTGGTGGTGGCGTTCCCCGAGGAGGCGCGGGTGCAAGGGGGCATGGGGCTCGTGCTGCGCGGGCGCGGACTCGACGAGAACAGGTTGATTGGCTACGTGCGCGACGAGGTGGCGAAGCAGGGCGACGACGTGTTCTCGTTTCGGCACGCCGGCCGGACGCTGTGGGCGACACGCAAGGAGCCGACGACGGCAGGCTTCTTCGTCGATGCGAGCACGTTCGTGCTCGGCACCGGCGGGTGGGCCGAGCGCATGGCGGAGCTGTCCACCCCTTCGCCCTCGAACAAGGACGCGACCTCGAACGTTCCGCTCGTCCACCTGGTCGAGCGCGCCGATCCCACCCGGGCCATCTGGGCCGCCGCCATCGTCCCGGCCGCCACCCGGACGGCGCTGGCCGCCGATCCCACACTCCCCAATGCCGCCAGCGTGAGCCGCCTGGCCCTGGGGCTCGACATGTCTTCGGGCGTGCAGGCTCACCTGCTCGCGGATCTGGCGACGCACGCCGAGGCCGAGGCCATGGCCAGGCAGGTGGGCGAGGCGATCCTCGCGGCGAAGAAGAGCCCGCAGGCCTTGTTGCTGGGCGTGGGGCCTTACCTCGACGGGATCACGGCCAAGGCGGCGGACATGACCTGCGAGCTCACGGTCCGGCTGTCGCCGAGCCAGGCGAGCGACGCGGTCGACCGGCTCCGGGCTTTGCTGGCGCTGGCGAGGCAGGGGGCCGTGCCGGGGTTCCCCCATCCGTGAGGGCGCCGGACGGAGGCCGGGCGGGCAGCCGGACGCGGGCAGTTCCCTTCCGCGGGTTTTTGGGGTAGATATCCGCCCCTTCGAAGGAGAACCTGGACATGGCGACCACAAGCCCGCTCGCGCGGGTCAAAGAAGAGTTTGGCGGCAAGGACAAGCTGGTCGACAAGATCGTCGGCTTGCTCGATTCCGGCGACGAGTCGAAGGACGACCTGCGGAAGCGCCTGCTCAGCGCCGCGAACCGGAAGTTGCTCCGGCTGCATGGCGTCGCGACGCAGGTGAAGAGCGCGGGCGGCAAGGACAACCTCGCGTCGGCCGCTGCCCAGGAGCTGGGCAAGGGCAAGGACAAGGATTACCTGGCCAAGCTGTCGACGTTCTCCGCAGGGAAGCTGGTCGACATCCTGGCGAGCGCGAAGAAGCGAAAAGGCCACGCGACGCCCAAGGCGCCAGCGGCGGTCGCCGCGAAGTCAGCGGCGGCGAAGGCGTCGCGCGCGTCGGCGAAGAAGCCTGCCAAGAAGTAGTACCCCGCCGCGATGAGCGGTGTCGCGCCACCTCGCCGGGCAGGGTAGATTTCTTCCCACCGCAGGAGGAGGGCTCGATGGCTGTCGCATCGTTCATGTTGCCGCTCGGGACACCCATGCCCGAGTTCGCGCTACCCGACACCGTCTCGGGAAGGCTCGTGTCGTCCGCGGAGCTGGCGGGCAAGCCGAGCGTCGTGCTCTTCATCTGCAATCACTGCCCGTACGTGAAGCACCTGCGCGAAGGCCTGGCGGGGTTCGGGCGAGACTACCGTGAACGCGGCATTGGTCTGGTGGCGATCAGCGCGAACGACAGCGTCGCCTACCCGGACGACGCGCCCGACGCCATGGCTCGCGAGGCGCGCGCGGCAGGGTATTCGTTCCCCTACCTCTTCGACGAGTCGCAGGCGATCGCCAGGGCGTTCCGGGCGGCATGCACGCCCGATCTGTATGTCTTCGACGCGACGGGAAGGCTCGCCTACCGGGGCCAGTTCGACGACAGCCGGCCGAAGAACGACCTCCCCGTGACGGGGAAGGACGCTCGCGCCGCCGTCGATGCGCTGCTGACGGGAAAAGCGCCCGCGGCGCTCCAGAAGCCCAGCATCGGGTGCAGCATCAAGTGGAAGCCCGGCAACGATCCGAACGACGCCTGACCGCGGCGACGACGCGCGATCCGGGCTGTGGGCCTACAGAAACTCGCACAGATAGGCGGACGGGTCGGTGGCGCGCACGTCGAAGCCGCTCTTGCCGGCGATCTCGAACGCCGTCCCTGCGGGATAGCTCTGCCACTGCCCGGCGCCGTCGCGCCGCACGCCGAGCTCGCCGCTGATGACCGTCATGCGCTCGGGCGCATCCGTGCCGAAGTGATACTCGCCGGGGGCGATCACGCCCACGGTGGCGGCGCGGCCATTGCGCGAGAATCCAACGCTCTGCACCTGGCCGTCGAAGTAACTGTTGTGTTTGAGGGCTGGCGTCGTCATGCGCCGATTGTAGCGGCGTCATCCGCGTCCGCGAGGGCAAATCGCAGCATTCCCGCAGCGGTGCCGCCGCGTCGCGACCTTGCCGCCAGAATCGGTCGCGCGTAGGCTGTCCCGGCGCCTCGGCGCCCATCATGAACGGATACATCGAAGCTTGCAGGAATCACCGAGACACGCGGCGCCTCGCGACGCTGCTCGGCGACTTGGTCGCCACCCCGGCGCTTCACGCGCGGTTCGTGAACACGCTGTCGCGCATGGAGTACATCGGCGTGCGCAAGATGTTGAAGAGCCGCCGCGCGGACCGGATGGACCTCGAGGGCCTGCAACACATACTCGACGAGGGTGTTCACGCGCTCCGGCTCAAGAAGGCGGCGCTTGCCCTGGCGGCGGCGGCCGGCGTCGATGTGACCACGTTCTCCGAGGCGCACACGCTGGCGGGCGAGGCGGGCGAGGCGTACTTTCAGGCGCTGGATCGCCGGGCCGAGGCGCTCGTCGCCGATCTGGCGGATGACGTCCGGGTCGAGGCGAACTATCTGCTGACCAGCGCGGCCATCGAGGTCAGGGCGCAGGTCTTCTATCCACTTTACGACCGCTGCCTGGCCGCGGGCCGCGCCGGGTTTTCCGTCGCGGCGATCACGAAGGACGAAGATCGTCACCTCGGCGAGATGAAAGACGGGCTCGCGCGCGCCGTCGGCGATTGGCGCCCGCGGATGGAGGCCGTGCTGGCGGCGGAGTCGACCCACTTCGGGCAATTTCTCGGCGCCATGGAGCTGGCCTTGGTCGCCGAGCGCGCCGCGTGACCGGTTCGCGTCGCCCCGCGCTGGTCATCTTCGATCTGGACGGCACGCTCGCCGACACGCTGCCCGACATCGCCAGCGCGCTCAACACCACGCTGTCCGGGGCGGGGTTCTCGACGCTGCCGAACGACACCATCGTCAAGTTCGTGGGCGACGGCTCCGAGAAGTTGATTGAGCGCGCGTTGCCGCCTGGATCGGACCGCGCGACGGTGGCGACGCTGCTGGCGCGGTTCTCCTCCCACTACGAACGGCACCCCTGCGTGCTGTCGGAGCTCTACCCGGGCGTGACCGTCATGCTGGAGGGGCTGACCTCCGCAGGCGTCGCCATCGCGGTGGTGACCAACAAGCTCGGAACGGTCGCGCGGCGGTTGCTGGAAGCGCTCTTGCCCGGCGGATCCTGGCCCTTCATTCGCGTGATCGGCGACAAGGATGGCTTTCCACGCAAGCCTGACCCTGCCGCGGCGCTCGCGCTCATGGCCGAAGCGGGGGCCGTTCCCGCGAGCACGGTCGTGGTGGGCGACGGCCTCCCGGACATGCGCATGGGACGCGCCCTCGGCGCCTCCGCCCTCGCGGCCGCCTGGGGATACGTACCGCGCGAGCTGCTCGCGGCCGAGGCTCCCACCTGGATCGCGGAATCCCCGGAGCACGCGCTCGGCCTGATGCTCCAAGAATGAAAACGCCGCCGAGGTTGCCCCTCGGCGGCGTGGATTCTTGATTGTCTCGTACTGCTGGTGTGGCTCGCCGCCGCGGCTCAGGCGCGCGCGGTCGCCTCGGGCGCCGTGATGGCGTCGGGGCCCGGGACGACGACCTGCACCGACTCCAGCGCAACCGCCAGCACCTCGTCCATCTTCTTGGCGAACCCGATCTCCATCTCGGCGCGGACCGTGTCCGGAATGTCCACGATGTCCTTGCGATTGCGCTCCGGCAACATCACGCGGCGGATTCCCGCGCGGTGGGCCGCCAGCACCTTCTCCTTGATGCCGCCGACCGGCAGGACCGTCCCGCGCAACGTGATCTCGCCGGTCATGGCGAAGTCACCCCGCACGCGCCGCCCCGTCAGCAACGACACCAGCGCCACCGTCATCGCCACGCCGGCCGACGGTCCGTCCTTGGACACGGCCCCGGCGGGCACGTGCACGTGGATGTCCGATTTCTCGAACTCCACGGTGATCCCCAGGTCGTCGGCGTGGGTGCGCACCCAGGACATCGCGGCCCGCGCGGACTCCTTCATGACGTCGCCGAGCTGCCCCGTCAGGATGAGGCTTCCCTTGCCCGGCATGAGCGACGCTTCGATGAACAGGATGTCGCCCCCCGTCGGCGTCCATGCGAGGCCCGTCGCCACCCCCGGGATCTCGGTTCGCTCGGCCGCCTCCGAGTAGTACTTCTGCGGCCCCAGGATCTCCGAGACCATGTCCGGCGTGAGCGTCGGCTCGTACGAATGCCCCTCCGCGATCTTCACCGCGATGGCGCGAATGACGTTCGCGATCTCCCGCTCCAGGTTGCGAACGCCCGCCTCGCGGGTGTACTGCTCGATGACGATGGTCAGCGCATCGGCCGGCAGCTTGATCTGCTCGTCGGTCAGCCCGTGCTCGGCGATCTGCTTCGGCACGAGGTGCCGCTGCGCGATCTGGAGCTTCTCCTCTCGCGTGTAGCCGGGGATCTCCAGCACCTCCATACGATCCAGCAACGCCGGGGGAATCGGGTCCAGCATGTTCGCCGTCGCGATGAAGATCACGTTCGAAAGGTCGAAGTTCGCCTCGAGGTAGTGATCCGAGAACGTCGAGTTCTGCTCGGGGTCGAGCACCTCGAGCAGCGCGGCCGACGGGTCGCCCCGGAAATCGGAGCCGAGCTTGTCGATCTCGTCGAGCATGAAGACTGGATTCTTCGTCCCCACGCGCCGCATTCCCTGAATGATGCGTCCCGGTAGCGCGCCGATATAGGTGCGGCGGTGGCCGCGGATCTCGGCCTCGTCCCTCACGCCACCGAGCGACATGCGAACGAACTCGCGCCCGAGCGAGCGCGCGATCGACTTCCCGAGCGACGTCTTGCCGACGCCCGGGGGGCCCGCGAGACACAGAATCGGCCCCTTCTTCCCTGGCGCGAGCTTGCGCACGGCCAGGTACTCGAGGATGCGCTTCTTGACCTTCTGCAGGTCGTAGTGATCGGCGTCGAGGATCTGGCGCGCCTGATCCAGCTCCAGGCGATCGTCGGTCTGCTTGGTCCACGGCAGCTCGACCAGCCATTCGAGGTAGGTCCGTTGCACCGTGTACTCGGCCGACGACTGCGCCATTTGCTTCAGGCGCTCGAGCTGCTTGCGGGCCGTCTTCTCGACGTCCTCGGGCATCTTCGCGGCCTTGATCTTCTCATCGAAGACCTCCAGGTCGCTCGAGTCCTCCCCCTCGCCGAGCTCGTCCTGGATCGCCTTCAGCTTCTGGCGAAGCACCGCCTCACGCTGATGCTTCGAGAACTCCTCGCGCACCTGCGAGTCGATCTTCTGCTTGACCTTGATCAGCTCGACCTTGCGCTGCAACAGCACGAGCAAGCGCCGCAGGCGCTCTGCCACGTCCGCCTCGACGAGCAGCGAGGCGCGCTCCTCGGGCGACAGATCGACCGTCGCGGCGACAATGTCGCCGAGCCGGGCCGGGTCCTTGTGCTGATCGAGCACCTGGGCCGTCTCGTCCGGGATGTCCGGCGAGATGGCGATGAGCTGCTTGGCCACGTCGTAGACGGCCATGCCCAGGCCGTCGATCTCGATGGGATCCTTGCGCAGCTCGGTCAGCGGGTCGAACTGCGCCAGCAGGTAGGGCTTCTCCTGCGGAAAGCCAACGACGCGGCGGCGCTCGAGACCGCGCAGGACCGCGGTCACGCGGTTCTCGGCGGCCTTGACGATGCGCACCACTTCGCCTTCGACGCAGATGGTGTAAAGGTCAGCCCCGGAAGGCTCCTCGATGTCGGCGTCCTTCTGGGTGCCGACCAGCAGGTGCGCGCCCTTGCCACCGAGCGCGTCGATCAACCGAAGCGAGCTTGGCCGACCAATCTCCACGGGCATCACGGCGCCCGGGAACAAGACCAGATTTCGGAGTGAGAGCAGCGGAAGGGTTCGGGGATTTTCGGTGGTCATCGGGTTCTCCTCGTCGGTCGAGAACGCTTGGGATCGTGATTAACGCGGCGCCGGCTTTTTTTCCAGCGCCCGCGGCAGGCAGGGTCACCTCGTTCAGAAATCGCGCACCGCCTTGCCGCCCGTGCGCCGGGCGAGGTCTTCGAACAAACGCCGAAGCTCCGGATCGTCGGCGGCCCCTTTGGGGACGACGATTTCCACCCGGCAGATCTGATCTCCACGCGTTCCATCAGCTCTTTTGATGCCACGGCCGCGCAAACGTAGCTTGGCGCCGCTGGAAGTGCCGGGCGGCACCGTTACGGTGACGGACCCTTCGATCGTCGGAACTTGAACCTTGGCGCCGAGCGCCGCCTCGGCGAGGCTGACCGGCAGCGTGAGCTCGACGTCGCCGTCGCTGCGACGCAGGTGCTTGTCCGGCGCCACGGCGATGTCGAGGTACAGGTCGCCCGGCACGCCTCCCTTGCCGGGCGCGGGCGCTCCCTTGCCTCCCACGCGCAGCCGCGCGCCCGATTCGACCCCCGCAGGGATCGAAACCTCGACCTTGTCTCCGCCTCCGGCTCGAATGGTTCGTCGTGTGCCGAGCGCCGCCTCGGCGAACGTCACCTCGAGGCTTCCGGCCACGTCGGACCCTCGGGGCTGCTGAGCCCGCCCTTGCCGGCCCCAGGCCCCCCCACCTGCACCGCCGCCACGAGCGCCCCGCGCGTCACCGAACAAGCTGGCGAACATGTCGCCCAGGTCCACGCCGCCCCCCGAGCTGAAGTGCACGCCGCCTTGCCCGCCGAACGTCTGCGCGAAGGTCTCGGGATCGAAGCCCTCGGGCATCCCGTCAGGGCGAACCGGGGCGTTCTTGAGGCGCATGTAGGCCGCACGCTTCTCCTTGTCGGAGAGGACATCGTACGCTTCGTTGATCTCCTTGAAGCGCTCGGTCTTCTTCTTGTCGCCGCCGGTGACGTCGGGGTGAAATTCCTTGGCCAGCTTGCGATAGGCCTTCTTGATGGTGGCGTCGTCCGCGGTCTCCGGGACACCTATGATCTTGAAGAGGTCTTTCATTTTGTTCTTGGGGGCCCCGGGATCAGCACCCCAGTCCGATCATGATACCGCCGCCACGGCCGAACGGCGCTTCTTGCTGAAGGTGAAATCCACCTCCTTCGGGGTTCTGTCGACCAGGATCGTGTCGCCGGGGGCGAATGCCCCCTTCAGGAGGTGAGCGGCGAGCGGATCCTGGATCCGGCGCATGATGGCCCGCTTGAGCGGCCGGGCCCCATAGACCGGGTCGTAACCCTCGTCGCCGAGGGCGCGGAGGGCGTCAGCCGTGAGCTCGATCTCCAGGCCGCGCTCGGCGAGCAGCTTGCGCAGCCGGCCGAGCTGAACATCGACGATCCGGTCGATCTCGTGCCGCGCGAGGCGGTGAAAGACCACGATGTCGTCGATGCGGTTCAGGAATTCGGGGCGGAATGTCCGCCGCAGCTCGGTCATCATCGCGTCGCTGACGCTCCGGTCGCCGACGCCCGCCTTCTGGCTGGAGGCCCCTGGGGGGCTGTCGTCCCAGGCGTCGGAGGGCAGCTGGCTGCCCACGTTGGAGGTCATGATGATGACGGTGTTGCGGAAGTCGACCGTCCGTCCCTGGCCGTCCGTCAGCCGCCCGTCGTCGAGGAGCTGCAGCAGCACGTTGAACACGTCGGGGTGCGCCTTCTCGATCTCGTCGAACAGGATGACCGCGTAGGGCCGGCGCCGCACCGCCTCCGTGAGCTGGCCGCCCTCCTCGTAGCCCACGTATCCCGGGGGCGCCCCGACCAGGCGGGCCACCGCGTGCTTCTCCATGTACTCGGACATGTCGATGCGGACCATGTGGGACTCGTCGTCGAACAGGAAGTCGGCGAGCGAGCGCGCCAGCTCCGTCTTCCCGACCCCCGTGGGGCCGAGGAAGATGAAGGAGCCCATGGGGCGGTTGGGATCCTGAAGCCCGGCGCGGGCGCGCCGAACCGCGTTGGCGATGGCGGTGACCGCCTGGTCCTGGCCGATTACCCGGTTGTGCAGCCGCTCTTCCATGTGGATGAGGCGCGCCTGCTCGCTCTCGAGCATCTTGTCCACCGGGATCCCCGTCCACTTCGACACCACCGCGGCGATGTCCTCCTCGGTCACCTCCTCGCGGAGGAACGACCCGTCGCCCTGCGCGGACTTCAGCTCGAGGTTCTTCTTCGCGAGCGACTTCTCGAGCTCGGGGGTGCGCCCGAAGCGCAGCTCGGCGGCGCGGTTCAGGTCCCCGCGTCGTTGCGCCAGCTCCGCCTCGGTGCGGGCCTTCTCGATCTCCTCCTTCAGGTTGCGGATCTCGGTGATGATCGCCTTCTCGCGCTGCCAGACACTCTTCATCCCGTCGACCCGCTCGCGCAGCTCCGAGATCTCCTTCGCGACGGCGACGATGCGCTTCGAGCTCGCCTCGTCCTTTTCCTTGCCGAGGGCCTGCTCCTCGATGGCCAGGGAGGTGAGCCGGCGTTCGATGTGATCGATCGGCTCGGGCAGCGAATCGATCTGCATCTTCAGACGGCTGGCCGCCTCGTCGACGAGATCGATCGCCTTGTCGGGTAGCTGGCGGCCCGAGATGTAGCGCTCCGAGAGCTTGACCGCGGCGACCAGCGCGGCGTCGCGAATGCGGATGCCGTGGTGCACCTCGTAGCGTTCCTTCAACCCGCGCAAGATCGCCACCGCGTCCACGATCGACGGCTCGCCCACGAAGACCGGCTGGAACCGCCGCTCGAGCGCCTTGTCCTTCTCGATCCGCTTTCGGTACTCGTCGAGGGTGGTCGCGCCGACGCAGCGAAGCTCCCCGCGCGCCAGCGCTGGCTTCAGCATGTTGGCGGCGTCGACGGCCCCCTCGGCGCCGCCCGCCCCGACCAGCGTGTGCAGCTCGTCGATGAACAGGATGATGCGCCCTTCGGCGGCTGCGATCTCCTTCAACACCGACTTCAGGCGGTCCTCGAACTCGCCGCGGTACTTGGTGCCGGCGATGAGCGCGCCGAGATCGAGCGACAGAATCTTCTTGTCCTTCAACGACTCGGGCACGTCGCCGGCGGCGATCCGCTGGGCGATGCCCTCGACGACCGCGGTCTTGCCGACGCCGGGCTCGCCGATGAGCACCGGGTTGTTCTTCGTTCGGCGCGACAGGACCTGCATCGACCGCCGAATCTCTTCGTCACGGCCGATCACGGGATCCAGCTTGCCTTCCCGGGCCTGCTCGGTGAGATCACGCGTGTACTTCGCCAGCGCCTGGTACTTGCCCTCGGCCTCCGGATCCGTGACCCGCTGCGTTCCGCGCACCTCCGCCAGCGCCGTCAGCAACGCGCTCTCCTTCACGCCCGCGTCCTTCAGGGCCCGCGTGGCCGCGCCGTGATTGCCGCCGACGAGCGCGAGCAGCAGGTGCTCGCTGGAGGTGTACTCGTCCTTGAAGTCCTTCGAGCGCTTCTCCGCGTCCTGAATCAGCTCCTTCAGGCGGCGGCCCATGTAAATCTCGGCCGCGGCGCCCTTGACCTGCGGCTGCTCGTCGAGCGCCCGCGCGACCTCCTGTTCCACGACGTCGAGGGGGACACCCATCTTCCTCAACAACGCCGCCGCGATGCCCTGTTCCTGCGTGAGCAACGCGGAGAGGACATGCTCGGGCGTCAGCTCCTGGTGATTGCGTTGCTCGGCGAGATCGTTCGCCGCCCGCAACGCCTCCTGAGCCTTCACGGTCATCTTGTCGAGTCTCATGCGTGGTTTGTCTCCGCACAGCGAGGTAAGCACGTCACCCCGTCCGACAAGCACCAGGCCCGGGCGCGCGGGCGGGGAGGCCGTGGTATGGAATGGGGGAGGCGGACTAGTTGGAGGAGCCGGACGCGGCGGCCACTTTGGCGCGCTCGAGGGCAGACGAACGCAGCTCGTGGCCGGTCTTGCCGGCGCCGAGCTTCTCACGCAGCCGAGGACCGTGCCCGGGGCCGACGATGTCGCGCAGATAAGCCTGGTAGGCGAACGTGTCCGAGTGCTGCTCGGTGTGACAGCCGAGACAAACGGTCTCGGGGGTGTCGCGCTTGATCGCGAGCGGCTGTTCGTTGCCCTCGCCGACCACGTGCAAGGATCCGGGGCCGTGGCAAGTCTCGCACTGGACGGCCTCCAGGCGCTTCGTGAAACCGAGGCTGGACCCACCCACCTGGCCGAAGCCAGTGACGTGGCACCCGATGCACTTGTAGTCGGCCTGCTTGCCGCCATCGACGAGCGTCTTCCAGGCTTGCGCGTGCACCGTGTGGCTCCAGAACGCGGTGGCTGCCTTGTGGCAGCTCGCGCAGCGGCTCATCCCGACGAACGTGGCCCGGCCAGGCTCGGCGGCGGGGGGAGGCGTCGCGTGCTTCAGGTTCGACGCGGCGATGGCCTTGTCGAGGGCGCCCATGCGCGCGGCGACGACGGGATCGCGCTTCAGGCTCCGCCGCATGGCAACGAGGGCGTTGACGACGTAGCTTCCGGTCGCGGGAGGCTTCCAGGGAACGTTCAGCTTGGCGCGCTCGGCTTCGAGGTCGAGCTGCTCGCGTCGCTTCGAGGCGACGAACGTGGTGTCGGCCTGGCCGCCCGAGCCCCCGCCCGGACCGGTCCACGACTGAAGGCCCACGCGAATTCGCTCGAGCGCGCGCGAGATCTCCTCGCGGCGGAGCCTGTCCGCCTCGGGCCCGCCCGCGTCGACGAGCTCGACGGAGGCGGCGGGCGTGCCACGGTCGCGCAGGACGAGCTCGAGACGGCCGACCCGCTGCAGCTCGTCGGCGGAGGCCACGAGGAACGCGCGGCCCACGCGTTCCGGGCGGGCCATGCCCTCACCGACGCGTCTTCCGAGCACCACGACGTCGGCGCCCGCCTCGCGCGCCAGCTTGCGCGCCACGTTCTTCTCGACGGGAGCCAGCAGGACGACCACCTCCGCGCCCTGGCTGCGCAGCAGCTCGACGTCCCGGTGCGCCGCCTTGTTCATGTCGTCCTCCGCCTTGCCACCGACGGTGGTCGCCAGCGACGGATCGGCTACCCCCAGCACACCGACCGTTACCGCGCCCAATCTCTGAAGCACGGGCGGCCGAATCGCGTTGGGCGCGCCGACGATGTTCGAGGCGAGCCGCTTCGGCGCGAGGTGCGCAGCGCCGCTCGTGAGATCGGTGTCGGCCAGCCCCGCGCCGACGAGGCCCAGTTTCTCGTACTCGCGCGCAAGGAAGGCGGCGCGCAGATCTGCGGACGGCCGCTCCTTCGCCGAGAGCGCCCCCTCGGGATAAAGGAGGCCCCCGGCGTCGACCAGCGCGACGGCGGCGCCGCCGCGACGGGCGTCCGCGACGATCGCCGCGAAGCGCGAGATGTCCCCGAGCGGATCGCTCGTGCAGCCGCATGGCTCGACGGTGCCGTGCACCTCGGCGGTGTAGAAGAGCACGAGGTGGCGATCTGTCCCCGTTGCGGCTGGGCCGGGGGCGCCGCCAGCGGGAAGGACGGCAGCAGACAGCCCGAGCGTGGCGGCCAGCACGGCAAGCCGCCGCGAGAAGCGCGTCGTTCGATCAGCCACGGGTGGGGACTATGCAACCCGACGCCCCGATTGCCAATTCATCGAGCATGCGTCCCGTACGTGACGACGGGCCTTCGGCCGGGTAGTATCCGCTCGCCTCGCGACGAATGGAACGAGGCCTCGGGGCGTAGCGCAGCCTGGTAGCGCGCCTGCTTTGGGAGCAGGATGTCGGAGGTTCGAATCCTCTCGCCCCGACCACTCTCAAGTACTTGCGACGATTCAGTTTCGAGATGGGCCGGGGAGAGGGCTTTTCCCCCGGGTGCCGCCTCCGGGAGCAAAATAGGAGCAAACCGAGCCGAAATCGTAGCGACTACTTGCGCTTCGCTGCTAGCGACGGTCTCGAAACGGCCCGGCCCGGGGCCGAAAGAGAGCCGGTCGATCTGCACGCGCAGGTAATCTGGAACCAGGTGCCCGTAGGTCTCGGTCGTCAGGCGAGGGTCGGAGTGGCGGAGGATCCTCTGCACCGCCGCGACGTCGGCTCCACGCATGAGCAGAAGCGAGGCCGTCGTGTGACGAAGGTGGTGGAAGCGGATCGGCCGAACTTGTCCGGAGGGCCAGAGCTTCATCTGGCAGCGCGGGCAGCGGCGAAGCTGGTCGTCTGACGCCGCCTCGACGTGTCGGCACCCCTTGCGTCGACACTTGTGCAGCCACGTTTGCACGATCCCGGCGCGGTGAAGCGCCCGGCGCAGCACCCGCTCGAGTTGCACACCCTCGGACGTCATCGCGCCATCTGGTGCGGGGAAGACAAGGCCCGAGGGCGAGCGCGCGATTGCTTCCGCGAGGTAAGGCTGGAGCTCGGTCGCGATCGGGATGACGTCCGCGTGCCCGCCCTTGGTCGTGTCGCGGCGGTAGGAGCGGGCCACGGTGAGGAGCCGGTTCACGAGATCGACGTCGACCTTGCGCAGACCCAGCAACTCGCCCTTTCGGAGCCCCGTGTAAAGGGCCGTCGCGAAGAGTGAGCGCCACCGGTCCGACAGCGCGGCGAGGACGAGGGGCACCTCCTCAGCCCGGAGAAAGTCCGGCACGGTTTTCGGGATCCGGCGTTTCTTCACGTCCGTGACGGGGTTCTGACCGTGGAAGCGCTCGGTCTTCCGACCAGCATTGAATGCGCGGCTCAGGTAGCCGCGGAGATGGTTCAAGGTCTGAGGCGCGCAGAGGTCCACCTTCGCCTGGAGGAACGCTTCGATCTTTCCCGGGGTCAGCTCGACAAGCCGCAGACGGCCGAGCTTCGAGCCAATGAGGTGCTTTCGAATCGTGCCGACTGCTCGACTGTATCCGGGTGACTTCGAGAGATACGCGTCGATCCACCACTCCAGAAGAGCATCGACGGTGCCGCCACCGTCCTCCGGTGGAGCTTCTTCGATTCCGAGGCGGATGCGCTCCTCGCGTCGCTGAAGCTCGCCTGCGAGGCGCCGCGCCTCGGTCTTTGTCTGCGCGTCGCTTGGCTGCTGCCGCCAGCGCCCGTGCGCGTCCTTGTACCGAAGATACCAGCGTTCATTCTTGCGGAACGGTTCGGCCATGACTTCCTCACAGTACGCCGACGGACGGCGTCGAGATGTGTCGTCGATTACTTTCTGCTCTTCTTCGCGAACGCGACCACTGGCCTGTTCGGCATCGCGGCGCCGCGCACCGAGGCGCAAATCGCTGATGGATCGAACCTGAGGAGCCCCCCAACACGGACGCAGGGGAGCTGCCCGGCTTCGGCCCGATGGTAGACCCACGAACGACTGACCTTTAAGTACTCGGCGACGTCGTTCGCGTCCCAGAGCCGATCGTCATGGATTTTCGGCGGGGGAGGGGCGGGTGTCCTGCTCGGAGGCGCAAAGACACCGGTGGTCGCGTCCTCGTCGACGAATTGGTCGTGATTCCTCATGGGCCTTCTCCATTGGTCCTGGCGCCGCCAGCCGGTACGGGCCAGCGCGCTATTGTTCTTCCTCGCTCGGACAGGACGGCGCACCAGCCATCGCGCGACACCATCCCGCGGCCTGTACACCGGGCCACCTCGCTCAAGCCTCCCGCCTTTGCCAAGGCGAACGCGAGCTGCCCTTCGGGCGTGTTCGCCCAGGACGATGCTGCGACC